>RCMY010000760.1_pt1 | contig 30663 bp, 25 predicted proteins | sample 2041341 | NCBI WGS metagenome assembly RCMY01 (sample SAMN09708234, study PRJNA481090) | Marine sediment metagenome, whole genome shotgun sequencing project. | reverse complement strand
CACCATGACAAGACCTGAGCTAGCCCAACCTCGCTTCGAGGAACGCCAGAGGTGAGCCGTTCGCCTCGCCGAAGTTGAGCCTCAGCTCGTTCCTCGCTGAAAGAGGGCCGGTTTTGATCGATCGGTGCACGTCAAGGGCTCGTGCTTCGCCCGTTACGCCCGTCGCCAGCTCGGTGAGCGAATGTTTCTCGTGAAACAATCCGAGCTCCACATGGTGGGACCAACCACCGGTGACCTGCCCAGGGACGGTCGAGACCGCAACGACCCATGCCCCCTGCCCGGCCTCTCATCGTCACCCTTCTCGCCGACCCGGTTTCGCCGCGGCCCGCCGCCTCCACACATCAACCCGGGACACAGTTACACCGGTCCGCCAAGTGCGCCAACCGGGAACCCTCGCGACGCCGGCCGGCCCGGAACGTCGGACGCACGCCTTCGCTAGCGACACGACGGCCTGGCCCATCTGGCACCGGACCGACCAGCGCGGAACGTCGCAGCCGAGAGCTCGACGTAATGGAACCGGCGCATGACGTACCCGAATCCCGAAAGTCCAGCCACTAGGAGCGACGAGGCCCCGACCATCGAGGCTCGGCGAAGCACCCGAGACGGAGAGCAGCGATGGTCAGCCCGTCGGTCCACGCGTCCAGCATCGCAGTGATCGTCGCCCCGATGTGGAGTCGCTACCGGCAAGCAACGAGACCCGGCCAGGTGCGCACGTATCGTCACGACCCACCACCCAGTTGACAACCGATTCCACCGTTCAGCGCTGACCCCACCCTGCCGCATCGAGTTTCCCCACACCCGGGCCAACGGTCGTGACCGTTCGTTCTCGTCATCCGGGCCCGATCGGAACGTCCCCCATTCGGCTGCACTCGCACGGCGAAACACGGAACCGTCGAGACCTGTCGTCGTGACTCCCCTCATCCAGACAAGTCGCCCGATACCCGCTCACTGCAGCCGCCCCCTGGATCCGCGTCTCATTCACACGACAGGTCACTGGCTCTAGGCGGCGCTGGCCAGGACACTGTCGCCCACCTCTTCCCCAAATGGAACTCACGACGCACGAGCCCACGAACGCCACAGCACTTCCGCCAACTCGGCACTTCCGCCAACTCGGCGGTCCACCATCTCGGCACCGTTGCTCGTCGGCACCAGCGGCTAACACCGCCGAGTGACCCGTCGACCCGACGACCTTCAAGCGGCCAAGGGATTGCCGTCGCACCGCCGCAACGGTTTCGACGTCGTGCACGCCGGTAGGTCCGGGCGTCGCCCCATCGATGCTGCGGCTCTGTGGCTCACCCCGAAGTAGCACTGATGAGGACAGCGTCAAGGGTGGGTCAGTAGGTATATCCGTGCGTTCATTCCCCGCGAGGCCGCGGAGCACCGCTGGCGTCGAAGCCGAGACTTTGAACGACTTGAGTCTCTCGGTGCCGTCGATCGGAAGTGTCCTGGCGTGTCCTCTGCCGTCACGCACGGGGATGACCGGTCTTCTGCCCGAGGACGTTGACGGGAATCCACTCGGAGCTCGCGGGACGGGTGGCACCGTGCACCGACACGGAACGACTTTCGGGACTCGGAGTTCGTTCACACCACGAGTCCGCAGCGTCAGAGAGAGAGAATCTCACTGACCACGGCACCGCAGTGCCCCAACAATCGGGAAGCCAACGAGCCGGCGGGTGGGAGTGGCGAGGTCCCGCTCGCCATACGTTGCCTGTCGTTGTCATCCGCGCCCGACATCGACCGCCAGTGCCACCCGGCGAACTCGCCGACCGACCGTAGGGACGAGATCGGCTGCCAAGCGGGCCACAACGCCGCGAGCTGGTGGATCGAATCGCTGGCCTCGCAGATCAGATTGCGGAGTCGCCAATTCGCGCGGTCGTCCAATCGAATGTGCCCGTCGCATGTACGCTGCGTGCCGGCTACCGACTCTCTATCCAATATGCAGAGTCACAGTTACACACAGGTTGTGGACAATCCTGTGTGTAACCGTCAAGCTCACCGAACTCGATCACAACCAGTGCGCCGACAAATCTGAATTACTCGTCGTCAGCCTCGGGAGAGGGACCTATCAACACCTGATAGATCCTCTTGAGATCTTCCAAGTCAGCGAACTCGATCGTCACGCGTCCTTTGGATTTCCCCATTGCTACTCCAACGCGAGTGTCCAGGTGCGAACCGAGAAGTTGTTCGAGCTCGAGGAGCGCAGCCGGACGAGTTTGCCCGGGCTCCCGCTTGGAGCGCTCCGCAACCTCCCGGCCCTCAGACACAACGGGATCGGCCTGGGAGTTCCGGACGATTTCTTCGATCTGACGGACGTTCAGTCCTTCGGCGACGCATCGGACAGCCATTTCCTGCTGAAAAGAGCGATCGTGGCTAGCCAGCAATGCACGAGCATGACCGGCCGAAAGCTCGCCAGTAGCGACCAGCTTCTGTACCGACGTTGGCAGCTGGAAGAGACGCAGCGTGTTGGCCACCGCAGAGCGACTCTTCCCCACTCGTTTGGCGACCTCTTCCTGGGTCAGAGAGAAGTCGTCGATGAGTTGCTGAAAGGCAGCCGCTTCTTCCAAGGCGTTCAGGTTCTCGCGATGGAGGTTTTCGACGAGCGCCTGCTCCAGCGACATCTTGTCGTCCGCCTCGCGGACAACCGCCGGCACTGCGGCCAACCCTGCCCTACGAGCAGCGCGCCATCGGCGCTCGCCGGCTATCAGCTCATATCGATCGGGTCCCGAGCGCCGAACGAGGATCGGTTGCAGCACACCAAGTTCACGGATCGACTCGGTCAACGAAACCAAAGCCTCCTCGTCGAACCGACTGCGGGGTTGGAACTCGTTGGCCGCGATCGCCGAGATAGGTACCTCGATGAAAATCTCATTCGATTCCGTGACCTTCTCGGCCGGAATCAACGAGTCGAGTCCTCGACCAAGTCCACTACGTCGGTTCACCGACGACCTCCATTGCCAGATCTCGATAGGCGAGCGCGCCCCGAGATGTTGGATCAAACACCGTGATCGGTTGTCCGAAGCTGGGTGCTTCGGACAGCCGGACTGTACGAGGGATCACCGAGCGACAGACCTTCGAGCCAAAGTGCTCGCGCACCTCCGACGCGACCTGCGCGGCGAGATTGGTGCGTGCGTCGTACATGACGAGAACGATGGCAGAAAGCTCGAGCGAGGCATTGAGGTTCCGCTTCACCAAGTCGACATTGCGCAGCAGCTGGCCGAGTCCCTCGAGTGCGTAGTACTCACATTGAATCGGGACGAGGACTTCGGTCGCCGCTGCGAATGCGTTGACTGTAAGTAGTCCGAGCGAGGGAGGGCAGTCGATCAAGACCAAGTCGAAGTCATCAGCGACAGAACTGATCGCATTCTTGAGTCGCATCTCTCGGCTGAACGCGGGTACAAGCTCGATCTCCGCCCCGGCCAAGTCGAGATTGGCGGGAGCAACGAACAGGTTCCGAACAGCGGCCGCCTCAATTGCGTCGTCGAGGGGCACGTCATGAAGGAGTACGTCATACATGGACGCATCAAGGCTGCGGGGGTTGATGCCGAGCCCCGTACTGGCGTTGCCCTGTGGATCGAGATCGATGATGAGTACCCGGTGTCCCAGTTCAGCCACCGCAGCACCCAGGTTGACGGTCGTCGTCGTTTTTCCGACACCACCTTTCTGATTGGCCACGGCCATGATCCTCGGCCCTACACGATCGATCGGACGCGGCGCCGCGGGCTTGTCAGCGGGCGAGGTCGGCGGCGCCCCCCATCCCCTATCGACGGTCGACCGATCGGTGCCCGCCGATGACGGCGGGTCTGATGGCGCCGATGCGGGTGTCTCGACGGGCGGGCGAAAGGACATGCTTCCTACTGGCGGTGCCGATGGATCCGGTCGAGGACCCGGCACCGTAGGTGGCGGGTCCTCGTGGTCTGCGGCCGGCGGCGCACCGAGCGTATCCTTCCAGCCGGCGAGAGGCTTCCGGGATGACGCAAACGCAGAATCGGGCGGGTTGGGCGGCGCTTGCACACCCTCACCCGACGTTTGTGGGTGCGACGGCTCGGTCGGGCTCCGGTCCTGGTTCGAGCCTGATGGCTCATCTTCACCAGCGGAGGAGTCGATCTGATCGGTCGTCACCTCGTCCTGATCGGGTTCGGTGCCAACACGCCCCGTCGGCACGTCGTCAGTGCTACGGCTCACTTCGTCCTCTGGCGGGTCGTCGTGGCGATCGCTTTGGCTTGCAGTGTGCTGGGGTTCGTTGGGGCGCTCCTTCGAGCGCCTCCACGGAACAAAATCGGACATCCATGCCTCCTCGAACGAGCAACCGCCGCACGCCCGCTGAGATCTCTCTCCTGTTCCACGTGAAACAGTCTCGGGCCGCCTGCACCAGTTGCCACGCTAGCTGCCGATTGGGCTTCATGCGCCCGGACAGGACGACAACTCAGGGTTCCCGTGGTCTCGGCCACGAACGCATTCGGTCCCTCGCTTCCCTGACTATGGCCGGCACCCTCTCGAGGCTGAGCACTTGCGAGATCGACAGGGACGGCGCCGTGGTGGACCGATCGGTCGTACGCCGTGGACTCGACGGGGTCGCAGACGACCGCCGCTCTGGGCCCCGGGGCTGGGGGCTGCAAGGTCGCACGTCCGGGTGTCTCGCCCGGTGTCATCCAGGCCACGGACGGAGATCAAACAGTTGCTCTGCTGCTCTCCGGGATGAGTGCGGTTTCGCCCGGCCGAGACCGCAAGGTTGCGCCGTCAGGGGTGTCCCGACGATGGTCGAAACCAACGAGCGGCTCATTGCCGTCGCCACCTCGTCGGCCCAATCCAGTCGTCGTGCTGACGCCTCGACCATGGGGCCGACCCTCAGGCTGGCGAGAACCTGCACGGCTTTCAGACCATGGATTCCGTCGTACGAGATCGTTCTCCGCCACGGACAGTTGACTTCCAATGGGTCCGAATGGACCAGCAGAAACGGGTGGATCGGGACACGGGATCGGTGGACTGCTTCTGGTTACGCGGTCGCCTGCGACGGTCGGGGAGACGAGCGCCTGGCTTCAGCCGAACGGTGCGTCAGCTCGTCCCTCACCGACATCGAGCCGGTTTCGAATGGTGGCGAGGCCGGCACCCCTGTTCGCACCTTGGCGGCAGCGGGCTCTCGTAGCTCGTCCGAGACCGAGCCGGCACGCGGCGGTAGCGTCCAGTAGAACCATCTGAGGCGTGAAATGTCGATCGCGGACCCGTCCGCTCGGAAGGGCAACCGAGCCCTGACCACAGAGCACGATCGAGGTAGCGCAAGTCAAGTCGTAGGAGGTGCTGGGAGAGGGCGACGCAGTGAGCCTGGGAGCCCTTCGGGTTCCTTGACGTACACCGACCAATCGAAACCTGCCCTACTTCGACGAGGAACGAGCCAAAGCTCAGCCCCGGCGAAGGCAGCGACTCACTATCCGGCGTTTCCTCATATGGTCATCTTGAGTGCCGAGGGCCAGCCCAGGGTGGACACCGACCCTGCGGGCCCGGAATTGGTTGTGTGGGCCACGGTTGGCGCGTGGAGCGGGGCCGACCTACCGGATCCCGGTGTCGGGTGCCCCGAGCGCTCAATTCGTCAGCATGGGGCTTCGGAGCCGTCACGTGCGTCATCAGAGGACAGCCGCACAACGTGGCGGCAGGGACGTATTACGGCAGGAAGAGCCCGTCTCGGCGGACCGGATCACCCAGCGGGTCATCAATGGGTCCAGCAACTGGGGCAATGAGGGGGCAGCGAGACCGTGAAACGTGGCCACGTACCCGTCGAGCCGTCAAGAACACGGACTTCCGGTCCCTGTTCTCGAGCGCGAGGAGCGATCGGCCGTCATAGTCAAAGCAATGCGGCGTTACCACTCCAACCGACCCCAGCCGCTGATGTCCATCGACGCCCCAGTCCGGTCGGGTCACCAACGGCACAACGCGCTGGTCGTCGTCGACTGCACCAGTCCACCAGATCAAGACGACGCCGCGTGATCATCAGGCGAGCGAAGATGAAGAGCCTCAGAAGAGAGGGTCTCGTTGCTGCTGTTTGTGCGGCCGAGGAATACCGGTCGGCGTTGAGCCGATCGCACGAAAGACAGCGACCTCGGGTGCTGCATCGATTTTCGTCAGGGCAAGATGCTCAAGGGCTGATTGCGGCCAGTCTCGGCCGCCGGGCGGCTCGCTGACAATGGCGACACCATCCGCCCTGAGATAGCCGCGTGCGTTCTCCAGCGTCGCGGCCGGGGGTCCGAAACCCCTCGTCACGAGGGCGTCGAACTGACCTCGGTATCGGGCATCGTGCGCCAGACGCTCGGCCCGACCGACCGCCACCGTCACCCGCTCGGCCATACCGAGCTCAACCACTGCCCACGTCAGAAAGGCACCGCGCTTGGCCGCTGCGTCGAGGAGTACGGCGGACAGGTTGGGTCTCGCGGCCAGAATCACAAGCCCGGGGACACCACCGCCTGAACCAAGATCGATCATGTAAGCGGTTGAACTGGGGAGGGCGGTGAGATAGCGATCCGCGTGTTCGATATGGGCGCGAATCGGGCCCGGGCCGAGGAATCCCACGGACCGGGCCCGATTCAGCACGACGTCGATTGTCGACACCATCGTCATTGCCACGTTCGCCATCAGGCGTCGGCGGCTACTCCTCTTCGTTGTTGTTCGTTGTGCTGGCTTCCTCAGTGGAGGCAACCGGGCCCACGACGACACGGCGGCGAGGTTCGGTACCAGCCGAACGAGTCATCACGCCGTCGATTTCATTGATGGCATCATGGACGGTCTTGCGGTCGGCGGCGTTCATCGGCTCGAGAACGACCTCGACACCCTCGTCGATGGCCCGGTCGGCAGCGGTCTTGGCGAAACCAACCAGGGCCTCGCGCCGAGCCTCGCGATATCCACCGACATCGACCTTGATTCGCATCGATGAAGGGGCGCCTCGCTGTGCCGTCACCCGGGTCAATTCCTGGATGGCGTCGAGGGTGTGAGCCTTCGGGCCGAGCAGCAGGCCGTGCTTTCCTTCGATCGACGCCATGAGGTGCTCGTCTTCGACCGCAATCGACACCGGGGCGTCGATACCGAACGCTTCAGTGAGACCGACCAAGAACGTCTCGACGGTACTGGTGACTTCTTCCACTGGGCTGTCCTCTTGCTTGGGGCGGCTGCCGCCGGCCGATGATCGGTTTGGTCGCTTGCCCCCGTCACGTTGTTTACGTGGCGGACGTTCCTCCCGTGAACTGACGTCGCCGTCGTTTGACGGTTCCCCCGAGCTGTCGCTGCGCTCTGGCTCGTCGGCCTTGGCGGCGCGCTGCGACTTGGGTTCATTCCGAGTGTTCGCCGGCTGGTCAGAGGGCGCACTCGCCGATTCCGCCTTTTTCGGACGGCGACGACGTTTCGCATCCTCTTTGGCCCGTGGCACTTTGGGAGCGATTCTGGCTCGAACCCGTGCCTCGCCGCGCACTCGTCCGAAGAGCCCTTGACGGGGCTCTTCCAGGACTTCGAACTCGACCTCATTCTCCTCGACGCCGAGCTTGTCAAGAGCCATTTCCTTGGCTTCGTCGAGAGACTTCGCTGCCGTTTCGATCCATTCCATGATCGTTACCTCTTCCGGTTCTTCTTGTTCTTTGGACGCGGATCCTGCGGCTTCGTGCCCTTCGGCGTGATCCGATCAGATTGCGTAGATGATGGCTTCTTGGCTAGAGCTTTCTTTGCGGCGCGGCGCTTCTCCCACTCGGCATTGCGACCGGCTGCATCCTTGGCGACGGCGCCGTCTGCTTTCTTGTTTGACGACGTGCTATCGGCCGACGTGCCATTGGACGTTGCACCATTACCCTTTGTGTCCAGCTTGTCACTTTCCGTGGAGCTGGCGGTGGCTTCTCGCTTCTTTGGCGGAGCCGACAACTTTCCACCGTCAGCCATTTCTTTCCCGTAGATCTGATGCGTGATGTACGCCTGTTGACCGATACGGAAGACGTTGGATGTCGCCCAGTACAGAACGAGTCCGGCGGGGAAGAAGAACGACCAAACGCCCGACATCAGGGGCAGGAACTTCAGCAACAGCTGCTGCTGCTGATTCATCGGGGAAGTGTCACCATCTTGGCGGCGGGCGGAGACCTGTCGCTGTTGGTAGTAGCTGGTACCAACGACGAAGATGATCAGAATGATGTAGGGCAGGCCCCTCAAGAAGTTTGATTGGATCACGTCTCCGGCCTGCGCTGCCAGGTCGAGTGGGCCAAAGCTCATCTCGGTCGAGCGACTCAGATCGCTGAACATCTTGGTGCTGTGATCGATATGTGCAGGACTGATCGTCAGCCCGAGATCGGGAGCGAGCCCCTGCGCGGCGCGGACATCGTTCATGACCGAGAAGAACGGCGCGTCGGCTGTGTGTCGGGTGATCCCCCGAAGCACTCTGAAGAGCACAAGGAAAACTGGCAGTTGGGCGAACATCGGGATACAGCCGCCAACCGGATTGATGCCGTTCTCCTGGTAGAGCGCCATCATCTCGGTGTTCATTGTTTCTCGGTCGCCCTTGTGTTCCTTCTGAAGCCGGCGAAGCTCGGGCTGGACCGCTTGCATCTTGATCGTGCTGCGCGTCGCTTTCAAGGTGAGCGGCATGAGGATGATCATCACACCGCCAGTGAGCAGCACGATCGCCAGGCCGTAGCTGCCGCCAACGACGGGAAGCGAATAGAGCCCTGCGAGTATTCCTGCGACGAAGTCGATCAGATTGTTGAAGATCGCCATTTACCTCTCCGGATCGGGAACCGGGTCATACCCATGGGAACCAAACGGCTGGCATCGGGCCAGTCGCTTGACCGCCAGCCAAGAGCCAGCGGCAGAGCCGTGCAACTCGATGGCTTCAGCGGCGTATTGCGAACAGGTTGGGACATATCGGCACCGAGCCCGGCGAATCGACGACGTGCCTTGATACATCGAGATCAACCAAAGGAGAAGACGCTTCACCATCAGGTGTCATTTCTGATTCGTCGGCGACGGGAGCCGATCGAGACACCGTGCGAGCGAGCGGGTCAACGTCACGTAGTCGGAGTCGAGCACCGCTCGTGAGCAGCTGATCTGGTACGCACCGGGAGCGAGATCTCGTTTGGTTGCCACTTCATTGAAAGCTGATCGCAGTCGACGTCGGGCTCGATTGCGTTCCACGGCCGTTCCGAACTTCTTGCCGATGGCAAACGCCATCGCCGGTTCAGGCTCGACCGCAGCAAAGACAACACTCAGCGGTCCACTTCGAACCCGTTGCCCATCGCTACGCAAGGCGGCGAATGACGAGTGTCGGCGCACCGAGGGAATCACGCACTGAGCTTGCGGCGTCCCTTTGCCCGGCGAGAACGAAGGACGGCACGGCCCCCTCGGGTCGACATCCGGGCGCGGAAGCCGTGCTTGCGTGCTCGCTTGAGGTTGTTTGGCTGGAAGGTGCGCTTCACCGCAGGCTCCTTGAGAATTGGCCGACCAATTGGCCGAGCAGAAAGCGAACAACCAGGTGGCGGTTCGCTACAGACGTAGCTCTGTTGGTCAGTCAGGATCGACCAGAGCCATAGTGGCGGCGATCAGTGGACTGCCACTCAAATCCGAGGTCACGAAGGAGCCCGATGAGCGAGTTCAGGCTACGCCCGCACGACACCGTCAGCAACCAACCTTTTCCACAGGTCCATGTGCACCTTGTCATGTGGCCTGCTACCGTCCGCTGACCCAACCCTTCGGTCATCGATCCCCTCGGCGACAGCCTCTGAAGGTGAGGGAAACTCCCGACGAACCAAGGTGAAGCCTGTGCCGATCGGCGTCATAGGGCGCTCGACGAACAATGTTTCGAAAAGACCAGTGTTCCGAAAACGGGTGACGTTGTGGAAAAGGCTGTGGGAAATGGGGAGAACGGCTGGTAGCAGACAGTGATCGCGGCGGACCAAGTCTGGAGCACAGCGGCGGACCAACTTCGACAGATGGTCGCTGATGGGGTCTGGCAATCCACGTTTTCCCAGGTAGAGGCGATCGATCTCGACCACGGCACGATCATTTTGGCCGTGCCAAACAGCATCATTCGAGAAAAACTCGAAGGCACCTATCGCGGCCTCGTCGAAGAGGCGATCAGCCAGGCGTCTGACGCTTCGCTCATTGTCCAGTTCGATCTCCGGCCACCCACACTTTTTGACACCCTGCCCCCCGCTCCCTCGTCGTCCGATGCCTCGCGGCCCGGGCAGGGCCCGCGGAACGAATCGGCCGGCAGCGACGCCCGCGTGATTGACATCACGAGCGGGGCGTCGGGTCACGCCTCCAACGCTCCCGTCGACAAGAACGCGCCCTATCGACCCGCTCCCTCCCTCGACGGCGCCAACCGCTACACCTTCGACGGTTTCGTCATCGGTCCCTCGAACCGGTTTGCCCACGCTGCCGCGCTCTCGGTCGCCGAACGCCCGGGTGCTTCCTACAACCCGCTTTTCATCTACGGATCAGCGGGTCTCGGGAAAACTCACTTGCTGCGAGCAATCGAACACTACGTCAACGACGTCTACCCCGACCTGCGGGTGCTCTATATCTCCACCGAGCAGTTCCTGAACGAGTTCGTCGATGCCATTCGCAATTCGTCGAACAACGAGTTCAAGCGGCGCTATCGCCAAATCGATGTTCTCCTGGTCGATGACATCCAGTTCATCGCCGGCAAGGACGGCCTCCAAGAGGAGTTCTTCCACACGTTCAATGAGCTGTACGGCTCGGGTCGTCAGATCGTGCTGTCCTCGGATCGACCACCCGACGCCATCCCCACGCTCGAGGATCGGCTGCGGAGTCGATTCATGATGGGTCTACTGACCGACATCCAACCGCCCGACGTCGAAACTCGGATGGCGATCCTTCACAAGAAGGCCGACCGAGATGGCTATTTCATTCCAACCGAAGTGTCAGAGTTCATCGCGACAAACATCACGAGCAATATCCGTGAGCTCGAGGGAGCGCTTACCAAGGTCACGGCCTACGCCAACTTGAATCGTCAGCCGATGACCCGAGATCTGGCCGAACAGACGCTGCGCGATTTCATTGCCGATCGCCAGCCCCGTCCGATCACCGCCGACATGATCCTCGAGGCCACCTCCGAGCAATTCAACTTCGACCTCGCTGAACTCATTGGGAAGTCACGCCGCCGCCCACTCGTCGAGGCCCGCCAAATCGCCATGTACGTGACACGCGAACTCACCGATCTCAGCTTTCCCCTCATCGCCAGTGCCTTCGGCGGGCGTGACCACACCACCGTGATGCATGCATGCGAGAAGATCGGCAAGCAGATGACCGAGCGCTCCCAGATCTTCGAAAAGGTCGGTGCGCTCGAGCGCACCGTTCGTACCCGAGCGGCCGACTAAGACCGACATGGACGACACCAACATTGCTGTGGGGTCCAAACCGACGTCACCAACGCTCCACTCAACGTGCTCGATTCGGCACCAACCGTGCTTGGACCGTCTACCTTCTGAGGCAGATCTGGGGATGAGTCTGCGGAATGGCTGTGGACAGCCCACAAACTCACCGGTGGACAACATGCGAGCACCGGTGGATAAGGCAAGAGTCATCCCCAGGACTACCGTGCAACCGTGCTCAACTTGGGGACGACACACATCGGGCTCTGGACAACCAGATGGTGGCTGACCAGGGATCATCCTCGGTCATCCACAATCCACAGGACCTATCACCACCATCATCTGAGCAAAGCAAAATCTCCAAGTAGTTGAGGACAGTCACTTGAGGACAGTCAGTTCCAGAACCATCACATGCACAACAGAGGGAGCACACGGGTGAAGTTCCGTTGCGAGCGAGACGTATTGGTTGAAGCCCTGGCGACGGCAGGCCGCGCCGTGAGTGGTCGAGGCACACTCCCCGGCCTGTCTGGCGTGCGAGCGCAACTCACCGGTGATCAACTCCGCTTGACCGGCAGTGATCTCGATCTCACCATCACCATCGCCGTCTTGGTGTCGGGTGAAGCTGACGGTGTCGCAGTGATTCCCGCTCGACTGGCCTCCGACATCGTCCGTGCCCTGGAGCCGGGTGCTGTTTCGGTCGCCGCCGACGGTGACGAACTGTTGATCAGCGCCGGCCGCAGCCAGTTCTCGATCCGTCTGATCGCCGGTGATGAGTTCCCCCAGATCGAACAGATCGCGAACGACCCTGTCGAGCTGTCCTCGGCACAACTCGCCGAGGCGCTCAAACAGGTTGTGCCGGCAGCAAGCAGTGACGACTCCCGACCACCGCTGACCGGTGTGTTGTTTGCGGCGGAAAAGGGTGGTCTTCGCTTGGTTGCCACCGACTCCTACCGACTGGCGATGCGTGATGTCCCGGGCGTCTCGGTGCTCGAAGAGGGGCAGAGCGTCTTGATCCCGTCCCGGGCCTTGTCGGAGTTGAACCGCATTCTTGGTCAGGGTGAGAAGGTCGAGCTTCGTCTTGGCGAGCGCGAGGCGTCGTTCCACGTTGGTTCGGTCGATCTCATCACCCGGCTCATCGAGGCCGACTTCCCGAACTACCGAGGCCTCATCCCCGATTCTCACCCGAACTCGCTGACCGTCTCACGCGAGGAACTCCTCGACGCGTTGCGCCGAGTGAAACTTCTGGCCAGAGAGGCAACCCCGATCCGGCTCGAGATGTCGTCCGAGGGGGTGGAACTTGCGGCCGTCACCCAAGACGTCGGAACCGCCCGGGAGCAGCTCGAAGGCACCTACGACGGCGAACCGCTCACCGTCGCATTCAACCCGCAATACCTCCTTGAAGGTATCGATGTCTCCACCAGCGACGAGATCGTGCTCTCCACCATCGACGAACTCCGGCCCGCCGTCGTTCGCATGCCCGGTACCGACGACTTCTTGTACCTGCTGATGCCGGTGCGGGTGTCGTGACGTTTGGTCGCTGATCAACCAATGGCCGTTCGGTAGATGCGCCTCGATCGTCTATGGCTGACCGACTTCCGTAGCTATGAGCAATTCGAGATCGAACTCGACGATGGTCTGACCGCCATCGTCGGTCCCAATGGTGTTGGCAAGACCAATCTGTTGGAGGCGATCGGCCTTCTGGCAACGCTGAAGTCATTTCGTCGGGTGCCCACCGACCGACTGATCCGACGCGATGCAACTCGGGCCATCGTCCGAGCCGAAGGCCAACGGGATGGTCGGCCAGTACTCATCGAACTCGAGTTGGGGTCGGGCAAAACCCGGGCGCAGGTGAATCGACAGAAGCTGCAACGCACCCGCGACCTGCTCGGTGCGTTGCGTGTCACGGTTTTCGCCCCGGACGATCTCTCACTGGTGAAAGAGGGTCCTTCGATTCGCCGGGACTTCGTTGATGACGTGGCGGTTGCCCTCGACCCAAAACTCGACCGCTCGTTGAGTGACTTCGACCGAGCGCTACGACAACGCAACGCGTTGTTGCGCGGGGCGAGCGGACGCCTCGACGAGTCAGCGGAAATGACCCTCGACATCTGGGACGCCCAGCTTGCGCAACTCGGATCGCTGGTGCTCGAACGCCGCTATGACGTCCTCGAGATGCTCGTTCCACTTGTTGCCGAGTGCTACCGCACCTTGGCCAACGAGGCGGTCGACATCGGTGCTCACTATGTGACGTCGTGGACCGAGCCATCGCTGAGCGAGGCGTTCGCCGCGAGCCGGACGAACGATGTCCGACGAGGGGTCTCGACGGTCGGACCCCATCGAGACGACATCGCCTTCACGATCGACGGGTTCTCGAGTCGAACCGAAGCCTCACAGGGCGAGCAACGAACGCTTGCGCTGGCGCTGCGGTTGGCCGGCCATCAGTTGATCACGAAGCAGATCGGCGAACCACCGCTGCTGCTCCTCGACGACGTGCTGTCAGAGCTTGATCCCGAGCGAGCCCATGCTCTGCTGTCGACCCTACCGCCAGGCCAGACGGTCATCACGAGCGCATCGGCCCTCCCAGCAGCGACGCGACCCGATACACTGTTGATCTACGACGCCACCTCAGAGCAGGCTGGCGGCTTCGTCCGGACGGTCGCCGAAAGCGACCAGACGTCCAAGGGGACCGAGAAACGAGTGCCGGACAAGACGGGGCCGAAGCAGACGGGGCCCGAACGGAGTGAGGATGTCTGAACCCCAGCACCTTGGGTTCGCGTTGGAGCGTCTCTTCGGGCATCTCGGCGCACCAGCGGTTCGAACCGTCGCCGATCTCGGTGACCAGTGGCCTGCGATCGTTGGACCGGGTTTGGCCGATCACAGCCAACCAGCCGGCCTCGTCGATGGCGTGCTCACGGTGCGGTGTGATGACTCGGCCTGGGCGTCACAGATCAAGTGGATGGACGCACAGATCAAACAGCGATTTGCCGAGCGGTTCCCCGATTCCGCGTTGCGCACCATCAGAGCCTCTGTCGGGGCGTGACCTTCCCTCGAACACCAACACCCATGACCTCCCACTCCCCCCTATTGAGTGCCCAAACTGCTAGGCTGGACCAGCTTCAAAAGCGACTGATGTATGACTGATCACCCTCCCGAAAACGCTGTCACGACAACCTCCCCGGCCGCTACGACTGCCGCCCACTCTGGCGGTGCCAGTGAGCGCGGTGCGAGCACCCCGAACAACGGAAGCTACGGCGCCAAAGACATTCAGGTATTGGAGGGTCTCGAGGCCGTCCGCAAACGCCCCGGGATGTACATCGGCTCGACCGGGTCCACCGGTTTGCATCACCTGGTGTGGGAAGTGGTGGACAACTCCGTCGATGAAGCAATGGCCGGTCACTGCTCGGTGATCGAGGTCGACGTCTTGGCCGACGGGGGCATAGAAGTCCGAGACGATGGCCGTGGAATTCCCGTCGATCTGCACGAGAAATACGAGATGTCTGCGGCCGAAGTCGTGCTCACCGTGCTTCACGCCGGTGGCAAGTTTGGCGGCGAGGGCTACAAGGTGTCCGGCGGCCTGCACGGTGTCGGCATTTCGGTGGTCAACGCGTTGTCTCGTCGTCTCGAAGTCGAGATCGACCGCGACGGCAAGCGTCACGCCATGTCCTTCATCGATGGCGGCGTCACCGACTCACCACTGGTCGAAATCGGCGACTCGCCGCTGAAGGACGACGGCACGCCATTCACCGGCACCACTGTCAGGTTCTGGCCCGATCCGACGATCTTCAAAGAGGGCACCGAGTATCGAACGCAGACCCTGGTGGAACGCTTTCAGATCATGGCATTCCTCAATGCTGGGCTCGAGTTTCGAGTCAACGACCTGCGAGACCCGAACGCCGAACTGGTGGTCCACCGTTACGACGGCGGTATCCGTGACTTCGTCACCCACATCAACGGATCGAAAGAAGCCCTCTTCGACGAGGTCGGCTGGTACGAAGAGATCGAGGCAACCGAAGAAGTCGAGATCGCATTCAGCTGGAACACCGGCTACCAGACCGATGGCATCTACAGTTTCGCCAACGGTATCTCGACGGCCGAGGGTGGTATGCATGAGCAGGGCTTCCGCACGGCGCTCACCCGCACGGTCAACAACTACGCCAGAGACAAGGGCTTCATCAAGGAGAAGGAAGAGAATCTCCAGGGTGAGGACATCCGCGAGGGCCTGACCGCCATCATCTCGGTCCGACTCCAAGAACCCCAGTTCGAGGGTCAGACCAAAGCCAAATTGGGTAACGTCTCGGTGCGGTCGCTGGTCGAAAAAGCCACGAACGAGAAGCTTCGAGAATGGTTCGAGGAACACCCTCGTGAGGGTCGAGCAATGGTGGTCAAGGCGTCGCAGGCCGCCAAGGCCCGCATTGCGGCCACCCAGGCCCGCCAGACCATTCGTCGCAAGTCGGCCTTGGATGGCGCCGGTCTTCCCGGCAAACTCGCCGACTGCCGCAGCAAGGATCCCGCAGCCTCCGAGCTCTACATCGTCGAGGGCAATTCCGCCGGTGGTTCGGCCAAAGATGCCCGAGATTCCGCCACCATGGCGATCCTGCCGATCCGGGGCAAAATCCTCAACGTCGAGCGCGCTCGCCCCGACCGCATGCTCAAGAACACCGAAGTGGTGTCATTGATCCAGGCCATTGGTGCTGGCCTTGGTGAGCCAGACCTCGAGACCGGCGAGGGCTTCGATGTCTCGAAGGCCCGCTATCACAAAGTGATTCTGCTGGCCGACGCCGATGTCGACGGCAGCCATATCCGCACACTGTTGCTCACGTTCTTCTTCCGCCAGATGCGGCCTCTGGTCGAAGCTGGCTATGTCTACATCGCCCAGCCCCCGCTCTACTCGACCGAGGTCGGCAAGTCGAAGATCTACCTCAAGGATGATGTCGCTCGCAATGCCTATGCGGCCGATCACCCCAACGCCGAATTCCAACGGCTCAAGGGCCTGGGCGAGATGGACGCCAGCGAGCTGTGGGAAACCACGATGGACCCGGCGACACGCACGTTACTGCAGGTCACCGTAGATGAGGCGGCCATTGCCGACGAGGTGTTCTCGGTCCTGATGGGTGACGACGTCGAGAGCCGAAAGCGGTTCATCCAGACCAACGCCGACGACGTCCGATTCCTCGACATTTGATGACAGCGATCTCAACGGCGTCCGTGAGGGCGATGCGTGAGTTCCGATGCACGAAGAGTTGATTCCATGAGCGATCTACCACCAAACGACACCGCAACCGACGACGACGGCCCGGCCGACAACATCGAGCCGATCGAGATCCAAACCGAGATGGAACAGTCGTTCCTCGAGTACGCCATGTCGGTCATCATTTCCCGCGCGTTGCCCGACGCTCGAGACGGTCTGAAGCCGGTGCACCGACGCATCCTGTGGTCGATGTTCGATGCCGGGCATCGTCCGGAACGTAGTCACGTCAAGTGCGCCACCGTTGTCGGCGACGTCATCGGCAAGTACCACCCCCACGGTGACCAGGCCATTTACGACTCCCTCGTTCGTATGGGGCAGAACTTCTCGCTGCGCAATCCTCTGATCGACCCTCACGGCAACTTCGGCTCGCCCGATGATCCGCCGGCTGCGTACCGCTACACCGAGTGTCGTCTGCGGCCGCTGGCAATGGAACTCTTGGCCGACATCGACCAGCAGACCGTCGACTTTCGCGACAACTTCGACGGCAAGCATCAAGAACCGACCGTGCTCCCGTCACGATTCCCGAACCTCCTGGTCAACGGGAGTCAGGGGATCGCGGTCGGGATGGCCACCAACATCCCTCCCCACAACCTCGAAGAAGTGATCGATGCCGTTGTTCATCTGATCGACAACGATGAGGCAACGGTCGAGGAGCTGATGGGCTTCGTCAAGGGTCCCGATTTTCCAACCGGTGCGCAGGTGCTCGGCCGGGTAGGTATCCGTGACGCCTACCGAACCGGTCGTGGCTCGATTCGTATGCGTGCCGTCGCCGAGATCATCGAAGGCAAGACCAACGACCAGATCGTTGTGACCGAGGTGCCCTATCAAACCTCGGTCGATCAGATCGCGCGCAAGACGGCCGAACTGGTCGAACGGGGTGATCTCGCAGGCATCCGTGAGATCCGCAACGAATCAGCCAAGGGCAAGCTGCGATTGGTCTTCGATCTCAAGCGCGACGCCTCCGGGCTCGTTGTGCTGAACAATCTCTACAAATACACCCCGATGCTCACCACGTTCGGCGTGAACATGGTCGCCCTGGTCGACGAAGTACCGCGCACGCTGAACCTACGCGATGCGCTCGTCAGCTATGTCGGCCATCAGCGTGAGGTCGTCACTCGGCGCACCGAATACCGGCTGTCGGAGGCTCGCAAGCGCGAGCACATCCTCGAAGGCCTCATCAAGGCGCTCGACGTCATCGACGAGATCATTGCAACGATCCGGGCCTCAGACGATCGCTCCGATGCCCGTGGCCGTCTCATGGCCGAACCGTTCGAGTTCTCCGAGGTCCAGGCCACCTACATTCTCGACATGAACCTGGGCCGCCTTACTCGGCTGGCCCGAATCGAGATCGACACCGAACTGGCCGAGAAGCGTGAAGCCATCGCCGGCTTCGAGGCCATTCTGGCCGACCGTGAAGTGCTCGATCAGGTCATCAAAGACGAACTGGCCGAGATCCGATCCGCCTTCGGTAGTCCACGTCGCACGGCGCTCATCTCTGATCCAGGTGAACTCGACATCGAGGACCTCATCGACGACGAGGCACTCGTGGTCACGCTCTCGACCACCGGTTACATCAAATCGGTCTCGATCGACGAGTTCCGAACCCAGGCTCGGGGTGGTCGGGGAGTGAGCGCCGCCAAGCTGAAAGACGATGACGACGACATCATCGCCCACCTGCTGCAGACATCGGCGCACGCCTATCTCCTGTTCTTCTCTAATCGGGGCCGGGTCTACCGGATCAAGACCCACGAGATCCCCGTCACGAGTCGTTCATCACGCGGTATGGCGCTGGTCAACCTGTTGCAGCTGCAGCCCGATGAGAAGATCCAAGCGATCATCGACACCCGCGACTACGAGACCAACCGGTTCTTGTTCTTCGCCACTCGTCAAGGCCGCGTCAAGAAGACGCTCTTCAATGCCTACGACTCGTCGCTGCGAGCCGGCCTCATCGCCATCAACCTCAATGAAGGCGACGAACTGGTCTCGGTCGTTGCGACCAACGGTGTCCACGACATCTTCATGGTGTCTCGCCAAGGCCAAGCGCTTCGTTTTCCTGAAGATCAGGTGCGAGCAATGGGCCGCACCGCCGCCGGGGTTCGGGGCATGAAGTTCCGTGCCGGTGATGAGCTGGTCTCGATGGACGTCATGCAGCCCGGAACCGAGCTCTTGGTGGTCACCAGCGAAGGCTTCGGCAAGCGAACCGACCCCGAATTGTTCACCGCCAAGCGACGAGCCGGACTCGGCGTTCGCTGCGTGAAGGTGAACGAGAAGAAGGGAAGGGTCGTCGGTGCCATGTTCGTCAGTCCCGAGCACGAGGTCCTGTTCATCTCGTCGCACGGCGTGATCATTCGCACGAGTGTTGTCGCCATCTCTCAGCAGGGTCGTGACGCCACGGGTGTCTCGGTGATGAATCTGGGACCGGGCGATGCGGTCTCGGCCGTGGCTCGGGTACTTGTTCCGGAAGAGATCGCCCTCATCGAGGATGATGGTGGTGATCTCGGCGAGGATGACGGCCTCGACGGCCCGACGGTCGATGACAGTGTCGAAGGCAGTACCGAGCTGGAGATCGTCGTCGATGGCAGTACCGAGCCGGAGATCATCGACCTTGCCGATGGCGAACTCGATGCTGAAGAGGCCGACGATGACACTGAAGGACCAATGGATCCGGACTGATCGCCGTGGAGGTCGCCACCCACGGCGGACCCGCTGATTGGGACGACGAAGGAGCTCGGCAACCGTTCGAGTTCTGATCACGTCGCTGCGTCGACCTCCACTGATCGTCTGCTTCAGCCACTCACTTCCCCCAGATCATGCGCCTCTGAGGCGGAGACCAAGGGAGATGTGGATGATGAATGGTGACGACGCCGGAGGCGTCAAGTGTGGGAGTGCCGGAGGCGTCAAGTGTGGGAGTGTCGGAGGCGTCAAGTGTGGGAGTGGCGGTGAGATGCCGCCGAGCGACGGTAGCGAGCGGGGCAGCGTCATCGCGGTGCTTGGGTTCGTCGGAGCGTTCATCATCGTTGCTGCGCTCGTGCTTGCCGGCGTGACCGAACGAGTGGTCGATCGGAGCCGGGCTCAGGCTGCGGCGGACGCCGCCGCCTTGGCCGGGGTTGCTGATGGCCGGGAGGCGGCCTCGGCGATGGCTACGGCCAATCATGCGACGTTGATCCAGTTCGAGGACCGCGGCAACGAGGTGACCGTCGAAGTCGTGACGCCGGCTGGAACCGTTGCCACCGCAAATGCCGAGCGAAGGCTCGAGACGGTCGGGTAGGTGAGCTGCGAGAAGCTCGACATCTCCGCATCGCCATCTCCGGGAGTGGGCGGTCGTCAGACAGCTCCTGTCGAAGGGTGATCGCTCTTGGGTGGATTGTGACCTTAGACTGCGCTGCGTATGCCTATTGACGATCCCTCGGCGAAGGACTCGGTGATCCTCGGCGCCGACTTAGTGGCGGCGCTCGGTTTCGAGCCAGTCTCGACCGAACCCGACGACATCGGCGATATCGACACCATCGACGCCGATGACATGTCGAGGAATGGGTCGAGCACTGTCGACCATGATGAGTCCGCCTTCGTCGAGGAGTCGGAAAATGACCCTGAGGTCGCAGAAGCTGCCGATGCTGCTGACGCCGGCACTGGTGGAACCACAGATGTGGTGGGAGATCCCCACGAGGTTGATGACGACCGTGTTGCTGACGACCCTGTTTCTGACGACCATGTCGCCGACGAACGTGTTGCCGATGAGGAATTCGACACCTCCGATCTGATCCCCGCGTCTACCGACACCGATACGACACCCGACTCCCAGGATCCAACCATGTCCGCAGAAACCGATACCGATCTGGATTCGACCGACCTCGATGAGAGCGGTGGCTTCGCTGTCGTCGACGACGTCCAGATCATCGACGATGTTGACGTCATCGATGACCCTGCGGTTGAGGACACCGTCGAGGAAACCTCCAAGGGCGTTTCTCGAGGCCGCTTCGGCGTGCGAGGCCTTTTCAGCCGGCAGGCGGAATCGGTGATCGATGACCAGAGCTCAACCGGTGAGCTTTTTGCGTCGGAAGTCGCACGAGCCGCTTCGGTCGATGCCGACCTCGAGTCCGAAGATCTCGATGGACTCGATCTTCGATCCAATGATGAGGATTCGATCCCTTCCGAGGCCGAATTCTACGACTACGAGTCCGAACTCAGCGATGGTGCCGAGGACGGAGTCCGACCCATCGATGCCATCGATGCCGTCGATGCCGTCGATGACGAGGTCGACGCCTACCAAGACCATGAGGTCGAAACCCCTTCGTCGGTCGAAGCTCTGCTGGATCTTCCGGCCACGCTGCCTGACGAGCAGCCTGAGGCCGGTGAAGTCGAGGCTGATGACGATGAGATGGTCGACCCGGGGTCATTGGTCGAAGAAGATCCAACGACATCGCTCGATCTGACCGACACCGAGTTCGATACCGATACCGACTTCGGTTCTGACACCCACACCGAGTCCGACTTCGATTCCGACACGATCGATCTCGATCGCACCTTCGCCCCCGATGTCATGCCGGGCGAGATCGCCCTGAGTAGCCCGGAGATCGATCTCGATCTTGATGCCGGCGGCGCAATTGTCGCGTCGTCCGGTACCGCCTTGTCGCCTGTGGGATCAAGCGTCAGCAAGAAGCTACGAGCCCGCAAGTCCCGGCGAGTGATACGGCACATCGACCCATGGTCGGTATTGACATTCTCGATCTTGTTCCACCTCGCTTTCTTCTCTGCGATGCTGCTGGCGGGCGTTCTCGTCTGGAATGCTGCCATTGCCGCTGGAACCGTCGAGAGCATCGAAAACTTCATTCGTGAGTTGGCCGACTACGAGACCTTCGAGATCAACAGTCAGCAGGTCTTCCGGGCCGCGGTGATCATCGCAGGCATGCTCACCCTCGCTTCGTCGGTGCTCGTTGTTCTGCTCACGGTGGTGTTCAACCTGATCTCCGACCTAGTCGGCGGTATTCGTATCACGGTCATCGAAGAGGAAACCGTGCGGGTGCAACCAGAGCAGAAGTAGTTGCTTGTCTCGCTGAGCGGTATCGTTGCCGTTCGCCTCGGGGCTATAGCTCAGTTGGTTAGAGCGCACCCCTGATAAGGGTGAGGTCACAAGTTCAACTCTTGTTAGCCCCACGAAATACGTCGAGAAACCACCCACCTGGGTGGTTTCTCCACTTTTTGCTGCTCCCCTTGCAGCCGGCACGGCCGGCCACTGACGATTTACGTCAAAGACGCCCAGACGGTCTCGACGGCTTCGTCGCCCTCTCCGCGTGCCCTCCTGGCAGCACTGGTACGGTGACCCGATGGTCACCCTGGTTCGTCGAGTCGTTGCTGCCATCTCCATGGCCGGCATGGTCGCAACCTTCTTTCGTCTCCGCGGCACCGGTGGAACCCCGCCTCGTAGTGGCGGTTGGCGCGAGGTCACCGACGACGAACTTCGCTGATGCGTCTGGCTGTCATTGGGCTCGGCGGTGCAGGCTTTCAAGCCGCTCGCCAGCTGAGCCTCGACCACCCCGAGCAGTTGTTGCTTTTCGATCTCGACGAGCGTCGGATGTTCGGTGCGATCGAGCAACTCGTCCCGTCTTCGGCCGTTCCCGGAACGCCCTTGGGTGACGGGGCCGACGTGGTCGTCTTGGCAACACCGGCGGGGACTCACGCCGGTCTGGCTCGCACGATCCTGGGTGCCGGGCGCCATGTGGTGTCTCTCAGCGATCACCCTGGTGATGTTGCGGCACTGCTCGAGCTCGGCGACCAGGCCGAATCGATGGACCGGACCGTGATCGTTGGGGCCGGCTTCGCTCCCGGCCTCAGCTGTCTGCTGTCACAATTGGCGGCCGACGGGCTCGATACCGTCACGTACGTTGCCGTTGCCAAGAGCGGCACGGGTGGCCCCGCGTGTGCCCGTGAGCATCACCGAGCGCTGAAACAGCCTGGGCACGAATTCCATCATGGCGACTGGGTGATGCGTGCAGGGGGCTCCGGCCGTGAACTCGTGTGGTTCCCTGATCCGATTGGCGCTTTGGACTGTTACCGGGGTGATTTGCCGAGTCCATTGCTGTTGCAACGAGTGTTCCCGGATGCAACTCGGTTGACCTCACGTGTCTCGGCGACTCGACGTGATCGTCTCACCTCGCGTCTGCCGATGCTTCGGCGACCCCACCCTGACGGTGGACCGGGAGCCATCCGGGTCGAAGTTCGAGGCCGGCGCGAGGGTCGAGTCGAAACGGTGATCATCGGGGTTGCGGATCATCCGTCGTTTGCCGCTGGCACGGTCGCTGCAGTCTGCGCAGTCGATGTGGCGTCGGGTAGAAGCCCGATTGGGGCTTTCGGACTGGCTGAACACCCTCGACATCTCGATCTGTTGCGTGAACTGCGGTCACGCGGGATTCAGCCGAAAACCTACGAAGGGGTCGGCCTTCTGTGAGCTTTTGGCGAATTTGCTGACGGAGCGAGAGTTTCCGCTCAAGTATTCACGCTGAGTGGTCGATTGATCAATAAGGAAAAGATTCTCAGATTTCTTCTCAAGTTTTGCCTCTGTCGTGCCGAGAACTCTTGGCGTATGGAGGACAACAAGAGGATGACAATCATGGGCGAAATGACGAAGGCTGAAATCAACGGGCGAATCGAGGCGAATCTGCCCCTCGTGAAGCACGTCGTGTTTCAGGTGGCGGTGCACTTTCCTCGCCACGTTGACCGAGAGGATCTGGCCCGCGCCGGTGCCCTCGGTCTGGTGGAGGCGTCCCGACGATTCGATGCGAGTCGTGGTGTCCCCTTCGAGCGCTTTGCGGCGCAGCGAATCCGAGGAGCGATCCTCGATTCGGTGCGAGCCGCCGACTGGGCGCCCCGTTCGGTTCGCCTGCTGGCTCGCCGCCTCGAAGCGACCGAGCAGCAGCTGGCGTCGGAACTCGGACGGGTTCCCTCACTTCCCGAGATGGCGAGTGAACTCGGTGTTTCGATCGATGAGCTCACCAAGCTGCAAGACCGTCTCTTCCGATCGGTGGTCCTGGCACTGGACCACGAGACGAGTGACGAGGGTGACGAAGAGCTGACCCTGGTCGACGTGCTCGAAGACCGCAACTCGATCGAACCGCTCCAGGAGCTCGAGACCCGGGAACTGCATGCCTACCTGCGTGATGCGGTTGGCCTGCTCCCTGAGCGTCAGCGTCTTGTTGTTGTTGGCTATTTCCTCGAGGGACGCACCTCGGAGGAACTGGCCCGCTTCCTGGGAGTGACCGAATCACGTGTCAGCCAACTCCGCTCCGAAGCGCTTCGCAATCTCAAGCTCGGCATCGAAGCGCAATACGACGACGAGCTCCCGGATGAGCCGTCCGGCCGTGTTGCCAAGCGCCAGGCTGCGTTTGCTGATGCCGTCTGCGGTGAGTCGAACTGGAAGAATCGTCTTGGCCGTTGGGATGGCGAGTACGACGTTCCAGAGGAACCATTGCTCCCTGTCATCGCGATCTGAGCAACACCGACCGGTCGAGGGGAATCGCTGATCGTTGGTTGATTCGCCCTGCCAGGGTCGAGTCTCGGCTGGTTCCTCGCTCGATCAGCGCACGTCTTTTGTCAGAAGGTTGCTGCTGCCTGCCAGCGGTCGAGCAGGCTGGCATCGCCGAACAGTTCGAGGCGACTGGGAGGAATTCGACTCCACAGCGCGAGCAGGAGATCCGACACCGGACCTCGAGCGGCGACGTCACCTTTGGCGTGACCGGCGGTCCAGGTGATTTCGGTCGGTCCCAAGGTGATCAGCCACTCGCCGTCGTCGATGTCGGTCGCATGAAGATGGATCACTTCGCCCTTTCCGGCGAGAGTGTCGAAGCTGAGACGAATGGGGGCGAACGTCTCGAGTACTTCGTCGATCCCGTCGCGAGCTTGCGCCTGGTCGATGGGGTGCGGCGACCGGATGGCGGACTCGGCGTCCCATCGGTGCATGGTCGTCTCATGAGCGAGTCGTCGTAGCCACCACTGTGCGGGCCTTGGCCCGGCGAACGTAGGAACGATGCTCTCGGGATCGACCGCATCCAACTGCGCCATGAGACCGGTCGCGGCCTCGGCGAACCATTCCAAGACAGCCTCACCGATCGGCGGTTCGGGAATGTCGGCGCGACGAGGCGGCTTGTCGGCTGGAGAAACGAGCGCCAGCGTGACATAGCGGAAAACCCAACCGGTGTGACCGATGACGGCGCCTACGGTCCAACCCTCGATGTGTGGCAGATCGATATCGAGATGTTCGACCGAGGTCGCGTGGAGCCGCATCGTTTCTTCGGTGAGGAGACGACGATACTCAGAACTGGACAGGTGAGACATGGGAAGAGTTTGGCACCTCCCGGTGATGCATCGGCGGACATCGTTGTCACATGGGTTTCGCCGATCGGATCACTCTGTGCGAGCGACCTCACCCCTCGGTCGTGTCGCTAGGTCTGGCGATGCTCACTGACCCAGGTATCGAGACGGCGCCATTGGTCGTTGAGCCACTCGACCTGGTCTTTCGGGTCGGTGGGAACGCCGGCCCGATCGATCTCCCACCAGCGCACGACGACCGGGTGCCGTAGCGGAAGTTGCCGACGAAGTCCGCTGAGTTCGGCAACACCTTCGAGACCGGTGTGGGCCAGGATCACGATGGGGGAGTGCGGGCAGTTGGCGAGCAGCGCCAGGGTGCCGGCGGGTTTCGGCGGGAGCAGATGAACCAGTTCGTCGTTCAATTCGGCGGCAACGTGCTCACCGCGACGCTCCAGCGATTGACCGATCCGCTTCTTGTTCGCGGGAGTGGCGTAGGTGCCTTCAGGAAAGATGACCAGGCCGGCTTCCGGCTTGGCGATGTCGGTCATGCGAGCAATGTTCTCGACTTCGGTCTGGGTATCGCCGTCTCGATCGACGAAGTGGTTGCCCAACCGATGCCCATAGATGTCGATGTTCGGAACGAGTTGCAGTTCCTGCTTGATCACGTACTGAACGGGGCGGTGAAACCGCTGGGGAAAGAGATGAGCCGGAATGATGGCGTCGACCATGCTCGCGTGACGACTGAGGACGATCACGTTGCCGGCGGGCATCGGATTGGTGTCGATGTCGAAGCGGACGTCGAACAACCGACCGGCCCACCGCAGTAGGGATGTCGACCACCATCCCTGCATCGCCATGTGCGGTCGGAGGTCGAGGCGTCGACCGAAGCCTCCTCTGATCCAGAGAATCAAGGCGTAGCTGATGCCGAACCACTCGTGGAGGCAGAACACCAGCGCGAAGATCCACAAACGCAGCAGAGGCAACCTGAACCGAGTCGTGATGACATCGAACAGCACCACGCCGGGAATCACGACAGGAGAGAGCAGAAGCCAGAGTGGCACGGCAATGACGACGGCCGGGATGGTTCGGAGTCGTCGTTTCATTGTTCGCATCGGCGGCAAACTAGTGGGTTCTTCGCTGAATCGGCGAGACGTTGACGTGGCGTCTCTCACAGTGCCGCATTCGGGCGGCGGCGCGCTTCGATCGATGACGCGAAAAGGCGCACCTGACGGTGCGCCTTTTTCGAGGTCTGAGTGCCCACCAATACGGGAGCAGGGAAGCTTCGGCTATCGCTCTTCTTTGAAGATGACGTGCTTGCGCAGCACGGGATCGTACTTGCGGAGTTCGATCCGTTCCCGGGTGTTGGTCTTGTTCTTGCGGGTCGTGTAGGTGAACCCGGTGCCCTCGGTGGATCGGAGCTTGATGACGGGGCGCTTGTCGCCTGACTTTGCCATTAGAACTTCACTCCTCGGCGGCGCATGTCAGCGGCGACCGTTTCGATTCCCTTTTTGTTGATGGTCTTGATGCCCTTGGCACTGACCGTCAGCTTGACCCACCGCTTCTCACTGGGGAGCCAGAAACGCTGGTTTTGGATGTTCGGATCCCAACGACGCTTTGTGACACGGTGCGAGTGGGAAATGCTGTTACCGAAGCTCGGCTTGCGACCGGTGACTTGGCAGACCATCGACATGGCGGCGACCTCTTCAGACGTTCGACTGGTAGTGCCCGAGTGGTCACAACCGACCGCCAAAGGGTAGCGGCACAGGTGCTTTGCTCCACCCAAACCGACGAGTGGGCGCTCCGGCACGTTCATCGCGTGCCATCGAACGAATCGGCGCGATCGTTGGCACGCTCGACCTCTCGATTCGCGGATGGTGCAAATGACCTATGTCGGGCTTGGGTGATTGTGTCGATACCGTGACGAAACCCGTTCAAGACGAAAGGTCGAGACCCCTTCTGGTCGACCACGTCGCTGAAGGAGCATTTCTTGTTGTTGAACAAACGCGGTATTGGTGCGGCAATTGTCGGTGTGGCTGTCGCTTTCAGTGCCCTCGCCCCATCGGTTGTCGGCTTGCCTCTTGCCCCGGTCGGCGCCGCGGTAGCCGGCCCTGATATCACGCTGCCGGTCGATGGCGCCCATCTCACCAATGTGCATTGGTCCGACACCTGGGGTGCTCCCCGGGGTGGCGGTCGGCGCCATGAAGGCGTCGACATGATGGGGCCGAAGGGAACCCCGTTGGTCGCAGCAGCCGATGGTGTCATCACGTGGTTCCGCCACGACAACGCCCGAGGCAATTATTTCGCGCTCACCGGCGACGACGGCTGGAAGTACCACTACTCCCACATGAACAACGACACACCGGGCACCGACGACGGCGCCAATCCGTTCGAGTTCGCTTACGCCCCGGGGATGGGCCAGGGCGTTCGGGTCACCGCAGGTCAGTTGGTCGGCTACATGGGTGATTCCGGCAACGCCGAGAATTCGGGCTCCCACCTGCACTTCGAGGTCGAGACACCTGATGGTGTTGCCGTCAATCCGACGCCCTTTGTCGATGCCGCCAAGTCTCGCGTCGGCATCCCGCCGGTTCCTGCCAACCTGCTCGGACCATTCGACAGCGCCGCAGGCTTCAGCACTGATCTGTTCACCACGTTCACCGGTCGGGCACCAACCACATCAGAAGCGGCCGCGCTCGCCGCTGCGGTGGTGAACGGTGGTCTCTCGGCTGCGATTGCCCCTTACGTGTCGGAGTCGTCCACGGTTGCCCAAATCGATCGTCTGTATGTCGCCTACTTCCTGCGTCGCCCTGACTTCGACGGCTTGCGGTATTGGATCGATCAGCGCGGCTCGGGAACGACCGTCACCCAGATCGCCGACTCATTTGCCGACGGCAACGAGTTTCAGGCTCGCTACGGCAGCCTGACCTTCGGCGACTTCGTCGATCAGCTCTACCGAGATGTGCTGGGCCGTGAGCCAGATGTGGCCGGTCGGGATTATTGGCTCGCTGAACTTGCAGCGGATCGAGTGACCCGAGGCAACATCGTGGTGCAGTTCACCGAAGGCGCCGAGCTCATCGGGTTGACAGCCAAGCGGAGCGAGATCGTTGGTTTGACTGCGCTGTTCGCCGACACCAGCCCCACCGATGCCGAGATTGCAACGTGGAACACCGACCGTGCCTCGATGTCGCTCGCTCAAGCAGTTGAGGCGTGGTTCATCAACGCAGGCTGAGGTCTGTCGAGCGCAATCTCCATCGAGCGCTGTTGAGTCGGGTGAGGTCCGATTCGGGTGCGGTCTGAATCGGGTGCTATCTCAGTCAAGCGAGGCGCACCACCCTCGCACGGCCTCGATGAAGGCATCCAGATCCGACCGATCGAGCGGTAGTGACAGGGCGATGAAGCCTCGACGAGCCAGATAGAACCCGGCGTCGAGCATGTCGAAGAAGAACAGTTCTCGGTAGCGCTCGTCGGCCCCAATGAGATCGGCGGGGGAGCGAACGGTGCCGGCAACCGGGTGGATGTTCATCAGTGATCCGAGGCCCGTCACCGACATCGGGAGACCGGATTGCTCGAAGATCTTCGTCAATTCGGCTCGGAGATGTTCGCCGTTGTCATTCAGCGTGCCGATGGCATCGGCGGTGACGACCTGCTCGAGCGTGGCGACGCCCGCCGCCATGGTGAGCACGTTGTTGTTGAACGTTCCGGCGTGCCCCAGTGGTTCGAGGTGACCGTAGGGACCATCTGATGGTTGGCTACCTGGGTCGCCTTCGTTCCGTGCGGCTCGGTTTCCTGGGTCGCCTTCGTTCCGTGCGGCTCGGTTTCCTGGGTCGCCTTCGTTCCGTGCGGCTCGGTTGGTGTCGAAAACGGACAGGATGTCGGCTCGGCCACCGAACGCCCCGAAGCTCATGCCGCCGGCGAGGTACTTGCCGAACGTGGTCAGGTCGGGCATGACGTTGTATCGCTGCTGGGCTCCACCTGGCGACAGTCGAGAGGTCATGACTTCGTCGAAGATCAGCAGTGCTCCGCTGTCATCGCAGACGGTGCGCAGACCGGGGAGGAACTCCGGCTCAGCCGGTATGCAGCCACCCGATCCAAGCATTGGTTCGACCAGGACCGCGGCAATTTCCGACCCTCGCCGATTGATGATCTCGAGCACCGAGTCGAGGTCATTGAACGTGGCGATTTCGGTGTCGAATGGGACATTGATCGCCTGACCCGTTGCACCGTAGGTCAGCACGCCGCCGTGGTAACCGCCGGCGAACACGATGATGGCCCCCCGTCCGGTGACATGGCGTGCGGTCGAGATCGCCATGAGGTTCGCCTCGGTACCCGAGTTCGTGAAACGGACTCGTTCGAGTGACGGGAAGCGTTCGACCAGCAGCTTGGCAAACCGCACCTCGTTGGGATGGGTGGCGCCCAACGCCCAGCCGTCGGCCATCGCGGCGGTCACGGCTTCGGCGACAGCGGTGGGGGAGTGGCCGGCAAGTCCGGCGGTGTAGTTGCCGAGGAGATCGACCACGGTGTGGCCGTCGACGTCGGTCAACAGCGATCCCGAAGCTCTGGCGACCCGAAAGGGGAACGGATCGAAGTGGAGAACGGTTCGAGTGTGTCCACCCGGGAGGTAGTGCGCAGCCGCATCCGCAAGTGCGGCAGATTTCGGACGTTTTGCGGTATAGGAATCGCGCGCGGAGGTAAGTCGTTCGTCGAGGCTGATCTTCATGGCTGCGACCCTACAGGTCGCTCCCCGGTGGCTGCCGAATGTTGTAGCGCGCTCAGAGTGTTGATGAGAACTCACTCAGTGTGATCGAACCACCACTGCCTCGCAGGTCGCGCGCAGCCCACCGCTCCTCGCGCGAGAATGACATTGATGGAGTTTATGGGGTAAATCGGCTTGAAACCGCAGAGAATCAACCGTTCGTCTTGTGGATAAGTCTGTGGGATTTGTGGAAAGCAAGAAGTCGTCGGTTCCCTACCGCAGGGAGACGGACTGACTTTTGCCACCGTGGGTGACATAGAGACGAGCCCCATGCGGCCCTCCGACAGGTATGGCAATGGTGCCGGGGCACGTTGACTAGAATCTGGCGTTCATGCCCTTTCTCATCAGCCTCTACGCCGTTTTTCTCATTGCGTTGATGTTTTCCGGCGTCGACAAACTCATCCGTCCAAAGAGCGCGGCGGCAGCGTTGTCCGTCGCCGGTCTCGTTCCTCGCCGCCGAGTGTTCGGTCGGTCACTCGCCCAGGCGCTGGTGTTCCTGCTGGGCGCCGCCGAGGTAGGGCTCGGTGCCGGCGCGCTGGTGCTTGCCTTGATCGCGGGGCCGCAGGATCGCCGACTGGCCGCTTCGGCCGGCCTCGTTGCTGCGCTCTATCTCGGGTTCACCTGGTTTCTCGGCCGGGTCGAGGCGGTCGACCCCCAAGCATCGTGCGGCTGCTTCGGTCGTGGGTCGGCACCGGGTCGCCTCCATCGCGGCGCGAATCTGTTGGCAGCATTCGTTTCCGGGGCAACCGCCGTGACCGTACTGTTCGTGTCCGGCGACGCCGGACCCGTCACCGACAACATCGGTGGAGGCGGTCGACTCGCGTTTGCCGTCCTCGCTGTTCTCGCCTCGATCATGTTTCTCACTGCGCCCTCGCTGCTCACCGACCTCCAGCGTGCACAGCGCCCAACCGGCCCGTCCGTTCGCACCTTCACGATCTCCGAATCACTTCTCCCATGACGCTGTCTCTACTGCCATGACGCTGTCTCTACTGCCATGACGCTGTCTCTACTGCCATGAC
>RCMY010000757.1_pt1 | contig 30701 bp, 23 predicted proteins | sample 2041341 | NCBI WGS metagenome assembly RCMY01 (sample SAMN09708234, study PRJNA481090) | Marine sediment metagenome, whole genome shotgun sequencing project. | reverse complement strand
TGAGCCCCCTTGGACACTTCAAGCTGGGAAGCTCAACCTCACGCATATCGACGGAGCACCTCACTCCACATACCCGCTCAGATCCGGCACATGGGGCGGGAGCGTTCCCACAGCACTCGGGGCGGCGGTGCGCTCATATTGCTCAACGTCTGACCAATCACCGTGTCCACGGTTGCGGGTCAACTAAAGACGTCACCCGCTGGCCCGATCGACAAACAACCGCCTATGAAATCAGTCATGCGCCCCGCCGAGCGACTGAGCGAACCGCAGCAATGCTCGAGTTGTATCACGCTGCCCTTCGCTGGTGAACCAGACAACCGGCGCTTGCCAAAGAACAACTCCGCCATCGTCAACGATGGACCCCACGCCCTCTTTCACGGTGAACGACCCCGCAGCAACCCTCTCGACGTCCAGCTTCCCAAAGAAGAAGGCATGGCGAAGCTGGCTCCCGTTCGCCCTTGGGATGATTGTCTGAGGAACGAAGAACAGAACCATCAGCAGAAGAATGCAGATGGCCGAATTGCGACCTGTCTCGGGCGACGATGAAGCATGGACCAGCAGGTCGCCTCGCTCATGAAACGAATCGAACAAAGCAATGCGACGATCGGCAACGAGTGCCGCTGGGCCGATCCTGTCAGCCAGGCCGAGATCAATCGGACAGAGAAGTTCCTGGGTTAGACGATTCCCAAAGGCGTATTGTCGCTGCTTCCTTGGTCGAACGTCTCTGATGTGACCGGGGCGCTTCAGACTGTCACGTCGAGTAGGGGCAGGTCTCAAGTTCTTCCCCAATGGGCCGAAAGGCCTATATGAGTGACGAGTCAAACATTGGGACGGGCTCCGCGAAAGGCATCGTCCCCGTCTACGAGAGCAAAGTTGCGTGGCCGATTGATGCAACGACCGCAGTCTTGTTCGGCGCGTCAATCGCCGCCACTGAGTGTGCTCGACTGATCTGGCCCCACTTGGAGCGGTAACGCTCGTCTGATTTGGCCCCACCTGGGTCGCTTGTTGTTGGGGTCCGCGGCGCTGGTTGCGGGGGCGGCTCGGCTGGGTTGATGGCAAAGAGGTCGAAGGTGGCGTTGTACGAACAAATTCGGCGCGCTCGTGAACGCGAGGAGCTATCGATTCGGGAGCTGGCCCGCCGGTTCGGGGTGCATCGTCGCGATGTTCGGGCGGCGTTGGCGTCCCCAATCCCGACACCCCGCAAACAGCCTGAAGTCCCGAAGCCGGCGCCGAAACTTGATGAGTGGAAACCGTTAATCGACCGGTGGCTCACCGACGACGCGAACGTTCCGCGTAAGCAGCGTCACACCGGCCGGAGGGTTTGGCAGCGGTTGGTGCTCGAGCACGGCGCTGACATTGGCGAGTCGACGGTCCGCCGCTACGTCAAGACTGTCAAGGACGCCTCGGCGACGCCGGTTGCTGAGGTGATGGTTGTCCAAGAACACGCGTTGGGTGCTGAGGCCGAAGTCGATTTCGGTGTCGTGCATGTCTGGCTTGATGGCGAGCTGGTGAAGTTGTCGTTGTTTGTGATGCGGCTCTCGGCATCGGGCCGATCGTTCGCCCGCGCCTATCTGAACGAAGCATCTGAGGTGTTTCTCGACGGTCACGTCCAGGCCTTGAACCACTTCGGCGGTGTGCCAGGACGTGTCCGCTACGACAACTTGAAAGCTGCGGTGACCAAGGTGTTGCGGGGCCGTGATCGTGATGAGTCCGAGCGGTTCACAGCGATGCGATCTCACTACGGGTTCGATTCGTTCTTCTGTGCCCCCGGCATCAAAGGCGCTCATGAGAAGGGCGGCGTCGAAGGAGAGGTCGGCCGGTTCCGTCGCCGCCATCTCGTTCCGGTCCCGATCGTCGCGTCGATGGCTGAACTGAACGAACTGATTCTGGCTGGGTGTGTGATCGACGATGATCGGTTGATCACCGGACGACGGATCAGCGTCGGTGACCATTTCGCCCTCGAAGCTCCCACGTTGCAGCCGTTGCCGATCGAGGTCTTCGACGCGGTGTCGTGGTCTCAACACCGGGTCGATACCAAAGCGCGTGTGTCGGTTCGTTCCGTTCACTATTCCGTCCCGGCGAGGCTTGCTCGCCGCCGGGTCGATGTTCGCATCGGTGCTGAAAGCGTCGAGATCCTCGACGGCGCCACCGTTGTCGCCGCCCATGTTCGGGGCCGCAAAGGCGAACAAGCTCTCACTCTCGATCACTACCTCGAAGTGTTGACCCACAAACCCGGCGCTCTTCCAGGCGCCACAGCTTTGGCTGCAGCCAAAGCGGCAGGGTCGTTCACCACGACCCACGACGAGTTCTGGGAAACCGCACGCCGTCAGCTCGGCGACAACGCCGGGACCCAAGCATTGATTGAAGTCCTCCTCGCCCACCGGACCCTGCCCTCAGCAGCGGTGATCGAAGGCATGGGCCGGGCACTCACCGTTGGTTCGGTCGACCCCGCAGTGGTGCTGATCGAAGCACGGCGCGTAGCCGAACCCTCCAACGTTGCCCCGGTCATCCCGATCGGCGCCCGCTTCCTTTCGGAGCGTCCACCACCAACCCTGACCGCCTATGACGACCTACTGGAGACCACACCATGACCACCACAACTGATGCTGCAGCATCCGCTGCGATCGAGGCCGCAGCCCGAACCTTGAAGCTGCCGGTCCTGCGAACCCAAGCAGGCGAGCTCGCCGCAGACGCGCAACGCAACCACACCACCTATCTCGGGTTCCTCGCCGAACTTCTCGAAGCCGAAGTCGATGCCCGCAACGAACGACGCCGACACCGTCTCATCAACCAAGCCAAGTTCCCCAGGCTCAAACGCCTCGCCGATTTCGACCTCGCAGCTGCACCCACGATCAACCCCGCAGCGATAGCGACGCTCGCCGCAGGGAACTACATCACCACCGGCGACCCCGTTGTCCTGCTCGGCGATTCCGGCACCGGCAAATCGCACCTCCTCATCGCACTCGGTGTCGCGGCGTGTGAACAAGGCCGACGGGTTCGCTACATCACCGCCGCGCAGCTCGCCAACGAACTCGCCGAAGCCGCCGACGAACGACGGCTGTCACGCCTCGTGGCCCGCTACGGCCGCATCGATCTGCTTCTCCTCGACGAAGTTGGTTACGTCCAACTCGACGCACGAGGCGCGGAACTCGTCTTCCAGATCCTCACCGAACGCGAAGAGAAATCATCAGTCGCGTTGGCATCGAACCTGCCGTTCAGCGAATGGGGCCAAATCATCACCGACCCGAGACTCGTCGCTGCCATTGTCGACCGCGTGACCTTCAACGCCCACATCATCGAGACCGGAACCGACTCCTATCGACTCAAGACCAGCCGGGGCCAAAACAGATGAGCACGGTGGAGCCAAATCAGGTTGACATTCCCACCGCCACTCGGTCCAATGCCCATGTGAGTCTTGAGGGAGTCTCCAAACACGCCCAACGGACATCTGAATGGCTGGCATCAGTCGAACGTGGCGAAGTCATGGTCACCGAGCAGCAGCTATTGGAGCTCGGCGCCGCCCTCGACAAAGCTCTCGAAGGCACCGAGACCGAAGTTCCGGATCTTGATGGCGACCTCGCCGAGCTCCAACAGCAGCCTTTCGGCCGGACGGCCACCGGTCTTCGAACCAAGTTGCGACTGCAGGGTTGGGTCGGAGACCCCGCCGGGATCGCGGCGGACATCACCGTCGGGGCCGAGACCGTCTCGCCGATCGATCGAATTCTTGTCTTGGGTCCAGCCGGACTGGCCGTCGCCTTAACAGCGCTGGTCGCTCAGGGGCTGGCCTGGACCCTCGAAGCTCAGGTGCCGGCCGACACAGAATCGGACTTTGCCTCATGGGTGCTGTTCGTCAAGGATGTAGTTCTGTCATCGACAGCTCTCTTCGGCCTTGCCGCTGTGCTGGGAATTGGGGCTAGCGACAGAATGCTCGAGTCGAGGGCAGCTCGACGACGAAGAGGGGAGTCGAAAGTCAATCTCTCCTTTTTGGCCGAAATGGCCGAGCACGATGGCATCGATTGGTCGGCGGAGAAGGGATGGCGGGTCGAAGGCCTCCTACCTCACACCATTCCGAAGCGACGCCCGGATGTCAGAAAGTCGGCGATTCGAGCAGCCTTTTCCGAACGGATCGTGTCGGCCGCCACGTTCGGTGCACTCATCGCGACCTTGGCGTTGGTGGTGGCTCTGATCGGCGAAGCCTCAGCCCACGTGTGGGCTCAGGCGCTCATCCTGGCCCTGATCCTAGGGCTTCGTCGCTTGAGTGTTCTGGAGAGTCGGCGGGCGGCGTCTCTGTGTGCGGGTGGTGCGATTCGAGCTCTGGGCTGGCGACCGAAGGCGGATGGATACTTGCCGGCTCAGCTTCTTGCCGACCTTCCGTAGCGATGCCAGCAGCGATGCTGGCTCGTTCGAGCTCTTGCTCTGCCCGACGAGCGGCGATCTTTGCCTTGTAGTCCTGGCGATCTTGCGTGCTCTCGTGCATCTGCGCACGGGTGTTCCATCTCGATTCCGGCGTTCCTCGCTCACCATCGTCGACCGAGGAAAGAAGCGCGTTTGAGGCCACGAAGGCGATGAACGCCGTAATGACCAGAAGCAAAGAAAACACCCCTGGAGCATGGCCCAGATTTGCGAACTGAGCCAGCATTGCGAGTTGCTGGGCACTCGGGCGGAGTGCGCAACGTGATCGACAGCCTGTGAAATGCGAGCGTTCGATCGACCGTCGTCAGGATCTGGTCCGGACTTTCTGTCACAGATCAGCATCCAGTGAGCACGTACCTAAGGCATGGGTGCGTCCGCTTCTGTCTCGTCGGTTCCTGATCTACTCACGGTTGAGGAGGCTGCGCGGGTCCTCCGTATCGGCCGGACCAAGGCCTACGCGCTGACGCAGGTATGGCGCGACTCCGGCGGTGAGGTCGGTATTCCGGTCATCGATATCGGCGGCCTGCGGGTGCCGAAGGCCCGGCTCGAGGAACTGATCGGCGCACCCATCCTGGTTCTTCCACCAGCGCCGAACGAGACCGTCGAACCCAACAAGGTGGGCAGGGTCGAGCTTCGCTCGGTCGACGGCGAAGCCGCCGGCCACTCCCCCGCTGACGTCGTTGCTGACGACGCTCAGACCGTCCTGCCGTTCTCGGCCTGACCCCGGGATGACTCGGCGCATGCCTCGCGAAAGATCCAACACTCAAAGGACAGACGGGTGCACAGCTGACGCAGTGCTCTCCCGAGCAACTGCCCGAGCCCTTCCCGAGGTCGTCGCATGACCGTTCGTGTCACCACCCTCAAAGGGACCGATGCCGGGTCGTATTACGTCGACGCGTTGCCGAACTACTACCTCGACGCCGACGAACCCAGAGGCCTCTGGCACGGCAAAGCCGCCATCGCTCTCGGCCTGTCCGGTGAAGTTGGTGACGACGAGTTCTTGAACCTCATGGCCGGCACCTACCCCCACGACGAAACACTCCGCCTCGGCCGCGCGTACGGCGAGAACTCCGTTCGAGGTTTCGACATCACCGCGTCGGCACCGAAGTCAATGTCGGTCCTGTTCGCTGTCGGATCACCCAAGGTGCGGGCGGACGTTCTGGCATCACACGACACCGGCGTCCAAGCAATCATCCAATGGGTCCAACAAACCGCCCACACCCGATTCCGCATCAACGGCGAGATCTCCACCGTCGACGCCGAAGGGATCGTTGCCGCCACGTTTCGGCAGCACACCTCACGCGCTCTCGACCCTCAGTTGCACACTCACATCGTTGTCCCCAACCGTGTCCTGTCTCCCGACGGTCGGTGGCTCGCGTTGGATGCCCGCACCCTGAAGTTGGATCAGCGGACGGCGTCGGCGATCTACCACGCCACGATGCGAACCGAACTGACTGCCCGCCTCGGTGTCGAGTTCGAACCCGTCGTGAACGGCATCGCCGACATCGCCCACATCCCGGCTGCGGTGTTGTCGGAGTTCTCGACCCGCACCGCAGCTATCGACAAGAGGCTCGACGCCAAGATCGACCGGTTCGTCGACACCTTCGAACGCGACCCCACACCACGCGAACGATGGCGGCTCGAACGAGAAGCCGTCACCGACAGCCGGCCAGCCAAGGCCACCGAGGTCAACGCTGCCGAGTTGCACCACCAATGGGCAGACCAGGTTGTCGATCTCGGGATTGCGCCGGGCCAGTTGGAGCGGTTCGTCACCGGGCGGCTTGTCGGTCGGGCGTTGACCGACGGTGATTGGGGGACCGCCTGCAACCGAGCCATGAGCGAAGTCGAACAAACCCAGTCGTCGTGGCGGCCAGCTGAACTCTCCCGAGAGATCGCACGCCAACTCCCCACAAACACCACCCAGAACACCGCCGGCTTCGTCGACCGGCTCGAAGCCTGGACGCAACGAACCATCGGCGAGCAATGCGTCGACATCTCCCGCCCCGTCCCCAACGACGTGGCTGTGCGTCGTGATGGACGCCCATACTCCGAACCCGCTATCGACCGGGCGCTCACGGTCGAGTTCATTCTCGACCAAGAAGACGACCTCGCCGCATGGGCCGAACGCCGCTCACACGTCGAAGGCATCCCGAACACCCAAGCAGCCGAACGCTCTGGCGTTGAGCTGTCCGGTCCGCAGGCACAAGCCGCAGCAGCCGTCGCCGGAGACGCCGACCTTGTCATGGTTGTCGGGCCTGCAGGCACAGGGAAGACCACCGCGCTCGCACCCGCTGTCGCTCAACTCCAAGCCGAGGGTCGTGTGGTGTTTGGTGTCGCACCGTCTGCAGCAGCCGCCGACGTCCTGGCCACAGAGACCGGAGTCCGAGCGGACACGATCGACAAACTCTTGCATGAACACCACCGCTCCGACGGCCCGTCACATCGCTTCGACCTCCCACCTGGCGCCACGCTCATCGTTGATGAGGCCGGGATGGTCTCCACGAACCACCTCGCAAACCTCACCCGCCTCGCCGACCGCAACCACTGGCGAGTCGCCCTCGTCGGCGACCCGATGCAGTTCTCCGCTGTTGGTCGTGGCGGCATGTTCCAACACCTCCTCGAGACCCACGGCGCCATCGAACTCGACACCGTCCGCCGCTTCCATGCTCCGTGGGAACGCGAAGCCTCCCTCCAACTCCGACGCGGCAACCCCGACATCGTCGCGACGTACGACGCTTACGGCCGCATCCAGCACGGCACCGCCACCCGCATGGACACCAACGCCATCAACCAATGGCTCCAACACCGCACCAACGGTGAGGACGTTCTTCTGCTTGCACCATCGAACGAAACCGTCAAACGCCTCAACCACGCAGCCCAACACGCACTCATCCAAGCAGGCCACCTCGACCCCGGGCGCTGGTGTATCGAAACACCCGCCGGAGACCGGCTGCACGTCGGCGACGAGATCGTCACCCGCCGCAACCAACGAACACTCACCACCACCAACCAACACTCAGTGAAGAACCGAGACCGCTGGACCATCACCAACATCGCAGACGACAGCTCCATCACCGCCGCCCGCACCGACAACACCCACGAGACCGTGCGGCTTCCCGCCAACTACGTCAAACAACACGTCGAACTCGGCTACGCCCAAACCAGCCACGCCGCCCAAGGACGAACCGTCGACCACGCCCTCCTCGTCCTCGACACCCCCACCAACAGCCCAGGCATCTACGTCGCCCTCACACGAGGCCGGCATACGAACACCGCCTACATCACCGCACCCGACCACACCACCGCCCTCGACACCATCAAGGCAGCGGTCACCAACCAATGGATCGACCAACCAGCACGCGTCCGCCAGCACGAACTCGCCGCTGGCCCACGCCTCCCAGGCCAACTCCCCCAAGCCGAAACCGACCGCCTCACCAAACGACGGCAAGACCTCGGAAACACAATCAACAACGCCCGGCCCGAACTCGGCCAAGCGAGACGCCAACTCAAAGAACTCACCACCAACCGCCCGCGCATCGTCGAGCAGATCCGCACCGCCCGAGCGCATCTCGCAGAGGCCGAGACCACCCTCGATACCTACGACCGGCCGCTCCAACGCCGCAAGCACCGAACCGAGATCGACAACGCCAAACAAACGATCGAGCAGCTCCCCAACCAAATCCAGAAACTCGAAGGCGAGCTCGTCGACACCGACCGAGGTGTCCCCGCACTGACCGATCGGATCGAGCTACTCGAAACCCTCGCTGCTCAGATCCCCGACCTCACCGACGAACACAACGACAACACCCAACAGCTCCGACACGACCAAGCCATCACCAACCCGGGCCAGGAGCAACCGGCACTCCTCAACGACATCGCCTCGCCCGACCGACCCAACCAAGGCCTCCTCGACGCACTCGACGACATCCACACCATCGGTCGGAGCTCGCCGGAACTCGGCATCGAGATCTGAGCACCTCCCGGGACGAGGCCGATCGGCTGTCCTCGACTTCGCTGCGAAGTCAGGCGATAGCCGCCCGCAGGAGGGCAGCGACTGGTCAGCCCTACCAAGGCGGGCCAATCCGGTGCGCAATGCGGGAATGCGAAACGCCGTCCAGCAAAGTAGAGCCGAGATCTTGGCCGAGCTGTACGAGACTGGTGTGCTCATCGAGAGCGAAGCCGATGAGAAGATCATCCGGGAACTCACGACGACCTCGGAGTTCGGCGATGAGCTTCGAGCGCTCGGCGACACCGACCCCGACCTCCTCGACAACTAACCGAAGTTGATCGTCGTCGACGAGTACGTCGTCCTGAAAGTCGTGAGCCAGTCCACAGACGTCAGCGGACTCCCGGACGAAACGATGGGTCTCCCATATCTGCGACACTGGCGCTTGGTGTCGACTCTTGCCAAGGACGAGGGTTCAGGCCGACTCAGCCGAGCCCTCGCACAGCTGAGCCATGAGCGCAGGCGCTTCATCGAGCAGCCAGATGCCCGGCTGGTGCAGATCATCGACCCGCGGCCGCTCATCCTCCCCGCTGGCCGAGCGCACGGACTGACTGGCGGCCTCAGTGCGCTGATGGCCGAGACAGTCCCAGCTTGCCTGCACTACGAGTCGGCGCTCTACATCGGCGACCCGCAGAACGGCACCGGAGCATTGGCCGACAAGGTCCGCTCACTGGGTATCGACATCGTCGTGGTCTGATGCTCAGCCCTGTTGCTCGACGACATGGAGCCCTAGTCGCAACCGTCGTTCCGGTAGCTTTCGCAGCCGCCTGCGGGTTTCTTGGACACTTCGACGCGATCAGTCATCGCTGACTTTGAGACGAACTAATGCGTCGGCCCGCCCTAGTGCCCACTCGAAGCGACTTTGCGCTCGAACTTCAACTTGTTGCTGCTGCTCCAGGAACGCTTCTTCGTAGGAGATGAATTGGCCAGTCCGGCTCCGACGAAGATCGCTATTTGCTCTGACAAGTTCTTCGGCGCGCTCTCGGTTGACCTCCCGCACCCCGACGACCAGTGCACCTCCTTCGATCTGCTTACTCCCAGGCAGGTTTGAAATTGGAAGTCGTCGCAGCTTGAGCGCCGCTTCGAAGTCACCAACGACAACTTCCTCGGGACCCTCTGAACGGTCCAGGAAGATTGGAACGCCGTCCAGCTCACGAACGGTCTGACCATCGATGTCAGGGACTGATTCATCTGCCAGCAATCTGACCAGCCCCATCGAACGAAAGACGATGATCTGTGGATCGTGTCCTTCTTCCTGGAGTCTCTTCACTTCGGTGTGTACCGAGCTTCTCAGATCAGCCTTGCCTACCTCACGAACAACGATCTGATCGAGCAAGACGCGACCGAGTGCCGTCTCAGTTCGTGCGATCCGACGGCCGAGATCCTCTCCAAGCTTTGCAGCATCGGCATGCACGTGGGTTTCTGCGAAGAAGTACTTCGGAATCAGTTGGTAGGTGCCGTAGAGGAGTCGCTCATCAATAGGTGTCGGATCCTCCGCTACAAGCTCAACGTTTGCCAAGTGGCGCAGCTCGCCCTCGGATGACCAGCTGTCCACTAGAGCGTCTTCGAAGGCGGTTACCGCGTCAATCGATAGAGGAAGAGCCGCCACGATCTCATGCTCGTCCTTGTTGAGTTTCGCAATCTCGTAGTCGAGTCCCGACAACAACCGGTCCGTGCGAGTAGTCGAGATCGAAAGGGCAAGAGCCAACTCGGCTGTTCGCTCACTGACGAGGCTCTCCCGAATCCTCTCGAAGAAGTGCCGGCGAGCGTGCGGCTCGACGTCGTTGGGACCAACCAGGCCTCTGGGCAGGCCAGTTCTGCCCGCAAGCAACCTCAAGGAGAATGCCGTCTCGGCGTCGTGACTGAATCCGAGAAAACCCCCTCGGACTCCTCCTCGCCCCTCCATCAGGTCCATCTCCCACATATCGAACCTGGAGCCGATGCTGCCGTCGGACCGAACAACGTTCCAGAGGACATCCCATGCGAGTTCTCTCTCCGGCTGCGATCTCGCGACCTGGTAGTCGTCCACCGTTCGGTCGATGTCGGACCTATCGAGTCTCCGACGAGTCAGGACGTACGCCTCCAATGCGAGAAGCGCCTCTTCCCGCATTTGCAACAAGTTCCTCTCGCCCGCCGACAATTTCGTGTTGTACTCGATCGCTCTCGACGCTTCTTGGAAGAGATCCTCCAGTGCGACCACGATGGCCCGAATATCATCCCTACGCTCCTCGTCGATCGCCACCTTTCCCATGTTCGCCAGCTCTGTAATGGACTGCTGGGCTAACCGAAGTGAGACTGCTTCATTCGACATGCGGAACGTCAACCGGTAGTCGAGATGCGATGTCAGGCGGCCAAGCATCGAGAAGCGAAGGCTTATCCAGTTCGCCAGCGGAAGTTCATGTCTGAGCCACCAGATTCGCCCGAATACCGCCAGAACGTTTCGATGCACGTCCACAGACCGGTGGTCCGAACACTCACTCAGGATGCCGTCGAGGAATTCGAGCATCGCTCGCAAGGCGTCGGAGTCTCCGACTTCCATCACTCTCACTGCGAAAAGAAGGAGGTCCTCTTCGAGCCAACTCATCACGTGGCTGTAAGAGGCAGTCGAGACCCGATCCGACTCATCGAGACTGAGAGCCCGTTGGCGAGCAAGCACCGCCCTGACGAGTTCTCGGTAGATGTTCAGACCGTCCCTAGTGGCGGCCGGGGCTGAATCTGCGATCGCCCGCGCCGTGCCGTCGCGAATCGACCCCAACTCGCGACGAAACGTCTCGGTCGCGCTTTCGTCGGCCACTTTGAATAAGTCCTGGACCCTGCGTAACAGCTCAGACTCAACGTCCGCTGCCCCCTGAATCTTTGCGATCGGGTGTCCTGAGGACACGTAGCTTCCGACGGCTGCAGCGAAGATCCCGATGTGGTCGTTATCGACCTCGTCAGCTTCTGAGCTTGCGCGGACTTCAAATACCGACTCCTTCCGCCAAGCTGCAAGCTCACCGGCGATTGAACGCAACTCTTCGATGTCGATGCTCGACACCCAGCCTGAGCGGGGAGCCCCCACAGGAATAGCCTCGACCGCACGCTTGGACGCGCCCGACTCAATCTGACCAATCCCGATGCCGTGGGCTTCGGTAAAGAGCTGCTGGTTCATTCTGCGATCGTCGAGCCCGGCGATGACGGCGCTGTCCAACCTCGACAGGAGCAACGCCTGTGCTCTGTCCTCCAGTCGGGTGGGACTCGAGAGAAGGGCGATCGCATTCACGTATGCCCGGACGATGAGACCCAACACAAGAGCAAACGCCGCTAGGCAAATCATCAGGACTGAGTCGTCAGCGACGTAGCTAGCGAGAACGCCGAATGTCACGCAAAGCGGCAAAGCCAGCAGGGAGACCGGCTGGGCCTTCGTGTCGGCCAGAAGTACCTGAGTGCGTCGGACTGCGACCAACCCCTCTTCGCGGGGAAGCTCGATCGCAAGCAACAAGATCGGTATTGAGAGAGCAACGACGCCTGCGTAGACGGCCCACATCACCCGCATGAGCTCGCCCGCATCCGCCGGAGCTGCTGCGCTGAGAAGCTCGATGTCGACGTGCTTCGCTATCACTCCGAGCGCTACGAGAACGACGGAGGGACCGACCGCAAGGGCCGTCACCCGACCGATCGTCGAAGGGTCCGACCAGATCTTGTCGATGGCTATGAACGGCTGAGTGTTTTTCCTCGGCCGCCGAGTCCCCTCACCAGACAGCGTGGAGTCCGGCGCCTCGTCTCCGTCACCAGGCACTCCAGTTCCAGACACGACCATTTCGGGATGCTAGCCAAACCACGACCGCTCACTGGGCGTGGAAGCGGCATCCCGTCGGCGAAGTGTGACCCCCGGAAGGCAAGGGCAGCATCCGGCGAGCCCTTCGCTCACGGTCCGAAGATCTGGCCCGCAACGACGCCTGCGGCGTCTCGACCGATGGCTGGTGTGACGTGGGAGTAGAGGTCGAGCGTGATGCCGACCGAGGCGTGACCGAGACGGTCGGAGACGACCTTGGGATGCATGCCGTTCTTGAGCGCCAACGTGGCGAAGGTGTGGCGCAGGTCGTGCAGGCGGATTCGTTGCAGGCCTGAGTCTCGAACACGACGATTGAACTCGCGAGTGAACCAGTCGGGATTGATCGGCTGTCCGATCGGATCCACAAAGACGAGATCGGAGTCGTCGACCCACAACGATCCGGCTGCGAGCCTCGCCTCGATCTGCCGCTTGCGGTGTGCTCGAAGAATCGAGATGGTGTCGGGGTCGAGGTAGATCGTGCGCCTGCTCTTGGCTGTCTTCGGGGTCGACACGATCATTCGAGACTCGATCGTCGTCAGCGTCTGCTGGACGGCAAGTTGCGCAGCGTCGAGGTCAAGGTCTCGCCAGCGGAGCCCGAGCGCTTCCCCGCGCCGCATTCCCGTCGTTGCGAGCAAGACGTAGGCGGCGAACAGATCGTCGTCTGCGGTGAAGGCAAAGAACTCTCGCAGCTCGTCGGATGACCACGTGGTTTGCTCGACCTGTTCGGCAATGGGCGGTCGAGCAGCCGCAGCGGCGTTTCGATTGACGATGCCGAGGCGCTCGGCATCGCTGAGCGCTTTGCGGAGAATCGTGTGGGTGTTGCGGATGGTCTTGGCTTTCAGCGGGCGATCACTTCGAGTGCCCTTCACAGCAAGACCGGAATAGAAGCCCTCGATCTCGATCGGCGTGAGATCTTGAATCGCCCGGGCTCCGAGACGAGCGATGACCCGGTCGGCCGCCGTCTTGTAGCTGGCCCAAGTCGTGGGCTTGAGCCGTAGTTTCTGATTGTCGAGCCACTGCTCGAGGTACTCGGCGGTGGTCAACTTCGACTGGTCGACGTGGGTTCCGGAGCGAATCTGTTCCAGGTGTTCGGCGAGGGCTCGCTCGACTGTCTTCTTGTTCTTGAAACCTTGCCGGGAGATCTGACGCCGCTTGCCCGTGGTCGGGTCGACACCAAGGTCGATTCGGTACACGTAGCCATTGTTTCGCTTGTCGATCGAGCCCCTCGCCATGGCTCGAACCTAGTCGAGTGGTTTTCACCTGTGCGCGTTTTGTGCGCGTTTTGGGGTTTTCGCCCAATCCCGAGCTTCGATAGCTTCGATCGAAATCAACGTTTTACCTGGTGAGAGGGTGCCCGGGACGGGACTTGAACCCGTACGACCCTTTCGAGTCCGAGGGGTTTAAGCCCTCTGCGTCTGCCAGTTCCGCCACCCGGGCTCGAACCGACGGCCACGTTAGTGGGCGCGAGCACGGCCCAATCGAGTGCGAACTCAATACAAACAGGTGTTCCCAATATGACTGTCACACTCTACTTTCATACTCATCTCATGGCGAAAAAGATCATCGCTACGCAACCAACACCCCTCGCCGATCCACTCGGCGCGCTCGACGAAACTCGCAGCTCGCTCGGAACGGTGGCACCCATGCTCAGCGGTGGGCTCGGGAGCATCGATGCGGTCGCACTCTTGGAGGCCGCCCGCCACATCCAGCGGCTTCTCGAAGGCGTGGTCGCCGAAATCACCCGCCGGGCCGGCCGGGAGTCGGCCGTCCCTGTCGAGACACTGCTTGCCGCCGACGGCACCGTTCCTCGAACCCAGGTCCGCGCCGAGATCGAACGCACCCGCGTGACCGATGTCTTTCCGTCGGTCGCCTCCGCATGGCGCGGCGGCACCGTCCACACGTCGAACGTCGACATGCTGGCGCGTGTGACGCGAGCGATGTCAGCAGACGAGATCGCAACGCTCACCGAACACGACGCTGCGCTGGCCGAGGCCGCCGGCCGACTGAGCGAAGAGAGCTTTCGCAAGCGGATCTCGCGCCTGAGGGACAAGATTCGGAATGACGGAGGCACGACGGCCGCAGAACACGTCATCGACGAGTCCTTCGCCCGCCTCTCTCCCAGTCAAGATCGATCCAGCTATCGGCTGAACGGCCTGTTCGACCCGGTGCGCGGCGCATCCATCAAGGCGGCCATCACCCGCGAAGCCAGGCACCTGGCCGATCACCCCGAGCTCTGCCGGGGCATGACGCAGGCCCAGATCGCTGCCCAGGCGCTCCACGACCTCGTCCTTCGCGGCGACTCCATCGACCGGCGCTCGATGCCCCGGGCATCCGTTCGGATCCATGTCCTCTCTGACCGGGACACGCTTTGCAGTGGCGGCCATGACCAGTCCATCGCCGAGACATTCGAGGGTCTCCCGATCGGGACAGCAACCATGGGGCGGCTGTGCTGCGACGCCACGATGCGATCGATCGAGACAGCGCCGGACGCAGACGTCAACGTGTCCCGCGCAACCAGATCACCCTCGGAGGCGCAACGACTCGCGTTGCGCTCTCTCTATGGCTCGTGTCCGATCAGTGGCGCCGGTTGGGAGTCGATCGAGATCCATCACGTGATCTTCTACAGCGAGTCGAAACGAACGGTACTCAGCGAACTCGTACCCGTCAGTCGACGCTGGCACCATCTGATCCACGACGCCGGTTGGAAGCTCGAGATGGATCCCGACCGCACGCTCCGCCTGTCCCGACCTGACGGGACACTCTTCAAGGTCATCCCACCGCCCATCCCCATCAACCAGGTCGACCTCGACCTCGCCGCCTGATCCCGGGGCAGACGCCTCCCCGCCCGCCATCCGGTTTCGGCGCTGGCGCGGCACCCGCACCTTGACAACTTCATACGGGCCCGGCCGGACCGCTAGCTACTCGAGCGGGACCTCGAACGCGACGCCATCAGCCAGCAATCGGTCGATCTCGGCATCGTCGTACCCGAGCTCGAGCAAGACGATTCGGGTGTGCTCACCGCGACGCGGCGCGTGCCGGGTCACTGCGGAAGGAGTGAGCGAGAACCGGACCGGCGGTGGGATCTGCCGATAGCGGCCGGCGATCGGATGATCGGCCAGAGGAAGGGCGGCCACCAGGTCATCGATGCGGGCCGAGGCAGTCGCCGGGATACCGGTGGATCGACAGAACGCAAGCCACTCGTCGCTCGTCCTCGTTGCCAGGATCTCCGCCACCTCCCGGTAGAGCGCATCAGCGTTGGCGAATCGCGATTGTCGGGTGTTGATGCGCTCGTCGTCGACCAGATCCTGGCGCCCTCCCTCGTCGAACAACGCCCGATAGTGCTCGGCCGTGTACGGCAGGACGTTGACCCAACCGTCGACGGTCCGCTGGGGCCTCCGTTCCGGCGTGAGAATCCGCAGGTGGCCGGGCGGGCCGCTGGGCGGATCGCTGATCGCGGCACCACCGTGTTCGACCAACACGAAGGCTCGCATCACATCGACCATCGGCACCTCGATGTCCTGCCCCTCACCCGTCCGCTCGCGGTGAAAGAGCGCAGCGAGCACGGCCTGGGTGATGGCGAGGCCGCACACCTTGTCAGCGACGAGGGTCGGAAGGAGCGACTGCTCATGGCCCTGCATCTCGTACAGATGACCGATGCCGGCGGCCGCTTGGATGATGTCGTCGTATGCGGGGTTCTCGGCCTCGGGCGAATCGCTCGGATAGCCAGCGGCCTGGCAGAACACCAGATCGGGACGAACGGCCCTGAGATCCCGGGCGGTGAGTCCGAGCCGGCCGAGCGGTCCCGGTCGAAGGTTGGTGATCACGACGTCGGCCCTCGCCACCAAACGAAGGCACGCTGCTCGGCCAGCTCGGTTCTTGAGATCGAGCGCGATCGCTCGCTTGTTCCGCATCAGATTCAGGGCTGTCCCGGACAATCCCGGAACCGGCCCCGCCGTCATCACCCTGTTCGTGTCGCCGACAGAGGTCTCGATCGCAATGACCTCAGCCCCGAGATCGCCGAGCTGTTGGGATGCGTAGGGGCCCATCAGGACCGACGACAGATCAACGACCCGGATCCCCGCCAGGGGCCCGATCGATTCCTCGTCCGTTGCGCCATCGCTCATGGCCGCATCATCATCGCCCGAACGACCCGCTGTCGAACCTGGCCCATATCCGCCGTACTGGAACGATCGACCTCAGACAGGGCTGAACCACACGGCCGCAGCAGCAGCGGCGAGCAGTGCGAACAGAACCACATCGGCGATCGTCCATTTCGGATGGCGGTGTGCGACGATCATCGGACCCCGATACTCGAGCGCCTCACCGAGTTCTGTCGCTCGTCGTACCGACGCCGTCGTGATCGTTGCAAACACGTCGACGCCTTCGACCATCTTCCCGTTGAGCCCCTCGAGACCCGGACGCCGCGGCCTGGTTCGCCACAGCGTCGTCACGGTCGTGAACTCGTCGGCCACCAGGGGCAGAGCCCGAACTGCCAAGGTGAGCGCTGCCACCAGCTCATCGATCGGGAGACGGACCAGCCGCAGCGGTCGCAGCATCCAGGCGGCCGCCCTCGGGAGGTCCGCCGACGCTGTGGTCCAACCGATCAGCAGTGCCAAGAACAACAGACCAAGCGTGACCAGGAAGAAGCGGAGCTGGAGGATCGCACCCCCGAGTCCGATCGCGAACCCCCCAATCCCCACCACGGGATCCCCGCCCGAGACGACACCGAAGAACATCGCGATCCCCATGGCGTAGAACAACAGTCGTGGCGGACGGGGCAGCACGCTCAACGGCAAGCGGGCGAGCACGAACAGCAGCACACCCAAGGCCCACACGATGCCGATACCCCACCATCCCGGCGAGAACGAGAACACGAAGACCAGGATCGTGAGTCCCAACACCTTCGGCCTTGCATCGGCCCGATGGACCAACGTCGAGCCATCGACGTAGCGGAACAGGTTGAACTGGCTGATCACGAGACCCGCTCCAGACCCACGTCTTCGGACGGTTCGTCGCGAACGACCCGGCCCGCGTCGAGATGGATCACCCGACGACCGAGCGGGAGTGAATCGGAGAGGTCGTGGGTGACCGTGATGATCGTGGTTTGCAGCGGGAGCCGGTCGATCCCTTCCAGCAACTGGCGTCGGGCCACGGGGTCGAGGCCTGCCATCGGCTCGTCGAGCACCATCAGCGGCAGCCCCCGGGCCAACAGGACGGCCAGACCTACCCGCCGCTGCTGCCCCACCGACAACGAGTCGATCGACCGGTCGAGCATCCCGAAGTTCAGGCCGATCTGCTCGACCGCCCACCGGATGCGCTCCGGCGAACAACCGAACGCACCCAGCTCGGCCGCAATGGTCGGTCGCAGCAATTGGAGTCTCGTGTGCTGGAGCAAGAGGCCGATGTCGTCGGCCTCGTCCACGAGTGAAATGCCGTCGCGAGTCGCGGAGCCTTCCGTCGGTCTGGTGAGACCGGCGAGGATCCAGGCGAGCGTCGACTTGCCGGATCCGTTTGCTCCTGTGATCAGCACTCGATCCCCGGTGTCGAAGTGAAGCGAAATGTCGGCGAGGGCAGGCCGAGCCCATGGGGTGCCCGCGGCGTGCACGTGGCTCACGTTGTCGAGGTCGACCTTCATGACGGGACCTGATGCTCGGACGACGCCCCGACGTCGACCACCACGTCGGCCAGCGCGACCTCGCTCTCGATGTGAGAGATGTGCATCACGGGCGCCGATTCCGCAACCGAGCGCAGCACGTCCATCACCGCGGCCCGAGCTGCAGGGTCCAGCATCGATGTGCTCTCGTCCGACAGCAACAGGGTCGGCTTCCGGATCAAGGCCGCGGCGATCGCCAGCCTTTGGAGTTCGCCGCCGGACAGGCCGGCCGTTTCCCGCTCCTCGAAGCCGGCCAACCCGACCTGTTGGAGCACCTCCGCCATTGCGCCGCGAGTCGGTGCCTCGGCAAATCCCCACGCGAGGTCGTCGGCGACGCGAGCGCCCACCACCTGGCTTTCCGGTCGCTGACCGATCACAGCGACGCCGCCGATGGCGCCCAACCGTTGCGACACGTCGCCTGGCGACACCTCTCCACTCGTGAGCGAGAAGCGACCGACCAGTGTTCCCAGCAGGGTCGATTTCCCGGCCCCGTTGGGACCTCGCACGATCGTCAGGCCCGGCCCGTCCAAGACGATGTCCGGCAGTTTCACGAGCGTCGTTCCCCGTTGGACAACGGCGCTGGTTGTCGTCACCGGCCCGATCGGATCGATGGCGCGGCCGAGGCTCGCCGATCGGTGGGCAGTCGGCGATTCCGCTGGCGGACCAGACTCGTTCCACTGAAAGGCCGCATCAACCCGCTTGATCGCCGGGGATCCGATCTGCAGCACGAACCCGATGAGTAAGACCGACACCACCAACTGGAAGATCGGCAGAGCGATGTACCAGTACTCGACCGACCAGGCCACGAGCGGGTCACCGCCCTCGGCAATGGGATCGAGCCCGATGGCGCGAAGCGAGGTCGAGACACCGTCCCACTGCACCTCCACCGCTGCCAACGACAGCTCTCGAAGGTCGGCGAAGACGTACAGAAACCCGGTCGTGAGAGACGCCACCGTGGTCCAACCCACGGCAATACCAGTCGCAACCGTTCTGGCCAACGACCAACCGTGACGAATGGCCCGCCCGACCACACCACCGAATGTCGCCATCACCAGGACCTGGGCGGACGCCGAGAAGCCGGCCATCAGGAACGTGAGGATCACACCGACGAAGAACGCCACCACGAGCACTCGACTGCGATGGCGAAGCCCGAGGACGGCGAAGGGAATGGCTCCGATGACGGTGGTCAGACCGGCGAACGGCGTGAGTCTGGCCAACACCACGGCGAGGACCGCAAGGTCGGCGAGCACCGAAGCCTCAGCTAGTTCTCGCGGGCTCAGCGGCCCGGACCTCCGACTCGTCACCGACTGAAGGCTAGGTGACCTCGGGGCCTGCGCACTCAGTCGAGCTCCGCGATCAGCCCCAGATGATCACTGGGCCATCGAGGCCCGTCGCCCCGCCCGAACTTCTCGATCGAGACACATCCGTCCTCACCGAATCCCCAGAGATAGTCCAGCCGCACCCCGGTACCGGAAGGTACGAGATCACCGTTGCGGTCGTCCATCCACTCGACCTGGGCGATCTCGGGATTGTCCGGCACCATCGTCGGGCCGTGATCCTCCGGATGGAACTGACTCCACAGGTCACGCAGGCCCAGCTCGGTCGCCGCTGCGTGTTCAGGACTGTGAGGAAGCAGATTGCAGTCACCGCCGAAGATGACCGGTTCGGAATCGTCAGCGTCGCCGTCCAACAGACCAACGATCCTGGCGAGCTGGGTCGCCCGCTGCGGGCCGGCATGCGCCATGTGCGTCAGGTGGCTCGTTGCGAATCGTCGGCCCTCGACCCGGGCCGAAAGCAGCCGCCGCGGCGCCGGATCACCCGGCGCCGGCAATGGCTCGTCGATTTCGATCTCGCCGGACCGGGCGAGGATCGCAATGCCGAATTCAGCATCGACCGGCACCGAGCTCAGTTCCTGATCAAAGAAGCCGCCGGAGAAAGCCAGCACCCGGAGTCCGCATGCCTCGCCCAACGCCTTGGCCTGCGCCGGCCAGGTTTCCTGCAGCAACAGAACGTCGGGGACCCGCGCTGCCAGGTGGGCCTCGAGCAGCGGTTGTCGCTCCTGCCAGCTGCCGAACCGCCAGAGGGTGTTCCACGTTGCAAGTCGCATCACGCCCGATCCCCCGTCGTCGGCCGGTACGGCAGAGCTCGATATGGCAGCGGGTTGACGCCGGTTCCGTACAGATCTTGATCGTCGGAGGGATCGCCGTCCGGCACGTGATGTGCGCCGAGGAAGCGATCAGCGAGGATGTTGTAGAACCGATGCAGCGGTTCCTCGAAACGAGGTGAGAGTCGACCAGGCGTGTAGCCACCCCGGGCCAGTCCCCGCTGACCTCGTTCGACGATGCCGACGTCCTCGTTGTTGACGTCGAACCAGAACGACCTGGTGGCAGCGAACGACTCCTCCCCGACCACAGCACCGAGGTCGGGAAGCAGGAAGCCGGTCCGCTCGATCGTGAGATCCGGCCCCTGCGGCTCGAGGATGATGATGAACGCGTGGTTGGGAAGAATCGACAACAACACGTTCGGGAAGAGCGCCAGGAACCGGCCGGAGGCAGCGTCTGACTCGTTGAGCCAATCGGGAGCCGGCATCGTCGTCCAGTCGTTTCGATCGTCGCTCGAGACCGGCGTTGTGGTCTGTCCGCAGTACTGACCCCTGCCCTGATAGCGATAGTGATCTCGCACCCGTGACACCTTGGCGAGGTCGGGATGCACCCAGGACAGGTGGTAGTACTCCTGATAGTTCTCGCTGATCAGCTTCCAGTTCGCCCGGACCTCGACGTCGGCGGGTTCGCGCAACCGCCACCGATCGAGCCGGTAGCCGGCGAGGCGGTCACCGAGATCACCGAGGCATTCGGCGAGCGGGGCCACCGTCGGATCGAGCGACACCCACAGGATCCCGAACATCGACTCGACGAGCACTCGATGCAGTCCGTAGTCGGCCCGATCGAATCCCTGCAACGGCACCTCGTCGAACTTCGGCGTCGCGACCAACGTGCCGTCGAGGTCGTACCCCCAGCGGTGATACGGACAGCGGATCACACCGTCGACCAGGCAGTCCGCCTCGATCAGTTCGGTCCCGCGGTGACGGCACGCATTCAAAAACGCTCGCAGCGCACCCTCACGATTCCTGGTGATGATCACCGACTGAGCACCGGCTGGCTTGGCCACGGTCTGGCCGACGTCGATCACGTCGTCAGAAAAGCCGACGGCGATCCAACCTCCACCGAAGACGCGCCGCTGTTCCATGGTAAAGAAGTCCGGGTCGGTGTAGCACCCGGCCGGAAGCCCCGATGCCTCGTCGACGGGCACGCGAATCGACGCCCATGAGGCCGGCTCGGCGAATCGATCAACGGGAACTTGATCAGCAGAGAACAGGGTCACCACACCTCCGACGTCGGACGACGGTGATTCTCCCGTTCCTCGCGATGCTCCGCAAGGACGATCAAACCGTGAGAGCGCTCGGGGGCCCTGCGTGCCGAACGACCGACGAAGGTCCCTTGTTCTCTCGTCCGTGTGTCAATAGATTCACGAGCACCTGTCAGAACTCGGGCCTGAGTGTCGACGGCCGACGTCGAGTTCTGTCTGGCCCTCGGTGGCACACCGCCGACCGAGTCAACGAATTGGGGAGAAATCCAGATGAACCAACGCTTCAAGCTGCTTGTTGCGTTTCTTGCAGCGTTTTCGCTGATTGCTGCCGCCTGTGGCGGCAGCGATGGCGAAACCGCCGACGAAGAAACCACTACCACCACCGAAACCGAGACCGCTGAAACGACGGAGGCGTCGGAGGAAGAGGAAGCGCCCGTGGAAGAGGAGGCCGTAGAAGAGGCCCCCGTCGTCCGCGCAGACGCCGACCTCGTGATCTGGGCCGACGACACCCGTACGCCGGTCATCCTGCCCCTCGCCGAGGCATTCGGCGAGGAGAATGGCATCTCCGTCGCCGTCCAGGAAGTCAACTTCGACGACATCCGTGACCGTCTCCAGACCGCCGGCCCAGCCGGCGAAGGCCCCGATGTCATCATCGGTGCCCACGACTGGCTCGGCCAGCTGGTGACCTCGGGGCTCCTCGCCCCGGTCGACCTTCCGAACGCCGCAGACTTCTCCGAGGTTGCGATCGATGCCATGAGCTACGAAGGCCAGCTCTACGGCGTGCCATACGCCATCGAGAACATCGCACTCATCCGCAACACCGACCTCGTTCCCGATGCTCCGACCTCGTTCGAAGAACTCGAGACCATCGCTCTCGGGCTCGTCGAGTCAGGCGAAGCCGAGATTCCGCTGGCAATTCAGAACGACCCGGGCGACCCGTTCCACGACTACCCGCTCTACACCGCTGCTGGCGGCTACCTCTTCGGCAAGAACGCCGACGGCAGCCTCAACCCCGATGATCTCGGACTCGACTCAGCCGGCGGCCTCGCTGCCGGTCAGCAGTTCGCAGCCTGGACCGAGTCCGGCCTCCTGCAGCCGGGCCTGAGCTACGACGTCATGATCGAGAGCTTCGGTCAGGGCACCGCCCCGTTCGCCATCACCGGCCCGTGGGCCGTTGCCGATGCTGACCGCGGCTTCAAGGCCACCGGCGTGAACTACGTCGTCGAGCCAATTCCGGCCTTCGCCGGCAACACGGCCTCACCGTTCGTCGGTGTGCAGGGCTTCATGATCTCGGCCAACGCCGAGAACCCGCTCTTCGCCCAGACGTTCATCACCGAGGTCATGTCGACCCAGGAAGTCCAGACGGCGCTGTTCGAAGCCGGCGGCCGTCCACCCGCCCACACCGCAGCCTTCGAGGCTGCAGCCAGCGATCCCGACATCGCCGGGTTCGGCCTTTCCGGAATCAACGGTCAACCGATGCCGTCGATCCCCGAAATGGGTTCGGTGTGGTCGGCATGGACCGACGCCTACGCACTCATCCTCTCGGGCGAGAGCGAGGGCGACGTTGCCTTCACCGACGCCGCAGAACAGATCCGCACTCTGATCGAGGGCTGATCACGTGCCGACCGAGTCAGCGACTGCTGACATCGCGAGCGGGGGGCGGAAACGTCCCCTGCTCCCGGTCGGCCTCTCTTTGGGATTGATCGTCAAGGTCATCTTCCTTGCCACCATCAACGCCACATCCATCTGGGCCCTGGGACAACTGATCCCTGAAGGGATCTGGCTAGGTGTGGCGTTCCTCATCATCGCCACGCTCTCCATCGACTTCATCTTCCTGTCCACCGCACGCTGGGCCATCCCGTTCAAGTACCTGCTGCCCGGAACCATCTTTCTTCTCGCCTTCCAGCTCTACCCCGTCCTCTACACCGCCCTCATCTCCACCACGAACCTCGGTACCGGCAACATCCTCGACAAGCCGGCGGCGATCGACCAGGTCGTCGCCACCTCGATCGGGAGCACCGAGAGCAACGTCTCCTTCGTGGTCAGAGCCGCCCAGTCCAGCGACGGCACGCTCGGGCTGATCCTCACCGACGACCGCACCGACCCACCGACCATCGCGGTCGGGACCAACGACGGCCTGATCGAACTCGACCAGGCCGAGGTCGTCTTCGACGGTGATCGAGTGGCGTCGGCCGGCGACTTCACTGCACTCAATCTCGGCCAGGCCGCCGACTTCGAACAGGACCTCGCCGACATCGAGATTCCCACCGACGAGGGTCTCATCATTCTCCGCACGTTCTCCCGTGCTTCGCTCGTCGGCTACAGCCTCCAGTACGACGAGGCCACTGACACCATCACCAGCGTCGACGATGGCACGACCTATCGCCCGGTCGACGGCTTTTTCCGGGCCGATGACGGCACGAGGTTGAACCCCGGGTGGGAAATCAACATCGGGTTCGACAACTACCGCCGGGTGTTCACGTCCGAGGCCATACGTGGGCCCTTCCTACGCGTCTTCATCTGGAACTGGGCCTTCGCCGCCGGAACGGTGGTCTTCTCGTTCGCCGTCGGCCTCTTCCTCGCCATTGCCCTCGACCACCCCGATCTCCGGGGCAAGAAGCTGTACAGAGGACTGCTGATCTTCCCATACGCCCTGCCGTCGTTCCTCACGGTGCTGGTGTGGCAGGGCATGATGAACCGACAGTTCGGCATCATCAACGAGCTTCTCAACATCGACGTTCCCTGGCTCACGAATCCGTGGATGGCTCGGGCCTCGATCCTGATCGTGAGCACCTGGCTCAGCTTCCCCTACTTCTTCCTCGTGAGCACGGGAGCGCTCCAGTCGATCCCCAAGGAACTGACCGAGGCGGCGAATGTCGATGGTGCCAGCGGCCCCCAGGCGTTCCGCCGTGTCACCTTCCCGCTGCTGCTCATCGCTGTGGCGCCGCTGATGATTGCCTCCTTCGCCTTCAACTTCAACAACTTCAACGTGATCTACTTCCTGAACCGGGGCGGCCCTCCTGTTCCGGGCTCGCAGACGCCGGCAGGCAGCACCGACATCCTCGTGTCGTACACGTTCCGCCTCGCATTCGAGAGCGGCCGCGGCCAGGACCTCGGGTTCGCCACGGCCATCTCGATCCTCATCTTCCTCCACGTCGCACTGTTCAGCGGCTGGAGCTTCCGCAAGACCGCCAGACTCGAAGAGATCTGAGGACGCATGGCCAGTAGGACTGTCTCCCTCGACGGCACCCCCATCAAGCACGTTCGTACCAAACATCGCACCTTCGGTAAGTGGTTCCGAGTCATCGGATGGCGTCATCTGGTCGGCATCGCCGCATTGGCCTTCTCGCTGTTCCCCGTGGTGTTCATCATCTCGTCGTCGTTGAACGCCGCCGGCACGCTCAACAGCTCTGGCCTGTTTCCGACCGAGTTCTCCCTGATCAACTACCGCGACCTGCTCAACGGCAAGGACGCCCCCTATCTCAACTGGCTCATGAACACGATGCTCATCGCCGGCGGGGCCGCAATCCTGAACACGACACTTGCGGCGTTTGCGTCGTATGCCTTCAGCCGCATGCGATTCGCCGGTCGCCGCACCGGGCTGCTCGGCATTCTGTTGATCCAGATGTTCCCGACGACCCTGCTGTTCGTGGCAATGTTCGTGTTCGTCAGCGACATCGGCGGTGTGTTCCCCGGTCTCGGGCTCGGGTCACGAGTGATGCTGCTGATCATCTACCTCGGCGGAGCGCTCGGCGTGAACACCTGGCTCATCAAGGGCTACTTCGACACGATCCCCCGCGACCTCGACGAGTCGGCGTTGATCGACGGTGCTTCCCATGCCCAGATCTTCTTCCAGGTGATTCTGCCGTTGGCGGCCCCGATCCTCGCCGTCGTCGCTCTCATCACCTTCGTGTTCACCATCAACGAGTTCCTCGTCGCTTCCGCTGTCTTGGGGCAGGGCGACTCCGAGAAGTACACGTTGTCGATCGGCATGTTCCGTTTCATCGAAGCCCAAGGCGGCGAGTGGGGGCAGTTCTCGGCCGGCTCGGTGATCGCCGGCGTCCCCGTCGTCCTTCTCTTCCTCTTCCTGCAGAAGTACATCGTGTCCGGGCTCACAGCCGGCGCAGTCAAGGGCTGATCGGTCGTGCTCAACCAGCCGCACCACGACCCATCCGCCCGCTACGTCTCGAACCCGCGCCCGACGCTGGGCGAGATCGTCGAGATTCGGATCGAGCTCCCCGCCACCGGCCCGGGCGGAGGTCCAATGCCGGTCTCGGCGTCGTGGTTGCGGGGCATGCGAGACGGCGAACAGTTCTGGGTCGTTGGCCGAGATGACGGCCATCACCTGGTGTTCGAACTCACCTGCACCCAGGCCGTCATGAACTATCGGTTCCACCTGGAGACCGACGACGGGCCGCAGTGGCTGAGTGGTGCCGGACTCATCGACCACGACCCCACCGATCGCGAGGACTTCCGCCTCCTCACCACGGGCAGTGCCCCTGAGTGGGTGCCAGACCTCGTGTGGTACCAGATCTTCCCCGATCGTTTCGCCACGACGGGCCGTCATCGCCACGACCACCACCCGACCGACACCTCGTGGGCGCAGTGGGCTGACTGGGAGGACCCCGTCATCGAAGGGCCGGCGGCGATGACGCAGCTCTACGGCGGCGACCTCGAGGGGATCACCGAGCATCTCGAACACCTGGTCGAACTGGGCGTCGGGGGCATCTACCTCACCCCGGTCTTCCCCGCTCGCTCGAATCACCGGTACGACGCCATGACCTTCGACATGGTCGACCCGGTGCTTGGTGGCGACGCAGCCCTTGTTGCCCTGTCGGAGGCAGCACAGGCGCTCGGCATGCGAGTGATGACTGACCTCACGCTCAACCACACCGGCGATGTCCACGAGTGGTTCGTCGCCGCTCAGGCGGACGCCGACAGCGAAGAGGCCGGTTTCTACTACTTCATCGACCATCCGGACCGGTACGAGTCCTGGCTCGGCATCAACAGCCTGCCCAAGCTCGACCACCGCAGCGCCGAGCTGCGCCGCCGCTACTACGACGGCACCGAGTCGATTCTCGCTCGCTACCTGAAGCCACCGTTCGATATGGCGGGGTGGCGGATCGACGTCGCCAACATGACCGGCCGCCTCGGACCGATCGATCTGAACCAGGACGTCGCCAGAACGGCGCGGGCCACATTCGACACGGTCGACGATGAGCTGGCCACAACTGACGGGAAGTGGCTCGTCGGCGAACACTTCTTCGATGCATCACTCGACGCCCCGGGCGACGGCTGGCACGGCGTCATGAACTACGCCGGGCTCACCAGACCGATCGCGTCGTGGCTCGGAGAGTTCACCGCTCTCGGTGCCTTCATGCCGGGGCCGGGACAGGCCCCACGCGACGGAGTCCAGATGGCGGCGGCGATGGACGCAGTGCGAGCAGCCACGCCCTGGCAGGTCACGATGGGCTCGATGAGCTTGCTCTCGTCCCACGACACCGCTCGGTGGCGCACGATGTGCCGATCGGACGAAGCAGCCCAGGCAGGATTCGGCCTGCTGCTGTGCATGCCCGGGGCTCCGACCTTCTTCTATGGCGATGAGATCGGCCTCACCGGCGACTCGTCCGAGAAGGCGAGACGAACCATGCCGTGGAACCGCGACGAGTGGGACGACGAGATACTCGCCTGGTACCGATCGATGATCGTCGTCCGCAATGAACACCCTGCGCTTCGAACGGGCGGCTTCCGCTGGGTTCACACCGAGCCGGATGCCGTGGTCTTCCTACGCGAGACCAAAGACCAGCGATTGCTCGTCCGCTGCGCACGGGCGTCCACAGCACCCCTCGGTCTCTCAGCCGGTCTGCTCCGGAGCCAAGGGCTCAGGGCCGTGGTCAACGGCGAAGATCTGACAGCCGTGGGCGACACCATCACGATCGAGGGCGAAGGACCGATCCACCAGATCTGGGAACTGCAATGATCAGACGCCTCGCTGCATCGCTCATGGCCGTCGGCATGCTCGCAGCCGCCTGCACGTCTGAACCGGGTGACGAGGCCGGCGATCCGGCAACCTCGACAGACCCCGAGGTCCAACCGGCCGGCGCCGAAGGCGAGGACGTCTCGACCGAACCGGTCGACATCCAGGTCGCGTTGGTATGGCACCAGCACCAACCCCGCTACCCCGTGATCGATGGTGTCATCACCCGTCCGTGGGTCCGCCTCCACGCAGCCAAGGACTACGTCGACATGGCGACCCTGGTGGAGGAGTTCCCCGACCTCGCCCTGACGATCAACCTGACACCCGTCCTGCTCGACCAGCTCGTCGAGCTCACCAACGGCACGCGGGACAGCTACTGGGTGGCAGCCGAGACACCCGTCAGCGAGCTCACCGACGAGCAACGCCAGTTCGTCGTCGATCGGCTCTTCGACGTCAACGCCGGCATCGTCGACCTGTTTCCCCGCTACGTCGAGTTACGAGACCGACGTGACGCCGGCTCAGATTTCAGCGACCGGGATCTGGTCGATCTCCGCACCCTGTTCCACCTCGCCTGGCTCGATCCCGAGGTGCCTGAACGGGTTGATCTGCTCGAACGTGTCGGCGGCCCAGCCGGAGCGACCGATTTCGACCAGGACGACACCGACACCCTGCTCGCCGCTCATCAACGACTGGTGGACGAGGTCATCTCGACTCACGCCGAGCTGTGGGCCAATGACCAGATCGAAGTCATCACCAGCCCGCTCGCGCATCCGATCCTGCCTCTGATCGCCGATACGTCTCTGGCCACCGTCGGTGACCCTTCGGCGCTCCTGCCGGCCGAACCGTTCCGTGAGTTCCTCGACGCGGCAGAACAGGTCGAGCGGGGCCTCGACACCGCCGAGGAGTTGCTCGGGCGACGACCCGTCGGCATGTGGCCAGGCGAGGGTGCCGTCGCCCAACCCATCATGCGTCTCTTCGCCCGCAACGACGTCCAGTGGGTGGCCACGGGCGAGGACGTTCTGGCCCGGTCGCTCGACATCGGCAGCTTCGATCGCGACGACAACGACACCGTTGTCGATGCCGCAACTCTCTACCGGCCATATCGAGTCAACACCAACGAAGGGCCCGTCCACATCTTCTTCCGCGACAACCGGATCTCCGATCTGATCGGCTTCGAGTATTCGGGGATGCCCGCCGCCGAGGCGGCCGACGATCTCATCGAGCGGCTCCAGAACATCCGCCAACAGTTGGCCGAGAACCGGGTGACGACCGACGAGGCCCCGCTGGTCACCATCGTGCTCGACGGCGAGAACGCCTGGGAGAACTACCCGAATGACGGCCGTGACTTTCTCCGAGCGATGTACACCGCCCTCACCACGACCGACGGCGTCACCACCACCACGCCGTCGCGCTATTTGGCGGGACAGCCCGACATTGCCTCCGGAACCGCCGGCGCCGAGCTGCCCGAGGTCTTCCCTGCTGCCTGGTTCAGCCCGGACTTCGGCACTTGGATCGGCGAAGCGGAGGAACAGCGGGCCTGGGAGCTGCTCCGTCTCACGCGCCTGGACCTTCGCAAAGCAGAGCAGGGCGGCGGGCTCTCGCCCGAAGCGTTGGAACGAGCAACGGTCACGATGCTGCAGGCCGAGGGTTCAGATTGGTTCTGGTGGTACGGGGCCGACCAGGACTCTGGGGACGACCGGTACTTCGACGATGCCTATCGAGAGCTCCTCGGCCAGGTCTACGACGCCATCGGCGAGGGACGACCTCGCTGGGTCGACGTACCGATCATCCCCGACCCCGCACTCGAACCGCAGTTGATCCAGACCGACCCCGTCACGATCACGATCGAAGGCGACAGCGCCGACTGGATCGACACGACCACCTATCGCCAAACCGGAGCAGGCGGCCCGCTCTACGAGCTCAGCGTTGCCATGGACGACGAGCAGCTGGCGCTCCGAGTCGACGGTGGGTTCGCCGACAGGTTCGAGATCTACCTCCAGACGCCCAGGGGCTCGTCACGTCGAGGCACGACGATCGACGACCGCCTGCTCGGCTTCGATGCCACTCACCTGGTGCGCTACGACGACACCACCGGTGCCTGCATCTCCTCCACGCTGCCGGGACTGACCAAGGTCGGCGACTATCCGCGAACGTGCACACCGGTGGAGGCGGCCCGGTCACAATCGGTGGTGGAGATCGGTATTCCCTTGTCCGAGCTGGGGGCGATCGGCGCCGGCGACCGAATCGTCGTGAGGCTGGCGACCGCACAGGAGCTTTCACCGGCAGCGGGCGCCGTGGCCTTTCCCGCCCCCGATATCGCCGGATTCGACCCCATCATCGATGTGATCGACTCGTCCGGCGACGACAACGGTCCTGGCACCTACACCTACCCGACCGACACCGTGTTCACTCCGGGAAGCTACGACCTCGTCTCGTTCCAGAGCGGCATCAGTGGCGACGAAGCCGTGTTCAGCTTCGCCGTCGACGGCGCCGTGGCCAATCCATGGAGCTCACCGAACGGGCTCGCCACGCAGACCTTCGACGTCTACCTCGATCTCGACCCGGGAGCCGGTACCGGGCGAAGCGATTTGCTCGACGGCCGCAACGCCAGACTCCCGGACGGCCATGGGTGGGAGGCCGCTGTCACGATCGAAGGGTGGAATTCGGCGGTGGCTACGGCCGACGGTGATGACTACAACGAAGCGAGCCCAACGATGTCGGTTCTGGTGCTCGCCGCCGAAGGTCGTGTGACTGTGCGGGTACCTCTGTCCGCGTTGCCGGACGGGTACGACCCGAGCACCACGGCATTTGCCATCGCCGTCTTGGGCCAAGAGGGATTCCCCTCAGCCGGCGTGCGGCGGGTGCGTGACGTCGCTGCAACTACTTCGCAGTGGGCGTTCGGGAGCGGCAGTGCTCCCACGAGCAGCTCCGGGGGAACCCGGGTGATCGATGCTCTCGATCCCAGCGGGGATCAGCCTGGGCTCGCCAACGGCATCATGCCGCTCGTATTGCCCTGACTTCGGCGGTGGCGGTCGGAGCCGGGGCTTCCGCCTCAGCAAGGTCTGCGACTGCGATCCACAACACTTCCCGCAGATCGGCAGCGGCGGTGCCCGCCAGCCGATTGGCGACGACGACCCCGTCGATCATGTCGGCCAGCACTGCCGGGGTGGGCCGCCCCTTCACCAGTACGGCGACGACCGCCTCACCGGTCCGGCGACGGCGAATCGAGCGACGACAGCCCGGGCTCCGAGGAGGACTGCGGAAGCCGGGCGCGCCGTGACCCGACTGACGGGCCGCATCGGCCATGCGCCGAGCCGCTGCTGCAAAATCCAACGAGGTCATGCTTCCTGCTCCCACGAAGAACAGTATGAAGATGGCCTGTGACACCGTGAACGCTTCGGCCCCTGACGGGCCTCGGGCGTTCCCCGAGTTGCTCGCTGCGCTCACAACATCGCACCCGTGAACGCTTCGGCCC
>RCMY010000756.1_pt1 | contig 30704 bp, 28 predicted proteins | sample 2041341 | NCBI WGS metagenome assembly RCMY01 (sample SAMN09708234, study PRJNA481090) | Marine sediment metagenome, whole genome shotgun sequencing project. | reverse complement strand
GTAGGCTTGACCACCATGGGTTCTTCGGCGAAAAGTGTTACCTCAAAACCATCGGCAACATGAAAAGACTCCGATTCCTTCTGAAGCTCATCATCCTGCTCATCCGCATTTTTGTCTCCTATAAAATTGATAATTAGTACAACTGATACAATTAATAACACGGAAAGCACAATTCCCCATAGCGATAAAATCTTTTTTTTATTCATGCGCAATCAATTGAAAAATTTAGCCATAACCTATTATGCATTTTAACTAATTGTGTTTTTAATATAGTTTTCTAATGGGAAACCTCACGCAACCTAATGTTCTGAGATAGTTTAGTTCGAATCGTTAAGCAAAAGTCTTACCCGTGCCAGATTCCTTACTATTCTTTTCGTTCATGTTCTTGCTATCGCTTTGGTCTGAGTTGATATATCTGAGGATTTGATATTCGGGTCAAGGCAATCTGTTTTTCAAGTTTGGCAATACTAACACTTAAATCTTCCAGGCCTTTGGCATGGCGACCTTGTTCATGGGATCGGAAACCAAGAATATAGGTTCTGTTCATGGGACGGTACTGATGAAAAAACAGCTCATTTTTTTTAAAGATGTTGTCTCGCAATTGATACGCTTGATCAAGCGTTGTTCCTTGATTTATTTGCATTCCCTTCGCCCATTCTTTGGCAGAGGCGGTCAGTATCTCGGCGCCACTGGAAGTTAGTGTATAGCTTCCCTTTTTTAAGCCATCAATCCTTAATTTAAACCCATTGTCGTTGGCAATTGCATCCCTTTGCGGCAGCGGTAACGGCAAGTATTCCTCATCGACCTGGAAGTCCAGGCCTTCTTTGTCATTCTCCAGTTCTAAAATGTTTGCTTTTACCGTTCCCGTGATAGACGGGTCGGTGGCATCAATGATCAATGATCGTCTAGCAGGTGGGGAAAGTCCCAACCTTTCTTGGATATGAGTTGCTAAAACATGGTAGCCGTTTTCATTTAAATGAATTCCATTGTCCGACAATGTAGTGTCCCCATTAAATTCCAGCAACGGCTTGAAGATATCAATAAACTTTATGCCACGTTCCACTGCAACTTTAGAAATGGCACTGTTGTACAGCTCCAGCATTGAATTACGGTCTATTCGGGATTGCTCGGCCACTGACGACATCATTGGAAGTGTAGAAAGAAGAACGGACCTCGCCCCCAGTTCATCAATGTCATCGAGCAACTTGTTGAGGCCCTGAATAAAAATGGGAAGTCCCACCTTACCCTCAAATGCCTCATTGGCCCCATACGCTATAAAGACTACAGTGGGTCGGGACTCTTTTAATTGCTTTATGAGCAGATCATAACCAGTTGGAGCGGTTATATAGGTCCGTGCCTCCCCAAAAACCGTATCGCCACTCCAACCCAGATTCCTGAAGGTAACATCCTTAAGTGGCCATCTGGTGGTAAGAGCCAATTCTAGATAGCCATACTGTAGATCATTCTCGAAAAGTGAATTTCCAAGAAAAACAACCCTGTCTCCGTCTTTAAGATTAAAATCGGCACTAGAAACTTTTTCACCCGCTTCTGTTTGCGTTTGAGCAATCCCATTTTCATCAGATAAACCAAAACAAAGGAGGAATAAACCTAAAATGACGTCAACCCTTATTTTTTTCATTAGCGGTAATTAATCGATCTCTAAAAATAGTCAAAAAAGTAGGTCCGGATTTGAATTCCAAACATCAACTTCGGAACATTAGGAAATCGTTGTGTTATGACCGAGATCTCCCCCTCTACACCTAAAAAAAAGTTTAATGAACAGTATTGTTTAGGACTATTCGCTAGAGAAATAAAGATTCGAACCAATACATCAAATCTTTTGAGAGTCAGTAGCTCAAGAATAAGCAGATACTTAAAAAACAAAAGTAAGCCGCCCGTAAAAGTCGCTAAGGATACTAGCTTGAAACTCAATATTGAAGCCCAAACTGTTTTAGGGGTTTGATTAAGGATGAATAATTATTTTAGAATTTGTTTCACGACAAGAGAAACCGGATAGGAAAAAATGGCCTTTATCAAATATTCCTGTATTGGGAACCAGATAGATTAAGGTCGAAACCGGAAAGTGCAGGAAAAACGAATTCAATTATAAAGAGAATTGTATCTTACTATCCCATAAATCATGATATGAAATTACTCACCTTTCTTCTAATCTCAATTGCTACCACTATTATGGCCCAATCCCAAAATAAAATGTATTCAGAACCGCTTTTAACATCCGAAATGGCGCAGCAAATCATCAACGCTGCAGACCAAGAGGCAAAGAACAACCAGTTTGCAGTAAGCATTACTGTTGTAGATCGCTCGGGACAGACTTTAGCCGTTTTGAGAAATCACAAAGCGGGAGTTCATACCTTACGTGCCAGCTACAAAAAGGCATATACTGCCACTTCCCAGAAAAGGGAAACCGCTGAAATCGCTAAGGGCATTAAAGATGGCACTATTCCCGAAGATATCCGATTTCTGGACGAAAATGTGTTGATGATGGCCGGTGGCATCCCTATCAGAATCGGTTCTATTGTCGTGGGTGGTATAGGGGTGGGCGGTGCACATGGCAACGAAGATGTAAAGATTGCCAGAGCAGGACTGCAAGCCATGGAAAGTGTTAACCAATCACTTTCCCAAGAGTGAAGATCTCCAATTGGAGGGGACTGTTCGAACTCGAAAATAAATTACCTCTATTATTTTCAATGCCTTCCATCAAAAATATAATGTTAATCGTAATATTATTTTTGAAGTAAAATGGATAGCTTGGGCTGTTATATAAGCCGTCAAACAAAAAATGTAATATATTACAACAATCCATGAAATACAGTGTCATTGTTATGCTGATGATTTTCGGCGTGCTATCAGCCTCATGTCAAAACAAGAAGGATGCAAACGCCAACAAGCCATCCTCGGAAATCATTGACGTGACCATTCCCTTAAAAAACGCTCAAAAACAATTAGCCTTGCAAAAGAAAAAGGCCTTAAAACACAATAGGATTCCTAGAACGTTGACCGCTCGAGGTGATATGCATTGGACCAACCCAAGTTTTGATTGGACGGAGGGCTTTTTTCCCGGAAGCCTATGGTATGTATATGATTTCACGAAAAATGAGGAGTGGAGGGAAGCTGCGGAAAAACTTCAAAAATTGTTCGAAGACCACAAATATAAAACCGACAACCACGATTTAGGGTTCATTTTTAATACAGCACACGGCAATGGATATACATTCACAGGCAACGAAGACTTCAAAGCGGTAATGATTACCGCTGCCGATTCACTTTCCACACGATTTGACCCTGATGTCGGATGTATCAAAAGTTGGGACGTAGATGGCGGTTGGCAGTCTGAACGGGGTTGGAAATTTCCAGTAATCATCGATAACATGATGAATTTGGAATTACTGTTCAAGGTGAGCGAATTTACGGGGAATGACAAGTACCGACAAATAGCCATTGCGCACGCGAACACCACATTAAAAAATCAGTTCAGGGAGGATAACAGCTCGTACCATGTAATCGATTATGACCCAGAAACCGGAGAAGTACGAAAAAAAGAAACGGCACAGGGTTTTGCTGATGAAAGTGCATGGGCGAGAGGTCAAGCTTGGGGACTGTATGGGTTTACGGTATGTTATCGGTACACCGAGGATAAGCGGTTTTTACAGCAAGCCGAAAAAATAGCTACCTACATCTCCAATCAAAAAAACACGGATAAAAACGCTATTCCATATTGGGACTATGATGCGCCCAATGATCCCAACGAACCGGTAGACGTATCAGCAGCGGCAATTACCGCTTCGGCGCTCATTGAACTCGATGATTATTCCGAAAAATTATACCTGCCGGAAGTGAACAAAATTCTAAATACTTTGGCAATGGACAGGTATACCGCGAAAATCGGGGAACAACATAACTTTATTCTCAAACATAGCGTCGGAAGCATTCCACATGGCCATGAAATTGATGTACCACTGAATTATGCAGATTACTATTATATAGAAGCCTTAATGAGATACCGTGAAAATTATAGCAATTAGAGCTCCGAAATTTTATCTATACTATGTAAATAGTAATACGATTGGCAACCCATTCCAAACAAAAACCCCGCTCACATAATCATGCGAACGGGGTACTTAATTTTCAAATAGAAAGGCTTGATACTACTCTTTCCCTTCCATTTTATCCTTCAATGCCTGTAAGGCCGTGTTGGCATCGCCTAAAGTAGGTTTGGCCTCGTCGGCAGCAGCGGCAGCTTTCTTCTGTGCCTGCTTGACATTGCGGATTTCCTCTTCACGGAAAATAGCGGTATGACTGGCAACGACACGTTTGAAGTCCTTATTGAATTCAATGATCTTGAATTCTGCTTTTTCGCCCTTACCTAGCTTTTTACCATCTTCTTTCTCCAAATGACGTTGCGGTACAAAGGCCGTAATATCTTCGTTGAAGTCAATGGTCGCGCCTTTATCTACCATGTCACCGATGGTCGCCGTATGAACCGTGCCTAAGGCAAATTCCTTCTCGTATTTGTCCCAAGGGTTTTCGGTAACCTGCTTGTGACCGATACTCAACTTGCGGCCTTCGACATCCAATTCGAGCACTTCCACTTCGATGGTATCGCCCACGTTGACGAATTCCGATGGATGCTTGATTTTCTTGGTCCAAGAAAGATCTGAGATATAGATCAATCCATCGATACCTTCTTCCATTTCTACAAAGACACCAAAGTTGGTGAAATTGCGGACGATACCTTTATGTTTAGAACCAACAGGATACTTAGACGTGATATCGGTCCATGGATCTGGTGACAATTGCTTGATACCCAAAGACATTTTGCGATCTTCACGATCCAAGGTAAGTACAACGGCATCGACTTCGTCACCAACGTTCACAAAATCTTGAGCGGAACGCAAGTGCGTTGACCAAGACATTTCGGAAACGTGGATTAGGCCTTCAACACCTTCTACCACTTCGACAAATGCACCATAGTCAGCAATAACCACTACTTTACCTTTGACTTTATCGCCAATTTTGATCTCATCGCTCAAGGCATCCCATGGATGCTTCTCCAATTGCTTCATACCTAATTGGATACGCGACTTGTTCTCATCAAAATCAAGAATAACTACATTGATTTTCTGATCTAGGTCGACCACCTCGTTCGGGTGATTGATCCTGCTCCAGGATAGGTCGGTGATATGCACCAATCCATCTACGCCGCCAAGATCTACGAACACACCGTAAGAAGTGATATTTTTTACGACACCTTCCAACACCTGTCCTTTTTCCAACTGGCTGATGATTTCTTTTTTCTGTTCTTCAATATCGGCCTCGATCAGGGCTTTGTGCGATACTACTACGTTTTTGAACTCATGGTTGATTTTAACCACCTTGAATTCCATAGTCTTACCGACATACTGATCGTAGTCGCGTATCGGCTTGACATCAATCTGAGAACCTGGTAAGAAGGCCTCGATTCCGAATACGTCGACGATCATACCGCCTTTCGTTCTACATTTTACAAATCCGCTTACGACCAATTCTTCGTCGTGAGATTTGTTCACCCTTTCCCAAGCCATAATCGTTCTGGCCTTTCTGTGGGATAGGATCAATTGCCCGCTTTTATCCTCTCGGATATCGATAAGCACGTCTACCGTATCACCGACCTTTAAATCGGGATTGTAACGGAATTCGTTTAGGGAAATAACCCCTTCTGACTTCGCGTTAATATCGATAATCGCCTCACGTTCCGTCATATAGGTCACGGTACCTTCAACGACCTCCTCGTCTGCAGTATCTACGAAATTCTCAGTAACGAGTTTTTCGAATTCCGCTAATTTGGCATCGTCGACCGGCTCTATGCCCTCTTCATATTTTTCCCAATCAAAATTCTCCAGAAATTCCTGGGGATCTTGTTCTGGGGATTCTTCTTTCACTTTCTGTTCTTGTTGAACTTCCTGTTCCTGTTGTGTCTCGGTGGTTTCTTCCACCTCAACTGTTGTTTTTTCTTCAGCCATTTGCTGATTTATATTTGTATTCTACGATGCTACAAGAGTTGAACAATCGCCGTAGAAGTAGTTAAAATTATAGTTTAGTGTCCCCTTTCCTCTTGCTACCCTGTAAAAAAGGAGTGCAAAAATACGATTTAATAATTGTTTTAGCAACCTTATATAGGATAGGATGACCAAACCCGAAGAATTTAGGGTAAAATTCCTAGGAATAGCGCAATTATCCCTATCTTGGACGTAATTATTTAATTATTTTAAAGCGAAATATTATGAGTGTTAAAGACAAATATCAGCCTGTATTAACGTTAGGCGAGAAATTGATTATCAAGGACATTGATGTATCGGAAGAAAACGGGATCTTAAAGGTAAAAGGTCAAGCTCGCCACCAATACGAAAAAAATCTGTTGTGGGATAAAATCAAAGAAATCGGTGGCGAAAATCCGTCGGATATAAAGGCTAACATCACGGTTGCCGATGAGACAATTTACGCAAAGCACGTGGTTAAAAGTGGGGAATCGCTAAGCAAAATTGCCAAGCACTATTATGGCGATGCCATGAAATATAAAAAGATTTTCGAGGCGAATACCGGCATTTTGAAAAATCCGGATGTGATCCATCCAGACCAGGTTTTGATAATTCCAAATGCGTAGAAGACCCAACTGCCAGACTTAAGAGATCTGTTACTATCTAAACCGCATAGGCGCTGAATATTTTCAGTTTCTACGCGGTTTTTTATTCTTTATCTATATACCGCTGCGCAATACTCTCTAATCTTTCGAACTGTTCTCGCAGTCCCATGTCGCTATTATCGAACATGATCGCATCGTCAGCTTTCTTCAAAGGCGAAAACTCTCGATGGGTATCGATATGGTCTCGTTTTTGAACATTTTCCAGTACCTGTTCGTAGGATACCTTCTCCCCATTGTCTAAAAGTTCCTTATATCTTCGGGTAGCCCGCGCCTGCAGTGATGCGGTCATGAAAATTTTCAGTTCCGCTTCGGGAAAAACGGTGGTACCGATATCACGACCGTCCATGACAATGCCTTTATCTTTTCCCATCGCTTTTTGCATATCCACCAATTTATAGCGCACTTGCTCTATTTCTGCAATCCGGCTTACATGTTTGGAAACCTCCATTTGACGGATTTCCTTTTCAACATTTTCGTCGTTCAGATACATTTCGGAAAAACCAAGTTCCGCATTGGGCACGAACTTCAGCCGCATTTTGGGCAATAATTGCACTAGGGCCTGTAACCGTTCGGTTCCATTACCGATAAATCCGTTTCGAATTGCAAAAAGCGTCACCGCACGGTACATCGCGCCCGTATCGACATATACATAGCCCAACGTCTGGGCCAACTGCTTGGCCAGCGTGCTTTTTCCTGTGGATGAATAGCCATCAATGGCGATAGTTATTTTTCGCATTACAATTTTTTGGCATTTTTAACTTTCTGTCCGGTTATCGCCATATCGACCACTTCGTGCATGTCGGTGACATAATGGAATTTTAATCCTTTTAAATAATCCGTTTTTATTTCGAGGATGTCCTTTTCGTTGTCCTTACAAAGGATGATTTCCTTAATCCGTGCCCGTTTGGCAGCTAGGATTTTTTCCTTGATACCGCCGACGGGAAGCACCTTGCCCCGAAGCGTAATTTCTCCAGTCATGGCCAGACTTTTCTTCACCTTTCGCTGGGTAAAAAGGGATACTAGGGATGTCAGCATGGTAATACCTGCGCTCGGCCCGTCTTTGGGCGTAGCACCTTCCGGCACGTGAATATGTACATTATACTTCTCAAAGACCTCGGAATCGATCCCGAACCGATCGGCGTTGGATTTTATATATTCCATGGCGATGGTGGCGGATTCCTTCATCACTTTACCAAGGTTTCCGGTAATGTTCAACGTACCCTTTCCTTTTGATAAAATGGATTCAATAAATAGGATGTCGCCCCCTACGCTGGTCCACGCCAGTCCGGTTACGACACCGGCCACATCGTTGTTTTCATATTTATCGCGCTCCATACGTGGGGGACCTAATATCGTTTCAACGTCTTCCTTCGATATCTTTATATTGTATTCCTCTTCTGTCGCAATGTTTTTTGCAGCATACCGCACCATTTTGGCAATCTGCTTTTCTAGGGCACGTACGCCGGATTCTCGGGTGTAGCCCTCGACAATTTTTTCCAGTTGGGGCATTCCGATCTTGATATCCTTCGAAGTAAGGCCATGTTCCTTTAATTGCTTCGGTAGCAGGTGTCTCTTGGCGATCATGACCTTTTCTTCGATGGTGTACCCGGTCACCTTGATAATTTCCATTCGGTCGCGCAAAGCGGGCTGAATGGTAGAAAGGTTGTTGGCCGTGGCGATGAACATGACTTTGGACAAGTCGTAGCCCATCTCTAAAAAGTTGTCGTGGAACTCACTGTTCTGTTCGGGATCAAGCACCTCTAACATAGCAGATGACGGATCGCCCTGATGGCTGCTGGCCAGTTTATCGATTTCATCGAGTATGAAAACGGGATTTGAAGTACCCGCTTTTTTCAAACTCTGTACTATCCTGCCGGGCATAGCGCCGATATAGGTTTTCCGGTGTCCGCGAATTTCGGCTTCGTCGCGCAGGCCACCCAACGACATCCGCACATATTCCCTTCCCAAGGCTTCCGCAACGGATTTTCCCAAGGAAGTCTTACCGACTCCCGGAGGACCGTAAAGACATAAAATCGGTGATTTCATATCGTTCCGAAGCTTCAGCACCGCTAAATATTCGATAATACGACGCTTCACATCCTCAAGACCATAATGGTCTCGATCCAAAATTTTCTCGGCCCGTTTTAAATCAAATTTATCCTTTGAGTATTTGTTCCATGGCAGATCGAGAAAAAGGTCCAGATAATTTCTTTGGATGGAATACTCAGCGACCTGTGGGTTCATCCGTTGTATCTTGGTCAGCTCCTTATCGAAATGTTTACCGACTTTTTTGGACCATTTTTTCTTCTTGGCCCTTTCCTTCATTTCCAACACTTCGTCATCATGGGATACCCCACCCAGCTCTTCCTGGATAGTCTTCATCTGCTGGTGCAGAAAATATTCGCGCTGCTGCTGATCCATATCGCTACGCACCTTACTCTGAATATTATTCTTGAGCTCCAATTTCTGAAGCTCCACGTTCATATATTTTAAAGTGGCCAACGCACGCTCTTGTAAACTATTGATTTCCAGAAGCTCTTGTTTCTCCTTGACCCCAAGATTGAGGTTCGAGGACACAAAATTGATCAAAAAGGAATTGCTTTGTATGTTTTTGATGGCAAAGGAAGCCTCACTCGGAATATTCGGATTATCGCGGATTATCCGGAGCGCCAAATCTTTTATAGATTCAATGATGGCCAAGAACTCCTGTCCGTCTTTTTCGGGCCTTTCCTCCGCAGTTTCCCTAACCGTAGCGGTCATATAGGGCTTTTCGGTAAGAATTTCAGCGACCTCAAAACGCTTTTTCCCCTGAAGGATCACGGTGGTATTGCCATCCGGCATTTTTAGTACCCGTAAAATCCTAGCTACCGTGCCCAAGGTATTGATATCCTTGGCATGTGGATTTTCGGTCCCCTCGTCCTTCTGCGATACGACGCCAATGACCTTCGATCCGTTGTTGGCATCCTTTATTAGATTGATAGACGTATCCCTTCCGGCCGTAATCGGAATTACAACGCCCGGAAAAAGTACCGTATTGCGCAGCGGCAAGATAGGCAAGGTTTCCGGCAACTTTTCGTTGGCCATTTCCTCCTCGTCCTCGGGGGTCAATAACGGAATCAATTCCGCATCCTCGTCAATGGACTGTAACGACATATTGTCAAAATCTGAAAAATTAGAATCTCCCATATATATATTTTCGGTCATTCTGTCATTGGTGCAACAGAAATCCCCTTTTATCTTAAATTATAAAATCCTTATAAAGCCCCGTAGTACGCGTTAACATACAATAAAACTTTATCTTTCGACCCTATACAGACAATTGTTGTGCCATATGCTATTGCCAGAATTAGGATTTATAAATCTTCCTTGACAGAAACATGGTCAACACATAATTAAAGCAAGTATTTCAGGCTCCGGAAATGTCAGCTGTCGGGGAAAACCCGAGAAAGTGGACATGAAGACATCAGGGTCGGGGGCTATATCGCGGGGGTAAAATATCAACCCTTCACAACAAAACCAATAAAAAATACGTTCTAGAGACTGTTTTTAGTTATACATCATTACTAAACAGTTTTCTACTGATGAAATTCAAGAATTTAAGGCAATCGCTGCCACTTATACTATTCGCCTTTACATGGACCATAGCCTCGTCACAAGAGGGATTTAAAATAGGTGCCCACGGCGGAATACCGCTTGGGGATTTAAACGATCAGATAGGCATTGTCATCGGAGCCGACGTAGGGTACTTATGGGCACCCAACAAGGTCTTTGACCTAGGGGTAAAAGCAGGTTATATTCACGGATTTCCAGAAACTTTTAAGGCAGAAACGGTCAGTGTAAAACTACCCAGTGTACAATTCGCACCGGTAGCCGCTTCCGTACGGATCTGGGCCGCGAAATCATTCTCCTTTGGTGGCGACGTAGGCCATGCTATTGGATTGAACAAAGGCAATGATGGGGGATTTTACTATCGCCCCCAAATCGGATTCCAAGTGGGTCCGCAATCGGAGATTAATTTCTCATATACTGCCATAGACCTAGGTGAGGCCACCTGGTCGACCGTTACCTTTGGGTATATGTATACCTTTTTATCGGCCAGACATTTTAGATGACCAAGACGTCTATCTCGAAAATCTTCTAAAATTCTAACTTCCCTTCCCGTTAAAGATTCGGTGCCATTCGGTTTTGGCTCCGAAACTTCGGAGGGAGCATGATACTTTGGTTTTAATCTGCTATTGGTGCCAAATACTTTCGATCTACATAAAAGGTAGCAAATGGCAAGAGTGATGCCAATAGAAGGATAAACCCTTTTTTTAATCCCCACTTTTTGGATGTCCAAAAAACTATCGCCAAAACGACATAGGCGATAAACAACGCCCCATGGGCATAGCCTACATAAGTATTGGGTAGTGGCATATCAGCCAAGTATTTCAAGGGCATGGTTACGGCGAAAAGTGCGAGGTAAGAGATACCTTCGAGTATGGCGGTGGTTCTGAAAAGATTGAGCATCTGGAAAAGTTTAGGGGTTTATACAGTCTAGAAGTTTAGGGGTTTGGAACTTAGAGAGAGAAATTTTCTAAACTTCTACATTGTGGCCATTGACCATGCTAAACCCCTAAATTAAAAATTACAAATGAATTACCTCATCATAGGCCGCGGCAACAGCTTCCATAACCGCTTCGCTCATGGTAGGATGCGGGTGTACCGCTTTTAAAATTTCGTGTCCCGTTGTTTCCAATTTTCGGGCGACTACAGCTTCGGCAATCATATCGGTAACGCCGGCACCGATCATATGGCAGCCGAGCCATTCGCCGTATTTCGCGTCGAAAATAACTTTCACAAAACCATCGGGCGTACCTGAGGCTTTGGCTTTTCCGTTAACGGAGAAAGGAAATTTACCGATTTTAATATCCAGTCCTTTTTCTTTGGCTTGTTTTTCGGTAAGTCCTACGGATGCTATTTCGGGCATGCAATAGGTACATCCGGGAATATTACCATAATCTAAAGGCTCGACGTGCATATCGGCGATTTTTTCGACACAGAGAATGCCTTCCGCCGAGGCGACGTGCGCCAAAGCTTGACCGGGAGTGACATCGCCTATAGCGTAGTAACCGGGAACGTTGGTCTGATAGTAATCGTCGACCAGAATTTTGTCCTTATCCGTTTTTATACCAACGGCTTCGAGACCTATATTCTCAATATTGGATTTGATGCCTACAGCCGATAAAACGATGTCGGCTTCCAATACTTGCTCTCCTTTGGAAGTTTTAACGGTAGCCTTCACCCCCTCACCGGAAGTATCGACTTTGGTCACTTCTGATGACGTCATAATTTTTACGCCAGCTTTTTTAAAGCTGCGTTCCAATTGTTTGGAGATATCCTCGTCCTCTACCGGCACGATATTGGGCAGGTATTCGACCACGGTCACCTCGGTGCCCATGGAATTGTAGAAATAGGCAAATTCGATACCGATGGCACCGCTGCCAACAACAATCATTTTCTTCGGCTGTTTTTCCAAGGTCATGGCCTCGCGGTAGCCGATGATTTTTTTGCCATCCTGTTTTAAGCTGGGAAGTTCGCGGCTACGAGCACCTGTAGCAATAATTATATGCTTGGCACCGTGTTCGGATTCTTTGCCATCTTCGCCTTTGACCGCTATTTTTTTACCGGACTTCAAGGTGCCGAAGCCTTTTATAACCTCAATTTTATTCTTTTTCATTAGAAACTGGACACCTTTGCTCATATCGCCTGCCACGTTACGGCTGCGCTTCACGACCCCGTCGAAATCCTTATCAATGTTTTCGGCTTTAAGTCCATAGTCTTCCGCATGTTTCAGATATTCGAATACTTGAGCGGATTTCAATAATGCCTTTGTAGGGATACAACCCCAGTTTAAACAGACCCCACCAAGACTTTCTTTCTCGATGATAGCGGTCTTAAACCCTAGTTGTGAAGCACGGATAGCAGTTACATATCCTCCGGGGCCACTGCCCAAAACAATTACATCGAAATCGGCCATATTGTTGTGTTTTAGCTATTGAATTTTAAAGATGTGCAAAAATACGGAATTCAAATTCTAGGCTCAAAAAAAGTTTAGGAGTTTATGGCTCGCCAATTTTGACAAGGTTTTTACGGTAGTTTAAGACGGGTATTAGGTAACTTTCTGCAGATTTTTCTTGAATGTTAGTCGAAGTTGACGTGATGCCAACCATTACCCTCCCAAGAATCTTTCCGTATTAAATCGATCGGAACCTCCTTTCGGAATGGAAAGCGACACCCATGCAATACCTCTTATCATCTTTCCCAAAAGCGGGATTTGCCCGAAATGATGGCTATAATGTGTCTAACATTACTTAGCTGCCGGAACAAATTTCAACGCTGCCCCGTTGATACAATGTCTCAGACCAGTCGGTTCGGGTCCGTCTTCAAATACATGACCAAGGTGTCCGCCACATGTGGCACAATGCTCTTCAGTGCGTTTGTAGCCGATTTTGTAATCGACATCATAGGCGACATTGCCTTCGATTTCCTTATAAAAACTAGGCCATCCGGTGCCGGATTTAAATTTAGTATCACTTTTAAAGACCTCTGTGCCACATGCGGCGCAGACATAGGTGCCTTCGGCTGCATTTTCGAGCAGGTCGCTGCTAAACGGATTTTCGGTAGCCGCATTCCGGAGCACTTGATATTCCATGGGAGTCAGTTCCTTTTGCCACTCGGCATCCGTTTTTGTGACCTCGAATTTCTTTTCGGTCTGGTCATCCTGTTTCATCGCCGTTTCCTTTTCTTGGGAGTTTCCTATGCAACCCGTCAACAATAGACAGAGTGCAAATGCTATTTTAGTGTACATGATGTGTGAGTTTTATATTTGTTTCTTTTAGACGTAATCGAAGCACTATACTTTCAGCTATATCTACGGAAATTTCATACCAAAGTTTTTATTGGATTAAAGATACATCCAAAAAAAAATAGAACCCTACTGTTTTAGAAGGGTTCCACAAGTTTAATTTGACAGACAAATTAGTTCATTCGTATTTTTTGTATATCCTTTTCGGATATTCCCAAAGAACTCATTACCGACGAAAAATTGGATGTATCCATTTTTGCGGATGCACCTAAATTCGCTGGAATAATCACAATTCTAAATATTTGGTTCTCCGTCAGATCGGCTGGAACCAGATTAGCATCGAATTCAGGTTCTACAAATACACCATAATTTTTTTGAGTGAAATCAAAATTATAATATAATAGACCCTCATCGCTGAAAAAAGGTTGTGGCAATTGTCGCCAAACATCAAGGTCAAGGTCGGTATCAACCGATTCGAACCTATATAGTAACACTACGTCGTCTGGTAAAAGTGTAATATCCGAGGGGTACTGAAAAAACGCATCATAACGATTAAGATCTGCATTGAAATCCATATCGACATCCTCAATTTCAAAGGCTGCAGCTTCGAAAGCAGCACCATCTATCCCATCAACACCATCAATACCATCAAGGCCATCAAATCCCGGAGGTCCCGGATCGCCCTCACAAGAAACTAAAAACAGGGTCAAGAAAGCGCCGAGTACTATTGCTATATTTTTCATAATTTTAAATTTTAAAAGGTTTACATTCCATAATTCAAAGTTAAAGATTCAAAAAGCGTTCCGTTTTTTAAAAAACCGTATCTTTTGTCCGAAAAAATAGCGAACCATTGAAGTAAATACAATAAAGAAGTTTGGCATTGGGCAAAGTTGCTTAGATTTGATGCCAATTCCTATTAATAATCCAACATTCCAATACTATGGCCGAAGTAACCGTTTACAGTCTATTTTCCGAATTCGATATCGAACTCTTCAAATCGGGCAAGCATTTTCGTCTCTATGAAAAATTGGGTTCGCACCCCATGGAGCTTAATGGCGTGAAAGGCACGTATTTTGCGGTCTGGGCACCTACGGCACGCTCGGTATCGGTGGTCGGTAATTTCAACGGATGGAACGGGCACGAGCATCGCCTTCACGTACGCTGGGACGCCAGTGGCATCTGGGAAGGTTTTATCCCTGAGATCGGCCACGGCGAAATCTATAAGTATAAGATCCATTCGAACAATCACGGCGTAGTAACCGAAAAAGCAGATCCTTTCGGCCGGTATTGCGAACATCCCCCAAAGACGGCATCTATAATCTGGGACGCCGATTATGATTGGAAGGACAAGAAGTGGATGGGCAACCGAAAATCAAAAAATTCTTTAGATACGCCATTTTCGGTCTATGAAGTCCATCTAGGTTCTTGGAAAAGGGACGCGGACAACAATTTCATGACCTACGAACAGCTTTCGGAAGATTTGGTGGCCTATGTTAAGGATATGGGCTTTACGCATGTAGAGTTTATGCCTATAATGGAATATCCATACGATCCATCCTGGGGCTACCAACTCACCGGGTACTTCGCTCCTACCTCGCGGTTCGGGGACCCGGCAGGCTTTAAACTGTTGGTCGACAAACTGCACCAGGCCGGCATAGGGGTGATTTTAGACTGGGTACCGTCCCATTTTCCGGAAGATTCCCACGGTCTCGGGTTTTTCGACGGGTCGCATCTGTACGAACACCCCGACAGACAAAAAGGATATCACCCCGATTGGAAGAGCCTTATCTTTAATTATGGCCGAAACGAGGTCCGCGCTTTTTTGATCAGTAATGCCATTTTTTGGTTGGATCAATACCATGTCGATGCCCTACGTGTTGACGCCGTTGCCTCGATGATCTATTTGGATTATTCACGGGAAGAAGGCGAATGGCAACCCAATATGTACGGCAACAACGAATATCTTGAAGCCTTATCATTTATCAGGGAATTTAATGAAGCGGTTTATGGAAGTTTCCCCGATGTACAGACCATCGCCGAAGAATCGACCGCTTTTACCGGCGTATCGAAACCGGTACAATACGGGGGACTCGGTTTCGGCATGAAATGGATGATGGGATGGATGCACGATACCTTGCAGTATTTTAAAAAAGAACCCATTTACCGCAAGCACCATCAAAACGACCTTACTTTTAGTATGACCTATGCCTTCACGGAAAATTTTATGCTTCCATTTTCACATGACGAAGTCGTTTATGGGAAACAGTCGTTAGTCTACCGAATGCCTGGTGACGAATGGCAGCAGTTCGCGAACTTACGTCTGATGTTCGGCTATATGTTCACCCACCCCGGCACCAATCTAATCTTCCAGGGCGGGGAATTCGGACAGACTTCTGAATGGAATTTTCAACAAAGCCTCGATTGGCATCTGACGCAATACGAAGTACACGCAGGCGTTCAGGCATTGGTCAAGGATTTGAACAAGATGTATAAGGGTCAACCCGCACTCTACGAAAAACAATTTAGTCCCGATGGCTTTCAGTGGATCGATTACGGGGACCATGAAAATTCCGTCTTGACCTATATCCGAAGGGGACACGACACCAAGAACGATCTTTTCGTCGTATGTAACTTTACACCGGCACCAAGGGAGAATTATAATGTCGGGATACCCAAGGATTCGGGAAAAATCAAGGAAATCTTGAATAGCGACGATAAAAAATATGGTGGTTCAGGGATGAAGAGTAAACTCACCCAACTCATCGAAAAACCTTGGAACGGTCGCGAACAGTCCGTCGAATTGACCATTCCGCCTTTGAGTATCATTGTTTTTCAGTAATCTTACCCTACGATAACGTTGTAGTTCACAATTCGTGATAACCCATTTCGTAACTAAACGTTAATATCCTTATTTTTGGGGGTCTTTAAAGATAAACTGCATGATTACCAATACAGAACTGGAATACAAAGGCAATCTCTATCCGAACCATATTGTCAACTACATAAGGGATAAGGATAAGTTTTATTTTACTACGGCCAATGGGGTCATACTAGAAATTACCGTAATTCAAGACCGCACCATCCGCTTTCGTTATGCCACCGAGCATACCTTTCAGCCTGATTTTTCGTACGCCATCGATCCCGATGCAAGAAGGGGCTACAACCGACTTGATATTATCGAAACTACAACGGAATATATCATCGAGACCTCCAAAATACAGGTGCTGATCGATAAAAAAACCTTACGTACCCAAATTTCCGACCTTCAAGGAAATATCATCAACGAAGATGAACTGGGCTTTCATTGGGAAGAGAATTACGAGCACGGTGGTAACACCGTTAAAATGGGTAAAATTACCCAGAGTTCCGAAAGTTATTATGGCATGGGCGACAAGGCCACCCATAGTAACTTGAAAGGCAAACGGGTAGACAACTGGGTGACCGATTCATATGCCTATGGAAAAGATCAAGACCCTTTGTACAAAGCCATTCCCTTTTATATCGGTCTACACAACAGTAAGGCCTACGGTATCTTTTTCGACAATAGCTTTCGTACTCAATTCGATTTTGCCCACGAACGTCGCAATACCACCAGCTTTTGGGCGGATGGTGGAGATATGGACTATTATTTCTTTTACGGCCCCGAAATGTACAAAGTCGTTCGTGCCTATACCAATTTAACAGGCGCACCCGAACTGCCCCCGTTATGGGCGTTGGGATACCATCAGTCAAAATGGAGCTATTTTCCCGAAAGTCAGGTGAAAGAAATTGCCCAAAAATTCAGGGACGAAAAAATACCATGCGACGCCATTTATTTGGATATCGATTATATGGATGGGTTCCGTTGTTTTACTTGGGACAAAACAAAATTTCCAAATCCCAAACGTATGATAGGGGAATTGGAGGAAGACGGCTTCAAGACCGTTGTCATGATCGATCCCGGCATAAAGATAGATAAGGAATATTCGGTCTATCAAGAGGCCATGGAAAACGATTATTTCTGCAAACGCGCAGATGGGCCCAACATGAAAGGAAAGGTATGGCCCGGGGAATGCAATTTTCCCGACTTCACAAATCCCAAAGTGCGGGAATGGTGGGCCGGACTTTATAAAGAATTCATGTCAGAACTTGGAGTTCATGCAGTTTGGAACGATATGAACGAGCCGGCAGTCATGGAGGTACCGACCAAGACCGCCCCTTTAGATACCCGACATAACTATGATGGCCACCCTTGCAGCCATCGAAAGGCCCACAACGTCTACGGCATGCAAATGGTCAGGGCCACCTACGAAGGGGTCAAGAAATATGTCTATCCGAAAAGACCCATGGTCATTACCCGTGCGGCCTATGCCGGTACCCAACGCTTTTCATCGACCTGGACAGGCGATAATGTGGCTACCTGGGAACACCTGTGGATTGCCAACGTACAAATGCAGCGCATGTGTATGAGCGGATATTCATTCGTAGGCTCCGACATCGGCGGGTTCGCCGAACAGCCCAACGGAGAACTGTTTGCCCGATGGATTCAGCTTGGCATATTCCACCCGTTCTGTAGGGTGCACTCCAGTGGCGACCATGGTGATCAAGAACCTTGGTCTTTCGGCACCGAAATTACCGATATTGTAAGGAAATTCATAGAACTGCGGTATCAATTACTGCCCTATATATACACTATGTTTTGGCGGTATATCCGGGAGGGTAAGCCCATGTTGCAGCCTATTGTTTGTTTTGACCAAAATGATACCCAGACCCACTTTAGAACGGACGAGTTTATTTTTGGGGAACAGATTCTGGTTTGCCCCGTACAGGAACCAAACGCACAAGGCCGCCGAATGTACATACCAAAAGGAAATTGGTATAATTATTGGAATGATGAAATGATCGATGGAGGAAAAGAAAAATGGGTCGTTGCCGATATTGATAAAATTCCGATGTTCATTAAAGCCGGTGCCATGATTCCAAAATACCCGGTTCAGCAGTATGTCGGCGAAAAAGAGATCAAAGAATTGGTTTTGGACGTTTATTATACCAAAGGGGCAGAGAATTCTACGGTCTATGAAGATGCCAATGATGGATATGCCTATGAAAATGGTAAGTACAGCCTTAGGAATTTCAAATTGTTGGGTAAAGAAAATGAACTCATCATACAACAGTTTAAAGACGGTAGTTTCATAACTACGTACGAAACGTTCAAAATACAATTGCATGGCCTTCCATTCACCATCAAAAGCGTAGAGGTCGACAATGAGGAGGTGGATTTACAGACCATCAAGCTCAACGGGAACAATGGTATCGAAGTGTCCAAAGATTTTACGCAATTGTATATTACAGGGGAGCGAGAGCAGATACTAAAAAAACGTAATTTATAGTATTCTTCATTTTTCAAGTTCCCATTTTTAAACGCTAAATATAAAACGGTATGAAAAAAATAATTTTAATTCTGACTATATTCATCGGGGTTACGGCCTGTAAGACCAATCCGTTTACCGGTAAGCAAACGCTGAATTTTTATGGAAACAGTCAAATCTTTCCAACGGCTTTTGCCCAATACGATCAGTTTTTGGATGAACACAATGTGGTCGAAAATACCGCTGAAGCAAAAATGATTACGAAGGTCGGGCAACGGATATCATCCGCGGCTGAGCGCTGGCTATCCGCAAACGGATATCAGGGCTATCTGAAAGACTACAAATGGGAATATAATTTAGTCAAAGACGAAACGGTCAATGCCTGGTGTATGCCCGGCGGTAAAATTGTATTTTACACAGGCATCTTGCCTATTTGTGATGGTGAAACCGGTGTTGCAGTGGTCATGGGCCATGAAGTGGCGCATGCCCTTGCCGATCATGGGGCGCAGCGCATGAGCGCGGGAACTTTACAACAGCTAGGGGCGGTAGCCGGTAATATAGCGATTCAAGATGACCAAAAGCGCAACCTCTTTAATCAGGCTTATGGCGTAGGATCGACAGTAGGCGTGATGTTGCCATTCGGCAGGAGCCACGAGACCGAAGCCGATCGGATCGGACTACAGATTATGGCCATAGCAGGCTACAATCCCGATGAGGCCGCTGAACTGTGGAAACGGATGAAGGCCAACAGTGGCGGGCAAGCGCCACCGGAGTTTTTAAGTACCCATCCATCTAATGAAACCCGGATCCAAAATCTGACCGAATGGGCACCGGCCGCAAAGGCCGAGGCCAAAAAATACGGGGTGACATCTTTTCAGTAGGGCAGATTATTGACAATAACCGTATCTTGAAAGCCGTTCTTGAACAGAACGGCTTTCTATTTTGATATGACCGACACCAAACTATTACATCTCAAAGGAAGCAAAAAATTGTTGAACGCTTGGGCGTTCTATGATTGGGCGAACTCTGTCTACAATCTCGTTATTTCCTCAACCATATTTCCTATTTTTTATGGAGCATTGACCTTGGTCAAGGATGAGAACGGCAAGGTACTCGACGATACCATCCGATTTTTGGGCACGGATTTTAACAATGACACCTTAATCAGCTACGTGACCGCGGCGGCGTTCTTAGTCGTCTCTTTTCTGAGTCCCTTTTTAAGCGGTATTGCCGATTATGTAGGTAATAAAAAAATGTTTTTGAAATTTTTCTGCTATTTGGGTGCCATTTCGTGCATCGGGCTGTATTGGTTCAACCTTGAACACTTGTGGTTCGGACTCCTCTGCTACTTTACCGCCCTGATCGGCTTTTGGTCAAGTTTGGTTTTCTACAATTCTTACCTGCCCGATATCGCCTACCCTGAACAACAGGATGCTATTAGTGCCAAGGGCTACTCGCTCGGCTACATCGGTAGTGTACTATTGCTATTGATATGTTTGGCAATGATCTTAAAATTCGACACTTTCGGATTTGAAGATGAGTCCACCCCTACCCGATTGTCCTTTGTCCTGACCGGACTTTGGTGGATCGGATTTAGTCAATACACGTATTACCACTTGCCCAAGGGAAACAAGAAACAAACCTTTACCAAGAACGTACTTTTCAACGGCTTTAGGGAATTGAAAAAAATATGGGGTAAAATAAAGACCAACGTGCCCCTCAAAAGATATTTGGGTGCTTTTTTCGTGTACAGCATGGCCGTGCAGACTATTATGTTGATTGCCACCTATTTTGGCATCGAAGAACTGGATTGGGGCGAGACCAACTCCACTACCGGTTTGATTGTCAGCATTCTGCTCATACAGATCGTCGCTATTTTAGGTGCCTTCATAACCTCAAAATGCTCCGAAAGATTTGGGAATATCAGCACCTTGATAGGGCTAAATTTTATATGGATCGGTATCTGTATTTTCGCCTACACCATCGTCACGCCGCTGGAGTTCTATTTCACGGCGGCCTTTGTGGGGCTGGTCATGGGTGGTATACAGTCGCTATCTCGGTCTACGTATTCCAAATTGCTACCCGAAGATGCCGTAGACACCACCTCTTATTTCAGCTTTTACGATGTCTCGGAAAAAATAGGAATCGTTATCGGAATGCTCAGCTACGGGTACATCGCACAGGTTACCGGTAGCATTCGCTATTCTATAATTTTTTTAGGACTGTTTTTTTTGATAGGGATGCTCTTGCTGCTACGGGTGAAGAGCGTGGAAATCAGAGATGATTTAGGATAAAATCCTCGCAGCCTACCACCGGAATTTCACTGAAATAGAAATCGGATGCGTCTTCCGTGATAATTATACTACAGGATGCTTTCAAAGCTGAATAGTATTGCATGCCATCCTCAAAATCATGAACGCGCTTATCCTTGATCGCTTTTTTGGAAACTTCGTGGTCGATCGTAGTCAGCATCATATTTTCAATCAGCAGGGCAATCTTTTTCTTCGCCATGGGTTCACCACTTTTTTTGGCGGAAAAATAAAAGGCTATGGCAAGTGCCAAGGCGGAGGTGTAGAGTTGATATTTCCTAGTATCGGTCAGGCTCAATATTCTAGAGGAAAAGGTAAACAGCGGATACTCTTTATTCAAGACCGAAATGAGCACGTTGGCATCAAGAAAGACCCTCATTTCTTCGAGGCATAAAATTCGTCTTTTGAAGCTTTTCTAGAACGTTTTTTATATTCGGCCCCACCTTCTGCAACTTGATTCACCCAATCGGAAATAGGCAACTCTTCGAGGTTTTCGTAACTGCCCGTGGTGATTTTACGGTATAAAAATTCGGTCAGGCGTGAAAGACTGATATTGTTTTCAGCGGCAAAGTCTTTGGCCTTGTTGATGACCCCCGTATCGAAGTTTAAGGTTAGTTTCGAGTCCATGACATTTAATTTATACGTCAAAGATAATTATTTATTACGTACTGCGCAAAAAAAATAATGAGATTGGTACTACTCCAAAAAACTCTGTATGGCCAGTTCATAGCTTTTTAATCCGAAACCAAGAATAACGCCCTTGGCATTGGGCGAGATATAGGAGATATGCCGAAACTGCTCTCGCTGATGAGTATTGGATATATGCACCTCGACTACAGGCGTTTCTACAGCCTTGACAACATCGCCGATACCGACCGATGTATGGGTGTAGGCGGCGGCGTTGAGCACGATACCGTCGTACGAAAAACCGACTTCTTGAATCTTACCAATCAGCTCGCCCTCGATGTTCGATTGAAAATATTCCAATTGAACCTCCTTGAATTTAAACTGGAGGTCCGCAAAATAATCTTCAAAGGTCTGGTCACCGTAGACTTCGGGTTCACGTCTTCCCAAAAGATTGAGATTGGGGCCGTTAACAATTAGTATCTTCATATCGATAATTTCGTATCCTATTTGAAACTAAAAGTAGTAAAATTATGGATTTCAAAGATAAAAACTTTGGAATGCGCTGCGTATGGTGCAGCTGAAGTACGAATGTCTACCTTTGTGAATCTAATACGTGCATCCTAAAAACAATCCTATTTAGATTCAATATCAACCCTATACCCCTTTACGCTATTTGCAATGAATTGGCAGCAAGCACTCGCAGACTACCGGCACTACCTAAAAATCGAAAGGGGACTCTCCGCCAATACGCAACAAAATTATAGCCACGATATTGAAAAACTCGTTACCTTTCTAGATGCCAATGGCATAGAAGATGACTGCATTAGTATCGGCAAAGAAACGGTTCAGCGCTTTATCTATGAAGTGGCCAAGACCATGAACCCTAGATCACAGGCAAGGATTATTTCAGGACTCAAAAGTTTTTTCAATTATCTAGTGTTTGAAGAATATCGGAAAGACCATCCCTTAGACCTTATCGAATCCCCAAAAATAGGAAGGAAATTGCCCGATACACTTTCCGAGGTCGAAATCAATACGTTAATCGCCGCCATCGACCTATCAAAACCCGAGGGTGAGCGTAACCGTGCCATGCTCGAGACCCTCTACGGATGTGGCCTGCGCGTGTCGGAACTGGTCAACTTAAAAATTTCGGACCTTTTTTTCGAGGAGGATTTTATCAAGGTTACGGGCAAAGGCGATAAACAGCGATTCGTACCCATAAGCCCCATAAACAAAAAGTACATCGGAATTTACCGCAATGAAATACGGATACACCAAACCATTCAAAAAGGCTTCGAAGACATCCTGTTCTTGAATCGCAGGGGCAAACAGCTAACGAGGGCCATGGTTTTTACCATCATCAAACGCTTGGCAGAAAAAACAGGGCTCCAAAAAAATATAAGTCCCCATACTTTCCGACATTCCTTTGCTACACATTTACTTCAGAACGGTGCCGATTTGCGGGCCATCCAACAGATGTTGGGCCACGAAAGTATCACCACGACCGAGATTTATTTTCACGTAGATCGCAGCAATCTGACTCGGGTCATGAATGAATTTCATCCGAGGAAAGGTGACGGGTGAAGGGTTTTAACTTTCGTTCTTAGAACCTTTACAATCTTTGAACTGACTATAATCCCGCTTATAGGGTCGGATGATTAGCCGAGCCTCACGATCGAACCTAATGTAATTATAGACCCAGTTCACAAAGACCACCATGCGGTTTCGAAAACCGATTAGAAAGAAGAGGTGAACGAACATCCAAACGAACCAAGCGAAAATCCCTTGAAATTTGTAGTGTTTCATGTCCACTACAGCTTTGTTGCGGCCAACTGTCGCCATGCTTCCCTTGTCTTTGTAGACAAAAGGCTTCATAGGCTGGTTTTTCATAAGACGGACCAAGTTTTCACCAAGGTGCCGCCCCTGTTGCATGGCTGGCTGTGCTACCATCGGATGGCCCTCTGGTGTATCGTCGGTTATCATGCAGGCCGAATCGCCGATGGCAAAAATACTTTGATGGCCTATTAATTGGTTAAACTCGTTGACTTTCATTCGGTTACCGGGCGCCAAAAGGTCTTTAGCGTTCAGCCCCTCTATGGAAACGGCCTTCACCCCGGCCGCCCAGACCATAGTGGCCGCATCGAACTTGAGATCGGTCTTTGTACGCACCGTTTTTCCATCGTAACCGGTGACTCGACACTCTTTCCACACTTGAACCCCCAAGTTCTCCAAAAAATCCTCTGCCTTGTTTGAGGCCTGCTCGCTCATTTCCTTTAAGATGCGATCCCCCGATTGAATCAGGTTGATCTGAGCCTTTCGGGTATCAAGGTCAGGATAATCCTTGGGTAAAATCCCTTTTTTTATTTCGGCAAGGGCACCGGCAAGTTCCACTCCCGTCGGGCCACCGCCCACAATAACGAAGTTCATCAGAGCATCGCGTTCATGCAGATTATCTGTCAGAAGGGCCTGTTCGAAATTTTCCAAGATCAGGCTCCTCAAGTTCAGGGATTGCGGAATGGATTTCATTCCCATACTATTTAACTCAATTTCCTGGTTTCCGAAAAAATTGGTCTCCGAACCTGTTCCGACAACAAGATAATCATAACCCAGGTCACCAATATCGGTGCGGACTAGCTTTGATTCGGGAACCACTTCCCGTACCTCGGCAAGACGAAAGTAAAAATCGGGATAGCCTTGTAACACCTTGCGCAGCGGGTAGGCAATGGAATCTGGTTCGAGACCTCCCGTCGATACCTGGTACAGCAAAGGTTGAAAGCAATGGTAATTGTTACGGTCCAAAAGTACCACCTGTACCTCTATTTCTTTGAGGGCCTTGGCCAGCGAAATCCCTCCAAAGCCGCCCCCAATGATAATAATTCTCGGAAAATTGCATCTCGGGATGTTCAATGCGTCGTTCTCACCCATAATTCTTTATCTGATGGCCAAAATTAAACAAAAGGATTTTGTTAAATTGAACCCATTTCCGCTTTTTCTGTAACGAAACATATAAAGACACTACTAATCGAGCAACGACCTACCATCTTGACGTGAACAAAGATCTCCAACATCAATTTGTAACGGAACTTGAGAACAACCAGAACATTGTTCACAAGATATGTACGTTGTACACCAATAATCGCGATGCCCATAATGACCTATTTCAAGAAATTACCATTCAGTTATGGAAAGCCTACCCCAAGTTTCGGGGCGATTCGAAATTCAGCACCTGGATGTACCGCGTAGCCTTAAATACTGCCATAACGCTGTATAGAAAGTCGAAAAGGAACATTCGGACCCAAGATTACGAATCGGTAATTTTCAAGATTAAAGCAGACGAATACGATGCCACCGAAGAAGAGCAATTGAAATTGATGTACAAGGCCGTCAAGGAACTGGGCGATATCGACAAAGCCTTGGTCTTTTTGTATCTGGAGGATAAAAATTATCGTGAGATCAGCGAAACCTTGGGTATCAGCGAAGTGAACGCCAGAGTAAAGATGAACCGAATCAAGACCAAATTAAGAACCATATTGAATCCATAGAAATTATGATGGATGAGCTAGAACTTTTAAAAAAAGATTGGCAGCGGCAGGGAGAAAACCTCCCTGTGCTGACCTACAATGAAATCTATCGGATGCTTCGGGAAAAATCGTCATCCATCGTCAAATGGATGTTCTATATCAGTTTAGTTGAACTGGCCTTTTGGATTTTACTGAGTGCCCTACCCTTCTTCTGGAAAACTATCCAAAAAACATTTAACGAAACTTACGGAAGGGCCGATGAAGTTTTTCTTATAGGTATCACCGTTCTTTCAATTGTGATAATCTTAGTTTTCGTTTACTATCTCTTTAAATCCTATACCGCGATATCGACGGTCGACAGCGTCAAGAAGTTGATGGATAGCATATTACGCACAAGGCGCATCGTTCGCTATTATGTAGCCTATAATCTGATTATGGCAGTCGTTATTACCCTACAAACTTTTTATAGCCTTTTTACCCACGATGAGAAAACGATTCAATTACTCGAAACCCTAAAAGAGAATGGCTCTGAAATGCGTTTTTGGTTTGTTTCTGGCCTAATAGTACTCGCCGGCATCGGCTTTATGATCGGATTTATCTGGATATTTTACCGACTGGTTTATGGTATTTTACTGAAAAGGCTCAATAAAAACTACAACGAATTAAAACGCCTTGAACTATAACCGTCTACACTTTTTTTCTATTGCGATACCGGCGCAGTTCGTTCTCCTGCTCATAATCCATTAGGTCTTTTTGGGGAATGACCTTTAAAAAGGATGGATGTTGTTCGATGGCGTATTCCAGCTTTTCGATAATAGCGTCAAAGGATTCATTTTCATAATCGATATCCAATGGTTCTTTGATGACCATGGATTGCAGGATGCCCTTTTTTTTAATCCGCAGTCCCTTTTTGTCGAACGAACGCCGGAAACCGTCTATAACCACCGGTACGACAATGGGCTTGTACTTTTTGATGATATGTGCCGTGCCCTTGCGCAAAGGTTTCCACGGGGTGGTTGTGCCTTGTGGAAAGGTGATGACCCAGCCATCGTTCAAAGCCGTTCCGATACTTGAAATATCGCTGAACTTTACCTTCCGGTTAATATCTTGCCCCTCTGAACGCCAAGTACGTTCGACACTGATCGAGCCCGCATAGGCAAAAATCTTGGTCAACAGGCTTTTCTTCATGGTTTCCGCCGCGGCCACATAGTACATATTCACCTTGGGCTCCCAGATGTATCCGATATTTTTAATATTATCGACCCTTCCGCTCAAACTGGCATTAAAGACATGAAACATGGCCACCACATCGGCAAAATAGGTCTGGTGGTTACTTACGAAAAGTACGTTTCTATCCGGAAGAGATCTGATGATCTCGGAACCATCTACTTCAAGACTATTGAATTGCTTATACCGGGAATGGGTCGCCAGCCCAATTAAACGGATGAGCCATTTTTTTAAAAATAGGATATGCCCGAACGGATTTCTTTTGAATAGACCCATAGGTTGCTAATGTACGAAACAATGGAGAAACGGGAAACAGGATTTTAAAATTGAGATATTAGACAGCGGATGGATGCTTGGTGCTCAATGAAAAAATGTGTTTAAATCGGACGAATTCTAATTCTCGGTGCCCATCCAATAATCTAGTTTACAAAACCTCCTGTAACAAGGTTCTCATCTCATTGAGCATCATACCGGTCGCGCCCCATACGGTATACCCGTTTAATTTAAAGGCCGGCACCGAAACATTTTGGGCATAGGATGTGGTCAGGGTTTCGCTAAAAAGATTCGCATCGTCAAGTAAAGCGGACAGGCGCACTTCGATCAAGGCGGCAACTTCCGATTTTTGGGGTACAAAAGATTCCAGCTTACGATTGCGATATAGCCCCATAAAGGGTTGTACCTCAAAATTACTTGGGGGAATATAGATTTCACTACATCCTTTGAATACTTCTATTTTTTCGGGTAATACACCGACCTCCTCCCAAGTTTCACGCAAGGCAGTTGCCATTAGATCTACATCCTGTTTTTCAGCTTTGCCGCCCGGAAAGCCAATTTGGTTGGAATGTACGTCCTTTGGATGAGGTTGCCGTAAAATGAGTAATACACGGGTGATGTTAGTAGCATCGGGATAGAACAATGCCATTACCCCTGCCTTTTTTGGATTTTTTTGTTCTGATCTTGCCTTGCGTATTTCTTCCAATCGTAATCCAGGAGCCATTTTTACGTGGGATGCCTCCCCCGGTAACGGCATTTGTTTTATTTTTGGAATCCGTAAAGCAAAATCATCAAAATCCATGGTTCTTCCCCGTTTTTCTACACTTGCAATAGTACTACTATTTTTCATAGCATCCTGTGGCGATAATCCCAAAGAAAAGTCCACCACCGTCGCCAAAAAGGAAATGAGCAAAGATTCGGTTAAAACCGATTCCGCAAAACAGAAAAAAAAGCAAGAAAAAGAAGAAAAATTTGTCTTGACCGAGGACAATGCCGTTGATTTTTTCTTCGATTATCAAAAAGATCTTAAAGTAGACAAGGTGAAAATCACGACCCGACTGGGCAGTTTTACGGTGCAGCTCTTTGACAATGTGCCTTACCATAAAGCCAATTTTATCTATCTCACCCGAAAGGGCTATTTCGACGAAACACAATTCCACCGCGTGGTGAAGGATTTTATCATTCAGGGCGGTAATTCAGATGATAGAAAAACAGGGAGAAAACGTAGTGAAATCGGCCGTTATCTGCTACCGCCCGATCCGCGCAAAGGACACCGGCACGACCGGGGCACCCTGTCCATGCCCAGTAGCGAAAAAGAAAACAATCCTCATATGCTCGCCTCGCCTTACGAATTTTTTATCGTTGTGACCAATCCCGGTTCCTATCATCTCGACGGCGACTTCACCCCTTTCGGAAGGGTCATAGAAGGAATGGATGTGGTGGATAAAATTAATAACGTACCCGTAGGTGAAGGTGACTGGCCGCAACAGAATATTTATATTCAAAAGGCGGAGGTTTTGGAGTAAGCAGTAGTAGTGGCAATGGCAGCCCCACCTACCGCCACTAAGTCTCTTTCCTGTATATATTCGGCAGCGAAATACCGAACCTGAGCGCCAATAAACGGACTACAATGATGACCATAATGGCAATACTATAGGCATAGGCATCCTCAAAAGGCAAACGCATAAGAATAAAATAAACAATGCCACCCAGAATACAGGGAGTGGCATAGATCTCCTTACTGAAAACAGCGGGAATCTGATTACAGAGAATATCACGGATCACACCACCGAAGCAGGCCGTTACTGTCCCCAAGGCAATACACATTATCGGCAATAGGTCGTATGCCAATCCCTTTTCGACACCGACCATGGTGAACAGGCCGATACCGATGGCATCGAAAACCAAAAGGGTCTTGCGAAAATTGTGGAGATGCTTTGCAAAAAGTACCGCAAAGACTACGGTACCGGTAATAATCGAAATATAACTATAATCACGCATCCAAAATACAGGGTTACTACCAATCAACATGTCCCGTAATGTGCCTCCTCCAACAGCGGTCACAAACGCGATTATGAAAACCCCAAAAATATCCAGCTTTTTTTCCATGGCGACCAACACGCCTGAAACAGCGAATGCAATGGTGCCAAGAATGTCGATAACGAAATAGAACATGGGAGAAAATTACAAGTTACAGGTTGAAGGTTTCAGGTTTTCAGTTAAAGGTTTGGTTGAAACAATTTTAGGTTCAGTCGCTGCTTTGCGGCTGAACTAGTGCTAACTTAAGCCAAAATCGTCGCACAATCCAATGCGTCTTTTGCGGCATATCGTCGTTAAAAAATAATTCCGTAGCTACGGCTATGCAATGATTTTTTGTCTAGATCTACCACCAAATCCTCGATTGCCCTGTACGCCATTTCAGCTTTAACTTAGCACTAGGATCAAAGTTACTATTTGTGGAGTCGCCTTGAATCTGGCTCAAGTTGCTGAGTCGCCTTTAATCTGGCTCAAGTTGTTGAGTCGTCTTGAATCCGCCCCAAGCCGTTTTCAAGCTTAAGCTACTTCCAGCTGCTACTCCAACCGCCAACTCCCTTCACATCTGCTGCGTATAATAATTATAATCTTTAATAATGATATCCACAAACTCGACGGGTTTCGTTTCCGTAGCGATTTCGGTCACCTTTTTGATTTGATCGCTCAAAGATACGATTACATTATGATTGCCGTTGCGTTTGGCAGCGTCATAAAGTTCTTTAATGGTCTGCATCTCGCGGTCTTTAAAAATAGTAACCTGCGGGAATTTTGGCCTGTAATCCGAAGGTAGGTCACGCAACAAAGTATCCTTTAAAAAAAACCTTTTCTTTTCTGTAATTACCGTAGTTCCGGCCGCAATATCACCTACCCTTTGGCCGGTGCCCTTGATAAGAATCGTAAAGACGGCTACCCCGCCCGTTGTGAGCACCACATCGATAATTCGTAAAATCCACCGTATAAAATAGCTGGCAAAGCCCGGTTTGGAACCGTCCAATTTAACCACCCTGATCTGCATCAGGTTCTTTCCCACGGTCTGGCCGTTCATAAAGCTTTCGAGCAATACGTAATAGAGAAAGGCGGGCAAGCTCAACACTAGGTAAAGCGACCACATATCGCCGAAATCGACATCCAAAGAAAACAATAACAGTATGATAAGTACCATGTAGACCAAAATAATAAAACTGTCGATAACGTAAGCGAGCATGCGGTCTCCGAGATGGGCCGTGTTTTGACTGATGCTTATATTTTGGGCAGTTTCTATTTGAAATTGTTCCATAGTTTCGTTTCTTTGAGGTATTAACCCCAATCATTTATGCGCGAGGCCGCTTTCGTAAGGCAAAATAAGGACAAATGGGCCACTTTTGAAAATGCTTTGTCCAACAAAACGGCATTGGCCCCCGATAAATTGTCCGACCTCTACATCGAAATTACCGACCACCTTAGCTACGCCAAAACTTTTTATGGCGGAAGTAATACGGAATTCTATCTGAACACCTTGGCCTCACAGGCACATCAACAGATTTACAAGAGCAAACGAGAACCCAAAAATAGGATTTTGGAGTTCTGGAAAACCGAATTTCCCGTTATGTTCTATCATCATCAGCGTGAACTATTTATCGCTTTTCTGGTCTTTAGCTTTTTTACCGCGGTTGGTGTATTCTCCTCTGCCAATGATGGTGACTTCGTACGCGCTATACTTGGGGATGATTATGTGAATATGACCTTGGACAATATTGAAAAGGACGACCCCATGGCCGTTTACAAACAGATGGGCGAATTTAATATGTTTTTAGGAATTACCATCAACAATATTAGGGT
>RCMY010000753.1_pt1 | contig 30779 bp, 26 predicted proteins | sample 2041341 | NCBI WGS metagenome assembly RCMY01 (sample SAMN09708234, study PRJNA481090) | Marine sediment metagenome, whole genome shotgun sequencing project. | reverse complement strand
TCCTCGGTGGCTACGGCTACACCCGTGAGTACCCGGTCGAGCGCTGGCACCGTGACGCGAAGATCCACGACATCTTCGAGGGCACCGAGCAGATCCAGCAGCTCGTCATCGCCCGGACCATCTCCGGCCTACGTATCGAGTGATCACTTTTCACGTCTGACCGATTTTCGGATCGGTGCTGTCGAAGGCATGAGGTAGGTGCGCCCCTGAAGCGCATCCGCCCCATGCCTTCGTCGCGTGCAGGGTCGGGCGGCGACGATCTGCAAGAAGACGGCGTGTGAGACGTCGAGCGCCTGCCGCCGACGCCCGTTCAGATGCCGTCGGCGGCTGCTTCTCCCGCCTTGTCTTCCACCAGCTTCTCGCCGTCGGCGGCGCGGGCTCGCTGGGCAGCGAAGACGGGCGGGGGATCGCGCCACGGGTCGGGGAGCGTTCCGGCCTCGGCGTCACGGATTGTCCGCCACACCCGCTCAGGCGTGCACGGCAGGTCGATGTGGCGTACACCGAGATGCGACACGGCATCGATGATCGCGTTCTGTACGGCGGGGGTCGAGCCGATGGTCGCCGCCTCACCGATTCCCTTCGCGCCCAGGGGGTTCAACGGCGTCGGGGTCTCGGTGGACACAGGTTCGAACATCGGCAGTTCTGCCGCCGTCGGGATGCCGTAGTCGGCGAGGTTCGAAGTGATCGGGTTGCCGGCGTCGTCGAACGCGACCTCCTCCCAGAGTGCCTGGCCGATGCCCGCCGCGATGCCACCGTGCTGCTGGCCCTCGACCAGCAGCGGGTTCAGCACCGTGCCGCAATCGTCGACCGCGACGTGGCGGAGCACGGTCACGTATCCGGTGTCACGATCGACTTCGACCACCGAGATGTGGGCGCCGAAGGGGAAGGTCGCACCCTTCTGCACGAAGTCGAACTCGCCCTGGAGCGGGCTGCCATCGGCCTCTGCCTGCTCGGCGACCTCGCCCCACGACAACGCCTGGGCGGGCACGCCGGCCACACCGATCGTTCCGGTTTCGGTGTCGACCACGATGTCCTCGACCGCTGCCTCCAAGAGCTTCGCCGCCGTCCTGCGGGCCTGTTCGACCATTGCCTCGGTGGCGCCACGAACCGCGGAACCTCCCAACTGCAACGAACGGGACCCGCCGGTGCCGCCCCCGGTGCGAACGGCGTCGGTGTCGCCATCGACCAATCGGATCGACTCGACCGGGATTCCGGTCTGCTCGGACACCAACATCGCGTACGCCGTCTGGTGACCCTGTCCGTGACTCTGGGTTCCGGCGAACACGGTCACCGTTCCGTCGGTGTGCACCTCGACGGCGCCGAACTCGCTCGGCCCGCCACCGGCGGTGATCTCGACGTAGGAAGCCACGCCGATGCCCAACAGCTTCCGGTCGTCGGCGTCCCGCCGCTGCTGCTGCTCGGCCCGCAGCGCCTCGTAGCCGACCACCTCGGCGGCCCGGTCGAGGGGAAGTGCGTAACGACCCGAGTCGTACACCACACCGGAATGCGCGGTGTAGGGGAACACGTCGTCGGTCAGCAGGTTCTTCCGGCGGAGCTCGATCGGGTCCATCCCCAACTCGAGCGCCGCCTGGTCGACCGCTCGCTCCAGCATCGCGGTCGCCTCGGGGCGACCAGCACCGCGATACGCCCCCATCTGCGTCGTGTTCGTCACCGCAACGGCGATGTCCACCTGCACCTGATCGAACGAGTACGTCCCCTGCGCCATCCGTCGAGTTCCTCCCGGCAGGTACGCGCCGACGGTGGGATACGCACCAGCGTCGCCGAGCAGGTGCACCCGCAGCTTCGTGAACGTGCCGTCGGCCTGAACGCCCAACTCGACGTGCTGCACCTGGCCACGACTGTGCGGCAACGTCATCATGTCCTCGCTGCGCGTCGGCGTCCAGATGACCGGTCGACCGGTCCGCAGGGCGCACGCGCCGACCACCGTGTACTCAGAGTGCAGACCGGCCTTGCCGCCGAAACCGCCTCCCACCTGAGGTGTCACGACTCGAACCTGGGCCGGATCCAGTCCCAGCGCCTGACAGACCTGGCCGTGAACGAGATGCGGCATCTGGTTGGAGACCCACAGTGTCAGGCGACCCGTTTCGGGGTCGACCTCGGCCGCGGCGCCGTCGGGTTCCATCGGCACGACCGCCATCCGCTGATTCTTGTAGGTCCCCCGCACGATGCGCTCGCCGCCGAAGGAGACCGGAGCGTCTTCGACCACAGCACTGGCCTCGTTGCTCCCGTGCGCCTCGAACACCAATGGCGCGCCCTCGGCGAACGCATCGGCGGCATCGACCACCGCATCGAGTGGCTCGATGTCGGCCCACACGGTCTGAGCGGCGTCGGCACCCGCCTGCGCCGACTCGGCGAGGATCACGGCGATCGGATCGCCCACGAACCGCACGCGTCCGCGGGCGAGCGGCGGGCGCTTGAAGTCTTCGTGGACAGGGGCGAACCCGTGGTGGGGCTCGACTCCCAGTTCGTCCGCGGTCAGCACCTCGAACACCCCGGGCATCGATCGCGCCTCGTCGACATGGATCTCCCCCAGCTCGCCGAACGCCACATCGGACCGCACGAAGACGGCGTGCAGCGGCTGGTCCAGAACGAGATCGGCCATGTAGCGCTGCTCGCCGCGCAACAGACCGGGGTCCTCGGTGCGTTGGACACGGGTCCCGATGATCGAACCCGGGCGGGGACCGTTGGTGGTGGAAGCGTGGGGGACCGTCACACCAAGAACCTAGTACCGCTGCCTGAATCGTCGAGATCCCCGGTGTGGTGCCGTTCGCTACTCCTGCTCGCTCTGACGATCCTCATCCCGCTGCTGTCAGTGCAGCTCACCGACGGGTCGCAGGAGTTCCGCCGGCACCCATTCGCGCTCCCAGTCGTCGAAGTGGGCCGGCTCGACGTCGCCTCGCAGGAGATGACCGACCCAGAGCTCGCCTCGATCGTTCCGGATCGGGGTGAGCACGTCCGAGCCCCGGTTGGCGAAGGTCACGACGCACCGCTGACCATTCGGCAGCTCGTAGACCGTCCCGATCGAACTCAACGGGCCGTGCCGAACCGATGAGGGCAGTGCCTGACGCTCGACCACGACAGTCGGTCTACTCGACCGATGTCGCGCATGAGCGAAACCCGTCCATCGCGAGGTGCGTAGAGTTCGTGGCTGTGACGCTCCTCGACTTGCTCGTCCCACCGACCCCGGCGGTGAGTGAACCGGAGACGACTGCCGGGAGGACATCACCATGTCAGTGACACCTTCTGCCAGCTGGTCGTTCCCGACCGCACTACGGATCGGCGCAGGATGTGTCAGCGAACTCGCCGCTGCCTGCACCCAGCACGGCATCGAACGGCCGCTGATCGTGACCGATCCCGGCATGGTCCAGCTGCCGGCGCTCGATGCGCTCCAGGCATCCTTCGACACGCCGGCGCCTGTGTTCAGTGACATCCAATCGAACCCCGTCGGCGCGAACATCGCCGCCGGTGTCGAAGCCTTCCGATCGGGCAACCATGACGGCGTCGTCGCCTTCGGCGGCGGATCGGCGCTGGACTGCGGCAAGGTCATCGCGTTCCAGTCCGGCCAGACCCGGCCGATGTGGGACTTCGAAGACATCGGGGACAACTGGACGCTCGCGAACGCCGACACGATCGCACCCGTCATCGCTGTTCCGACCACCGCAGGTACAGGCAGCGAGGTCGGCCGGGCCGGCGTCGTCATCGACGAGGCGACGCACCGGAAAGTGATCCTGTTCCATCCGATGATGCTGCCTGTCGCCGTGCTCTGCGACCCGGAGCTCACCGTTGGTCTGCCACGGATGCTGACCGTGGGGACCGGGATCGATGCACTGTCGCATTCGCTCGAAGCGCTGTGCTCCCCCTCGTACCATCCCATGGCACACGGCATCGGGCTCGAAGGCTGCCGCCTGGTTCTCGAACACCTGCCGCGGGTCGTCGACGATCCGAGTGACCTCGACAGCCGCACGCACATGATGAGCGCCGCGGCAATGGGCGCCGTCGCATTCCAGAAGGGTCTGGGAGGAATGCATGCACTTGCCCACCCGATCGGCGCGATGTTCAACACACACCACGGCATGACGAACGCCGTGCTGATGCCCTACGTGCTGGAGGCCAACCGTTCAGCCATCGAGCCGACCATCGACCGATTGGCCGCCTACGTCGACATCGCCGGAGGCTTCGACGGTTTCCTCGAACACATCGTCGCGCTGCGCGCCTCACTCGGCGTTCCGCACCGGCTCGTCGATCTCGACGTCGACGCCGCCCAGGTCGCCACGATCTCCGAGGCCGCCGCCGTCGATCCGTCGGCGAGCGGCAACCCGATTCCGTTCACCGCGGAGTTGGCTGCAGAAGTGTTCACCCGCGCCTGCGCGGGCCAGCTCGAAGGAACAGCATGACCCCGGAACAGCTCCACGCCGACATCACCGCAGGTGCCATCGACACCGTCATCGTCGCGTTCACCGACCACTACGGGCGCACGATGGGGAAACGCTACGACGCCGAGTTCTTCCTCGACAGCCTCGACTCGGGCGGCCACGCCTGTGACTACCTCCTCACGGTCGACATGGAGATGGAACCGGTCGAGGGGTACGCTTACACCAGTTGGGAGGGCGGCTACGGCGACTTCCACCTCGTCCCCGACATGTCCACGCTGCGCCGTTGCGGATGGGCGCCGACGTCCGCGATCGTGCTCTGCGACATCGTCGACGACGCCGCACAGACGAACGTGCCCGTGGCGCCACGATCGATCCTGCACGCGCAGATGGCGAAGGCTCATGACGCTGGCTTCGTCGCCAAGGCAGCGAGCGAACTCGAGTTCTTCCTGTATCGCGACTCCTATCGCGACGCGCACGCCAAGGGCTATGAGAACCTCACGTCGGCGGGCTGGTACAACGAGGACTACCACCTCCTGCAGGGCGGCCGCGTCGAGGATTATGTCGGCGCTGCCCGGCGAGTGCTCAGAGATTCCGAGGTCCCGGTCGAGAACTCCAAGGGCGAAGCGGCGATCGGGCAGCACGAATTGAACATTCGCTACGCCGACGTGTTGCCGATGGCTGACCGCCACGTCGTGATGAAACATGCGATGAAGGAACTCGCAGAGCTGCAGGGCGTGGCGGTGACGTTCATGGCCAAACCCCACGCAGGTCAGTCAGGCAGCAGCTGCCACATGCACCTCAGCCTGTGGTCCGACGAGGGCGAGAACTCCTCGAACCTGTTCGCCGGCCCCGACGGACCGACCGACGTGTTCCGCTGGTTCCTGGGGGGCTGGATGCAGCACACCCTCGATCTGATGGTCTGTTATGCGCCGACCGTGAACTCCTACAAGCGCTACCAGGACCAGTCGTGGGCCCCGACCAGCATCGCTTGGAGCACCGACAACCGGACGGCCGGGTTCCGCATCGTCGGCTCCGGGTCAGCTCTCCGGATCGAGTGTCGGATTCCGGGCGCCGACGTGAACCCCTACCTCGCCTACGCCGCAGCCTTGGCGAGCGGGCTCGATGGGATCGCCAACAAGATCGAACCCCCCGCCGAGTTCCGCGGCGACGCCTACAACTCCACCGACGTTCCCCACGTGCCGACCACGCTGGCCGCAGCGCTCGAGCGATTCCAGACCAGTGGAGCAGCCCGCCGCCTCCTCGGTGACGTCGTCGTCGATCACTACAGCCGCTTCCTCACCATGGAACGCGACGCGTACGAGGCATCGGTGACCGACTGGGAACGTCGCCGCTACTTCGAGCGGATCTGACGGTGGTGACCGTGCCGGGCACGCAGTCGCACGCGCAGCCCTTACGCATCGGTGTGCTGCTCTGCGATCACGCCATGGCCGAACTCGGCCATCTCATCGGTGGCGACTACGACAACCTGTTCGAGGACTTCTTGCTGACCGCGGCCGCGGCGTGCGGCGTCGCCGTCGACGTGTCGTTCTTCGATGCCGTCAACGGCGTCCTGCCCGCACAACCTGACATCTGCGACGCGTGGGTCGTCACCGGATCCCAGCACGACGCGTACGCCGACAACGAGTGGACCAACGACCTCCGAGCATTCCTACGCGACGCGATCGCGACCAGAGCACGCGTCGTCGGGATCTGCTTTGGGCATCAACTCATCGCTTCTGCACTCGGGGGATCCGTCGAACCGACAGCGCTTTGGCGAATCGGCCCCCAACGGCTCACGCTGCACGCCACGCCCTGGTTCCCCGAAACCCAGGTGCACCTGCACGGAATGCATCGAGACATCATCACGGTCCTCCCGCCGGGAGCCACCGTGATCGGTGAGGGCACGACTGCAGAGGTGCCCGCCTATCTGCTCGGCGACAACGTGTTCTGCGTGCAGGACCATCCCGAGTTTCCCACGCCCTACGTCGCGGCGCTCATCGCAGCACGCGCCGATCGCATCGACGCGGCGACATCGAGTGCGGCCCAAGACGCCATCCGACGCCAGCCCACCGATGGCGCCGAGCTCGGTCGAATGATCATCCGATTCCTCGACGATGACCGGACCGAACCCAGTCTGCGGAGCAACGAACCGACCCGATCCTCTGGGTGAACTCGAGCGTCACTTCCCGGCAGTGATCGCGAACCCCTTGAGGAAGGTCTTCTGCAGCAGGATGAAGATCAGTGTCGGGGGAATCGAGGCGAGCACTGCGCCGAGCATCAGCGGTCCGTAGGAGATTCCGCCGCCGACGTTCTGCAACGCTCCGAGCCCGATCTGCACCGTCTGGGAGTCGTCGTCGCGGATGATCAGACTCGGCCAGAGGTACATGTTCCACGAGTACAGGAACTGGATGACCGCCAGGGCGCCGAAGACGTTCCATGACAGGGGGAGCAGGACGGACCAGAGGAATCGAAGCGGCCCGGCGCCATCGATTCGTGCGGCCTCCGACAGTTCGGCGGGGATCGACGAGAAGTGCTGGCGGAAGAGGAATGCTCCCGTCGCCGAGGCGAGAAACGGCACGGTGATCGCCAGCATCGAGTTGGTCCAACCGAAACCCGACACGATCTCGAACAAGGCGAGGATCGAGATCTCCGTCGGCATCATCAGCGTGACCAGGACGAACCAGAACACCGGGCCCTTGAGGTTGAACTTGAAGTAGACGAACGCCATGCCCGCGAGTACAGCCGTCACCGACTTGCCGGCTGCGATGACCACCGATTGAATCAGCGACGTCCGCATGTACAGACCGAGGTCGCGTTGATTCCAGACGACGTCGAAGTTGTCCGCCAGGGCACTCCCTGGTGACAGCTGGTGGGAGAAGTACTCCTGGTTGGTCTGGGTGCCGACCAACATCGCGTAGACCAGCGGGAAGCCGACGATCGCGACGATGACGATCAAGATGACGTGTGTGTACCAGTGGGCGCGTTGACCGGGCGCACCCTTGCGCTTCGGCGTCGGCGGAGCGACGCCGTCGGGTCGTGTCGGAGTGTTCGGCTCAGCCATAGCTCACTCGTCTCCCTGTCGATCGGAATTGCCACATCGTCAGCCCGACGACACCGGCGAAGAGCAGCATCGACTGCGCCGAGCCCCGGCCGAGGTCGCCACCGGTGTTGAACACCTGGATGATCTCGTACATCGCCACGTTGGTCCCGCCGGCCGGGCCGCCCTTGGTGAGGAAGTCGATCGTTCCGTACGTCTCGAAGAACGCATAGGTGAGGTTCGTGACGATCAGGAAGAACGTGATCGGAGACAGCGCGGGAATGATGACGTAACGGAAACGCTGCCAGGCCGTCGCCCCGTCGATCATGGCGGCTTCGATCTGATCCGGAGGGATCGTCTGCAGCCCGGCGACGTAGAACAGCAGGTTGTAGCCGAGCGTCTTCCAGATGCTGGCGATGATGACGACGCCTTGTGCGAGGACGGTGTTGGTGCGGTAGTCGGCAAGGCCGGTGTCGAGGAGCGAGGTGGTCCAATGGTCGATGATGCCGGTGTTGGCATCGAAGAGGACGAAGAACAAGATGCCGGCGATCGGCGGGCTGACCGCATAGGGCCAGATCAGCAGCGTGCGGTAGATCGACGCGCCGCGAATCGGTTGGTACGAGACGAAGGCGATTGCCATCGCGATGACGAGACCGCCGACCACGGTGCCGACCGAGATGATCATCGTGACGACGTACACCTGGCGGTAGTCGTCGGTGAACATGAACGCCAACGCGCTCAGCAGCGACACCGTGCTCACTGCTGCGGTCAACGAGCGAGCCGTACGGTTCATCCGCTGGCCCTGACGGTCGAGCAGGACACCGGCGAAGATGCCGGCGATTCCCAGACCTGCGAGGACCAGTGCCAGCCACGGGCGGGAGGGGCCGACGAGTTCGGTGAAGTTGAACGTGCACCGGTCGATGCGTTTCGGATTGGAGAGGCGAGCCAGCTTGGTCGAGTACTGGATCGTTCGTAGCGCCGGCCAGTAGAGGAAGACGACCAGCACCGCAAGGGTCGGCGACAGCAGTAGCCACGGCATCCACCAGCTGCGCCACACGGCATGGCTGGCTTCGGTCGTCGACGGTGTCCCGGGAGCGAAGACGGCTCGTGCGGCTGCGATGCCTGCTGCTGCGCCGAGTGCCATCAGGACCAGTCCGAAGACGAAGTCCTTGGTCTGGTACTCGTCGCTGAACGTGCAGAAGTCCAACGGCGCACTGACCGCCAGCGCACCGAGGCCTCCACCGAGCACGCCGCCGAGCAGTCGGAGCGGCATGACGCCCGCCCCGCCCCGCGACAGGGTCGCTGCGCCGACGGCAGCAGCAACGAGCAGGGCGAGGAGTGCGAGAAGGGGCACGGTGGTCAGATGTGGGGTCGAGTCCGACTGGCGGGCCGGGGAACGGTGGGTTCCCCGGCCCGTCGATCAGATGATTCGATCAGCGATGGCGAATCACTCGTCGCCGAAGAGCAGGTTGTACTCGTCGAGGAGTGCCTGCGCATCGGTCTGGGCCGCAGCGAGCCGTTCGGCGGGATCGTCGCCGTTCACGAGCACCGCTTCGATGGCTTCGGTGATCACGTCGCGGATCGCGACGAAATTGCCGAGGAGTGCACCGGACGTTGCCGGCGTGTCGGGCGAAGCATCCAACTGCTCGCCGGCGGTCCGCTGGTTCGGGTTCTCGTCGAAGTAGCCGTCGGCCTCGAGGAGCGCAATCGCTGCGTTGGTGATCGGGATGTACCCGGTCTCCACGTGCCACGCTGCTGCGTTCTCGGGGTTCGACAGGAAGTTGACCCAGGCAATGGCGCCGTCCTGCGTCTTTTCGTCGAGTCCGTTGATGATCCAGTTGGTTGCGCCGCCGATCAGTGCGCCGCCATCGGTCGCTGCTTCGTCGTGCGGCAGGAACGCTGTCTCGACGTCGAATCCGCCGTCGATGCCTTCGTTGGTCAGCAGGGTCGTGTCCGACGAGGAGTAGAGCAGGAACGGAGCGTTCTGGGCAGCGAAGAGGTCGTACGTGCCGCCCCAGTCGCGCTGGGTTCCCGTGTAGGTGTAGAAGCCCTGATCGGCCATGCCCTTCCACCAGGTGACGTACTTGACCATCGCATCGGAGTCGATGAAGACCTCGTCGGCACGCGCCGAGCGACCGTTGTCGTTGTTGGCCAACAGTTCGCCCTGCAGAGCAATGTCCTGCTCGACGAACCAGCTGTGGTTCGGCCAGGTCGCGCACGAATCGGTTGCTGCGTCAGATGCCATGAAGGTGGCACAAGCGGCTTCCAGTTCCTGCCACGTGGTGGGCGTTCCCTCGACGCCGGCGGCGTCGAGCAGTGTCCGGTTCATGAACATGATCGCCGAGGACGTGTTCCACGGCATCGAGGTGTAGGAGTCGTCGAGCTTGTAGTAGTCCGCAGCGGCGCTGACGACGTCGTCGAGCACGATCGGCACACCGGCGACCTCGGTGCGGCCGGCGATGATCGTCTGGAGGTCGGCGAACACCGGCTCGCCCTCACTGGTGATCGCATCGCGCGCCTCCTGGGTTGCCGCTTCGAAGAAGTGGACAACGGCCGGGGGCTCGCCGGAGTTGATGGCCTGGACGGCAGCTTCGAAGGCGTCGTTGTAACTCGCGAAGCCGTTGATCTCGACGGTGTAGCCATCGACCTGCTCGTTGAATGCTGCAGCGACCTCGTTGGTCCAGTCGAGACGGGAGTCCTCGAACGCGATCCACACGGGGATCACGACATCGTCGCCGGACGCTTCCGCTGCCGGCTCGTCTGCTGTTGATCCGTCTGCTGTGGATTCTTCTGTTGCCGGCTCGTCGCCGTCGGCCGAATCGCCGTCACTGCCGCCGCAGGCAGCAAAGACCAGACTGGCCGAAAGCGCGAGCGCCGCACAGCGGCGACTCCGTCGTTGTTCTCGCATGGTGTTCCCTTTCAATGTGGGGTAAATAGAAACTTCAATGTGGGGTAGATAGAAGTGCCGCATCCCGAAGGCCCTGTCGGGGAGCTTAAACGGTCGGCGACATCACAGAAGACAGTCAAGCTTCCGACTTCGGAGACGCCGGGGCCCTTGGGCCCTGTTTCCGTCGGGCCGAGATGGTCACAAATGGGCCACGGCCCGACGCCTGAGAAGCGATCGACCGGTCGCGCCCCATCGTCGAAGCGATTCGTAGTGCGAGGCACTTCTTGCCGAGCAGGGCGTCCGTCGCACCAGTGCACATCGGAAGGGGCGAAGAGTTCGACCATGGAGTCGACCCAGGTGCGGAGGTCGTCGTGTTGGAGACTGTCGGGAGCATTTACTCTCTGATCGTCTCACCGCCAGGACGTGGTGCGCCAGGGCCGATGGTCCCGATCGATACCGGGTCCGTCGAGGTCGCCGTCAGGTCGGTACGTCGCCGTCAGGTCGGTACGTCAGGTGTGGGCGTCGCCGAAGGTGATCCCGAGGTCGCGTGCGGTCAGCATCGTGTCGCAGTCGATCGGAACGCACCGCTGCTTCTTCGCGATCTCCTGCAGGGGCACGTACTCCATCGTCGGCTCGTTGAGCGCGATCATGACGCCGTCCTGGCCTTCGCCGAGCGCACGCACGGCAGCGGCGCCGAAGCGTTGGCCGAGGATGCGGTCGAATGCGCTCGGCGAACCGCCGCGCAACAGATGGCCGAGGACGACCAGGCGTGACTCCTTGCCGGTCAACTCCTCGAGTTCGGCAGTGACCTTGGCTCCGACGCCACCCAGACGTTCGGCCTGTCCGATCGACTTGCCGATCACCGAGACGTGACCGTCGGCGGGAACGGCACCCTCGGCGACGACCACGATCGAGAACTTCGTGTCACGTGCTTCGCGTTCTCGGATCATCGCAGCAACGACATCGAGGTCATAGGGGATCTCGGGAATCAGAATTGCGTGGGCCCCGCTGGACACTCCGGCGTGCAGTGCGATCCAGCCGGCGTACCGGCCCATGACCTCGACGACGATGACCCGACCGTGCGACGTGGCGGTCGAGAACAGCCGGTCGATGCACTCCGATGCGAAGCTGACGGCGGTGTCGAAGCCGAAGGTCGAAGCCGTGCGTTCCAGATCGTTGTCGATCGTCTTGGGGACGCCGATGACACGCAGGCCCGCCTGGTGCAGGTGATGGCCGATCGCCAGCGTGCCGTCGCCGCCGATGGTGATCAGCGCGTCGATGTCGTGCTCTGCGAATCCTGCGATCAGTTCGTCGGAGCGGTCGACCTCGACCCACGAGCCGTCCGGTTGCTGCACCGGAAACGCCGTCGGGTTGCCCCGATTGGTCGTCCCGATGATCGTGCCGCCGGTGTGGACGATGCCGCGCACGGTCTCCCGGTTGAGATCGAACAGCCCGTTGCCGTTGTACTCGTCGGGGTGCAGGAGGCCGTTGAACCCGTCGCGGATGCCGACGACGTCCCACCCTCGGTTCGTGGCGGCCAGCGTCGCGGCTCGGATGACGGCATTGAGCCCGGGAGCATCCCCGCCTCCGGTTGACAGTGCAATGCGTCGAATGGGTTGCGTCACCCCGGCAAACATACCGCCATCCTGCCGACCGGGTCAGCGGCCACCCGGTCGGCCAGATTGCGAACCAGGCCGCGAACCAGAAAGAGGTACGAAGACCCATCGGGCCTCCGGGAGAGCTCGTTAAGTTCGCAGGCATGGCGCCAGCTCTTTCCTCGTCGGGCGCCCGAGTCGGAACACCCTGGTGGAGAGATCGCGTCAAGATCGGCATCGGGACAGCAGTCGCATGGTTCGTCGTCGTGCTCGCGATCGGTGATGCCGGCGACCTGTCGACACCTGCGAGTCGCATGCTCGCGATCTTCGGTGCCGCTGTTGCACTGTGGGTGTCCGAAGCCATTCCGCTGTCTGCGACGTCGATCTTCGTCATCTTCGCCGAGATCCTCATGATCTCCGACGAAGCATTGCTGCCCCTGCCCGACGGCTTCGAGGCGCCGAGCTACGAGAGCATCTACGCCACGCTCGCCAGCCCGATCCTGATGTTGTTCCTCGGCGGATTCGTGCTGGCCGACGCGGCCGCGAAGTACGGGCTGGATCGCAACCTCGCCGGGGTCATGCTCCGCCCCTTCGGCACCAGGCCAGCGGCGTTGCTCGGTGGCTTGATGATGATCACGGCGCTCCTGTCGATGTTCGTGTCCAACACGGCGACGACAGCGGCGATGATGGCCGTCGTGCTGCCGGTCGCTGCGAGCCTCGAGCCGGGTGATCGCTTTCGAGTGGCGCTCATCCTCGCCGTGCCGGTCGCGGCGAACGTCGGTGGGCTCGGTACGCCCGTCGGCTCACCTCCCAATGCCATCGCCCTGGGTCGACTCGACGACCAGGGCATCCAGGTCGACTTCATCAAATGGATGGCCTTCGCCGTTCCCGTGGCGCTGCTGCTGCTCGCCGTTGCGTGGGCGGTGCTCGTCCGCCGCTACCCGCCGTCGACGTCGTCGGTCAGCATCCGCCTCGGCGGCCGCTTCGATCGCAGCCGTTCGGCGATGGTCCTCTACGTGACCTTCGCGCTGACCGTTCTCGGATGGATGACCGAACCGATCCACGGCATCCGTTCCTCGATCATCGGGTTCGCTCCCGTGGTCGTCCTCCTGGCCTCGAAGGTGTTCACCGTCGACGACCTGCGGGGCTTGAACTGGCACATCCTGTGGCTGGTCGGCGGCGGCATCGCACTCGGCAACGGCGTGTCGAGCAGTGGGCTCGACGTCTGGCTGGTCGACCGGTTCGACTGGGGCTCGATGCCGACGTTGCTGCTGATGTCGGCGCTGGCGGTCATGGCGCTGATCCTGAGCACGGTCATCTCGAACTCGGCAACGGCCACCCTGCTCGCGCCCGTGGGCATCAGCCTCGCTCTGTCCGATGCCGTCGACCTCGACCCGCTGCTGGCGGGACTGTTGATCGCGATGGCGTGCTCGCTGGCCATGGCGTTGCCCGTGAGCACCCCGCCCAATGCGGTTGCCTACGCGTCTGGCGCCATCGAGACGAAGGACATGGCGACCGTCGGCCTGATCGTGGGCGGTCTCGGGCTGGCGTTGGTCGTCTTCGTGATGCCGCCGATCTGGCGAGCAGTGGGGCTGTTGTGACCACCCCCGGCTTCGTGGTGCTGGTCGTCGATGACGACGATGACGAGGGGGAGCGGCTCGCTGACGACCTTCGTGACCTGCTCAGTGGGACCGCAACGGTCGACGTTGTCACCGATGCCGAGAGTGCCCAGCGCCGCGCCGCGCAGGTCGATGCCGCCGGAGGTGTCGTTCCGGTGGCGTTCGTGGACGTCGATCTCGGAGAGGCGCCGAGCACGACGGTGGTCCTGATGCACGCCGCACCCGAGCTCGAGCGAACCCGCAACGTCGTCGTCACCTCGAAGGCGTCGCTGCACGGTGCCGACCAGGCGCTGCAGCGCGGAGCGATCCACGGCATGATCACCCGCCCGTGGACACGCCAGGGCCTCCGTGCGCAACTGGTTGCGAACCTTGCGGCGTTCGTCGTCGAACACACTCCCGATCAGTTTGACCGGTTCGATGATCTGCTCGATCAGCAGGCCCGCAGCGAAGCCCGGTCGCGTGTCGAACAGCAACGTGCAGTGACCCGTCGTGGCTCGTCGACGACTCCGCTCCTGCTCGATGGCTCGATCAGCGACGACGACATCGAGCGGCGCATGGTCGAACTGCTCGATCGGACGCTCGGCCACCCGCCGCGCATCCGAGTCGCGCCCGGCACGGTGCTCATCGAGGCCGGTGACGACGTCGGAGGCATCTACGTCGTGCTCGACGGCGTGGTCCGGTTGAGTACACGCACTGCCACCGGTGAGCAGATCCTCCACGAGCGTTCGACCGGTGCCATCATCGGCCTGCTCTCCCTCGCGAGCCATCGGCGGGCCATGTTGGAGTGTCGGGCGATCACCGATGTGCGCGCGGTCCCGGTCACACTCGACCAGTTGGCCGAGGCCCTCGCTGCGGAGCCGGAACTCGCCAGCCTGCTCACTCGCGTGCTGGTCTCGTCGCTCGCCCGTCGGCTGCGCCGATCGGATGAACTCCAGATCGAACTCGACGAGAGCCTCGCGGCGCTCTCGGAAGCACGGGCACAACTCGTGTCGACGGCACGATTCGCAGCGCTCGGCGAGATGGCTGCCGGTATGGCGCACGAGTTGAACAACCCGACCGCAGCGCTCGTCAGAGCGACCGATCACCTGGCCGGAGACATCGGTGCCGTCGTCGGTGACGATGTCCGCCGACACCTCCAAGAGCATCGGCGCGGCGACAGCATGACGGCATCCATGTCCACAGCAGATCAACGTGTGGTGCGCCGAGACCTGACCGAGGCGCTGGGTGACCGTCTGCTCGCCGACCGCATGATCGGACTCGGCTACACCACCGTCGACGACGCTCGACAGGCTGCATCACTCGGCGCGGACGAGCTGGACCAGCTCGAGGCAGCAGCGCGGCTCGCCCGCTCGTTGCAGACCGTCGAGAACGCTGCCGGACGGGTGCAGGATCTCGTCGCCAGCCTGCGGGCGTACTCGCGTGGTGAGGACGGGCGCGGGCCGCTGGTCGACGGCGTCGACATCGCGGGTGGCATCGACGATGCGCTCCGCCTGCTCGCCCACCGTATGCACGACGTGACACTGCGGCGGGACTACTCCCCGACGAACGGCGTCACGGCCCGCCCGGGGGAGCTGCAGCAGGTGTGGACCAACCTGCTCGCCAACGCACTCGACGCCATGGCAAAGCACGGCAACCTCACCGTCTCGGTCGAGCCCTCCGGAACGGACCGTGTCACCGTGCGGATCATCGACGACGGACCGGGCATCCCGTCCGAACTCAGCGACAAGGTGTTCGCCCCGCAGTTCACGACGAAGAACGGTCGAGTGCAGTTCGGACTGGGCTTGGGCCTGTCGATCAGCCGCCGAATCGTCGGCGATCACGGCGGGTCGATCACGGTCGACAGCGCACCCGGCCGAACCGAATTCATCGTCGAGCTACCCAGCGCTGCCGAAATGACAGGAGAGGTCAATGAATGAACTGGTCGTGATCGTGGTCGAAGACGAAGCAGAGGTGCGGGCGGCGATCGTGCGCGATCTCGCACCGCTCGCTGACGGCATTCGGATCGACGAGGCGGACACCGTCGACGACGCACGTCGGGCGATGGCAGAAGCAGCCGAATCGGGCGACCGCGTCGGGCTGATCCTCGCTGACCACCGTCTCCCCGGCGAAAGCGGCGTGGACCTGCTCGTCTCGATCAACGCCGACCCCGAACTGCACCGTGTTCGCACCGTGTTGATCACCGGTCAGGCAGGTCATGAGGACACCATCCGCGCCATCAACGAGGCCGGGCTCGACTGGTACTTCGCCAAGCCGTGGGACCCCGACGAGCTGGTCTCGGTCGTCGTCCAGCAATTGACCAACTTCGTGATCGAAACAGGGCTCGACCCGCTGCAGTTCGTCCGTGTCCTCGACGGCCCGCGGCTCCTCGAGCAGTACGCCCGGCACACCCGGCCCGACTGACGCGCCGGGGCTCAGATGCGCTGGATCGAGGCGCCGTCGTGGGAGATCTCGATGCGATCGAAGTCAGCGGCGAGGTGGAGACCACCATCGAAGTGCTCGCGTGCCTCGTCGCGCACCTCGTCGATCGACTGCCCACTGCTGCCGGGCGGGCCGTAACGCGGGCTGAAGTGCGTGAGCACGAGATTGCGGACTCCGGTCGACTGTGCTGCTCTCGCAACGCGGGCCGCTGTGCTGTGGCCGTGGTCGTCGCCCAGTGCCGCCAGGACCGGCTCGGTGAACGTCGCTTCGTGGACGGCGACATCGGCACCCTCGGTCCGCTCGAACAACGAAGCAGGCGCACTGTTGTCGCCCGCGATCACGATCCGGCGGCCGGTGCGAGCCGGCCCGACGACCTCGTGCGGCTCGACCAGTCGACCATCGTCGAGTTCGACGGACTCGCCGCGCTGCAACCGCCCGAACAACGCTCCTTCGGGCACCCTGGCAGCACGGGCGGCCTCGACGTCGAAGTGTCCCGGACGGTCGGCCTCACGCAACGACCACGCAAAGCTGGTGACGCGATGAGTGAGCGAGACGGCATCGATCGTCATGCCGGCGGAATCGACGGTCCGTTCGCCGGCGGGGTCGACCTCGTGGATGTCGAGCGGGAACACGAGATGTGTGCTCGATGCCGTGAGCACCGTCTCGACCATCGCTCGCAGACCCGGTGGCCCGAAGACCGTCACAGGAGTCGTCGCGCCGTCCATCGAACGTGAGCCGAGGAGGCCGAACAACCCGAAGCAGTGGTCGCCGTGCAGGTGACTGATGAACACGTGGCGGAGCTTGAACAGCGACAGCGGCGTCCGCAACAGCTGGTGCTGCGTCGCCTCACCGCAGTCGAACAGGTCCCAGTGGCCGTCGACGCGAAGTGCAACGCCGGTGACATTGCGCTCGGTCGTCGGTGCGCCCGACGACGTGCCGAGAAAGGTCAACTCCATGAAGCGTGTGTATCACGCAGCGCCGTGCGTCGTTCGGGGATCGGTGGGAGACTGGGACATGGCATCCGGGTCCTCGACGTTGTTCGACCGCTGGTCCGCGACCTACGACCGACCCGGCTTCCAGAACGCCACCTACCGGCCGGTCCACGATGCCGTGCTGCGACGCATCGACGCGGAGGCACCCGGGCGAATCGTCGATCTCGGTTGTGGGACCGGACAACTGACGCGTCGACTCCGCCAGAAGTACCCCGACGCCGAGATCGTCGGCCTCGACTACTCGGACGGCATGCTCGACCAGGCAGCTGAACGGATCGACGGAGGAGCGCAGCTCGTGCAGGCGGACGCCCAACAACTTCCGTTGCGGTCCGCGACAACCGACCTTGTCGTCTGCACGGAATCGTTCCACTGGTACCCGGATCAGGCAGCGGCAGCGGCGGGCATCGCAGAACTGCTGCGCCCGGGAGGCCAACTGCTCATCGCGTCGATCGCAGCGGTCACCGACCTCGGTGCGGTGGCCGTACGTCGCCTGTCCGGCTCGGGCGGTCAGCCCATCCGGGCACTCACACCGCGCCGCCTGAAACGCCTGCTCGACGACGCCGGCTTCGATGTGGTCGAGCAGCAGCGAGTTCCGCGCGCTGGCTTCGTCCCGTGGCCTGTGATCACCGACGCCCGACGCCGCTGACCGAACGAGCTCAGCTCCGATCGAACTCCTGTGTGCCGACCGCAGACTCGGACTCCGACTCGGACTCGTCATCGATGCCGAGTGCTGCTTCCAGTCGGGCGAGACGATCCTCGAGTTCGGTCACGCGCTGCGACAGCGAGGGGCCGTCGGCGCGGACGGCATCAGGTGCTGCGTCAGCAGTGAAGGGGTCCGGCTCGCCGTCACCGAGGAGGTGCGCCCAGCGATCCTGGCTCTGCCCGGAACCGCGTCCGACGTTGACGACGAACGGGTCGCTGCGGTCGGCGAGGCCGGCCAAGATCGCCTCGATGTCGTCGGGCGATTCGAAGCCCGAACCCTCCGACGTCGGATACCGCTCGGTTCGTGTCTTCAGTTCGCCGGGTGACTGTGGGCCGCGAAGCAGCATGATCGCAAGGAGGGCGATCTGGTCCTGATCGAGGCCCAGGACGTCGGGGAGGATGTGGCGGTGCTTGTCGGAGCGGCCGCTCCCGTTCGTGCGAGCCAGGCCGTTCTGCCGGATGCCGAGCATTGCCTCGACCACCTGCGGCTCGCTGTAGGCGACGACCGGCTCACGATTCGACTTCTGATTGCAGGCATTGACCAGTGCGTTGGTCGACAGCGGGTAGTGATCGGGCGTCGTCGCGCCCTTCTCGATCAGACACCCCAGCACTCGAACTTCAACGGCGGTCAGTTCCATCCCCGGAGCGTAATTCGCCGCCGGCGTCCACCTCGCCTGCACTCGCCTGCACACCCGTCGGGATCGGGCAGACCGTTGCGCTCGTCGGCGCCCTCCCGCGGAATGCGACACTGCACGGGTGACCGGTGATGGTGGTGAACGAGATGTCGTCGATTTGTTCGAACGGTCGGTGAGCCGTTTCGAGTTCGACGACGGATCGACTCGTTCTGCGCAGGAACTCGTCGATGACGGTCGACGGATCGCCTCGTGGCTCGGCACGCAGGGCCTGGCGGTGGGGGACCGCATCGCCATCCGACTCCACAACCGGGTCGAGTACCTCCAACTTCTCCTCGCCTGCGCTGCCGGCGGATTCGTCGCCGTGTCGGTGAACACCCGATACAGCGATGCCGAGGTCGCCGAGCTCGTCGGACGGTCAGGTGCCCGCACCGTCGAACTCCCGGTTGCAGGAGACGGCGCGCTCGACTGGACGCGGTCCGCGCCGGTGGAACGCACCGTCCGCCGCAACGATCCGTTCATCGTCTTCACGACCTCCGGCACGACGAGCCGACCGAAGATGGTGCTGCATCGACAGCACTCGATCGCCGACCATGCCGTCGACGCTGCTGTCGGTGTCGGCTACCGAACCGACGACACGGTGCTGGCGGTCATGCCCCTGTGCGGCATCTTCGGTCTCAGTTCGCTGTTGATCGCCGTGGCCTCCGGAAGCAGGATCATCGTCACCGACTACGACCTCGAACGCACGTCGGCACTGATCGCATCGGCGCGCGTCACCTGTCTGAACGGGACCGACGATCTGTTCCACCGATTGCTCGACCACGGTGCAGATCTCTCCTCGATCCGGCTCGGCGGGTACGCCCGCTTCAACACGAGCCTCGACGGCGTCGTCGAACGGGCCGACGCTGTTGGTGCGACGCTGACGGGGCTCTACGGGATGAGCGAGGTGCAGGCGATGCTGACACTGCGCGACTCGACCGGGACCGCCGAGCAGCGAACGCGCGTCGGTGGCACGCTCACCTCGAAGGGCGCCGAGTACCGGATCGTCGACGGCGAACTGCAGCTGCGGGGGCCGAGCCTGTTCGCCGGATACCTCGCCGAGGGTGGCGACCGTGTCGACGACGAACTCACCGCAGCGAACCACGACGACGGCTGGTTCCGCACCGGCGACCTCGCCGAGTCCGAAGACGAACGCTCCTTCGAGTTCATCGCACGGATGGGTGACGTGCTCCGGCTGGGCGGCTTCCTCGTGGCCCCGACCGAGATCGAAGCGGTACTCATCGATGATCCGAGTGTCGACGAGGCGCAGGTCGTCGCGGTCGACCAACCGACCGGCGCCCGACCGGTTGGATTCGTCGTGCTGGCCCGGGGCGCCGAGAGCGGCTTCGATCAGGCTGTCGCCATCGCCCGCTGTCGCGACCGTCTGGCTCGGTACAAGGTGCCGGTGCGCGTGCTCGTCCTCGACGAGTTCCCGACCACGCCCGGCCCGAACGGTACCAAGATCCAGAAGAACCGGCTCCGCAGCATCGCTGCCGAAGCCCTCGCCGCCGACTGACCCGAGCGCTCGACCGGCCAGCACGGCGTCGGGTGGCCTGCCCGACGGATGGATTCATGGCGAACGGGGCAAGCTGGGCGAAATGAAACAGCGATACGAAGTCCTCGATGTGCTGGGTTCGGGTGCGATGGCGACCGTGTGGCGTGCCCGCGACACCGAACTCGGCAGGTTCGTGGCGATCAAACGACCGCATCCCGCACCCGTTGGATCCGAGGTGCAGGACCGCTTTCAGCGCGAGGCCCGCGTTGCAGCGACGGTCTCGCATCCGAACCTCGTCACGGTGTACGACGTCGGGGTCGACGCGGATGGTCCGTACCTCGTGATGGAGTTGGTCGAAGCCGGCTCTCTCGCCGAAACCGAATGGACACCAGCGCTTGCTCGCAGCGTCGGTGCGGACATCGGGAGTGCGCTCGCCGCACTGCACGCAGCTGGCATCGTCCACCGCGACGTCAAACCGGCCAACATTCTCGTCGCTTCCAGTGGCGCTCTGCTCGCGGACTTCGGCATTGCACGAGGTGGAGACGATCCGACACTGACGCGCGAGGGGACGACATTTGCGACTCCCGCCTATGCGGCCCCCGAGGTGCTGGCCCATGGCGAACACTCACCTGCGAGTGATGTCTATGCCCTTGCCGCGGTGCTCCGCGAGATGATTCTCGGGCATCGGCCGCAGCCCGTGGCCGGCACGCAGATTCTCATCAACGATGAACTGTGGCGACCCGTACTCGACCAGGCTCTCGACGAACGTCCGCATGAACGGCCGAGCGCAACAGCGTTCGCCGACAGTGTCTCGGCGCTCCCCGGAACGGCCATGCCGTCGACGACGGTGCTGCCGGTTGCGACGAGCCCAGCAAGTCCGGCGGCAGCCGCCAGTGTCGCCAGAGCGTGGGGCAACGTCGAGGCCGGGCAATCAGCAGCTCCGGAATCCCGAGCGGGTCGACCCGGAGTCTGGGCAGTGGCGGTGCTGGCGGTGCTCGGTCTGATCGTCGCGATGGTCGCGGTTGCCGGACGACAGGGAGAATCTGAAGGCGACACCGATGCACTGCAGACGGTCACGGGCGAATCGGCTGCGCAGGACGCGGATACCGAGACCGTCGCACCGTCTGTTCCGACCACGCTCGCGCCGACCACGCTCGTGCCGACGACGGAACCTGTTGCCGCGGCGCAACCGACGGAACCGGCGCCGGCTACGCCATCGGTGCGCGACATCGACACGCAACGCGCCGGGTTCGTCGAATTCGTCGATGCGCTCCCGGAGGACGTGATCAAGGCCAAAGAACGGGAGAAGTTGATCGGGAACGTCGATGAAGCAATCGAGGCTGGAGACGAGAACGACGACGATCGGGCTTCGAAGGCAGTGGAAGAAGCACTCAAACGGATCGACAAGCAGATCGAGGACGACGGGGTGCGTGCCAATGCCCGGACGCTCGTCCAGCAGATCGCCAGCACGCTGGGTGTCGCCGTCGACCCAGACCGGTAGTCGGCCGACTCGGCCCGAGTCGGCCCGTCAGGTGGGTGCCAGGCAATGCCCATCGGGGCACGGGTCGGGCCAGGGCCCGGCGTCACCGACCCAGAGCACCGGGCCGTCGGCGATGACTTCTTCGACCAGCTGACGCAGCCCGGTCACGAAGGATGGGTGCGTCCCCACCGAACCGGCGCGGCGCATGTCGATACCCACCTCGCGGGCGGTGTCGGCGGCTTGGAAGTCGAGATCGAACTGCACTTCCATGTGGTCGCTGACGAAGCCGAGCGGGACGAGGGTCACGTCGGTGACGCCGTCGGCGGCGATCGTTCGCAGGTGGTCGTTGATGTCGGGTTCGAGCCACGGCACCTGCGGCGGGCCACTTCGGCTCTGATAGGCGAGATCCCATTCAGTACCCACGCGATCGGCGACGAGGGCCGCCATTTCGTCGAGTTGCGGTTGGTACTCGCACCACTGCGCCATCGACGTGGGAATCGAATGCGCCGTGAACACGAGGCGAGCGCCCGGCCGATGGACCTCGGTGATCCGAGCCACCACGGCATCGATGAACCCAGGGTGGTTGTAGTAGAGCCGGAGCTTGTGGAGCCCAGGAGCGTCGGGGCCGACCTCGGCTGAAGCCCGGGCCAGATCCTCTCGGTACTGGCGGCAGCCGCTGTACGACGAGAATGCCGACGTGGCGAGCACGAGGGCGTTCTGGACGCCGTCGTCGGCCATCTTGCGGACGGTGTCGGGCAGGTACGGCTCCCAGTTGCGGTTGCCGAAGTAGATCGGCAGATCGATGCCGGCCTGATCGAACTCGGCGCGCAGCGCGTCGATCAGCGCGAGGTTCTGCTCGTTGATCGGCGACTTGCCGCCGAACTGTTCGTATTGCTCGGCGACGACGGCGAGGCGGGCGTCAGGAACATTCCTGCCGGCGGTCACGTTGCGGAGAAAGGGCATCACGTCGTCGGGGCCGTTCGGCCCGCCGAAGCTCAAGAGACACAGGGCGTCGTACACGCAGCAAGTATGCACGCCGACGTCAACCCAGCGCCTCTCGTGCTCGCGAACCGTCCGGTGATCGACAGGGCACAACATGTCTTGTCGTGACCTGGCTCAAACGAGACACTCAGCCGCCCGGTCCCCGATCGATCGGGTGCCATGCACCGTCGCGACGGACTGCCGGCTCGCCTTGGCCGACCGCCCGGACCGTTCCGGAGCTCTCGATGATGGCGCCGCCACACTCTGGCAACCCCCACAGGTCGAGGTCGTCGGGAACCGGCCAACCACGATCGCCGCCGGGCGACCAGTGGGGGAGTGCGAGGCCGTCGACCAGACCGAGGCCGTCGACGACGTCGGCGCCTCCGCCCGGACGAACCATCCGGGTGCACAGCACCATCGCGCCGGCCGACGCCCCGGAGATCGCCATGCCCGCGGCATGCAATGCGAGGACTCGTTCTTCGACAGCGCCATTCAACACGTCGCGCAGGCTCGCCGGTGAACCGCCCGGGAGGATCAGCAATGCAATGGAGTCGTCGAGTGCATCGAGTGCCGCAGTCATGTCGGCCCGAGGATCGGGCACCGTGACGACGTCGGCACCGAGTGCGGCGTAATGTCGAGTCGCCCGTGCCGACGCCCCGGCGTAGTCCGAACCCGGCCGAGCAGCACCGGCGAGAACTGCGACCGCGCCCGTTGCGGCGAGCGCGAGTACCTCGGCGTCCATCGTCCGGCACCCGTCGGTGAACTCGTGCCCGCCCTGCAGACAGATCAGGCCGCTCATGGTCAGGAGGCCGATGCTCAGTCGTCGAAGCCGACGAAGCTGGCGTCGTCGTCGATGGCGACACGACGCGACACGACGTCGTTCGCGACGAAGTCCTCGTTCGGCCACCCCATCGCGACGCACGTCATGATCACTTCGTCTTCGGGGATGTTGGCGTGTTCGCGCACGACCGCCGACTGCATGATGCCCTGGCCGTTGATCACACAGCCGAGACCCTTCGAGGTCGCTGCGAGCACCAGGCCGTAGGTCGCTGCACCGCAGTCGAAGTGGGCAACGGTGTCGTCGGCGAGGTCCTTGTCGATCGTGATGACGACCGAGACCGGAGCGTCGAACTGGCGGAATCCGCGCATCACCCAGTCCTGGCGGCGCGGCTTGTCGTCACGCTCGATGCCCATTGCCTCGAACAACTGCACGGCGATCTCGATCTGACGCTCACGGTGCGGGCCCTGGTAGCCGTGATCAGCGGTCTTGATCTCACGGTTGACTGCGGCGCCGGACATCATGCGTTCGGTGTTGCCCTCACGGATCAGCTCCAGCGGCGCGCCCGTGACGACGTGGAAGTTCCATGGCTGGGTGTTCATCGACGACGGTGCCCGCTTGGCCAGCCCGACGATCTCACGCATCAACTCGAGGGGGACCGGGTCGGGCTTGTAGCCGCGGATGCTCCGGCGGGAGCCGACGAGGGATTCGAACGAGGGGGACTGCGTCATGGCTGAATTGTGGTCTGCAGCCGTCCGTCGCAACGATTCCAGGTTCAGCGGCTGTCCCAGTCGCCGGTCAGTCGCCGGTCAGTCGCCGGTCAGTCGTCGTCGCGGACGGCGATACCGAACATGGCATCGGCGAGCTGCGACCAGTACGGCGCGGGCACGTCGTGGCCCATCTTGCCGAACACCAGGAGGTCGGCGCCGGGAACGGCAGCCGCAGTGGCCTCGCCACCCGACAGAGTGATGAGGGAGTCCTCGCGGCCGTGCACGACGAGCGTCGGAACATCCAGTTCGCGGAGGCGCTCGGTGCGGTCGCCCGTCGAGGCGATCGCAGCGATCTGGAAGGCGGCGCCGGCAGGGTGGAAGCACCGGTCGTAGCTTTCGGCAGCTCGAGACTTCGCCTCGGCTTCGTCGAACAGCGAACCGGCGACGATCCGCGACGTGTTGACGGTGGAGGCAATGGCGCCGGCGCGGTCGGTGGGCGGCGGTGCCAAGAGTGCGCCGATCGCAGACGGGTCGGGCTGACCGACGTCGCCGGCGCCGGTCGTCGACATGATGCTCGTCATCGACAGCACCCGGTCGGGGTGCTCGATCGCCATCATCTGCACGATCATGCCGCCCATCGACGCACCTGCGATGTGCGCAGCCGGGATGGACAGCGCATCGAGGAGGCCGACGGCGTCGGCTGCCATGGTCGACAGTGAGTACGGGGCATCGACGGCTTCGCCCGACATCGACTTCGCGTAGAGCGCCATGACGTCGGGCGGATCGCCGGCGGTCTTGGTCGACAGCCCGACGTCGCGATTGTCGAAGCGGATCACGCGGAAGCCACGTTCGAGGAGTTCGGAGATGAAGCCGGGGCTCCACAGGGTCATCTGGGCGCCGAGGCCCATGACGAGCAGCAACGGTGGCGCGTCGTCGGGACCGAAGCTCTCGTAACAGATCTCGATGTCGTTCACTTCGATCGTGGGCATCGAGAGATCATGCCATCTCGACACCTGTCGGGCAGTTGTCCGGCCTCGCCAACGCATGTGGTTGTTGCGCTCTCTGTGCGCAACAACCGCATGCCTTCACCCAGCGGGACAGACGTTGGGTGATTTTCAGAGCAGGTCGGCCACGGCCTCGTCGAGCGTGGGATGCACGAATTGGTATCCGCTCTCCATGAGCACTGTCGGCAGCACACGCTGGCTGGGGAACAGGGTGGCCCGCACGGCTTCCCGACCGAGTCGCAGGTCGAGCGCGATCGTGGGTGTCGGGATCCGGGTCGGGCGACGAAGTGCACGGCCGATGGCAGCGATGTACGCCGCGTTGCGCTCCGGGGTCGGGGCAGTGAAGTTGATCGGCCCTGACAGTTCTTGGTCGAGCACGTGAAGCATGCCACCGACCTGATCGTCGATCGAGATCCAGCTCCAGAACTGTCGGCCCGAACCAATGCGTCCGCCGAGCCCGAGCTTGAAGAACGGGAGCTGCTCACCCAGTGCCCCACCGTCAGCGCTCAGCACCAGCCCGGTACGGAGTCGGGAAACCCGGATGTCGGCTTGCTCAGCGGGCGCCGTCGTTGCTTCCCGATCCACACAGAGCTGAGCCAGGTACGCCGTGCCGGCAGCCGACGTCTCGGTGAGCTCGTCGTCGCCGCGATCACCGTAGATGCCGATCGCAGAGCCGTTGAGAAGCGCAGCCGGCGGTCGATCCAGGCCAGCGAGCGCACCGGACAGCAGTGCGGTGGCCTTGATGCGACTGTTTTCGATCTCCTGCTTCTGCACCGCCGTCCATCGCTTGTTGGCAAGCGCTTCGCCCGCCAGGTGGACAACGGCGTCGATGCTCTCGAAGCCCCGTGCGTCGACCGTACCGACACGATGAACCGCATCGGGGTTGTGTCAGGCGGTGAAGGGCGTGTCCGGGAGCGGGATCTTGGCGACGAGGTCGTGATCGTGGGTGGCGAGATGGAGCAGGAAACTGCCGATGCCCGCGGCGCCCTGCATGTAGCCGGTCTGGCGCTCGACGAAGTCGGGCCTCGAGCGGTGTTCGGCCTGGCTCCACGACCGCTTGCCATCGTCCACGGTGCTGGCATCGAGGATCACTGCGGCGGTGCGTCGCGCCACGTCGAGGTACGCCGGGTTGCCGGTCGCTCGGTGCAGGAAGAGCGCGTAGTCGCCGATGCCGGAATCACCGCAGCACTGGCCGTAGTTGTTCCAGAGCCCGTCGCTGCGCTGTTCGGGCGCACCTGTCGCGAGGAGTCCGCGCATGTTGGCGTGCATCCGTTCGAGCCACCGCTGCTCGCCCGTGATCTCGTGCAGCAGAAACAGGAGCCGACCGGTGCCGGGCGGACCGTGGCACACGCCGAGGTAGTAGAGCCCGGGGTGCTGATCGGTGTGGCAGACCAGGGTGCCGTTGCTGGCCGGATCGGTCTCGACGGTGTGCGCCTCCACGTAGCCGGCCGCCGCGATCGCGACGTCGAGGTACCGCTGCTCACCGGTTGCCCGATACAGGTCGGCGAGGAAGTACGCGACACCGGATGCACCGTGCGCGAAGTTCGGCGCATCGAACGGGAACGGCATGTCGGCCATCATCAGCCAGTTCGGCCCGCCGTCGCCGTCGACCGACATCTCGATCAGGCGGTCAGCAGTCTTGCGTGCGAGTTCCAGGGCCTGGGGGTCGAGGCCCTGGCGGTGCGCGTAGAGGTAGCCGAGACCCGCTCCGGCGGCTCCGATGCTGAGGTCGAGGAGTTCCCGTTCTCCGGTGATGCCGGTGATGTCGGAGAACGGGATCGCTTCGATCCATCCGACACCGGAACCGAGCGGCTGTGATCGTTCGGTCATCTGCCCGACGATGCGGCCGGCCGCGTCTCGGAATAGCGCTGCTCCGCTCGCTTTGGCGAGTTCGTTGAGGACGAACATGTAGCCCGGCAGGCCGCTGTAGATCGCGATCGAAGCGTCGTCGATTGTGTCGAGCGCTGCGACGATCTGGTCGCCGGCGCGCACTGCGATGTCGAGGTGCAACTGCTCCCCGGTCGCCCGGTGCAGTTCGAGATAGAAGAGCACGACGCCAGCGCTGCCGTGATACAGGTCGTGTCGACTCGCCCCACTTCCATCGGGGATGCGCGCCCACGTCGTTCCGCCACCATCGTCGACCCGCACCGACGCGATGAACGCCTCCACCTCGAGCGACGCCTGCAGTGGGTCCGGAATCTCCATGGACCGAAGGTAGTGCCGCGTCAAGGAACGATTGCGCTGTTGTGGGGCGCCCGAAGCGCCGATCAGTGACGACGCCTGCTCGGTTCGCCCCGGTCGAGCGGCTATCCGACGAGGGAGTGGTAGATCGCCATCGTCCGCTCTGCGGCGACGTCCCATCCGAAGTCGGCGACTGTTCGCTGCCGCCCGGCCACGCCCATCGCCCTCGCCCGGTCCGGATTCCGGACGACGTCGTTGACGGCTGCGGCGAGTCCTTCCTCGAATGCCTCCGGCTCGTCGGCGTCGTAGTGAACGAGCAGGCCCGTCTCGCCGTCGACAACCACGTCGGGGATCCCACCGACGTCGCTCGCGACGACTGCGGTCTCGCACGCCATCGCCTCGAGGTTGACGATGCCGAGAGGCTCGTACACGGACGGGCACACAAACACCGTGCCGTGCGTGAGCACCTGCCGCACTTGCTCACGCGGCAGCATCTCCGACACGAGATGAACGGCGTCGCGATTGGCGCGCAGGGTCTCGACCAGGGCGTCGGTCTCGGCGGCAAGCTCCGGGGTGTCCGCAGCGCCGGCGAGGAGTACGAGCTGCACTGACTCGTCGAACCCGAGCGCCGCACGCAAGAGGTGCGGTACGCCTTTCTGACGCGTGATCCTGCCGACGAAGACGACCGATGGCCGGTCGGGGTCGACGCCCAACCGCTCGAGCACGTCGGTGCCGAGATCGGGTCGGTAGAAGTCGGTGTCGATGCCGTTGTGGACCACGTGCACCTTGGCCTCGTCGAGCGATGGATAGGCGGAGAGGACGTCGCGCTTGGAACCGTGGCTCACCGCGATCACCGCGTCGGCGCCCTCGTAGGCCGTTCGCTCCGCCCACGACGACACCCGGTAGCCGCCGCCCAACTGCTCGGCCTTCCACGGTCGGTGGGGCTCGAGCGAGTGGGACGTCACGACGTGGGGGATGCCATGGAGCAGCTTCGCCCAGTGGCCTCCCATGTTGGCATACCAAGTATGGGAGTGGACGAGGTCGCAATCGCCGGTCTGATCGGCCATCGCCAGATCCGCAGCCAGCATCCGAAGCGAGGCGTTCGCATCGACGAGCATCGGATCGTGTTCGGAATGCGCGATGGCCCCGGGCCGCGGGTCGCCCATGCAATGCACCTCGACGTCGGCGAGATCTGCCAGTTCGCGCACGAGGAAGTCGACGTGCACCCCGGCGCCCCCGTACACGTGAGGCGGGTACTCGCGGGTCAGGATGCCGATGCGCATGAAACAAACCTAGTGCCGTGGCAGGTAGCGCTCGCACGCTGCGCATCCGGCGTTTGGTCTGAGCCTCGTCAACGTCGTCGCGTATCAGCCGCTGCTTGGTCATCACCGGGAGACTGGCACTGTGGCGGGACTCGAAGGCGCAGGAGGTCCGTCATCGGATCCGGAATTCATCGTGGCAATGCTCACTACGGCGATTGTTCCGAAGCCCACGATGATCAGGATCGCGTCGCCGAGCGTCGACGTGCCGATCACGAGCGGTCTGTGACGCCTCGGCGAGTCGGAGTCATCCGCCGGCGGTGTGTCGCGGAAGCTGACTCATCCATTCTCGAAACATGTCAACATCGTGTCTCTCGCGTACGACCGGCGCCGGCAGCATTGGAGGAAACCGCCACTGGACCCGTCCCGGGTCAAGCTGATCCAGCGTGGCGTACCAGTCCCTGAGTGATGGCCCGAGTCGCCGGTGTAGCTGGAAGTTGCGGCGGCGGCGCGTGAGATCGGAATTGCGCTGCCGCTCCAGAGTCTGATCGTCTGGAAAGCTGACCAGGACGACGTCTGCGAGTCCGAGCCGTTGCTGAGTGATCGCATTGGTCGCAGCGGCCACCCCGAGATCGAAATCGTCCCAGGATTCAACTCCGATTCGCGCAAGGCAATAGTCGTAGTGGAGCTTGAGCGGGTCCGTATCGCACAAGGCGATGCCACTTTTCATCTCGACGTCGATCGCCTCGGTCCAGCGGCGACAGTTCACCTCTGCCCAGAACCCGGCAAGACGATCTGCGCTGAAGCCGACAGGTCCGTCGATGCGGCCGGTTTCATCAATCACGTTGTCGGATCCGTGTGCTGTCGCCCAGGTCGACTTGCCCGTCGCGCTGGGGCCTTCGACGACAAGGATCACCCGGTCATCGTGTCACTCCACGAACAGCGATCCGCGGCTCGTTCTGATCGAGTCGGACCGATCTCATCTGCCAGTCAGGTAGTGATGCGAGTTTCCACTCGGGCCAGTCGTCGTGGAGCGGCTGGGCGAGGTGGGAATCTGAGTGAATCGGTCGACGTACCGACAACACACACTCGTGGTCGGACAGGTGTGATCAACCGAGCGTGACCGGTCCGTCACCAGACGTCCACCAAAGCTGTCCGCGGACGGACTTCGCAACCGTATACGGCGCACACTCCTCGGTAACGCTGCCCGAGCAATCCGAGAGCGCGATGGCGGGTGAACGCGACAAGCGAATATCACGGCCTGTGCGAAGCATTGAGTTCCGACGATCCTCACGACGAGTGCTGGACCTTTGGCGTTCCGCCCCAGCAGCTGTGGTTCTGGTCGAGACGACAGGCTCTGGGGGCGGCGACGCAGCCGGGTCATCTGAAGCCGGGCGAGCGGGAACGTCCGGCGCGCCAGTACGTTGCAGTCCATGGCTGAACAGAACGCATCCGAGCAATCAGAGCAGCGATCAGAGCAGATGGTGTCGGTGACCCGCGAGATGAACGCCAGCCCGGCTGCGATCTTCGACATCCTGGCCGATCCGGCTCGCCACGGCGACATCGACGGCTCCGGCATGGTGCTCGACGTGCGCAAAGGCCCGGATCGTCTTGCGCTCGGAGTGAAGTTCGGGATGGACATGAAGCTGGGCCCGCTCCCGTACCGGATCTCGAACAAGGTCGTCGAGTTCGAGGAGAACCGGCTGATCGCCTGGGCGCACATCGGCAAACACCGCTGGCGCTACGAACTCGAACCGCTCGATGGCGGCGAACGCACCCGCGTCACCGAGACCTTCGACTGGTCGACAGCGCGCATCCCGAAGGCGATCGAACTCGCTGGCTACCCGAAGAAACACCCGGCGAACATGGAGGCGACGCTCGCCCGGCTCGCCGCACTCGTCGAGAGCTGACAGGTCGGCGCGAGTCGACGAAGCAGTCGCCGAGGACGGTACGGACACACGCCGCACTCGCGGGTACGTTGCGTCCCCATGAGCATTCTCGGCACCCGGGTCGTCCGCAAGGAAGACCCTGAACTCCTGACCATCGGCGGCAAGTACGTCGACGACCTCGCGCCGGCCAACGCGCTCTACGCGACCTTCGCCCGCGCCGCGGTCGCCCACGCCCAGATCGTCGACATCGATGTGAGCGAAGCCCTCGCACTCGACGGTGTCGTCGCTGTCTTCACCGCAGCCGACCTCGGATTGACCCCGCAGGCCCCGGGCATGCCGATGCTCGACCAGTCGATGACCCGGACCTGGCTCGCCAGCGACCGGATGCGCTACGTCGGTGAGCCGCTCGCCGTCATCGTCTCGACGTCGCCGTCCGTCGGCGCTGATGCCGTCGATCTGATCATCGTCGAGGACGAGCCACTGCCGGTCGTCGTCAGCGCTCGTGACGCGCTGCGCGACGAGACGCTGCTGTTCCCGGATGCCGGAACGAACATCACCTTCGCCCACCCGAGCGCAGCCGACGAATCGTTCTTCGACGGCTGCGAGGTCACCGTCGACCTGACCTTCCGCAACCAGCGCCTCGCCCCCTGCCCGCTCGAAGCGCGTGCCACGGTCGCTTCCTGGTCG
>RCMY010000752.1_pt1 | contig 30789 bp, 40 predicted proteins | sample 2041341 | NCBI WGS metagenome assembly RCMY01 (sample SAMN09708234, study PRJNA481090) | Marine sediment metagenome, whole genome shotgun sequencing project. | reverse complement strand
AACCAGAGACGAGGTCCACGGCCAGGATCGGCAGACCGTCGGGCATCGTCGGCCAGTCGTAGGCGCGTCGCAATCCCGTTCCGTATGCGGCGTCTATCAACAGGTCGACCGGCGGGAACGTGGTGATCTCCTCGACCGAGCCCGCTTCCCGGATCACGACGACGACACCTCGGCGCCGCAGCACCTCCGCTGCGACACGGCCGTCTGCCCCGTTGTTGCCCGGGCCCGCGATCACCATCACGCGCCGCCCGTAGGTCCCGCCCATGACGTCGACCGCCGCACGGGCGACAGCTCTCCCGGCCCGGTCGATCAGCACCTCCACCGGCTCGGGTGCAGCAGCATCGATTTCGGCCATTTCGTCGGGGGTGACGATCGGGATCATGAACCCAGATTGCCCCGTATAGGCACCCTTGTCAGCTTCGCCAGCGTTGGGCAAGGTCGGCGATGTTCGCCGTGAGCAGCTCGACCACCGGAATTTCGCCGAGGAGGTCTTCGCGGAAGGTCGCCTCGGTCTCCGTCACCGAGTCGCGCAATGCGGCGTACCGCTGGCGGTACCCCTGCATGACCCCTCGGGCGGCGTCAACGCTGAGGCTCTCTGCGAACCGCACGTGTAGCAGCGTGAGACCGGTCGTCTCGCCGTCCTTGATCTCGGGCACGATGACGATGGGTCGGTTGTCGGACGCGCCAACCGTGACCAGCAGTCGCTGTTCGGTTGCGACGCGCCGCTTGGTTCCCCGGAGGGTGGGCTCGCGCTCGGTCCGCGTGGGAATGTTGCGGGCCATACCGCCTTGGTCGATGACCACTGCCGTGGCGTCGTGAGCGTCGCCCTGGACCCGGTAGCGGGTATAGCCGATGATTTCGGCCACGGCGGGATCGAGATCGGCCAGGGCCCGAAGCGACCGGTACGTGAGCTGGTCGCGCGGGGCGCCGGCCTCGATGACCGCAGCAGCCAGGCCAGCTTGGAGCAACGTTTCGTCGGAGCGAGAAATCCCGACCGTGACCGTTTTGGCCTGGTGCTTGATCGCGTCGATCGGCCGCGTGAGCTCGTCGATCGCGATCGTGAGCCCAAGCAACAGGTCTTCGAGAACGACGCTCGGCGTACCCACCTTGCCGAACTCGACCTGGTACGCGTCGAGCGGCAACGTCCCGAGGGCGAAGCGCAGCTGCGACGAGAGTCGCACCGCCGTGCTCGCCTCGAGCACGCCGTTGTACGAGCCGTCGCGAAGACCGGCGAAATAGCGGGTCGCCTCGCTCCGCATGACCGGGCGGAGTTCTGCCAGCACGGAGTCGGCCTGCACCGACCGAAAAGACTCGGAGGCCGCCTGCTCGATCTGGGCACGGATCTCGCGCAGCGGTTGCGCAAGACCATCGATGGCCCGTGCTGCCTCGTAGCCGAACAGATGGCCGACCACGGTGGACAAGATGAACGCCAGGCGGGGATGCACGGCGGGCACCATCACCGCGTCGAGTGCCGCCGAGAACCGGGCTTCGCCTTCGGTGGCGATCACCAAGGGCGCCGCTTTGTGCGCCTTGTAGATCGCGACCTCCTTCGCCACGTCGTCGGCGGTGGAGCCGGTCAATCCCGCCGCACAAACCAAGATCATCGGTTCGGCCGACAGGTCGATGTGTTTCTTGTCCTCGGTGTAGTCGACGGCGATCGACTTGTAGCAGAGCTCGCTGAGCTTGATTCGAAGCTCGCGTGCGGCAATGTGATTGGAGCCGTTGCCGACCACCGCCCAGTAGCGGCGGCTCGGTGCGTGTTCACCCGCGATGCGGGCGATGTCGCTGCGACGTTCGAGCGTTGCCTCCATTGCGTCGGGCATCTCGCGAATACCGGCCAGCAGCTTTTGGTGCGACGTGTGCGAGTCGGGCTTCACCAGCTCGGTGATGGCGATCGCCAACAGCAGACCGGCGGCGATCTGCGAATAGAACGCCTTCGTGGACGCAACGCTCATCTCGACGTCACGGCCGTCTGAGGTGTACAACACGCCGTCGGCCTTGTCGGTGAGATCGCTGTTCCGGCGGTTGACGATGGCGATGACCGCGGCGCCCCGGCTGCGCAACAAGTCGACCGTACGATTGGTGTCGGTGGTGGTGCCCGACTGGCTGATGGCGACCGCAAGCGTATTGCTCATGTCCGTCCGCATGTTGAAACCCGAGACCTCGGTGGCCGGCATCGCATCGACGCGCATCGTGGTATCGGCGAGTTCCTCGCGAAGCGCTGCGGACAGACTGGCTCCGGCGACTGCGGCGGTTCCTTGACCGATCACCAGAATTTCGGTGATCGTCCCGGCGGTCAATCGAGCGGCGACCTCAGCCGGAATCGTGTCGGGGCCGAGCCTGACCGACAACACCCCGTCGGTATCGATGAGATGACCACGAAGCGTCTTGCGAAACGATATGGGCGCCTCGGTGATTTCCTTCAGGAGGTAGTGCGGGGCATCGCCGCGATCGATGTCGCGCGTCGTGATTTGCGCCGTGACCACATCGGCCTCGGATACCGGTAGGGGCGTGCCGTCGTAGGCTTTGCGGAGAATGCCGGACAGCTCGCCGGCCCGAGCGGACTCGAGGTCGATCAGCTGACCGCGACTGGCGTTGGGATTCTCGGGGTTGCCTGGCGTCTCGCCATCGAGGCGGATGAACTTCGACGTCATTTCGACGACGCCGTAGGGTTCGCTCGCAACGACGAAGGCATCGTCGGCCAAGCCGATGAAGACGCCTTGGCCGCTGCCGCGCAGCGCGAGTTGCACGCGGCCCGGGGCCAGAGCCGAGCATGCGCCAATCGCTACCGAGCCCTCCATCGCCGCAACGCTGCGCCGGAACGACTCGGTGACGTCGTGGCCGCCACGGAGGTGCGTGGCCATCAATGCCGGAATCACTTTGGCGTCCGTCGTGATCTCGGGTGCGATCATCAGACCCTCGGCTGCGATGAGATCGGCGAAGTTGTCGACGTCGCCGTTGAGCACCGCGACGCAATACGGCTGCACCTCATCAGAGGTCTGATCGGAGTTGAGCGGATGGGTATTGGGTTCGGAAACGATACCCACGCTGGCCCAGCGAGTATGGCCGAGAACCACCGTTTCGGCTGCGTCATTGTCGAGCGCCCGCCGCAGGAGGTCGTCGTCCTGAATCGCTGCGCGAAGTGCCGCCGTGTTGTCGCCCAATTCTCCGATTTCGGCCGCGGCTTTGTAGACGAACGACAGGGACTCGTTCTCGCCCAGTCGCACAGACCGCATCCGAAAGAGGGGGTCGGTGGACCGGTTGCCAATCGCCGCCTGCACGCCGGCGTCGTCGAGATCAAGCGCGTGGTTGTGCACCATGAGGTGCAAGCCCGCGGAGTCGCGGCCGCGAACCTCGAGCCGGTCTATTGCCGACAACGCCTGCTGCACGGACAGGTACGTCCCGAGCGCAGCCGGTCCGGCATCGACGCCGGCAAAGGTCGCCACCTCCCGAGCGGTACGCACCCGGTCGCGCACGATGCTCCATGCCGCGTCCCTGAGGCGAACGAGGGCGGCATTGGTGGCCTCCAGAGACTGGGCGCCCTCGGCGTCGAGGCGCCGTTCGATCTCGTTGATGCGCTCTTCTATCGACGCGACCGACGCGCTGATCGACGACACCATGGACGCATCGCTCAGCAAGCACTGCAAGCCGGGCACGCCGAGCAACACCGCGTTGGCCTGCTCCAGGAGTTCAGCGGTCTCGCCCAACGCACGTGCGAGGTCGCCGGCGTGGTCGAGTGCCCCGGATGCGGCGTCGATCAGATCGATGATCTCGGCGGGGCTCGGGATCGGCCGAGTGGCCGGTCGCCGAATCACCGCGATAATGCCGCACATGGGATCCTCCGAAAGAAATAGGGCTGCGCCAGTGTACGAGCCGAAGCGGCGCTGCCCTGGGCACCCCTATCGGTGAATGTGCACTGGTCCTGAAGGCGTCGTTGCTGTCAGAACAGTTCTTGGGCGAGGGCCGCCAACGAACCAGCGACGCGTTCGGCCGTCGCCGCATCGGCGGCTTCGGCCATCACCCGAACGAGGGGTTCGGTTCCGGACTTGCGCAACAGCACTCGCCCGGTCTTTCCCAACTCGGCTTCCGCCGCGGCAACGGCCGACGCCATTTGCTCGGTGGGGTCGTCGGGCATGGTCGACACTCGAACATTGATCAGGGTCTGGGGCAATCGGGTCATGGCTTCTGCCGCGAGCTCCGCCAACGATGACGACCGCCTGGTCAACACGTCGAGCAACTGCACCGCGGTAAGGAGTCCGTCGCCGGTGGTGGCGATGTCACCGAAGATGACGTGGCCCGATTGTTCGCCGCCCAGGTTGAAACCGCCGGCGTCGAGCGCCTCGATGACGTAGCGGTCGCCCACATTGGTGTCGAGCACTTTGATGCCTTGGCGCTCCATTCCGAGCCGGAACCCGAGGTTCGTCATGACGGTGACCACGACCGTGTCGTGAGCGAGCGTTCCCCGCTGATGTTTGTCGATGGCACAGATGCCGATGATCTGATCGCCGTCGACCACGTTGCCGTGCTCGTCGACGGCAACGACGCGGTCGGCGTCGCCGTCGAATGCGATACCACCGTCGGCGTCGTGCTCGAGCACCGCTGCCTGCAACATCTCCGGGTGATTCGATCCGCAGCCGTCGTTGATGTTGCGGCCATTCGGAGCATCGCAGAGGGCAATCACGTCGAGCCCGAGTGCACCGAGCACCCGCTCGGCCAGCGCCGAATTCGAGCCGTTCGCCATATCGACGACGTAGCGACCCTGCAACGAGCGGCCGTCGATCGACGCGGCGATGCTGGCCTGGTACCCACCGAGCGCATCGATTCGCTTCACCAACGGTGCCGCTTCTTTCGGCGCGGGATGGCTTGTAGTGGCGCGCAGCACCGCGGAGATCTGATCCTGCAGGTCGTCGGTGAGCTTCTTGCCGCCGGGCGCAAACAGCTTGATGCCGTTGTCGATCCATGGATTGTGCGACGCCGAGATCATCGCCCCCGGCCGATCCTCGGTCATCGACACCCACGCCACCGCCGGCGTGGGGACAACCCCGAGGCTGAGCGTTTCGGTGCCGACGCTGGCAAGTCCATCGGCGAGCGCCTGCTCGAAGAGCGGACCCGACTCGCGCGTGTCGCGGCCGACCGCAAAGGCGTCGGCACCGAGCACGCTCGCGGCCGCCGCGCCAAGGGCGCGAACGAATTCGGCGGTGAGTTCATCGCCGGCTTTGGCCCGAACACCGTCGGTTCCGAACGGCAGCTTGTTCATGGAGAAGCCAGCAGGCGGCTGGGTTACGGCTAGCGCTTCGAGTACTGCGGAGCCTTACGGGCCTTCTTGAGGCCGTACTTCTTGCTTTCCTTCTTGCGCGAATCGCGCGTAAGGAAGCCGGCCTTCTTGAGGCCGTCGCGGTAGTCGACGTCGATGTCGATGAGCGCCCGGGCAATACCGAGGCGCATGGCACCGGATTGGCCGCTCATGCCACCGCCGTGCACGGTGGCGTCGATGTCGTAGTTCTCTTCGTTCTCCGTCATACGCAGCGGCTCGGTGAGCTCGTTGCGGTGGACAGCGGACGGGAAGTAGTTCTCGATCGGGCGACCGTTGACAACGATCTTGCCGGTGCCGGGGCGGAAGCGCACCCGAGCGATGGCGCGCTTGCGGCGGCCGGTGGTTGAGGTGAGCGGAACAGTAGCCATGTGATGAGACCTCTAGGCCTTCGACCGAGCGTGCTCGACGGCGAGCGGCTGCGGATCCTGTGCGGAGTGCGGATGGGTGGGACCGGCGTAGACCTTGAGCTTGTTGATCTGTGCCCGACCCAGGCGGGTCTTGGGAATCATGCCCCGTACGGTGTCGAGCACCGCCTGCTCGGGCGTATCGGCCAGCTTCTTGGCGTACGTGGTGGTCTTGAGACCGCCCGGAAATCCGGAGTGGCGGTAGATCGGCTTGCGCTCGGCCTTGCCTGCGGTGAGCACGACCTTGTCGGCGTTGATGATGATCACGTGGTCGCCGGTATCGATGTGCGGCGTGAAGGTGGGCTTGTGCTTGCCGCGGAGGATGTTGGCAACCTCGGTGGCCATGCGGCCCAGGACGAGGCCTTCAGCGTCGACGATGTGCCAGGCACGCTCGATCTCAGAGGCTTTTGGGGTATAAGTAGACACGTCGTTCTCTGCTGATTGGTTGGGGCGCTGGGTTGACTGCGCTACACGCGCCAGGCCAGCGGATCACGGTACTAGCGGCCTCTCGTATCAGCAACCCGCGAGCGCGCTGCTATGACGCGACATTCAGCACGGTTCGGATGCCGCGGGCGTTACGGAGGTGGTCGAGACCCTCGTTGATTTCCGACAGATCCAACCGGTGGCTGATCATCGAGTCGAGGTCGAGTTTGCCGGCGCGCCACAGCGCCATGAATTTTGGGATGTCGCGTTGGGGGTGACAGTCGCCGAGCAGCGAGCCGATGATGCGTTTGCCATATGTTGCCAACAGCACCGGCATGAATGAGGCGGAGGCGAGCGTGGCGTCCGCCCCGACGACGACGGTCGTCCCGCCATTGCGGGTGGCGGCCAGGCAGGTCTCGACCAGTGAGGCCACCCCGGCGGCCTCGAACGCGTAGTCGACGCCGATGGTCCCGGTGTCGGCGACGACCTTGGCGGCCACGTCGTCGGAAAGCGGATCGATGAGATCGGTAGCGCCGAAATGCGTTGCTGCATCGCGCCGCTCGGCAACGGGGTCGGACACGATGATCTTGGCCGCGCCGGCGAGGCGCGCGCCCTGCACGATGGAAATGCCGATGCCGCCGAGGCCGGTGACGAGCACGGTGGCCCCCGGTTCGACTTTCGCGGTGTTGATGACCGCGCCCACGCCGGTCTGGACCGCGCAGCCGATGACGCAGGCCACGTCGAGTGGGGTGTCGGGGTCGAGGCGCACGACGGCCGGGCCCGGCACGACGGTGTGTTCGCTGAATCCGCCAACCCCCAGCCCGCGTTTGACCAGGGTGCCGTTGCGACTGAACGGGGATGTCCCATCGGAGCGCAGACCCGTCGTGAAGGATTGCGCCTCTCCACAGGCGGTGGGCTGATCGCGACTGCACCAGTAGCACTGGCCGCACGGCGCAAGGGGCGTGATGAGCACCTTGTCCCCCGCAGCGACATGGGTGACCCCCGAGCCGACGAGTTCCACAAACCCGGCGGCTTCGTGACCCAGAATGATCGGGTCGCCACCCCCGGCAAGGTCGATCATCGAGAGGTCCGAATGGCAGATGCCGCAGTTCGCGATCTTCACCAGGACCTCGCCGGGTCGGGGTTCCTCGACGTCGATGTTGTCGACGAGGCCGAGGCCTGCTCCGGCGGTTTCAAAAAGGGCGGCGCGCATGTTCGCAGTTTCGACCACCGTGGCTGCGCCCACAAGTTCAGACGTTCGAGCGCATCCTCGAACGGCACAATTCTTCGACCATCCCACACTTGGGGCCCAATACCTGGTTGCTTACGCAGTCCAGAAAGACATTCCCCCCAACAAGTACGGGGGCTGAAGGAGTAGGGACCTACATGGCAACCAAAGCTGAACTGATCACCGCGGTCGCAGACCGCGCCGGTACCGACAAGAAGTCGGCCGAAGCCGTTCTCGGAGCGTTCTTCGATCACGCCGCCGAGCAGGTCAAGGCGGGCGAGAAGGTCCAATGGCCCGGTTTCGGAACGTTCTCGATGGGCGAGCGCGCTCCCCGTACGGGCCGTAACCCGCAGACCGGCGAGAGCATCAAGATCAAGAAGAGCCGCTCGGTGAAGCTCTCCACCTCCGCACCGATGAAGAGCTGGTTGCTCACCAAGGGCAAGAAGCGCTGATTTCACGTATCCCCTGCTCAGGGGGTACGAACGGAACCGAAGGAGCCGGGCGCCATGCGCCCGGCTCCGTTCTGTTTTGGCCCGGTTCGAAGGCGTCAGACCACGAACGGGTGATGAAACGGCGTCTACTGTTTGTCCGCGGCGTAGGTGATCAGGCGGGCCATCACCTCGTCGTCTGCCTTGTCCACACTGCCGCAGTCGAACGGAGGTTGTGGGTCGTACTCGATCATCAGCTGCATGGCCTTCGCGGCGACGTCGTCCACCAACAGCTCGCTCAGACGAAGAGCCATATCGATGCCCGACGACACGCCCGCCGCGGTGATGATCCGTTCGTCGAGGTGCTCGACCACCCGATCCCCCGTCGGCATCGCGCCCAATTGGCGCAGCGTCTCGTACTCGCTCCAGTGCGTTGTGGCCGTCAGATCTCCAAGCAGACCGGCCGCGCCCAGCACCAGAGATCCGGTGCACACCGACGTCGTGAACCGACTGGTTTCGTGTGCGGTCCGCAACCAGTCGAGGATCGGGTTGTCACCCATGAGCGCTCGGGTACCGATGCCACCGGGCATCACGACAACGTCGGGTTGGGGAACGTCTTCGTAGGCCGTGTCAACCATGAGGCCGAGCATGCCATTGTCGGTTCTGATCTCCCCGATGCTCTCCCCGACGAACGAGACGCGAGCGCCGGGCAGGCGCTGCAACACCTCGTACGGGCCGATGGCGTCGAGGGCGGTGATCTGATCGAACAGCGGGATGGCGATGTGCATGGTTGCTCCTGGCTATGCGACGGCGAAGCCACTGGGGTCGACGTCGGTACGGTGCCAGTCGATCACGAATCGCCCGGGACGTCGACGAACACAGCAACAATTCTCGGGTTCTGTCGCCAATCGTCCGCGGTCAGAGAGCGCGCGCTGCGTCCTTTCTCATCCCAACAAGGGCGACCACCGACAGCAGGACCAGTGCGATTCCTGGGATCAGGAAGACCCAGGTGAAGGCGCGGAAGTCGGGCATGCTTGCTGCCTTGTCATAGTTCTCCTGCTGTTCCTGCATGGTGGTGACGAGTGGCTCGTAATGGTCGAGACCGGCAGGCACCTGTTCGAAGATCTCCACGTTTGCGCCCATCAACCCGAGCAGGTTCGTGAAGTCCTCCTCCATCTGCGGAAGCCCTGCCATCATCTGCGTCATCGCCGGGAACTCCGTGGCCATGTACGCGCCGGCATCTTCTTCGCTCATGTTGAGGGCACCGGCGATGGTCGGCACGATTCTGGCGCCATCTGCGCCGAGGGCGCCGAAGCCGGCCAAATAGGCGTTGAACTTGTCGATGTTGTCCTGGCTCATCGCCGGGGCGACGTCGCCGAGCGGTACGAACACGTCGTTGTAGTAGTCGGCCGTGACCTGAACATTCTCCTCGTCCATGATCGGCTCGAAAGCCGACATCATCGCTTCGCCGCCGGACACTTTGTCAGGAAGGCTGAGGGCGAACGGAGCGATGACGCCAAATGCCCCAATCGCGAGTACGGCCCACCAGAGTTTGCGAATCATGTGACTCGCCCCTTTCGTGCCGCCAGGGTGGCGGCGTCATGTCTCTGCATCATCAGTCGCTTTTCGGCGCCGCGGAAGGGGCGAAGGACCCCATCCGCAACTCGCACAAACCTGGTTCGTCGAGCAGGATCAGGGCGTCGCCACGCGCTCGACGAGGGCGGGATCGATCACATCCGGCGCCCGTCGCATCAAGCGCGTGCGGATGGCCGATTCGATGGGGATGATCAGCAACAACAACACGGCAGCGACCGCGCCATCGAGCCAGTAGTGATTACCGGTCACGACCACGACGTAGCTGGTGAGCACCGCGTGGGCGACCGCGACCCAGCGGCCCCAGTGCGGCGTCGCGGTCCAGGCGGCGATGGCGATGAGCACCGCCCATCCGACGTGCAACGACGGCATGGCCTGGAGTTGTCCCGCCACCGTGTTCCCGAAGGATGCGTACACCGATTGGCCGTACTTCACGCCGGTGTCCACGATGCCGAGCTCGTCGAGGAAGCGGGGCGGCGCGAGCGGCAACAATTGAATGACCAAACAGGCGGCGGTCAGGGCGGCGAGCCGGTTGCGCCATCGTGCATACAGGTCACGGTGTCGAACGAACATCCACACCAGGAAGATGCCCATGCCCGGCACATGCGCGCCGCCGTAATAGATGTTGGCCGCTTGCACCCAGAACTCGTGCGGTAGGAGCCATGCCTGCCACGCCGCTTCGTTCGGCAGGTAGATGGCCCGCTCGAAGTCCCACAGCCAACGAGCGCGGCTGTAGGCGCCTTCGAGATGCACCACCGACAATCGACCCGCCAGCTGCCACAAGGTGTACAGCGCCGCGACTATCGAGCCCTCGCGGGTGACGAGGAACAGCGTCCGCCGATCGCGCCGGTAGGACACGGCGGCACCGAGGCCACACAGTGCCGCCAAGACCGCGGCGTAGTCCCACGGAAGCCACACGAAAGCAGCCTAACGACCCAGATTTGCGCGGCACCCGTTCAACCCGCCAACCCGGCGTCTGCCCGAATCGCTTCGATGGGTTCAGCCAGCCGTCACGGGGTACGTCACGTGCCAGAGGGTGAGGCCGTGGGGCGGCGCCAGGTCGCCCGCGGCGGTGCGTTCTTTCGCGGCGATCGTGTCCGGGATCGAATCGACCGCTCGCTCTCCCAGTCCCACCTCAACCAGGGTGCCCGTAATCGCCCGCACCATCTGCTGACAGAACGCCGAGCCCTCGATTTCGAACAGCAGCAATTCGCCGTCCACGATGAAGTCGGTTCGCAGCAGCGTGCGGTGCATCGTCACGGGCGTGCCATCTGGCCAAGGTTTCCTTCGCCGGCAGAAGCTCGAGAAGTCGTGGGTCCCGTAAAGATGCTTCGCGGCCTGTCGCATTGCGTCGACGTCGAGCGGCTCACGCACGTGCCAGTGGGTGAAGCGATCTGTCGGGTTCATCACATCGCCGGTGAAGATTCGATAGCGGTAGAGCCGCTTTGTCGCATCGTGGCGAGCGTCAAACGTCGGCTCGGCCACCGCCACGTCGCGTACGACGATCTCGGGGTTGCACATCGAATTGATCGACCGCATCAGCTTGGCGGCGTCGAAACGCGGCGAGGTGACGTCGAAAGAGATCACCTGTCCCCAGGCGTGCACTCCCTTGTCGGTTCGGCCGGCGCAGGTGATCGACACCTTCTGCTGCAACACCCGCTCGATCACCGCTCGAACCTCGCCGGCGACGGTGCGTACCCCCGGGTTTTCTGCGAAGCCGCGGAACTTGGAGCCGTCATAGGCCAGAACGGCTCGCACGCGGGTCGCTTCAGTCATGGGTTCAGTATGGAGTCCCTCGGCGGAACTGACGTGGTGAAACCGCCAAACCTAACCCTGGCGGGCCTGCGCCAGGAAGACGCCGAAGGACAGCACGGCGCCGATCATCACGGCTCGGCCGAATATCAGCACCGTCACGAGGGTCGAGTGGACGACCAGACCAACGCCGAGGCACACGAGACCGACAGCGAGGCCGACAAGTAGGGACTTCGCGATTGCGCCGACCAGGATCGCGCCGCTGACCGGCTGCTCGAACGAACCCGGTGCGATCACCGGGAACTTTCCCATGAACTCGTCGTCGTCCATACAGGCTTTTCGGCCGAACATGAGCGCCACCAAAGCAAAAACGTAACCGGCGCCGGCCCAAACGGGCCGACGCCGGAATAACTGCGTTTGTGTGGTTCGGAACTACACCAGCTCGATGCGTGCCATTGGGGCCTTGTCGCCGGGGCGAGGTCCCATCTTGAGAATGCGGGTGTAGCCACCCGGACGCTCGGCATAACGCGGGCCGATTTCGTCGAACAGTTTCGTCGCCATCTCTCGATCGCGAAGGAACTTCACGACCTGACGGTGGTTGTGTAGACCACCCTTCTTGGCTTTGGTGATCATCTTCTCTGCCACCGGGCGCATGGCCTTCGCCTTGGCTTCGGTGGTGACGATGCCCTCGGCGGCGATCAACGATGCGACGAGGTTGGCCATCATGGCCTTCTGGTGAGCTGAGCTACCGCCGAAGCGGCGCCCCTTCTTTGGACGTGCAGGCATTGGCTATCAATCCCTCGTCCGCAGCGACAGACCGCGCTCGTCGAGCTTGACGATGACTTCGTCAAGGGACTTCTGGCCGAAGTTGGTGATGGCCAACAGATCGTCCTCGGTCTTTTCGAGCAACTCGCCGATGCTGTTCACCTGGGCCCGCTTGAGGCAGTTCCGGGGACGCTCGGAGAGCTCGAGATCTTCGATCGGGAGATCGAGGTCGGGCGAACCCGACGCGACGGGCGATACTTCGCCGAGCTCGAGACCCTGGGGCTCGTCGCTCATCTCTTCGACCAGCTGCACCAGCGCACGAAGCGTGGCGCCCGAAGAAGCCAACGCCTCTTGCGGGGTGATCGAACCGTCGGTCTCGATCTCGAGGATCAACTTGTCGAAAGCAGAACTCTGCTCGACGCGGGTCGGCTCAACGGTGATCGCTACCCGACGAACGGGTGAGTAGATCGAGTCGAGCGGAATGACCCCGATGGTTTCGGAGGTGTTGTTGCGGTCGGCAGATACATAGCCACGGCCACGTTCGACCGTGAGGTCGGCAGCAAGCCGGCCCTTTGCGTTGAGCGAGGCGATGTGCAGATCGGGGTTGAGCACCTCGACCTCGGCATGGCTCTGCAAGTCGCCGGCGGTGACCTCGGCGGGTCCACGCACATCGAGGCGCAGCGTGACCGGATCGTCGGCGTGGCTGCGCAGGACGAGGTCCTTGAGGTTGAGCAAGATGCCGGTGACGTCTTCGACCACACCGGTGATGGTGTCGAACTCGTGCAGCGCATCGTCGAAACGGACCTGCACGACTGCGGCGCCGGGAATCGACGAGAGCAGGGTGCGGCGCAACGAGTTGCCTATGGTGTAGCCGAAGCCGGGTTCGAGTGGTCCGATGGCGAATTTTTGAATATCACCATCGGCTTCTCCAACCGCTTCGACCGTCGGACGCTGAATGACCAGCATGGGTTTCTCCTCGGAATTTCGAAGTCGACCTCCCAGGCGAACCCGGGAGTATTACTGGATAACTGCATTGCTGAATAACTGCATTGCTGAATGACGGGGCGCGCCAACCGGAACGATTGACGGGCCGGGCGCTCTACTTGGAGTAGAGCTCGACGATCAGTTGCTCGCGCACTGGGATGTCGATCTGTTCGCGCTGTGGGAGTTCGCGGATGGTGGCGGACATGTCGGCCCCGACCTCGATCCAGCCCGGAGCGGTACGGTCGAGCACATCGACGTTCCACTGCAGCACTACGTTGTTGCGGCTCTTTTCGCGCACCTGGACGACATCGCCCTTGCGTACGCGGTAGCTCGGAATGTTGACTCGTTTGCCGTTGACATTCACGTGGCCGTGATTGACGAACTGACGAGCCTGCGACCGGGTGGCGGCGTAGCCCGCACGGTACAGAATGTTGTCGAGGCGAAGCTCGAGGAAGCGCAGCATGGTTTCGCCGGTGACGCCTTCCTTGCGGGAGGCTTCGGCGTACAAGTTGCGGAACTGCTTCTCGGAGAGGCCGTAGCTGAAACGGGCCTTCTGCTTCTCTTGCAGCTGCAGCAGGTATTCGCTGACGTTGCCTCGACGGCGGGAGCGACCGTGCTCCCCTGGCGGGTAGGGACGCTTCTCGAGGGCGACTGTTTCACCCTTGGTGCCCCAAATGTTCGTGCCGAGGCGGCGCGAAACTCGAGCCTTTGGACCGGTATAGCGAGACATCAGACTCTCCGACGCTTTGGTGGGCGGCAGCCGTTGTGCGGCACGGGCGTGACATCTTTGATGCCCGTGACTTCGATGCCGGTGTTCTGAATAGAGCGGATTGCCGTTTCCCGACCCGACCCCGGGCCACGCACGACGACGTCGACCTTGCGGACGCCGTGTTCCATTGCTCGGCGGGCGGCTTGTTCGGCGGCCATCTGGGCGGCGAACGGCGTGGACTTCCGAGAGCCCTTGAAGCCGACGTTGCCAGCCGAGGCCCAAGACAGCGTGTTGCCCTCTTGGTCCGTGATGGTGACGATGGTGTTGTTGAACGAACTCTTTATGTGCGCCACCCCGTGGGTGACGTTTTTGCGTTCTCGTTTGCGGGGGCGACGGCCTCCGGCTGCGGGCTTGGCCATTACTTACGGACCTTCTTCTTGCCGGCGACGGTCTTCTTCGGGCCCTTGCGGGTGCGAGCGTTGGTGTGGGTGCGCTGGCCGCGGACCGGGAGGCCACGACGGTGCCGCAGACCCTGATAGCAACCGATTTCCATCTTGCGCTTGATGTCCTGGGACACCTCACGACGCAGGTCGCCTTCGACCTTCACGTTCGTGTCGATGTAGCCGCGGATCTTTGCGACCTCTTCGTCGGTCAGATCGCGTACCCGAGTGGTGACGTCGACCTCGACCGATTTGCAGATCTCGGCCGCAATCTGCGGGCCGATGCCATAGATGTAAGTAAGGCTGACGCCCACGACCTTTTCGCGGGGGATGTCAACACCGGAGATACGTGCCATTGCTAGCCCTGCCTCTGCTTGTGCCGTGGGTTTGTACAGATGACCTGGACGCGCCCGTGACGGCGGATGACACGGCAGTTGTCACACATCTTTTTGACGCTTGGTCGGACTTTCATAAAAACCTTTGGGGGATACCTGGCGCTACGAGCTTGTTACTTATAGCGGTAGGTGATGCGGCCACGTTGGAGGTCGTACGGCGTGAGCTCAACTTGGACGCGGTCGCCTGGCAAGATACGGATGTAGTGCATCCGCATCTTTCCGGAGATGTGTGCCAGCATTTCATGATCGTTGTCGAGCTTGACTCGGAACATCGCATTCGGCAGCGACTCGGTAATCGTGCCTTCCAGCACGATGGCGTCTTCTTTGGGCTTTGCCAGGGGACTTCTCCTGATGGGACGGATAAATGGCGACGAAACGTCAACGGTGTGACGCGCGCAAGGCCAGTCAGTAACGCTAGCGCGGTGGGTGCACGCGACCAACCCGCGCCTTGTGATAATGCGGCGTGTTCTTTCAGGCTCGCCCACGCGTGGGCAGCCACGGGCAAAAAACCGATCGTGGCGCCCGCACATGCGGACGCCACGATGGCTGGAGGGGACTTTTTCTTGTACTGCTGTTCGTTCGGCTCGCTTACTCGGCGGGCGGGAGGAGGACGGCGTCGATCACGTGGATCACGCCGTTGCTCGCCATCACGTCGGTGGTGACCACGTTGGCGTCATTGACCATCACGGCACCGTCGGTGACCGAGATCGCCACCGTTGCGCCATTGACGGTTTCGACGTCTTGACCATCGAGCGTCACGACGGTCTCGGCAAGAACCTCACCGGGAATGACGTGGTAGGTAAGGATGCTCGCAAGGTCTTCAGAAGCAAGCAGTTCCTCAGCGGTCAGGCCAAGGGCCTCGAGCGCAGCAGCAAACGCATCATCGGTCGGCGCAAGCACCGTGAACGGGCCGTCGCCGGACAGCGTGTCGACCAGACCGGCCGCTTGCACAGCAGCAACCAACGTCGTGAACGAACCAGCACCGACGGCGACATCGACGATCGTGCCCGGCTCATCGGCCATTGCCTCGGTAGTAGACATTGCCTCGGTCGTCGCCGTGGCTTCGGTCGTGGACATTGCCTCGGTCGTCGCCGTGGCTTCGGTCGAGGCAGCTCCAGCGGCCTCGGTGGTGGTGGTCTCGTCGACGACCTCGTCATCGCTGCCACAAGCGGCAGCGATCAACGTGATCGCAAGGAGCAATGACAACATTCGGGTGAGGGGTTTCATGAACTTCTCCAATAACAGGGGGTGTTTGTTGAAGGGTTCTACGGCCGACGCCTTCGACTGGATGCACTTTTAGTGATAAACCTTTCTTCCCTGCTGGCACCCTCGGAACCACGGTGCTGCACACCTTCTTCACATGCGACGCGGGACTTCTGCAAAGCCGACCCGTACTCTCGGTGTTCGTGAAGCAACACATCCTGATCATCGAAGACGAAGAAGCCATCGCCTCTGCGGTGGCCTCGCGCCTCGAGAGTGAAGGGTTCACCGTCGACATCGCCTACGACGGGCCGACCGGGGTCGAGCAATGCGAGGCGTTGCGCCCCGACCTGGTGATTCTCGATGTCATGTTGCCCGGCTTCGATGGCATCGAAGTGTGCCGACGCATTCAGGCCAGTCGCCGAACCCCGGTGCTGATGCTCACCGCCCGTGACGACGAAACCGACCTGCTCGTCGGCCTGCGAATGGGGGCCGACGACTATGTGACCAAGCCGTTCAGCCCCCGGGAGTTGGTGGCGCGCGTCCAGGCCGTATTGCGCCGAACCGGATCGGTGGATGATTCCGACGAGGCCGAACCGACGGCATTGATCGCTGGACCGGTGACGCTCGAGATCGATACCCGACGGGTGCGGTATCGAGATCGCGACGTGCACCTGACACCCACCGAGTTCAATTTGTTGACGACGCTCATTCGAAACCGGGGCACGGTACTCAGCCGCGATCGTCTGCTGTCAGAGGTGTGGGGGTACCAAGAGTCCGCCGGGGCGCGTACCGTCGACAGCCATGTTCGGGCCATCCGACGCAAGCTCGAAGATGAGCTCATCCGCACGGTGCACTCGATCGGCTACGCACTCGGGGACGACTACGTCGAGGTGGCACCGTGAGACGAACGGTCTCCCAGCTTCGACCCCTGGACAGCATCTGGTCGCTGAAGCTCAAGTTGGGCATCCTCATCGTGGCCGCCATCGGCATTGCCGTCGCCGTCAGCCTCATCGGCTACCGACTCGGCGTGCCGACATGGCTACGCCCCATCATCTCCATCACCATCTCGCTGGCGATGGTGCAGGTACTGGCCCGGGGCATGACCTACCCCCTCCGGGAAATGGCCCGGGCCGCCTCCGCCATGGCGAAAGGCGACTACTCCCAACGCGTCACCGCCACCGCCGCAGACGAGGTGGGCCAACTCGGTCGGGCGTTCAACCAGATGGCCACCGACCTCGAGCAGGTCGAGCGGCAACGGCGCGAACTGGTGGCGAACGCCTCGCACGAACTCCGCACTCCCCTCACCGCACTGCAGCTCAACCTTGAAAACCTCGTCGATGGGGTGACGCCTCCCGACGACGCCACCTTGTCGGTGATGCTGAGGCAGACCGAACGCCTGAGCCGTCTGGTGGCGCAACTCCTCGATCTGAGCCGCCTCGAATCCGGTAACTCCCCGCTGGCCCACAACCGCTTCTCGGTGACCGCGATGCTGCAACGGGCCGCCGTCGAGGCCGAACTGCTCAGCCCCGACATCACGATCAAGGTCGATGCGGCCGCCGACCTCGAACTCCACGGCGACGGCGAGCGGGTGCACCAAGTCGTCGCCAACCTGCTCGAGAACGCCGTGCGCTACACCCCGCTCGGACAACCGATCGAGGTCGTTGCGGCGCGTGCCGGCAATCAGGTGCGCATCGAGGTGGCCGACCTCGGTCCCGGCATCGCTCCCGAAGAGCGATCTCGCGTGTTCGAGCGATTTCACCGTGCCGACGAAGACCGCTCGCGGAAGAAGGGTGGCGCCGGCCTCGGTCTGGCGATTGCCCAGTGGGTCGTCGATCTGCACGGTGGAACGATCCACGTCGAGGCGAACGAGCCCGTGGGTGCCCGCTTCGTCGTGAGCCTCCCCACCCAACCCGGCGCTCCCTAACCCACCCACGCTGTCGAGCGTTCACGACCCGGTCCAAGCGCGGGTCTTGGTTCCGCACGCCCAAAAACCGATCGACCCAACCCTGGAGAACTCACCATGACCTCTGTCCTGCCACCGCCACCGACGAAACCGTCGAGCACCGATTCGCCGCTCGGCCTCGCGCCGGGACGCATCGACCTCGATCGCGGCGAGTCTTTGCAGATCCGCCTCTCGGAGTTGGCTCTGGTGGCGTTGGCCGCCGTGGCGATGAACGTCGCCGTTCGGACATCGCTGGCGAGCGTTGCCGCGATGCTGGCCGGCTTGCTCCTGGTCGCAAGCGTTCTGTTCGGTCGGCGCATTGAACAGCGAGGTGCCGTTGGCCTGCTGGCGCTCGTCATCGCCCTGTGCCCCTGGCTCTTCGGCCGATCGGCGCCGGCCCTCACCGCGCTGACGGTCGTGGCCATACTCGGGTTGCTCACGCTGGCTGCTGCCCTGACTCGAACCGGTCGATTCTTCGACCTTCGGGTGAGCGAAATCTTCGCCCATCAAGGCGCCATGCTCGCGGAGTGGGCGTTCGCCGTGCCGATGGTGAGGCGGTTGATCGCTTCCCGATCTGCTGACCGGCCGGTGGCGGCCGGCCTGCGAGGCGTCGCGATTGCCGCGCCGGTCGTGTTGGTATTTGCGCTACTCCTCGCGTCGGCCGACGCAGTGTTCGCGAAGGTCCTCGTCTTCGACGATCAGCTGGGCCCGCTTGCCGATCACGTGATCGTGTCGGCTCTCCTCGGTCTCGGCGCACTCGGCCTGATCAGCCGCGCCGCCCACCGCACGCCGGGCACCGCTATTCCCAACCCGCCGCCACTGGGCAGCATCGAGGTCTCCATCATCTTGAGCGCCGTCATCGCGTTGTTCGGCGCGTTCGTGGCAACCCAGGTGGTGACGGCAGTTGGTGGCGCCGATCACATCATCGAAACGGCAGGCCTCACCCGAGCTCAATATGCCCGGCGGGGATTCTTTCAGCTGCTGTGGGTAGCAGGACTGACCTTGTGTCTGCTCGGTGGCCTGCGCTTTTTCCACGAGTCGGACCCCGCACGTCCGCACTGGCGATTTCGCACCTTCGCCTTGGGCGTGCTGGCACTGACCTTGGCGATCACCGCTATTTCGATCCAGCGGCTGGTGCTCTACACCGAGGCGCTCGGCCTCACGCAGAAGCGCTTCTGGTCGATGGCTGCGGCCGTTGCCATCGGGATCCTGATCCTCGCCTATGCGGCCAGCCTGGCCGGCTTGCGACGGGGGCAATCGTGGTTCCCGGGAGCGGTGGTCGTGTTCGGATCGACCTTCGTTCTCGCTGCGAATCTCCTGAACCCCGACGCCTACATCGCCCGCTACAACCTGACGCACCCGCCCGCAGAACGCGCCGTCGATATCCGAGCACTCGCCCGGTTGTCCGATGACGCCGTACCCGCAGCCATCGACTTCCGGGGCAATCTTCCCCGGGACGAACTCGCCGAGTTCGAGCGTCTGCTGTGTCGCCGCGTTGATTTGAGCGACCGATTCGGCCTACTCGGTTCGAATCGAGCCCGGTCGCGAGCAGACCGGGCACTGGACGATCTGTGTGGCCAACGGCGTCAGCCGGCGGACGCCAGCCGAGGCGCCGACTAGCGGCTGCCGGTGCCGACGGGTTGGGGTGCGGTGAGACTGGAACGCAGGATGAAGTCCTCGAGCACCGCCGCGAATCGTTCCGGCTCTTCGCAGTGGGGGAAGTGCCCGGCGGTTTCGAAGATCTCGAGGCGACTCCCCGGAATGATCTCGTGAGCGTGATGACCGTGTTGCACAGGGATGATCGGATCGCGATTGCCCCACACGATGAGCGTCGGCACATCGGCGGCCAGGTACAGCCGGTCCTTGGCGCTCACCCGTTGGCCTCGTACGTCGATCACCGCACGGATCGTATGGACGAACGCGGCGCGCGATTCCGAGTCGCTCAGAGAGCCGTATGCCCGCCACATTTCATGGATCTGCGGTGATGCGTGTATCCCGAGCCGCTCGAAGGCCGGAGTGACGCGGTTGACGCAGTTGTTGATCCACGGCATGAAGGCCACCGGGAGGACAAACTCCATACCGGGTGCAGCGAGCGCTCGGAGTACAAACGCCACCTCCTCACCGAGACCGCCCGAGCTCACGAGCGCAAGTCGGTCGCAATACTCCGGATGTTGATAGGCGAACTGCATGGCGATGCCCCCGCCCAACGATTGCCCGACGATCGTTGCGTGCGGCACCTCGAGTTGGTCGAGCAGATCACGAAGAAAGCTCGCGTACGCGCCGAGTGAGTAGTCGCCTCGGGGTTTCGCTGATCGACCGTGTCCGGGCAGATCCGGCGCGATGACGGTGAAGTGCTCCGTCAGTCGCTCCATCGCCGGTTCCCATGTCCCGGCGCTTCCCGCCATCCCGTGGAGGAGGACGACAGCTGGGCCCGATCCCCCTCGCATGTAGGCGACATCGTGGCCGTGAAGCGACGTCGTCTCCAATCGCACCTGGGCGGATTCTTGCATCGTACTCATGGGATGAATCCTTGCTTGAGAAGTAACCTACGCAACCGTAACCTACGGTGGCGTAGTATTCTGGTCAAGATGACTGCTGGATCGAGAAAGCGACTCACCAGCGGTGAGCGACGCACACAACTGATCGACGTCGGTCGGCAGGTGTTCGCCGACAAGGGCTACGACGGCGCCTCCGTCGAAGAGATCGCCGAACGGGCGAAGATCTCCAAGCCGATCGTGTACGAACACTTCGGCGGCAAAGAGGGCCTCTACGCGGTGATCGTGGACCGCGAACTGGAATACGTCACCGAGCAGATCAGCAACGCGATCTCGCGTGGGGAGCCCCGCGATCGACTCGAAGCGGCGATCATGGCCTTTCTGTCGTACGTGAAAGAACACCCCGACGGCTTTGCCGTGCTCTCCCGGGACACGCCGAACACGGGCTTGGCGAACCTGTTGGCCGAGGTCGGCGACCGGGTCGGTGCCGTGTTCGAAAACGAGTTCAAGGCTGCTGGGTACGACCCCCGCACGGCGCCGATGTACGCGCAGGCCCTGATCGGAATGGTCACGTTTGTCGGGCAGTGGTGGCGCGACAACCCAAAGACGTCCATCGACGAAGTCGCGGCTCACCTCGGTGCGCTCGGCTGGATGGGCCTACGCCATCTCCCCAAGAAGCCCGATCGGCCCTAGGGCCAGACGCCCCGCTGCTCGTACACGGTTTGCAGCCGACTCAGGGCAACGGCGTAAGCAGCTTCACGGCGGGTGCAGGCATAGTGCTTGCGCATGTGCTCCACCGCGTCACAGGCCGACCACAGATGCGTCCGTAGCTTCTCGTCGACCTTCGCGAGGTCCCACTGCTGTGAACCCTTGTTCTGCACCCACTCGAAGTACGACACGACGACACCGCCGGCATTGGCCAACACATCCGGGATGATCTCGATTCCACGATCCACCAGAAGCTCTTCTGCTTCGGGAGTGGTCGGCCCGTTGGCGCCTTCGGCGATCACTCTTGCCTTGATGTCGGCGACACGGCCGACGGTGATCTGATTCTCCAGCGCTGCGGGAACCAGGACCTCGACGTCGGCGGCGAAGAACTCATCGTCGGTGGCGGCGTCGGCCTCAGCGAAGCCGGCAACGCCGCCGGCCTTAAACACATGCAGCCACAACGCCTCGGGGTCGATACCAACGCCAGGGGCAACGATGGCGCCCGTGTGGTCGGCCACCGCCTCTATCGAGGCACCCATGCTCGCCAGCACGCGGGCGCTGTGTTCGCCAACGTTGCCGAAGCCCTGCACGGCAACCGGCACGCCATCGAGGCTGCGATCGTGCGTCTCGAAGTAGTGGGCCAGGGTGAACGCGACTCCCTGTCCGGTCGCCTTGTCGCGGCCGATACTGCCGCCGCAGTCGACGGTCTTTCCGGTGACGACGCGCTTCGCCGTGCCTCGGTCGTTTGCGCTTCTGGTATTCGCATACGTATCCATCATCCAAACCATGCATTGCGCATTGCTGCCCATATCGGGTGCGGGGATGTCGTGCTCGGGTCCGATGTTGTCACCCAGCGCGTGCGTGAACCGGCGCACGATCCGGGACATCTCGGCCTGACTATGGTCCCGTGGCTCCATCGTGATGCCGCCTTTGGCACCCCCAAACGGGACGTTCGAAAGCGCGGTCTTCCATGTCATCCACGTCGCCAACGCCTTGATCTCATCGAGGTTCACCTCGGGGCTGAAGCGCATGCCGCCCTTGTACGGGCCGAGCAGGTTGTTGTGTTGAATGCGGTACCCACGAAACAGTCGAATCTCGCCGTCGTCCATCGTCACCGGAAAGTTGACGATCACCTCGTTCTTCGGGGAGCCCAGAATCGTCCGGTACTCATCCGGCAGACCGATCAGATCAGCAGCCCGCTCGAATTGCGTTGTCGCGGTGGCAAACAAGCTTCGCTGCTCGCTCGCGAGGTTGAGATCCATCATGAAACACGTATCGTCACGCTCGAGCCCCAATCTGAGGAGATCTCTTCATCGCACTCTCGGCTTCGGCCCGGCGGCCCGGAGGGCTGGTGGTCGCCGCTCTGCTGGGCGTACGTTGTCCTGGTTGTCGACGGTTTCGTGTGGACGAGCCACGGAAGCCGCGGCTTTTCTCCCGCTCGTTCCTCGCTCCAGCCTCGCTGGATCAGCTCGTCCCTCGCAGATCGAGCCGCTCCGCTGACACGCATGGCGGACTCCGCTCGTCTCGTTCCTCGCTCGCTCGGTCTTACAGGTGAGCTGGCGCCAAGCCGGTTGTGGTCTCACGAAGTTGGGCAGCCGATGCCTTCGGCCCGCAGCGCACCACAACGTTGCCGGACTGCCGTGTGGGCGTCAGCTACGCGAAGGCCTTGGTTGCCCAAGCCCAGCTACCTGCCGTCGGCACGGCGCCAGCTCACCGGTAAGAAACCAGGGCCTGAGGGACGAAGGTCCGGCTCGGCACCTTGGTGTGCAGCATCAAGGCCCGAGGCCTGGCGGCCAGAAGGCTGAGCTTGAGCTGGCTGCCGATTGGGCCGCCAGGTCGAAGCCGAGAGTGCGTCAGAGATTAAGAGTCGGCCTCGATGGCGGACAGCACGCGCTGCCACACGATGTCTTCGGTGCCGAGGCCGTCAACAACCTGCAACAAGTCGCGCTCGGAGAACCAGTCGACGAGCGGCGCGGTCTGTTCTTCGTACAGCGCCAAACGTTTCGCAATGGCTTCGGGCGTGTCGTCCTCGCGACCCCGGGCGAGCATTCGCTCCATCACCGCGTCGACGGGGACATCGAGATTGATGGCGACGTCGATCGCCTGGCCTTGGGCGGCCAGCATCTTTTCGAGCTCTTCGGCCTGTCCCGGCGTACGGGGAAAGCCGTCGAGCAGCACGCCGTTGCGCAGCACGTCGGGCTTCGCCAGCCGGTCGCGCACGATCCCGATCATCACGTCGTCGGGAACCAGACCACCGGCGTCCATGATCTCGCCGGCTTTGCGGCCGAGTTCACTGCCGTCCTCGCGCGCCGCTCGCAACATGTCGCCGGTCGACACGTGAGGACAACCGAAGTGATCGACCAACCGGGCGCACTGCGTCCCTTTGCCGGAACCTTGTCGCCCGAGAATTACCAGTACCAAACTCACTTGGCCAGGAAACCCTCGTAGTTGCGCATGGTCAGCTGACTATCGATCTGGCGCATGGTTTCCAGAGCGACACCGGCAGCGATGAGGATCGAGATCCCGAGGAATCCGAAGTTGCCGGCGCCGGCGGACGAATTGCTTCCGCCTGCGGACCATCCCAGTTGCCAAATGATGATCGACGGAACCAGCGCGACGAGCAGAATGAAGACCGCTCCCGGCAGCGTGATACGGCTGAGGATCTTCGACAGGTACCGCTCGGTCTGCGGCCCCGGGCGGATACCGGGGATGAAGCCACCCTGCTTGCGGATGGTGTCCGCTTGCTTGGCCGGGTCGAAGGTGATGGCGGTGTAGAAGTAGGCAAACCCCAAGATGAGCACGCCGAAGATCATGTAGTACCAGACGTTGTCGGGCTGGCTGAGGTTGTTGTTCACCCAGCTGCGGAAGCTCTCGAACGGCAGTGCCACCGCGAGGAGCTGTGGCAGGTAGAGCACCGAGCTGGCGAAGATGATGGGGATGACACCGGACTGGTTCACCTTCAGCGGAATGTAGGTGTTCTGCCCTCCGTACATGCGCCGGCCGACGACTCGTTTGGCGAACTGCACCGGGATGCGCCGCTGCCCTTGCTCGACGTAGACGATGGCGACGGTGAGAGCGACCACCATGGCGATCAGGATCAAGAGGGCAAACCAACCGTTGTCGCGCTGGACTGCGATGCCCTGGGCCGGGAACGTCGAGACGATCGAGGCGAAGATGAGCAGCGACATACCGTTGCCGACGCCACGTTGGGTAATGAGCTCGCCCATCCACATCAGCAGCGCCACACCAGCGGTGAGCGTGAGGACCACCAACGACACCGTGCCAACGTTGAAGTTGGGCAGAAGGTCGAGCGACCGACCGCCACCGTTGGTGATGGGGTTGTCGGTGTTGTGAAACAAGAAGGAGAACGACGTGGCCTGGATCATGGCGATGACCACGGTCAGATACCGCGTCCACTGCGTGATCTTGCGCTGACCGACCGCGCCTTGTTGCTGCCACTCTTCGATCTTCGGAATGACGACGCCGAGAATCTGGAAGATGATCTGCGCCGTGATGAACGGCATGATGCCGAGCGCAAAGACTGCGAACTGCGTCAGTGCGCCACCGGAGAACAACCCGAGCAGCTGAAGCACGCCGCCCTGGTTCGAGGTGAGGCGCAGCTGTTCCACGGCGTTGTAGTCGATGGCCGGAGCGGGGATGAACGAGCCGAATCGGTAGACGGCGATCATGCCGAGGGTGAAGAGGATCTTCAACCGCAGGTCATGGACCTTGAACATGTTCGGAAGCGTTTTGAGCACGAGTGAGTTTTCTGTAAGCCGAAGCAGAGAGCCGAAAGAGTGAGAACAGTCAGACGCTAGCGGCTCTGGCGACCTTGTCGGTGGTCAACACCGAATGGCCGTCCAAGCCGCCCGAGCACCTAGCGGTTGGTGAGCGCGTTGCCCTTGGCCGGCGGGCGACGATCGCCGAACGGCTTCGGGACGATTTCGGTTGAGCCGCCGGCTGCGGTGATCGCTGCTTCGGCGCTCTTTGAGAAGCCATGAGCAGCGACGCTGATCTTGCGAGTGATCTCGCCGCGACCGAGGACCTTCACGAACGCACCTTTGGAGATCAAACCCTTGGCGAACAGCGCCTCGGGCGTTACCTCGTCGAGGCCGCTCTCATTGATCGTGTCGAGGTTGATCGCCTGGTATTCGACCCGGAAGGGGTTGTTGAAGCCACGCAATTTGGGCACCCGCTGGGCGAGCGGCATCTGGCCACCCTCGAAACCAACGCGCACGGTGTTGCGTGCTCGCTGACCCTTGGAGCCGCGGCCTGCGGTCTTGCCGCCCTTGCCGCCGATACCACGACCCACGCGCTGGGCGCGCTTCTTCGAGCCGGGAGCTGGTTGTAGATCGTGAACCTTGATTGCCATGGTGTTTCCTAGACCTCTTCAACCCGCACGAGGTGCGGTACCCGGGCGAGCATGCCGCGGATTTCGGGACGATCAGGCTGCACTACCGTGCGGCCAATCTTGCCAAGTCCGAGCGCCGACATCGTGCCGCGTTGCTTGGGCTTGGTGCCGATCGTGGACTTGATCTGCGTGATTTTGAGCTCAGCCATTGTCAGACCTCAGCGTCAGCGGTGGCCGCTACCGGGCCCCGTTCTGATTCGTTGTACGCCTTGAGGAGACCGGCGGGGACGAAGTCCTCGGCCGGAATTCCGCGTAGGCGGGCGATTTCGTCGGGTCGCTTCAGCGATTGCAGTCCCTGAATGGTCGCCCGCGCCACGTTGATGTGGTTGGCCGAACCCAAGGACTTGCACAGCACGTCGTGAATGCCGGCTTCTTCGAGAATGATGCGAGCTGCACCGCCGGCGATGACGCCGGTACCCGGAGCAGCGGGCTTCAGCAGTACCCGTCCAGCACCGGTTTCGCCGATGATGGGGTGCACGATGGTCTGGCCGGCCAACGGGACGCTGAACAGGTTCTTGCGAGCCTCTTCCGTGCCCTTTTGGATTGCCAGCGGCACCTCTTTCGCCTTGCCGTAGCCGAGACCGACACGGCCAGCGCCGTCGCCGATCACCACGAGCGCGGTGAAGGAGAATCGACGACCGCCCTTGACGACCTTGGCGACACGGTTGATGTTGATGACCCGCGATTCGCGCAATTGCGCATCGCCGCCATCATTTCGTTCGTTTGCCATTACAGCTCCAGTCCAGCTTCACGGGCGGCTTCAGCGACCGCGGCAACTCGGCCGTGGTAGCGGTTGCCACCTCGGTCGAAGACAACTTTTTCGACACCGGCGGACTTGGCCCGCTCGGCTACCAACGTGCCAACTTCGGTGGCAGCGGCGACGTTGCCACCGTTGCCCTTGCGGAGATCACCCTCGAGGGTTGATGCTTGCGCAACCGTCGTGCCATTGAGGTCGTCGATGATCTGCACCGAGATGTGCTTGTTCGACCGAAAGACGGCCATACGTGGTCGTTCGGGCGTGCCGAGGACCTTTTTGCGGACCCGACGATGACGACGGAGGCGTCCTTCACGACGTGCCTTTGCAAGATCTTTCACTTCGCAGCCTTTCCGGCCTTGCGAATCACACGCTCGCCGACGTACCGGACACCCTTGCCCTTGTACGGTTCCGGCTTGCGGAGCTCGCGGATATCGGCCGCAACTTGGCCGACCATTTGTTTATCGATACCGATGACCGAGATGGACGTCGGTTGCGGAACGTCGAACTCGATGCCATCCGGGGCAACGACATCGACGGTGTGGCTGAAGCCAAGCGACATTTCGAGCTTGTTCTTCCCTTTGGCGTTGGCACGATAGCCAACGCCGATGATCTCGAGCTCCTTGCGGAAACCCTGGCTCACGCCGATGACCATGTTGTTGACCAGCGAACGGGCAAGCCCGTGCATGGCCTTGTGGTCACCTTCGTCGCTGGGTCGTTCGAGGACGATTTCGTCACCGTCGACGTGCACGGTGATTTCTCCCGGAAGCTCGCGGCTGAGCGTGCCCTTTGACCCTTTGATTTCGATCGTGCGATCAGAGATCTTCACGTCGACTCCGGAGGGGATGGTGATTGGAGCGCTACCAATTCGAGACATTGCGTTCTCCTACCAGACGTAGCAGAGGACTTCGCCGCCCATGTGACGCTTGCGCGCCTCACGGTCGGTCATGAGTCCTTTGCTGGTCGAGAGCACAGCGACGCCGAGGCCACCGAGAACTCGCGGAACACGGTCAGACTTGCTGTACACCCGGAGACCAGGCTTGGACACCCGGGTGATACCCGAGATGACCCGCTGGCGTTCCGGGGAGTACTTCATGTCGATCGACAGCACCTGGCCAACGCCGCTCGGGGCGTCGACAATGGTGAAACTATCGATATAGCCCTCGGCCTTCAAGAGGTTGGCGAGTGCTTCTTTGAGCTTGGAGGACGGCATCGAAACGTCATCGTGCATTGCCGTATTGGCATTGCGGATGCGCGTGAGCATGTCGGCGATGGGATCGGTCATAGTCATTGCAACGAACCCCCTACCAGCTTGCCTTGGTGACGCCCGGCAACTCGCCGGCATGGGCGAGGTCGCGCAGGCAGATTCGACAGAGGCCGAACTTGCGGTATACCGAGCGCGGCCGGCCACATTTGCGACAGCGCGTGTAGGCACGCACCTTGAACTTGGGCGTCTTTTGCTGCTTTTGAATCAGCGCTTTCTTTGCCATTACTGGAGTCCCTCGCGTCGGAAAGGAAACGAAATCGAGTCGAGCAGCGCCCGACCTTCGTCGTCAGTGCGGGCCGAGGTCACGATGGTGATGTCCATGCCTCGGGTGGTGTCGACCCTGTCGTAATCGATCTCGGGGAAGATCAATTGTTCGGTCACACCGAAGGTGTAGTTGCCGTTGCCGTCGAAGGAATGAGGATTCAATCCACGGAAGTCACGGATACGGGGAATTGCCAGCGACACGAGACGGTCGAGGAATTCCCACATGCGGTCGCCACGAAGGGTGACCTTGCAGCCAATTGCCTGGCCTTCACGAAGCTTGAACCCGGCAATCGACTTGCGGGCTCGCGTGATCGCCGGCTTTTGGCCAGTGATGATCGTCAGATCTTCGACGGCTCCGTCGAGGAACTTGGCCTGGGCTGCGGCATCGCCGACGCCCATGTTGACCACGATCTTCTTGAATCTCGGAACCTCCATGACGTTCTCGAGGCCGAGTGAGGCCTGAAGTTCGTCACGAAGCTTCGTGTTGTAGAGCTCTTTGAAGCTCGGTGTCGTTGGTGCGCTGCTGCTAGCCATCGATATCAGCTCCTGTGCGCTTGCAGACCCGAACTTTGGTGCCGTCGGATCCGATGCGGTACCCAACGCGAGTCGCCTTGCCGTCGCTGGGGCTCACCACAGCGACGTTCGACACCGCCATGGGCATGTCCTTTTCGATGATGCCGCCCTGCTGCATTGCCCGGGTCGGCTTTTGGTGCTTCATGGCAATGTTGACGCCTTCGACAATGACCTTGCCCTCGGTGGGCAGGGCGCGAATGACTCGGCCTTCCTTGCCTTTGTCCTTGCCGGACAGCACGACGACCTGGTCGCCTTTGCGAATTTTCATAGCTACAGCACCTCCGGTGCGAGCGACACGATGCGCATGAACTTCTTGTCGCGAAGCTCGCGCCCGACTGGTCCGAAGATACGAGTTCCACGGGGTTGTTGCTGATCGTTGATCAACACCGCTGCGTTCTCGTCGAAGCGAATGTAGGAACCGTCCGGGCGACGCTTTTCCTTCTTCACTCGGACGATGACGCACTTGACGACCTCGCCCTTCTTGACGGCGGCGCCGGGCATGGCGTCCTTGACGGTGGCCACGATGACATCACCAATCGATGCGTAACGGCGTTTTGAGCCACCGAGCACCTTGATGCACAAGACCTCCTTGGCGCCGCTGTTGTCAGCGACGCGGAGGCGGGTTTCCTGCTGGATCATTGGTCTACTTCGCCCTCTCGAGAACTTCGACGAGCCGCCAACGCTTCTTCTTCGACAGTGGACGGGTTTCTTGGACCCGTACACGGTCGCCAACGTTGAGGGTGTTTTCTTCGTCGTGGACGTAGAGCTTGGTGGTGCGCTGCACGGTCTTCGCGTAGCGCCGATGACGGACCCGGTCGGTCGTTGCGACGACGGCGGTTTTTTCCATGCCGCTCGACACCACAAGGCCCTCACGGATCTTGCGGGCGTTCTGGCGCTCCGACGTTTCGGTTCCTGCTTCTGCTTCTGGGCTCATGACTGGGCAGCCTCCTGGGCCTCGATCGCTTCAGCCGCGGCGATCTCGCGGGCCCGAAGCTCGGTGAGCGTGCGGGCGATCTGCTTCTTCGTCAGCTTGAGCTGCGAATGCGATTCGAGCTGGCCGGTGACGTGTTGGAAACGCAGATTGAACAGCGCTTCTTTGGCGTCCGCGAGCTCTTCGATGAGCTCGGCGTCGGTCAGATCGGTGATTTCTTTGTTCTTCGCCATGGCTACAGCGCCTCGTCACGTTCGATGAAGCGAGCCTTGATCGGCAGCTTCTGAATGGCACGGTCGATGGCTTCGCGAGCCACAACCTCGTCGGGGTACGAAAGCTCGAACATGATGCGTCCGGGCTTCACGACAGCGACCCATCGTTCGACGTTGCCTTTACCCGATCCCATGCGGGTTTCGGCGGGCTTCTCGGTAACGGGTTTGTCCGGAAAGACGTTGATCCAGACCTTGCCGCCGCGCTTGATGTGACGGGTCATCGCGATACGGGCTGCTTCGATTTGCCGGGCGGTGATCCACCCGGGCTCGAGCGCCTGCACGCCGTATTCGCCGTAGCTGATCTCGGTCGCACCCTTGGCGTTGCCGCGCATGCGGCCTCGCTGTTGCTTGCGGTGACGAACTTTCTTGGGCATCAACATGGTGTTCTACTCCCCGTCGCCAGGGCGGAAGTTGGGGGTCTGGTGCTTTTCTGCGGTGTTGCGTTCGATCTCTTCTTCTTCAGCCAACAGCTTCTCGAACTCGGGATCGGCCGGCTTCACCAACGGTGCCGGCTCTTCATCGGTCTCGGGAGCGTCGGTTACTTCGGCTTTCTTGCGAGCGCCGGCTGAGGAGGACACGACCTTGCGGGGCTTGGTTTGACCGCTGGTCTCGCCGGCAGCCATCGCGGCCTCGCGGCTGATCTTGTCTTCCTGGGTGGTCTTGTAGGGCAGAATGTCACCCTTGTAGATCCACACCTTGACGCCGATGCGGCCATAGGTCGTGTGGGCTTCACGGAAGCCGTAATCGATATCGGCGCGCAGCGTGTGGAGCGGCACTCGGCCTTCGCGGTACCACTCGGTGCGGGCCATTTCCGAACCGCCGAGGCGACCCGAACACTGCACCCGGATGCCGAGCGCACCGGCCTTTTGTGCGTTTTGCACAGCACGTTTCATGGCCCGACGGAACGCCACACGACCCTGCAGCTGGTCGGCGGTGCCCTGCGCAATGAGGGCAGCGTCGAGCTCGGGTTGCTTGATCTCTTGGATGTTCAGCTGGGCCTTGTTGTTGCCCGTGATTTCGGTGAGACCGGCGCGAAGCTGATCGGCTTCGGAGCCACGGCGTCCGATGACGATGCCTGGGCGGGCGGTGTGCACATCGACGCGAAGCTTGTCGCGGGTGCGCTCGACCTCGATGCGGCTGATCGCGGCGTGCGGAAGGCGCTTCATGATGAAGTCGCGGATCTTCCAGTCCTCGATGATGTTGTCGCTGTATTCCTGCCGGTCGGCGAACCAGCGCGACTTCCAGTCGGTCGTGACACCAAGTCGGAACCCATACGGGTTTACTTTTTGGCCCATTATTCTTCCTCGTCCTTGTTGTCTCCGGAACTTCCGTCCGGACCGTCGGAGGCGGTTTCGACTTCGTCAGCGTCGTCTCCGGAACTTCCGTCCAGACCGTCGGAGGCGGTTTCGTCAGCCGCGGTATCTACTTCGTCGCGCATGCTCGGTGGCAACTGGAACCCAGCAGCCTCAGCAGCCTCAGCAGTCGTAAACCACACCTCAGCAACCGTGCGCCCATAGAACGGCGACTCCGGCGG
>RCMY010000751.1_pt1 | contig 30790 bp, 27 predicted proteins | sample 2041341 | NCBI WGS metagenome assembly RCMY01 (sample SAMN09708234, study PRJNA481090) | Marine sediment metagenome, whole genome shotgun sequencing project. | reverse complement strand
CGAAGCCAAAGTGCTGCGCATGCGCTTCGGCATCGACATGAACACCGACCACACGCTGGAAGAAGTCGGCAAACAGTTTGACGTCACGCGCGAACGCATTCGTCAAATAGAAGCCAAGGCACTGCGCAAACTACGCCACCCCAGCCGTTCGGATCACCTGCGCAGTTTTCTCGACGAGTAAAGCGAATCAGGTGTTTTAGAATGCAGCGCGGCGCATTATAATGCGCCGCGCTTTTGTTTTAGTAAGAGCAGTTTTAGTAATAAGAAAGACAGATTAACCGTAACGCCGGATTTTTACTTGCTGGCGAGGCGAGTTGAGCCGAAGCAAAGGAGTGTATATAAAATACATGACTGCGGCTGAGGAACAACTCGTTGATGCCAGCGGGTAAAAAGACAAGTTAAGGGCCCGTAGCTCAGCTGGTTAGAGCATCCGACTCATAATCGGCAGGTCGAAGGTTCAAGTCCTTCCGGGCCCACCACTTCGCTCCGCTCGTGCTGAACCACGGCGGACTTTTCAGTCAGCGCTTTTTATCTATGTTTTTGGTGCTGCCGCAACTGTTTCAAAGTTGCTCATCCGGGCTCACCATTTCGCTTCGTTTAACAACACCCCACTGATACGCCTTTCTGCCCTTAACTCAGTTTTAGCCAGACTAAAAATCCACTTACAATCTAGTCACGAAACTATTGCAAACGTAACTCAACACGAGCTATTTGATGAATCTAAATTCATTAGGTCTAAGTTATCAAATGGATCGACGCGCAGCCGCTGGAAATGCTCTACTTTTCTGTTTCCACTACCGGTTTCGCCTGCTTGATAAAATCCGCACGAATGATACTCACGTCATAAAGTAGCTAATCAATACCCATCAAAGCGTGTTTCTGAGTGACAAATAACGCCTTGTATTGTTAGATTGCACAGGTCGCTGCTGGCAGTTTAGTTTGCCTCTACGCGATAGTGGTATCTCCATAAAAAGATTACAGGGAGATTGCTTTGTCCACAATAAGAATCAGGTTTTCAGTCGAAAAACTGGATGCTGCCATTAGAGCCAGGCAGTACGCCAAAATCTGTATTCTTGCGCAAAATATCCGCAATAATCCAAAAAAATACCACGGCGGCATCTCTGAAAAGACTGTGTGCCGAGCGCGTTCCGGCGACTCGATTCGGTTTATCAAAGCGAGTTTTCTCCGTCGTGACAAGCTTCAGGCAAGCCATGAAACAGAGCTTCTCGCAAGCGATGGGCCGCTGCAGATTTTACGCAGCTGATCTTCGCTGGCGAAAAAGTGTGGGAGCTTTTTCGAGTATGCGCTGTAAAAATGCTCTTTCTGTGATGGGGTTGTCTTCCGGGCTTTAGTACGTGATGGAAGCGATGAGCAATATTTGTAGTTGAGTTTTGCCATCGGGTTGTCACGAATTGTTATGTGATTACAAAATTAAAACGCAAGCTGAGATTGAATACTTAGCGAATTGCCTTCACCAACAAAGCTATAACCCATTGCCTCATAACCCTTACAGCGCCGCTGAAACATTCGCTGCAGCATAGGCAGCGTGCTATCCACGTAGTCATAAATAGTGACTTTATTTTTGCCATCTACTGTTCTATGAATGCGGCCGGCATATTGGGCAAGTGTACCTTTCCAGGAGATTGGCAGGGCCAGGAACAGCGTATCAAGCCGTGGCAGGTCAAACCCTTCACCAAGGTATTTTCCAGTGGCGATTAGCACTTGTGCGGTTTTCGCTTGTTCCATTGCCTGCTGGCGCTCTTTGGCGCGCATTCCGCCGCGTAGCACAACCGTTTCATAGCCCTGATCTGACAACTGCTGACTAAGCATTTCAGCATGCTCTCTACGCTCGGTCAGTACGAGAGGATTAGCTTCGGCGTCAATCTGATTGCCAACGTCTTGCAGAATCATCTGATTGCGATTTTCAGACTCCATCAACCAGCGATAAACATCAGCAATATGTGGTCTTGTATCTGCAGATACTAGGCTCCCAGGTGGTGTGACTGAAACATGCCTAATATAGACATGCTGCTCAAAGTGAGCTCGCTTATCTGCTTTAACTCGATGTCGGATAGGGCCAGCCTGCATAAAAATAATAGGCTGGTGCCCGTCTTGTCGTTCCGGTGTTGCTGTCAGCCCCAGAACATATCGGGCGCAAACTTCCGATAATAACCGATCATAATTCGACGCTGAGATATGATGGCACTCATCAATAATGACCTGACCATAAACCAGTAATAGAGGATCAATACTGTTATCTTTTCGTTTAAGCAGACTTTGATACGTAGCAACATCGATGCAAGCTGTTGGCTTGCGTTTACCGCCACCAACCACACCAACCTCAACCCCTTCCAGAAAAATCGATAGACGCTCTTTCCATTGATCAACTAACTGGCGCGTGTGAGTCAGTATCAAGGTATTCACTTTGCGCGTGGCAATAACACCTATGGCAGTTACCGTTTTACCAAATGCTGTTGGGGCGTGCAAAATGCCGACATCGTGGGCGGTTAGCTTTTTCACTGCCTGCTTTTGATCACCGCGTAGTTCACCCAGGAACCGAATATTTTTCAGCTCATCGCCACTTTCTCGTTTATCATCGATTTCAGCGGTGATGTCCTGCTCGCTGAGCAGCTGGATTATATCGTCTAGACAGCCCCGAGGAATACAGAGGTAATCCTGCTCAATTCGCGCAAGGCTGATATAACGAGGAATACCGTGTGTACTAAAACGCATGGCCTGTTTTTTGAAAAAGACCGGATTAGCAAAACTGGCTTTCCTTTTTAGTCGCGCTAGCAATTTTGACGGTAGCGCATTGACCGGAATGAATACTTGATTTGCCAGTACAATTGTTAGTCTAGCGGGGCAATTGTCAACTCTGGTTTTAGCAATGGGAATTCCCAGCTCCCAAGGTTTTGCAACTGGCTCAGGCGAATCAGCGTCAAACGCTTGTAAAAGAGCGCGTAGCTGACGCTGAGGAAGTTGCGCCACACCAGCAAGAAATTGCCATTGATCGGGATAGCTTACCAAATCCTCATTCACAAACTCCGAGTTTCCGCACTGGCGTGGCTGGTACTGCAAAGGCAATGCAATTAAGTTACCAAAGCCACCGCTTGGCAGTGAATCCTGACTCGGGAATAACCGATCATAAGAACCAAAAGACAAGCCTGAATGATTTTCCATGGCACGATCGAGTAAACCGAATCCCAAACGGCGCGCCTCTCTTGCCGGCACCTTATCTGCAAAGAATATCCAGACGTGTGCACCATTTCCTGACCGGGATCGCTCGATCGCATAAGGAATTGCATGATCGCTACATACGTGAGCAAATGCTTTGACAGCCTGTTGCCAATCCGACTTATCAAAGTCGACTGCCAACAACTGACAGGTATCATCGGCCATGAGCGGGTACAGCCCAACGGTTTGAGCACCAGACAGGTGATCGTAGATGGTCTTGGGTTCTAATACCTTGTAGGCTTTATTGGGGCAATTGCTGCATTTAATTTTTGGTTTATTGCAAAGGCCGGCTTGCCATTCATTATGGCAGGCGACAGTATAGCCACTTTTCCCTGCAGCATTCTCCCAACGGAAAGCATGAATATCATCCCGTCCTGCAAAGAGCTTCTGGAATAGTGCAACTTTGTCTTTTGGTGCAAGCGCGGACGAGGTAGCAATCAAATTGGAAGCTGTTGACTCAAGCGCTTCCTTGCGAGAGAGGAGTCGAGACCTTTCTTGTTCCAGCGCCTGAAGTCGCTGGTTAATCGCTTCGATTTCCTGCCTGTCGTCGGTGGGATCGTTAGCGGTCACAGATTGACCTCCACATATTCACAGCGGGTTATGTTTTTAGCCCAGCTTAGAGAGATTTTCGATAATAGCCTTTAAATTGTGGGAGCCGTGAATAAAATCTGAAAAAAATACCAACAGCCTTGTTGCGGTAAGGGCCGCAGCATGAGGCCCAGTCAGTGAAAGGCAAGTGCTTTCAATATGTTCGTCAACGTACCGCTCTTGATAGCGTGAACTGCTGCACTCTTCAAGCGCCAACAATCCATGTTATTCTGCGCCCCGCCAGCGAATAAGGACCAAAGCAACTTTTGATCAAAACCTACAAAGCACTCATTGCCTGCCATGATTGCGGTCATATTTACAACAGCTCGCGCTGCGCTGAGGGCCAGCAGCTAAAGTGCAGAGTGTGCGGTAAACAACTGAAAGCCCGCTATAAAAATTGGGAAGCCAAAACGGCAGCGTTTGTGGTGACGGGCGTGATTTTGTTTATTGTAAGCACAACCCTGCCGTTTATTGGGTTGGAGCTGGCCGGTCAAATTCAAACCAGCAATCTGTTTTCCGGTATGCAGGCGCTGATCAATCGCGATGAGTTTTTGCTTGCGGCGCTGGTTTTTTCCACGACATTTCTGTTTCCGCTGGTTGCGCTCTGCTGTCTTGGCTACATCCTGTTGTTGCGAGCTTTTGCGCTTAAACCGGTGGGTATGGCCAAGGTGCTGCGCATGCTGCATAGAATTTGGCCGTGGAGTATGTTGGAAATTTTTCTGCTGGGCGTACTAGTGGCCAGCGTCAAACTGGCGGGAATTGCTGAGTTGATATGGGGCCCGGGTTTGTTTACTTTTGCCGGCTTGGTGTTAATGCTCATCGCCAGTATGATGCGCCTCAACCAGCAGGATTTATGGGACTGGTTCGAACACGATAACTACTACGCTAACAACGGGCAGGAAAAAATGCTCGCCTGCCACTGCTGCAACGCGCTTATTGGTGAATCGCTGGTGGCGAAAAATGCGCATTGCCCGCGTTGTGATGGTGTGGTGCACGACCGTGTGCCGGCCAGTGTACAAAAAACCTTTGCACTGTTGGTGGCTGCGGTCATTTTATACATTCCCGCAAATTTTTTACCGATGATGTTCACCACCAATCTGGGTTCAACCAGGTCAGATACTATTTTTACCGGCGTAGTGCAGCTCATTGAAGAAGGCGACATGTTAGTCGCGGTTGTGGTTTTTGTCGCCAGCATCGTCGTGCCTATCGTCAAAATTATCATCATGACTTACCTGCTGTGGGTGGTGCGGATCAGGCCAACGGGTAACGCGAAACAGCAGGCTTTGTTATTTCGTGTTACCGAATTTGTTGGACGCTGGTCAATGATTGATGTGTTTGTGGTGTCTTTGCTGGTGGCACTGCTGCAGTTCGGTTTGTTGGCAAATGTTGAGCCGGGTGCTGCCGTGCTTTGTTTTGCATCGGTGGTGGTATTAACCATGCTCGCAGCCGAGACTTTTGACCCTAAACTCATCTGGGATGCACACCATGAACGGTAATCGCCCTCTCATGACCAATGTAAGATCGCTGTCGCCGGTATGGTTTGTGCCGGTAGTCGCACTATTGATCGCTGCTTGGCTGGCTTTTCGTGCCTGGCAGGCAGCCGGGCCACAGATAGTCGTCGTATTCGACGAGGCAGCTGGAATTAGTGTTGGTAAAACCCTGGTGCGCTACCGCGACGTGGTGGTGGGCCAGGTTAAAGATATCAAACTCAGCGATGACTTTGAAAAAGTCAGCATACATATCGAAATGGACCACGACGTTGACGAACTTATTACCGAAAACTCGCGATTCTGGGTTGTGGCACCGCGTATCACCCTGGGCGGTGTGAGTGGGCTCGAGACTCTGGTTTCTGGTGTCAATATTGAGATGGACCCGGGCGAAGCAGGCGAACCGAGGTCAAGCTTTGTTGGCTTGAGTGAGCCGCCGGGAGTGCGCTCCTACGAGGAAGGCACACCATATCGACTGCGCGCGGAGACGCTTGGCGCGCTGGATATTGGCTCGCCGGTATACCATCGGCAGATACGAGTCGGTGAAGTCACACGCTATCAATTACTGCCTGAAGAGGGGCAGGTTGAAATTCGCATATTCATCGAAGCCCCTTACAACGAGTTAATTCGCGCTAATACCAATTTCTGGAACGTGAGCGGCATTGGCGCAGAGTTGGGCGCTAAAGGGGTAAAACTGAAGGTCGAGTCGCTGGTTTCCGTTATCGCCGGCGGCTTGGCGTTCAGCACGCCCCCCAGCCTGGGAGAAAAGCAGGATATTGCCGAAGTAGACAGGCGATTTTATCTGTTCGAGGATGAAGACGCTGTGCAGGAGGGAGCACTGTCGGTGTCGTATCCTTTTCTATTGCGTTTTGGTAGCTCGGTGCGCGGCTTAACAGTTGGCGCACCGGTGGAATTTCGCGGCATTCAGGTCGGCGAGGTGAGAAATGTAGGTTTGGAGTATGCGTTTGATGCCAGCCGCAAGGTCGACGTCATTATTGCTATTCAGCCGGAACGCATTGACCCCGACCGTATTCTTAGCAGGGACGAATTAGTCGAACTGCTGGAAGAGCTTGTAGCCGACGGTATGTTGGCGCGCTTAAAACAAAAAAATATTCTCACCGGTACGCTCTACGTTGATCTCGTGCCAGAGTCTGGCAAAGGCGATAAATTGCAGAAGGTGGGTATCTACACCGAACTGCCCACGGCTGATAGCGAATACGCGCAAATTGCGCGTCGCCTGCGCGAGTTCGTCGGCAAAGTACAAGACCTGCCGATTGAAGCTATCGGTAAAAATATGGACGGCTCGCTGGCCGGGCTGAAGCGTATGATCGACGACTTGAACGACGCTCAAATTGTCGGTGATGTTGACAATCTGGTGGAGGGGCTACGCGGCTCCAACAGTTCTTTGTCGACCACCATCAAGGAGTTGGAAGAGACATTGACATCCATCGAAGGCAGCGTGGCGCCCGACTCACAGTTACACTATCGACTGAATGACATGCTGGGTAATGTGTCTGACGCCGCTAAATCACTGGAACAGCTTGCCGATGAGCTGACGCGCAATCCGAATTCGCTTATCGTCGGCAAAAAGGAGAGAAAGAACTAATGCGCGCGCTTTGTTGCTACGTCGTACTGGCCCTGCTGTGTGGCTGTACCAGTCAGGCGCTGACCCGCTATTACACGCTGTCGGCTGACCTCGAACAGCGCAGCGCCAACACGCTACCCGCAGGGGTGTCGCTGGGCATTGGCCCAATAAGCTTACCCTCTATGCTCGACCGCAACGGCATTGTTTCGCAATTGAACGGCGGGCCACAAATCAATGTTGCCGGTCTCGATGTTTGGGCCGGCAAGTTAGACGTATTGCTCAGCCGCACAGTGGCTGAGCTTATGGCCCAGCATCTGAATATTCCCGAAGTGTGGGCAATCCCGTGGGATACCGCGCTACGCCCCGACTATCAGCTACGACTGTTTGTCGATAAATTCTCTGGCGAGTTGGGTGGCCCAGTCACTATCAAGATCAAATGGGTCTTGCTGGCTGACCACGGCAAACGGGCTGTTGGCACCCACGTTTATGAAAAAACCCGACGCGCCACCACAGATGACTACGCCAGCTACGTAAAGACGCTGAATCAATTACTCGCTGACTTTGCTGCCGAGGCGGCGCGGGTGACGGCCCATACAATCAAAGGGACTGAAATATATCCTGCTAAAGCAGAGGATGAGACTAACTGAGCTTTTTTTCAACATCTGTCGCAATTATTCAATACCCTTACGTTTACCGCGAGCAGAGTGCCAACATGATGAAATTAAGATACACCATACTATACGTTGAAGATGTTCCTGCTGCCCTGGCTTTCTATGAAGAGGCGTTTGGCCTGACCCGCGAAGTGCTGCATGAGTCCGGTGATTATGGCGAACTGGCGACCGGCGCTACCAGGCTGGCGTTTTCATCGCTGCGGCTAATGCGGGAACTCGGCAAGTCGCCCGGCGTTGCGGCAGAGCAACGGCCAGCATTCGAGATTGCGTTCGAAACCGAAGATGTCGCCGCCGCCTTGAAGGTAGCGCTCAAAGCCGGCGCAAAGCTCGTACAGGACGTAGAACAAATGCCCTGGGGCCAGCAAACGAGCTATGTGACAGACATCAACGGGTTTTTGGTTGAAATATGTTCTCCTGTTGGAGAGCCAGCGTAACCGCTTTGCTGGTCCATCTTCGCCAGCACACTGCTCAGTGCGTTTTTTAAATGCTATTCCAGGGGTCGTAGCTGCCAAAGTTCCATATATAACCTTCGGGGTCGCGGCAGGTATAGAGTTGCCCTCCATACGCCTGGTTTTCAACCGGCGCAACGATTTCGGCACCTGCCGCAACTGCCCGAGAATAATGTTTCTCAACGTCTGCGACGATGATATACGGGCTTTGTGAAACAGCACCGCCTAAAGCGCCTGGCGGTTTTTGCAGTTGACCAAATTCATCATCGCGAGCGGAGCCGAGCATAATCATGCCATTGCCGAAGGTAAGCTGGGCATGGGCGATAGCCCCGTCGTCACCAGCTACAACGAGATGCCGGTTAAAACCAAATGCATCGCAAAGCCAATCGACGGCGGCGGGCGCATCGTTATAACGCAGCGTTGGAATTATCGTAGCCCTTGTACTTTTTGCATTTTCAGACATCTTCGCTTTCTCCCAAGAGCGCTTTAATCATACAGCTTTGAGCGCTAACCATCTTTATTGATGAAGTAAAGTAGTACCGCCGCAATAAGAGCGACCGCTGCGACAACGTCGGCAATAACAACTTTGCGTATTGCTTCATTGAACTCGCCGACGGTAAAGGCCAGAAAGAAAAAAGACGCTATGCTGATAAACGCCGCCACGAATGCAATGGGCTGCACGGCAGGGATGAAAGCGGCATAAGCAAACAACCCGCCGAGAATTCCAAACAGGATAGCCCTGTGGCGCATAAGGATTTCCAGATTGACGTTGTCTATTTCGACATCGTAGAGGGAAACGAGTCGCTCAACAGCGAAAAAACCGCTTGCGGGTAGTAAGTGAATCACCGCTATCACCAGCAATAGTCCTGTAATTAGTCGTTCATACATGTCGATTATCCTTCGCCCACTAGCGATGCCGGGACCACCGGCGAGCATGCTTGCCTGCGTATGCTACAACCGTACTCGGCTGCACTCATTCAAGTTTTGCATATAATGCTAACCGTGCAAAACTGACAAATCATGACAAATATGTCCGTAGTATTACCGACCATGCGTTGAAACAAGGGGATACTTGTAGCAACCAGTAATATGAATAGCAAGCTGCCCGAGTTGCAGGCAAGCGACAAATCACGCACGATCAAACGGAATTCTTACGGAGTTAACGGTGACCAGCATACTCGTCGTTGAAGATGATGACAAAATCGCACGCAGTATTGCGCGCTACCTGGAGATTGAAGGCTTTGCGGTAAACCGGGTAGCGGAAGGCAACGCCGCTGTCACCGAGATTCAGCAAAATTTACCGGGGCTTGTAGTGCTTGATTTGATGCTACCAGGCATGGACGGCATTGAGGTGTGCGTCGCTGTTCGACCGCAGTACGCTGGAGCCATTCTCATGCTGACGGCCAGTGAAGATGAGTCAGACGAACTCATGGCGCTGAAAACCGGTATCGATGATTTTGTATCTAAACCCGTGCGGCTGCCGGTTTTGCTGGCCCGCATTCATGCCCTGTTGCGCCGGGTGGCACGCAGCGATTCACCAGAGCAACTCAATGCACGTGATCTATGCCTGAACAAAAGCCTGCGCACAGTAACTCGTGACGCCCGTGTTATACCGCTTAGTGAAACCGAGTTCGAAGTGATGTGGTTACTGGCCAAACGCCGAGGCGAGATTGTTAGCAGGGAGGAGCTGTTCGAGTCAGTGCTTGGGCGTGGCTACGACGGCATCGACCGATCTATCGACATGAAAATCTCCAGCATTCGCAAGAAACTTGACGATACTGAAAATCCTCCGCGCTACATACGCTCCTTGCGCAATCGCGGCTATCTTCTCCTCTAATGCGCATACTCTTTATTCGTGTCGCTGCCGTTCTATTCCTTACACTGCTAGCCGGTATCGGTTTGATAATTTACGTCGCTATTGCTTCCTACTTGCAACAACTTGTCGATCAACATATTGAAGCCACTGAACGTGTTCATAAGGTATTGGTAGCAGAGCTTGACAGTCAACCGCAGCAAGAGTGGCTGCGTGTTATCCAGCGCATTGAGACATTATTAGACTATCAGATCGATGTGCTTGAGCCGCCACAGGGATCTGAATCGGCAGCTGCAATGCCGATTATCGAGCGTGCCGTACCCTCTCTTTCCAGGGACAAAATTAGCGCACAGTGGCCGTGGCCGGGCGGCAGCGGCCGATCAGTTCGCTATACGCACACTTATATCGTGGATTGGAAGTGGGAAGATATTCTGCTGTTTGCTCTACTGTTTATAGCGTTGCCGGTAGTGCTTTATCTGACGCTGCGGCCCATCGCTCGTAAGATCACCGATTTGAGTCACGTTGCTCGCGCCTATGCTGAGGGTAATCTCGATGCACAATCAAGCGTAGCAGCGCCAAAACCGCTGGAGCAACTTGCTGGTGACATGCAGCAGATGGCAAGCGCTTTGCAACGCAAGATTCAGGAACAGCGCGTGATGACACACGCTATCTCGCACGAGTTAAAAACACCGCTGACCCGCATGCGAATGGCGAATGACGTCGCGTTGCTAGAGTTAGACCCCGATGCCTGGGAACAACACCTGTTTGAACTCAATGACGACCTGACGGCGCTGGAAAAAATCATGGCTGAAACGCTAACTTTAACGCGCCTCACGTTTCAGGATAAGCCGCTGACGAGCGAGCCGCTAGCCCTTCACGAAGTCGTTGTCGAGAGTTTGCAGGAATGCGTGCCGGGCGCTGTTGACGTGCAGATCAACATTCCCCTCGACGTTTTTGTCGTCACAAATAGCAATGCGATCAAGCGCGTGTTCGTCAACGTGTTGAATAATGCGTTACGTTTTGCGAGGCATCGCGTTTGCGTCTCGGTTACGGCACAAGCTGATCAGTGGGTCACTACAATTGAGGATGACGGCCCCGGAATTCCACTCGAAGACCGGGAAAAAATTTTTATGCCCTTCGGAAGAGTTGAGAGCAGCCGCAGCAGAGCATCGGGCGGCACCGGCATGGGGTTGGCTATTGTCGCGTTGCTGATAGAGAAATGCGGCGGATCGATTTGGCTAGATGGTAGCCCTCAGCGCAGACATCCTGCTCCGCTGTCGCATGAGAGAAAAAGTCGAACCACACAGTTTGGCGGCGATGCAGAATTTATGTGTCAAGAGAGTAGTATGGGTGGCGCACGGTTCTATATAGCGTTGCCTGCAGAACATAGCGTTTGCCACGCCGACTAGCCAAATAAAATCAACTAATCGCCGAGCGCAGCAAACCCTGTGTTTGCCAGCTAACCAAATGGCCTAACGCCAATCAATGCCTCATGCAGCCACAGCACGGTTGCCACATATAAAGCCAATCCGACCACAACTACAATCATATCGTTAGCCTTCGATGCCGGTACACCCGGCAGCGGGCGCATGGTGCGTCGTTTAAATGAGATACGATCCACCACAGCCCAAATTAAAAAAGATCCGAACAGCACTACATCGGCCACTGTGCCGTTGACCAACAGATGCGAAATTGCCCAAAGCTTCACAGCAATAAGTTGCGGGTGCTTTGTAACCTTACTGATACGCCCGGGAAAGTAGGGGGCGAGAAATAAAACAAAAATCGGCAGCAGGAGAAGCGCCACTACATGACGCAACCACACAGGTGTTGTATAGAGTAGGTGGGGTGCCTGTCTTAGATCAGCGTAGCCTTTGACAATAAGAATAATGCCTAGCAGTGAAACCGCCGCGTAAAACGCTTTCCAGCCGAGTTCACTTTTTGCCGCCATTTTGTCGCGCCACGGCAGCGCCACAATCGACACAGAATGCATGCCAAGGAATAGCGCAAGGCCTAGAATGAGTTGTAGCATAACGTTGTTTCATCTCTAAAGAATTAGCCACCTAAAGTATCCCACTTGCATGGCTTGTGTCGAGTGTCATAGTGGCACCAGCGCTACGCTTTATTCGCTTACAAATCGGAACAAAACGCAACGCTGGTTGACTGCGCCTTGCCAATGGGCGCGTCACACTGGCAGCATGCAATCAAAAGCTCAACGCAAACCGATTTCTGCACCCGCACTGCACCGCATCGCGACACTCGATGCGCTCAGAGGGTTAGCCCTGGTTGGCATTCTGCTGGTCAACATGGAGTACTACAGCCAGACGGTATACGACGGTTGGGTGCAACCCGAGTTTCGCGGTTGGGGCGATATGACCGTTCGCTGGTTTGTCACCGCGTTTTTTCAATGGAAAGCCTACCTTGTTTTTGCGCTTTTGTTTGGCTATGGCGTCGGTATGCAATTGCAGACTAGGGAGTCTACCCCCGTGCTCAAAGCCAATCACATACGGCGTATGTTGATGCTGGCGATATTGGGAATTGCCCATGCTGCGCTGCTGTTTTCGGGTGACATCCTGATTACCTATGCACTTTGCGGAATGATCGGCATAGCGTTTTGGCAGTCATCGCCTTTGCGCTTGATTGCATGGTCTGCGCTTGCATTTGTCACAGGCTTTTCAGGTGGCATGCTATTAGTCATTATGTTTTTGATGTTACCCGAAGCAATGGCTGTCAACATCGATATCGGCGCGGTGCGAGACACCTACGCAAACGGAACGCTGCCAGAAATAGTAACGCAACGGCTAGTCGATGTAGTCGATGCTTTGCCATTGATTTTCATTATCCAGGGGCCAATGTCACTGGCGATGATGCTGACGGGCATAGCCATGGCGAGGTTAGCCGTGCTGACTGCGCCACATAGGCATCAGAGTCTACTGCGCGGCATGTTACGTTGGGGGCTGCCGATCGGCCTGTTGGGCAGTGTGGTAGCTGCAGCGCTGACGCTTGCCAGCAGCCCTGATAGCCTGGCGGCGGGTGTTGCTTTTATGCTGCAGTTACTTGTCGCACCAGCACTCAGTTTTGCCTTTATCGCGTGGATTGCCATGCGCAGTAGCAAACTGCTACCGCGATGGGTGCTTATATTCGCGTCTTCCGGTCGCATGTCGTTAACAGTTTATCTTGGTCAATCGCTGCTATCTGCGCTGATCTTTACTGCGTATGGTCTTGGTTTGTTCGGTCAATTCGGCCCTGCGGTTTGCCTGCTCATCGCCGTTGCCGTGTCGCTTTTTTTCGTCTGGTTCAGCCATCAATGGTTTAAACGCTATCGCTTTGGTCCGCTGGAATGGTTGCTTCGATCGGTCACTTACTGGCGCTGGCAACCGTTCAGAAAGGAATTGAAAAGCTGCAACAGTAGGTTTAACAACATGAGGGTTCCATGAAGTTACAGCGTTATTTGCTGACAACAAGCACAATCGATTCGATACTCATGTATTTGCTAAGCCAGAACGACAATAACAACTATTGCACGCTGTAACGCAGCGACTAGAATGTAAGGTCTACTCCCTGCAGGAACCTACACCTTTGTTACGTTTTTTTATTGGCATTATCGTCATACAAGTCGTTACCGGGCTATTACTATGGCTGAATATTGAATCTCTGGCGACGCCGCGTGATTGGGCAGAGCTGCTGATTCCAGCTTGTGCGATTGCACTCGTTACGGCCTTCTGGTTTGCAGCCCTGGCAAAAGAGCTGGCCGACAAAAACATTAGCACGCTGCGTGACCAATTCTCCAAAGAACGTGAAAAATTGGTGTCTAATGCTGAGCGGGCGAAAACTCGAATGCTGGAAAAAACGCAGGCGCAGATCGTCCGCGAGTCCTCCCGCACGCACGCTAAGGCCAATTTTAAGGTCGGTGCGGCGCTTAGTGGGGCTGTCGGTTTTGGTGTGTTGATGATGTTTACGCAGTTTGCCAGCTTGGGTCTGTTGCTGTTAAGTACGGCTGGCGGCACGCTGGGAGGTTATATTCTGCGCAGTAAACAGCGCCCGATTTTACCCAGCGCCGCGCAATCGCCTGAGGCTGAAAAAAAAGCCAAAACAAAGCCGCTTGAACTCGAGCACAAATAGTCAAATTCGTAGCTTATTCTGCGCTGGTGTGTACGTATTTTTCCAGCCGCTCAAGCAATTGCTGTTTGGTGCCGGCGTCGAGAAAACTTGCCGCAAAACTGTTCCTTGCCAGCGCAGCGGCCTGCGCGTGGGTCATGCCTAACGCTTCATGCAGTGCTATAAAGTTGGCGTTCAGATAGCCGCCAAAATAGGCCGGGTCGTCGGAGTTGACCGTCACGTTAAGCCCCTGCTCCAGCAGGCTAAGAATATTGTGGTCTTGCAGCGTATCGAACACCCGTAATTTTACGTTTGACAATGGGCATACGGTAAGCGGAATACGCTGCTCTGCAAGACACTGCAGCAGTTGCGGGTCTTCGCTGCAGCGCACGCCGTGATCAACGCGCCTTACCTTGAGTAGGTTCAGAGCCTGCCAGATGTAGTCGGGGGGGCCCTCTTCACCAGCGTGTGCAACGGTGAGAAAACCCTCCGCCAATGCGCGTTCGAATACAGCCTGGAATTTTTCCGGTGGGTGGCCCACTTCAGCAGAGTCAAGTCCAACCGCGACGATGCAATCCTTATACGCCAACGCCTCATTTAAGGTGTTCATGGCGGCCTCGGCGCTGAGATGGCGTAGAAAACAGAGAATCAGTTGGCTGCTGATGTTGAGCTTTTCCACGCCGTCTTTCAGCGCGCGCGTGATGCCGTCGATTACGACATCAAAACCGATGCTGCGATCAGTATGCGTTTGCGGGTCGAAGAATAGTTCGGTATGAATGACGTTCTCCTGCTGACAGCGCTGCAGATAAGCCCAGGTCATATCGTAAAAGTCTTGCTCTTTCTGCAGTACGCTGGCACCGCGGTAGTAGATGTCGAGAAACGACTGCAGGTTGTCGAATTCGTAGGCTGAGCGCACCTCTTTTGCGTTGGCGTATGGCAGTTTGATGCCATTGCGTTGCGCAATTTTGAACATCAATTCCGGCTCCAGCGAACCTTCGATATGAATGTGCAATTCGGCCTTCGGCAGGTTTTTTAAAAATTCAATCATGGCGTTAGTCTCACTGCAATTTGGTTTGTATATTGCATATACCGTGTATTTTTCGTACGTTTAAGCCGGTCGCGCACGCTTAGCTATCGATGATCCCTATGTGGTTGTAATCTGACTGCGAAAGTTAAGCGTATATAATAGCGCCATTAGCCAGCCGCCTGTTGCGGCGGCTGTATAGTTTAGAGTGAGGAGAATTGTAAATGAACACACTTTCGATCGAAGGTTGGTGCAAACCGGAGGGTGCCAGCAAGTCCACGCGCATCGAATCCCTGCATTTTCGCGTTAGCGAGGCAGCACATTTAGAGATGGAAAACGCGGAGGAAAAATTGCGGGAAAGCGATACAACGGAAGTTTTCGTCACGCCCGACATGGCGGGGCTGGAACTGGAGACGTCTGCTGATTGTGGCGAGCTGACCGACTGCAAATTCCGTGTTTATCTGAACGCCGACGACCAGACGAGTAATTTTCATTTGGTCGCTAAGCGAGTGAGTGACGGTGCCTTAATATACTCTGACGCCGTCTTGGTTGAATTTATAGGCTAGGCGTTACCGCTATTTCGAGTCGCGCGTGTAGATTACATCGCCACCAACGATAGTGTTCTCCACCCGTGTCTCCAGCACCTTGTTGTCCAACACGCGGAGAATATCACTGGATAGAACGGTGAAATCGACAAGTTTGCCTACTTCTATCGAGCCTTTGCTGTCTTATTCAAAAGCCGCGTAGGCCGCATCCAGTGTGTAGCTTTTTAATGCCTCCTCTCTGCTTATCTTCTGCGCTGGTTCGTAGCCATTCTCTGGCGTGCCGGCGAGGGTTTTACGCGTCACCAGCGCGTAAAACGGCGCAATGGGGTAATCGGCTCAATTGGCACATCAGTGCCGTTGATAACGATTGCGCCGCTGTCGAGCTGCTTACGCCAGCCTTAACGCCCGGCGTTCTGATTTAGCCGTCGGTGGCGGTAACTTGTTGTGAATTAACTGCATCGCGTTTTCGGTTAGAACGCCGGTGGGGTTGCCTTCAAGAGCGAAGCTGCGCAAATCGCTGCCGATGTATGGTCTGGTTTTTGCTTCATCGCCAGCGAAGTGAATCACGCCTTTGGCAACCACAACGGCTTCGGCCGTTGGCTGTTTTTTTATTCATGGTGTAAATCGTATCGCCGCGAATCAATAAATCGGCGGCGGGAGTGCTCCAGGCGGAAACGCTGATGTAGCACAGAAAAAAAAAGGATCGGGTTGCGCATTGCTTTTTTACATCCAGACTATTTTTGTCGTTTGCTGAAACGCGAGTATAACGCAGTGCCAAACGCGTTACCCTGGTAAGCGGCTTAGACCAATGACTGCCTATTATTTTTGTTGCTGAATAAAATTGCGGGGGCGAATCCAAAACCAGCTTGCCAGCACGGCGGCTGCGAACAGTGTGTAACAGACGATAAAAACCCAGGGCGGCGCCTGAAAGTACAGTATTCTCTCAAGCCAATAAGATACGAGGGTACCGGAATAGGTCACCATGCCGGCCCGCGCACGTAGTGCCATTTCAATAGCAGTCAGTGGGCACACCAGGCCCAACCAGGCTTGCACGACCACTACGCCAATCGCGACCAGATGAACCAGCCGAAACCAGGGGTTGCGAATCCATGACCACTTTAAGGCGTTGCCAATGAAGATAGACACGAGCCCAAGTACCACGAACGCGACGAACAATACATGCAGCAGCAGTATGGCATCGGCAGCCAGCACTAACGCGGTTGATGATTCCACTGGCGTCTCCTAACGCAGCAGGGCAGCCAATATTAGTCGTTAGCCGGAATAGCTTTTCCCTTCAACGGTATAACGACTCCTTCTGCGCCGTGTATTCTGATCTCCAGACTCAAAGCCATCAAGTAGCCCAGTCTACCGCCCGGGAACTCACGCCGCGTAAACCACAGCAGGTATTCTTCCGGCAGGTCAATGAGCACCCGGCCGGCGTAGCGGCCGAAGGGCATGGTGGTGTTGGCTATATCGATTAGGTCTTTTTGATCGAACATGATGAGCGGCGTTGCGAGGTAATATCCACTGTAACACGTAGCATGCTATTTTTATTGTACCAGTGCAGTGTATTGAACATAGCGCAGATATAGCGCTATGTTCAATACACTGCACTAGTGTCTCAAGCAATGGGCTAAATATCTGCGCTACTCGAATAGGTTAATACCCTAAATCGTGCCACTGACAATAGGCCCAAACGCCGTCAACGTATCGACAAAACCACCTAAAGACGCATCAGGAAAGGCGCTGGCAAACTCACCCTGCTCACCGTGCAGCGCCATGTAGTTTAATATAACCGTTTCAACCAGCAGGTTGACGTTGTTAGCGGCGGGCGTGGCTGCGGTTTCTACCGAAGCGTCGGCGCGCATATAGCCAATTTGCTGATGCACGGCTTGCTCCTCTGGCGTTGCGCCTACCAGAACGGGCCGGCTACCGGGATTGTAGACCAGGAAGAACGAAGCAGCTGTAGAGGAGTTATCGCCGGTCCATTGGCCTTTGCCACGGCCTTCAACTGAGTTGTCTTCGCGGCCATTGCTGGCGACCGAGCCGTCGCTGCACACATAAAGCATTAGCGGTACTCCCTTGCGCGCGGCGTATTCGAGGCAGGCACCCATGCAGCGGCCGGCGCGTAGGTCGCGCACTTCGCCGGTGGCGCGATCACCCGTGTGGTAGTCGAAGCCGCCCATGGTAATGGTGCCGGCGCCGGCGAATCCTTCGATAACCATTTTCATTACCGAGGCGGTTTTGCGGAATTCGCTGTCGCCATCGAATTCTGACTCGGAGAAAATACCGCCGCCATCGCTAACTATAACTGGACTGCCGCTCAAACGATCATCAGGATTAATTTGCGAAGGGTCGCCAAAACGATCGGCTAAATCGGCGCTTTTGACATAGCCGCAGCGCACCTGGTCCAGCAACGCCATATTATTCGCCATTTTCGTGTCGACCCTACCTAGCTTGTCATCGCTGATTCGATAAACCGATTCCATAACGGCAACGGCTTCAGCCTGAGTTAGCGCGCCGAAATCACCTACGTTTACTAATCCTGTGACATCGCTGGGACGGTCTATTTTCGTAGGACGAATGGAAGGGTCAATTAGCATGGCCGGTGCCATCGAGTTACCGCCCGAGTCGGAATTACGTGAGCCAACCAGGGTAACCAGAGAGCCATCGGCACCAGCGCGGGACGTACCAGCCCTGGCGATACCGTACATAGGATTATGCGGGTTATTACCCGTGTCATTGTCAGACCGGGCGGGGATAACCGCGCCATTTATATTCCCTACTGCGGTAGGCGCTTTCTCCAGAATGCCGCGCAGAAAAGCGCTGTCGCTATGAAACGCCAGGCCTAACGATGTGTCTGTGTGGTCGCCATTGCTGGTGGTGGTCGGCATCGCCTCGGCCAGCCCGGGAACCATATCACCGGGAAGTCCCAGCTTGCTGTAACCCGCCGTGCTGAGAAAATCCAGTTGCCCGCCCTGACCACCCACCAGTACATTAGAGCCGGAAATATTGACGCCACCTGCCAAATCGAAGCAGATAAACGGAATCTTCCCCGCGCCTACCGTCGCAATACCGCAATTGCCAACTTCGGTTGCAATATCTGAAGACAACGCGGCATGCGCGGTCTGGGGGTTGGCAAACAAACCAAGCATCGACGACCCCATCACCGTGCCTGCGCCTGCCAGAAAACCTTGCGAGATAAACTCGCGGCGTGTTCTGGGGCGGCGGTGATCAGCGTGCCGCAGCGGTTCGTTTACGGCTAGCTGTTTACGTCGTTTGGCCATGGGGTTATAACCTTTGTTTGTCTTGCATTAATGTTTGTCATATTTAACAACGCTCAGCGCTGCGTTTTTTTGCCCTATCTTTGCAGGGCTTGATCTACTGCACCAACATTGCGGCACTGCCAAGTACTGCGGCGCACACGCCTTTACTGGCGGGGCTGGTTTGGGCTGCACTGCAGCTAGCACTAACGCCACACAACTGGTCGTAGAGGGCATCTAATTCGGCGGCGGCTGCGACCGGGTCGGACTGGGTAGCGACATTGACACCCAATACCGCGTCGACTAACGGGTCGATCACTTTGCTGCGGTCAGCTACAGGTAAGCTGCTACCAAAGTCCACATTGTTGAAAAACCCCGGATCGGTCTCAATTAGAGCGTCGCAATACCCAATAGCGAGCTGAGTCACCGCCATTTGATGCGACGATAAAAACGTTTCAATATTCTCTACCGAGGGCAACGCTTGCTTGATTTCGATGTAAGTATTTAATAGGGAAGGGTTGGCGGCTATGCTAATGCCGGTAATGGCTTGCATCGTGGCGCTGATTTCGTCGAAGGTGCGCATGCCAATATCGGAGGAGGGGCTGCCATCCAGCCCAACCGGTAAAGTAACTGCCGTGCCCGGTACTCTTACGTCGCTGTTGCTGCCCAGTTGTTCGAATGTTAGGAAGAACTCATCCGCTTCCGCCCCCTTCTCCAGGGCGATAATCGTACCCAGGCTGGAAAGCACTTGCCTATTGTTGCCCTCGCTGGTGTTGATCGTCTCGCTCAGATTGGCAAACGATTGACCAACAATCGCCTCCCGGCCGTTGACGCCTATGCGCATACCCTGCAGCGGAATGCCGGCGGCGGTCGCGCTCGCATCCAGCCCCGCATAAAACGGCTCGCTGAATAGATAGCTGTAGCTGTCAAACTGGCTGACTTCGAACACAATGTAGCTCTGCGACACGTCAATCAGATGGCCAACGCTAAACAGCAGAAAGAACTTCTCGCCGACGCCGGTGGCGAAATTTTGTTGAATTTGTGCAGCCGTTAGCGCGCGGTTATGAATAGCCGCCAGCCGAATCACGCCCTGCCAGAGACGATTGCTGGATACCTCGTTGCCTAACACCAGCGCATAGGTGTCGTTCCAGTCGGCGATAATGCCACCGTCGACCGGGTCGATATCGTCGGTAAACACACCATTTACATACACGCGACGACCGTCAACCGGGTGATAGGTGACTACAACGTGCTGCAAGGTTGCCTGCAGGTCTTCATCTTCGTCGTTGGTGGCTAAGGCAGGAATACCATTGGCATCGGTTGTATTCGAGCGGTTCAGAAACTCGTAGTTATACATATTTTGACCAAGGGTAAAATTCCGGTCATTGGTGCCCGCCGAGTAGCTGATAATTCTCGCAGGGTCTTCTGCATCGCCCTGGGTGACATTACCGGGAGCGACCCACGCCTCGATGCTGTATTCGCCGGTAGCTCTGATCAGATCGTGCAGTTTTTTGCTGTCGCTGGTGGAGCCCTGCGCCTTGCCATCAACAATGCGAATGCCCCAACCACCGACCCACTCAATCTGGCCGCTTAACGTGAGGTTGACCTCCGGCGCTACACCGCTGGTGTCAAACGCAGTTGTGCCGCTGCCAGTCTGGAATTCATACAGGGCGATCACGTTGGCTTCATGGCGGCCGCCGCTGTTAGCGGGAATACCGTCCGGTAGTCTCAGTGCCTTACTTAACACCAGCCCGGCATCGGGTTGTGTTGCGTCAATGCCGCATGCCAGACCGTCAACCGCAGCGTGCATAGCCGCTGCGTCGGATGCGCAATCGCCGCTGGTCCAGCAGTTGTGAAACTGGTCGCGCAGTCTGACAACGAAGCGCGATTGCGCATCGCTTAGCGGTGTTGTTGCGCTACAGAGATACTCGTCCAGGCTGAGCTTGCTTTTTGATAGCTGCCAGGATTCTTCAATATCGCTACCAGCGAAATAGGGGGTTTGTGGCACCGCGGCATCGCTGGTATGGCAGCCGGCGCAATGTGCGGTTAGCAAGTCGTGTATCGGTGTGAAGTCGGCAGGTGCCGTTGCCGGCAGGTTCTTGCTGGCCCCGGCATCCTTGATGGTAGGAGGGGTTAATTGAATAACCTTGGCTGCGCCGCCCAGTGCGGCGCTCGACCAGTTAGCAACGTAGCCTTCGACGATGTTGGCGCAGGCGGCTACCGTGCCGGAATCGTTACCCTGCCAGCAGTTATGCCCCTCAGCCACCTTGGTTACCATGCGTGACGCGGAAGGTATCTCTAAATTCACTACCGTATTCGCGGCGTTATACGCGAGGTTAATATCATCGCTGCGAGCAAAAGCGGGAGACTGACCGCCTGCATTGTGGCAGCTGCCGCAACGCTGATCAGAACGCAGGTTTTCCCATACGTTAATTCTGAAGCTTTGTATGTCAGCAGTTTGCGGGTCTGGTCCGGTGTAAGTCGCTTTTGAGCCGCCGAACTTGCCGGCAGGATTTACCGTAGGGTCGGAACCACTGCCGCCGCTACACGCTTGCAGCGCGACTATTGCGGTCACGAGAACAAGCCAGCGAACAGGCGAAGCTGCTACCCATTTGCGATTCGCGATTGTTATGTGCGCTGCCTTCATAGCCTGACCTTTCTTTTGTATTTTGATTCGTTTCATAACGCCGCTGCCTGGCTTAGTCGCCCATACATTTGACGGCCGAATCGGCGAACACCCGCTTCAGGCTGTAGCCGCTTTGTTTGAAATTGGTCACCATGCTTTCAAAATCGCTGCGATCAGTTTCGGCTGCGTCGCGCAAACATACAGCGCGAAATACCTTCTTTACCTGGCATTGTGCAAAGGCCTCACTGTTTGCCAGCTCCTGGCCCATCGATTTTGCGCCGTTGCCGCCGCCAGCAAGACTCTGGTCCCAGCCGAGCAGTTCGGCGTTAGGACCGCTGCGCCAATAATTGCTCCAGCTGTCATCCGGAGTAACGAATCCGTACTTAAAATTCGCACTGTTGATATGGTATTTAGGGTCGACCACACCGCTGATGTACTGCATAAAGCCATTGCTTCCCGCGTCGTCGGTATTGACGAAATCGTAGTAGGCAAACGCCTGCGCCATCGGGTCCATGCCACTGTGGCAACCGACGCAGTTATTGAGAAATAAGCGGCTATCGCCGCCGGGGCTGCGGCTGATATCCTGGCGAATGCGGTCTGAGGGGCGAGTAGTGTCTTTTACCTGCTCCATGTCGTTGCAGAGGTGGTTTAACAAGGTGAAGCGAAACATAGCGCGGTTGGTGCCGTCGATGAAAAACGCTTTCGCTGCGGCGCGGGTGGTCATCACGCCGGCAGTGGCTGCGGCTGGTGTGCCAGTCGCTGATTCTTGTGAAGTCCAGATCAATACCTGATCGTCGCTCAGGTCAGCGCCGTTGATTTCCATGGCTTCATAGTGAGCGTTGCTGGTGTTGGAGTAGGGCGGCACGCCGCTCAAGCTTGCATGATTGAGGTTTCCTACATAGATGCTGTTCGCGGTCAGAATTTCGCGAAAGTCAGTGTCGTCGCGCACCATACCGATAACGGTAGCGGTGTAGTCGTTTAACGGCGCAAATACATCGAAGTCGCCGTTGGTCCAGGGCGTGACCAGATTTTTCAAGGTGACGTTGTAAAAAGAAGGATTTTCCATGGCGATATCAGCTGCGTCGAGCGGCTGGTTGTTCTGGATATGAGTTGCCATCGTATCTAGAACGCTGTCGTCAGGTGGCACGCCGGCAATTCTGTCGTGCATACGCTTCGCTTGCTCTCGCGGGCCAGCCTCTACTGTGAAGCTGGTAGAAACAGCCAGGCACAACACTGACGCAACGGCGACGGCTCTGAAGAACTTCGCGGGCTTAGGCACGTCTTCGTAGTTACCGAGTGAGCAGAGTGTCGCAGCGACATGCATCTTCGTTGTCATGCTCTGGTTTCCAATCTAGGGTGTTGAATTTTTTTGAGATTACCTAAGGCTAGTTGCTTTATTGACCACGTTGGCCGCCAAACAGACAGATGGCGGTTGATTGTAAATCAGAGCAGGGGAACCGTGATCGTCTCCACAAAATCAGCAACGATTATCGACTCGAATACTCGCGCCTATACGCTTCGGCTAGAGTTATAAAGAGATAGCCGTCATTGGCTGGACTCAACAGATGAGATTAGGCGACGGCATGAGCGACAGCAAACAATTCCAACTTCTGCGCACGGCAAGTAAATCCTTGCTGGTAGTCAGTCTGTTGGCGCTATTAGTGGCTTGCAGCAGCGGTAGTGAAAGCGACGGCGGTATCGGCATTAGCGGTGGTCAGAAAGCCGACCCGGTGGTGCTGGATATACCCATCGCCTATGTCAAACGCAGCATTCCAGCGGATGAGAACGGCGACCCGGTCAGCGACGATATGCGCGAACCGGCCGCGTTTAATCCCGGAGCCGAACTGTTTGTGCGCGATCGCGGTTCCCCCAGTGCCGCCGCGCGCAGCATTACCGCCGGCGTCTTCCCCGCAGGCGAACGCTACGATGTGAAGGACTTAAGCGTCTCCTTTGATGGCAACAAGTTACTGTTCTCGATGCGTGCACCGGAAATTGAAAATGTCGACGCCGACGAACAGCCGACGTGGAATATTTGGCAATACGATTTCGAAACCGAGCAGTTGCAGCGGCTATTAGCAGCGGATATCACCGCCGAAGGGGGCCACGATGTTGCACCGCAATACCTGGCCGACGACCGCATTGTGTTTTCTTCCACCCGCCAGCGACGATCCAAGGCGATACTGCTCGACGAGGGCAAACCACAATTTCCCGCATTAGACGAAGACCGCGACAGCGAGGCTTTTCTACTGCATGTGAGTGACGCAGATGGCTCCAACATCGAGCAAATCAGTTTTAATCAAAGCCATGACCTCGACCCTGCGATACTCGACGACGGTCGCATCGTGTTCAGCCGCTGGGACAATATGGGTGGCCACAACAACATTAACCTTTACACGATCCACGCCGACGGCACCAACCTGCAGTTTTTGTACGGCAACCACAGTCACGACAGCGACAGTAATAATGGAGGTGCTGAAGTACAATTCTTAACGGCCAGAGAAACCGAAGATGGAAAACTGCTGGCCGCCTTGCGCCCTTATCGCAGCACCCATCTCGGTGGCGACATCGTGCTAATCGATACCGAGAACTTTACTGAACGCGATCAAACAACCGTAGCCGCACAAAGTATGGTCGGGTCGGGCCAGGTGTCAGCAGCCTTAACGGCGGTGATGACTGGCGGAATTTCGCCGGGCGGGCGTTTCAGCGCGGCGTTTCCTTTATTAGATGGCACCGACCGGTTGCTGGTCAGTTGGAGTCAATGCCGACTGATAGAAGAGGGGGCGAGAATAGTTCCCTGCGCACTTGCCGAGGACCTCAGCAACCCGGCATTGCAGGAAGCGCCGCCGCTGTATGGCATCTGGATTTACGATTTGCAGGAAGAGACGCAATTGCCAGTCGTGGCACCGGAGGAGGGAGTCCTTTTCACCGACATTATAGCGTTGCAGTCGCGCGCCTTTTCGCAGGAACCAGAGGCTGTGGAAATTGACAGCAGCCTGGCCGCTGAAAATGTCGGCGTGCTGCACATCGCCAGCGTCTACGATATGGATGGCGTCGATACCGCTGAGCCAGATATTGCTACGCTGGCCGACCCTGCACAAACAACCGCCAGCCAACGCCCGGCGCGTTTTCTACGCCTGTTAAAAGCCGTTTCCATCCCTGACAACGACGTACTGGACTTCGACAATTCCGCCTTCGGCCGCAGCTCACAGCAATCGATGCGCGAGATTCTGGGTTACGTTCCTATCGAGCCGGACGGCTCGGTAAAAGTTAAGGTGCCGGCCGATGTAGCGTTTACAATCAGCGTGGTAGACGCCGACGGTCGCCGTATTGGCGGGCGGCATCAGAACTGGCTGCAGTTGCGCCCAGGAGAACAGCGCGAGTGTAGTGGTTGCCACAGCGCTGACAGTACACTACCGCACGGCAGAGCCGATGCCGAAGCCCCCTCTGTTAACTTCGGTGCGCTGAACCCGACTATCGAGTTCCCCAATACTGACCCCGCCTTATTTGCCGACGAAATCGGCGAAACCATGGCTGAGGTGTATGCGCGTATCAACGGCGTGCGTTCGCCAACACCTGACGTGATTTACGTCGACCAATGGACTGGGCCCAGCGTAACAACCAAAGACGCGGATTTTAGCTATCTCTATACCGACCTGACTACCAGCGCACCGTTAGAAACCGCCTGCGCTACTGATTTTGTCAGCGCCTGCCGCATCGTGATTAATTACGCAGAGCACATACACCCTCTCTGGTCGCTGCCGCGCGCCGTGGGTGTAGAAAACCGAACCTGCAGCAGCTGTCACAACGTGGTAGATACAATGGACGGCACACAAGTGCCAGTAGCGCATTTGGATTTGAGCGATGGTGTGTCAACCGACAACGCCGATCACTTAACGTCCTACCGCGAGCTGCTGTTTGGTGACAATGAACAGGAAATAGTCAACGACTTATTGGTTGATATATTGGTAGAGAGTCTGGATCGCAATGGCCTCCCCGAATTGGACGAAAACGGCAACCCCATCTTCGTGCCCATTCCGGTTGCACCGGCCATGTCAACAGCGGGCAGTCGCGCCAGCGAAGATTTTTTTGACCTATTCAATGTGGGCGGTAGCCACGCCGGTTGGCTGCAGCCAGCTGAACTGCGGTTGCTTTCAGAATGGCTGGATATCGGCGGTCAATATTACAACAACCCCTTCGATGCGCCGCCTAATTAGAACCCCTTGCTCTTGATATTGCCATGACATTCTCAGCACCGGCTACACTTTAATTAGACCAACGTAGTTTGCCGTGAATTGAACAATATAAAACGCACAATATACGTACACAAAAAAGCAAAGAATGGACTCACCCCGAACGTCAATACTGCTGCTATGCCTGCTCTTGATTTGGCTATCAAGCCCTGTGGCTGCATGGGGTGTAAAGGAAAAACAAAAAGTCCAGGTGGCGTCCCCTTATATCGACTTGCATACCGGTCCGGGCAAAGGCTATCCGCAATTTTATGTCGCGACGCGCGGCGAGTGGATCCAACTGCTAAAGCGCAAAACCGGCTGGTTCAAAGTGCGTACCGAAAATGGCAGGCGAGGCTGGGTGCATGAGAATCAGCTGGCCAAAACACTGACCCCCACTGGCGATGCGTTAGCAATAGATGGGCAGACCATCGTCGATTTTCATAAACGCAAGTGGGAACTGGGTTTTAGCGGCGGCGACTTCGGCGGTGCCGATGTGATTTCTACCTACGCCGGCTACAACTTTACCAAAAACATCGCAGCAGAAGTCACCGTATCGCAAGCGCTCGGTACGTTCTCCGACACGCTGTTCGCCGATTTCAGTTTGGTACATCAGACGTTTCCTGAGTGGAGAGTATCGCCGTTCTTCGCGCTAGGCGCAGGTGTAATTAAAACCGATCCTAACTCTACCCTGGTCAGCACGGAAGACCGACAAGACAACAGTTTGCATGTGGGCGGCGGCGTGCGCCTCTACCTCAGCAAGCGTTTCGTGCTGCGCCTTGAATACAAAAACTATGTAGTACTGACCAGTCGCGATGACAACGAAGAGATTGAACAATGGAAATTAGGTTTCAGCGCATTTTTCTAAATGCCACTTGCGCTAAGGCAGCACTGTGTACAGCAAGATTCTTGAAGTGCAGCGCCGCGCTAGTGCTTAGCCTTGTGTGCCTGGTGAGCAACGCCTGGGCCGAAGACGGCAAAACAGCGCGTGACATCATTCCGGCAGATCTTGAGCGTCAGGATATCGACATCGATGCCATCGACAGCGAAGACTTTGAAATCAGTGTGTACTACGGTGTACTGAGCATAGAGGATTTTGGCTCCAATGATGTTTACGGTGTGCGCCTCGCTTACCACATCACCGAAGGTATATTCCTCGAAGCGGCATACGGCCAGTCTACTGGCGGGCAAACCAGTTTCGAGAACCTATCAGGCTCGGCGCAGCTGCTCACTGAAGAAGAGCGCGACTACACCTATTACAACCTGTCGGCTGCTTACAACCTGCTCCCCGGTGAAACCTTTATCGGCAAAAATTGGGCCTTTAATTCAGCGCTGTATGTGATCGGCGGTGCAGGCAATACCGAGTTTGGTGGCGACGATCGTTTCACCTTCAATTTCGGGGTGGGCTATCGCTTATTGTTCAACGATTGGCTGGCCCTGCACGTTGACGTGCGTGACCACCTATTTGACAGCGATTTGCTGGGCAAAGAAAAGACCACGCATAACTTTGAGTTTACCGGCGGCTTTTCGATTTTCTTTTAAATGCGAAATTATTTATAACGTGAGAGTAAAGGCTATGCAGGTTTTTAAAGTGCTATCGTTAATGGCCATATGCAGCGCTTTCCTTGGTGCCTGCAGCTCGGTTGAACCCTGGGTAAAACCCTACCAACGCGCCAACCTGGCTGACCCAATCATGAGCTTTGACCGTGATCCGGTGTCAGCTGCTTACATGCATCACGTATATCAAGCCCGCGAAGGCTCTACGGGTGCCGAAGGTGGCGGAGGTGGCGGCTGTGGCTGTAACTAATTCCCGTGGGCCAATAGAGCAGCGTCTGTTGTATTCGCGACCAAAGTCGCTGCAACAACGGCTCGCTGAATCGGTGGGAGCGACTTTAGTCGCGATCATACCGCTAGTGCGTGTTGCAGGGCGCACACTAAAGCGGCAGATAATAAGTACTCGCCATTGCCTACTACTGACTCGCATCGTTATCGCTTCAGCTTTGCTGTCAATGCAACAGCTTAATGCCGCCGTGCTACCGGAAGACCGCGCCGACGTGCTATATCACTCATACGACGGCGGGGGCGTTAAGATTGAAGGGCCCTCGGTGCTGGTACGCAAAAGCATCAAAGACAAGTTCTCGCTCAGCGCCAACTATTATGTCGACAATGTCACTAGTGCTTCTATTGATGTCGAATTATCCGCCAGCGAGTACACCGAAAGGCGCGAAGAGAAATCAGTCGGTGTCGACTACTTGCACGACAAAACCGTGATTAGCATGGGCGTCACCAATAGCGAAGAAAACGACTACAGCGCCAATGCCTTTCGCTTCGACGTTAGCCAGGATTTCTTCGGCGGCCTAAGCACGTTAAGCATGGGCTACTCGCGTGGCGCAGACGAAGTAGGCCAGAATAATAATACCGAATTTGCAGAAGAAGTTGACCGGCAGCATTATCGTTTTGGTCTGAGCCAGGTGCTGACCGAAAATGCCATGTTAAGCCTGAACTACGAGGCGATTACTAACGAAGGTTTTCTTAATAACCCCTACCGCCAGGTACGCTTCGTAGACCCTGATAATGCCGCTAACTTCAAGCTGGAAAGCGAAGTCTATCCCAGCACGCGCAGCAGCGACGCGACTGCGCTCGGTTTGATCTACTATCTTCCGTATCGCGCTGCCGTAAAAGTCAAAGCGCGTTACTACACCGACGATTGGGGGATTGCCGGTAAAACGGCGGAGTTGGGCTATACCCACCCGTTTCACGAGCGCTGGATTTTCGATATCAAATATCGCTACTATGAACAGACTGCAGCAAATTTTTACAGCGACCTGTTTCCTCGCTCTGACTTCCAGAACTATAAAGCACGCGACAAGGAGCTGAGCACGTTCGCCTCGCACACCTTCGGTATAGGCGTAAGCTATTCGCTAAATATAGACAAGATAAACTTTCTGGATAGAGGCAGCCTGAGTTTGTACCTGGATCATATTCGCTTTGAATACGACGACTTTAGAGATGCTACCGAGACCGGCGTTGCCGCTGGCGAAGAATCGCTGTACGGCTTTGAGGCTAATGTGATTCGGTTTTACTTCTCTCTGTACTACTAATAGGCAGGCTTGTAATGGGCTTGTGGAATTCGCGACTGAAGTCGCTCGCACAATTAGCCCACCATATTGTAGGAGCGACTTCAGTCGCGAACAGACAGGTATTAACTGCTATTGCGTTGATGCTTCTCTGCCATTCGGCTAACGCTGTCTGGTACAGCGACAAACAAGCAATAATGGGCACCGAAGTCAGCGTCGAGTTGTGGTCTGAAAAACCACCCGCTGAAGCCGCTGACCTAATCGATAAAGTCATGGCCGAAATGCGCCGCATCGACCAGCACTTCAGCCCCTATATCAAAAGCTCAGAACTCAGTATTCTCAATCGGCATGCGGGCGACAAAAAAGTCTATGCGAACCCGCTGAGCGTGTCGGCAGAACTCTTCAAGCTACTGTACAACGCCAAAACAATATCAGAATTAAGCGATGGCGCTTTCGATATCACTTTTGCCTCAGTCGCCAGGTTTTATGACTATCGCAAAGGCATAAAGCCAGATCGGCAGCAGGTAGCCAGCCACTTGCAAGCAATTAACTACAACCACGTTATTCTCAACGCCGGCGATCGCAGCGTTCGCTTCAAGCGGGCAGGTGTGCGTATTGATTTGGGCGGTATTGCCAAGGGCTACGCCGTTGATCAAGGCGTAGGCATACTCAGTGCCATGAACATCGAGCACGCCATAGTGTCTGCCGGGGGCGACAGCCGCCTCATAGGTGACCGACGCGGCCGACCGTGGTTGACTGGTATCAAAGACCCGCGCAGCGAAGCGGAAATGGCAGTGGTTATGCCGCTGGAGAATACCGCCATTTCCACCTCCGGTGACTACGAACGCTTCTTTATCGACGGCGACAAACGCTACCATCATATTCTGCAACCAAAAACCGGCGACTCTGCTCGCGAAGTGCGCAGTGTGACGATACTGGGAGAGGATGCGATCACTACCGACGCACTTTCAACCACAGTTTTTGTGTTAGGTGTTGCGCGTGGGCTGGCGCTAGTGAATCGCCTGCCCGGTGTTGATGCGGTGATTATTGATAATGTGGGGAAGCTGCACTATTCGGCTGAGCTTGAACGGCCGGAGTAGTTTTTATTGCATCGCAGAAAGGGCACTTCGTTAGGCGGATAATCCGGCCTGAACAAAGTGAAAATTTCCAGGACACGCCGTGAACCCGTCCCCGCAGGCGTGGCAGCCCCGACTACCCGCCCAGTGACGCAGAATTGCGCGAGCGCATACTGCGCGGCTATCGTCGTTCGCACTACCCGGCAGGTTCCACCCGCCAGCTAATAGTACCCCTTCCAGGTGATATTGCCTAATGCAGTCATCCCAAATGCGGTACAGTGCGAGGCGTTTCACCGAAGGCATAGTGGGTCTATGTTGAGGGAAAACAACGAAGCAATGTGCCGCTTTTGGGATGACCCGAAGGGCGCTAAGCAGGCCGCTCTCTGCTGCGTTGCACTGGTTCGACGTAGGCCCACTATGCCTTCATCAGTGCGCCTTGCAGAGAACGGCCTGCTTAACGCTGCATTAGGCAATATCACCGAAGGGGTACTAGGTATGATTGCCAGTGGCGACAGGGTGGACGTATTGAAAAAGATTAAGGCACCGACCCTGGTCATCCACGGCAAGGCCGACAAGCTGGCGCTGGTGGAAGGGGGCATTGATACCGCCAGACTCATCCGCAACGCGAGGTTGGAATTGATCGACGGTATGGGGCATGACTTGCCGCAGCCATTGTTGGCGCGATTTGTTGAGCTGATTACTTCGCACGCGGTGAATGTGCTTTTAAAACCTAACGCCTGAAAGGCAAAGGGGTCTATGATTTATGCTTAGATACTGAACCTTGAGCCTCCGAACGGTTACAAAAAATCATAAACGGGACGTTAACCCTGGTATTTTGCTTTCAGTTAGCCGGCAGTTGTAAGTGCCAGACCTAAAGCGCGGTTATGTGCCGCGATTGCGTGGTACCCCTTAATTCTCTTATTTTCTTTAAATAGTCGCTGGCGTCCGAGATTGGACGCGGCTTGGGTGCCGCGCTTGCGCCGAAACACGTGACAGTGCACGGAAATAGCGGTATGAGTAATAGGCCGATG
>RCMY010000750.1_pt1 | contig 30793 bp, 29 predicted proteins | sample 2041341 | NCBI WGS metagenome assembly RCMY01 (sample SAMN09708234, study PRJNA481090) | Marine sediment metagenome, whole genome shotgun sequencing project. | reverse complement strand
CCAGAAAATCAGCGGCGACGCCTGTTCGATCTTGCGCGCGTGCTTAGCGACGTCGCCTGAACGGGTCGTTTTGCCCGACGGGTCTGCCATGACGGCCTTGTGATACGCCCCGCGCGGGCCTATTCACGCTGCATTCCGTTGGCATGAGGTGTCTGCGTTGCGCAGTCAGGACGACATTGAGCAGATCATCGGCGCGGCCCATGCCGCGGCCGATGCAGCGCGTGGCGCGATCCTGCCGTATTTTCGCTTGGATAGCCTCGCCGCCGAAAACAAGCATGTGCCCGGCGCGCGAACCGAAAGCGATTTTGATCCGGTAACAGCGGCCGATCAGGCGGCTGAACGTGCGATGCGGGACGTCCTGTCGACCTTGCGCCCGCACGACGCCATCCTCGGCGAGGAATTCGGCGCGAGCCCCGGCACCAGCGGGCTGACCTGGGTTCTGGACCCAATCGACGGCACGCGCGGCTTTCTGGCTGGCACGCCCACTTGGGGCGTTCTGATCGCGGTGACGGATGAGGGTGGCCCGATTTACGGCATGATAGATCAGCCCTACATGGCCGAACGATTCGAAGGCGGGCTGGGCCGCAGCACCATGGCCGGTCCGATGGGAATGCGTGCCTTGCGCGCCCGCGGTGATCGTCCCTTGGCCGAGGCGACGGTGATGACCACCTTTCCTACTGTGGGCACCCCCCAGGAGGGTGCGGCCTTCGCCCGTGTGGCGGACGGTGCGCGAATGGTGCGCTATGGTTATGATTGCTACGCCTACGCGCTGCTGGCGATGGGTCAGATCGACCTCGTGATCGAGGCGGGGCTGAATCCCTACGACATATGCGCACCCATCGCCGTGATCGAGGCGGCGGGCGGCATTGTCACCGACTGGCAGGGCGGCCCGGCACATGAGGGCGGGCGCGTCGTCGCTGCCGCAGGCGCTGTGCAGCACGCGGCAGCACTGGCGATCCTGTCGGGCGTCCCTTGATCCGACGCGTTGTAATACAAGGTGTCATTGCGCGCGGGTCACTCCGCGCTGGCGGGCTGGGCGCGCTACGACTAACCTTCGCCCCAAAGTCTATTTTCGCCGGAGTCCCATTCATGCGCCTCATTATCACCATCTGCCTTGCCCTGATTGCCGCAGCGTCCGCACAGGCGCAGAGCGCCGAGGACATAAGCGCCGCCTCCAGCGCCCAAGTGGCCGACATCCGTGCCCGCAACGGCCTGCCCCCGCTATCGGTCAGCTCGGCGCTGACCCAGGCCGCCGCCGCCCATGCGCGCGACATGCAGGCCAATGGGTTTTTCAGCCACACAGGTTCGGACGGTTCGGGCATCGGGGATCGTGCCCATGCCGCCGGATATGGCTTTTGCTTTATCGCCGAGAATATTGCGCAGGGGCAGAGCAGCTTCAATCAGGTGATGGAAGGATGGATGGCCTCGACCGGGCATCGCCGCAATATCCTGAGCGATGGGGCACGTGAATTCGCGATGGTGCGCACCGGGGGCAACATCTGGGTCATGGTGCTGGGTCGCTCTGGTTGCTGATCCGTCTCAGCCGCCAAAGAACTTGGGTTTGAGCCTTAACAGCGTTTCGCAAATCTGCGAGGTCAGGCTCTGCGCCAGGCTAAGCGCCTCGTTGTGCGCCCCGCGCCCTGTAGCGACGGCCGCCTCTATGGTCGACGATTGCACCATGGCGGCCACCAGATCGGGGTGGCGGGCGGCGTAGCCTTCGCCGAACTCTGCATCTATCGCCGTAATGGCAGTGCTCAGATGTCGGGCGGCGGCGGGGGTGTCCTGCATGAGAATCCTCCTTGTTGGAAACGCCACTTAGCGCGGTTTTGCCGTTTTGCGAGTGGTGACGGCGGGTGCGATTATTTTGGGCGATCCGGCGTATTTCCGACACGTCACGCCGCTGGCGCGCATTGTTTTTCTCGCGCCCTACGCGTAATGCTGCGCGAACCAAATGCAGCCGCACGAGAGGGACAGATGAGCCAGGACGACATGACCCCGAATGCGCCCAGCGAGGACGAGCGCGGCGACGACGCCTACGAGCTGGACCGCAACACCGTTGCGCGCATCGTCCACGCCGTAGACAACAATGACCGCCCGCAGCTGATCCAAGAGATGGAGCCGCTGCACGCCGCCGACATCGCCGACCTTCTGGAGCAGATCAACGCCTTCGACCGGCGCCGTGTGATCGAGCTCTACGGCGATGAATTCGACGGCAGCATCCTGTCGGAACTGGACGAATCGATCCGTGAGGAAGTGCTGGGGTATCTCAGCCCCGAAGTGCTGGCCGACGCCGTGCGCGAGTTGGACAGTGACGACGTGGTCGATCTGGTCGAGGATCTGGAGGACCATCAGCAGAACGCCATCCTCGAGGTTCTGGAGGATAGCGACCGCATCGCGGTGCGCCAGTCGCTGAACTACCCCGAATACTCTGCCGGCCGCCTGATGCAACGCGAATTCGTGATGGCCCCAGAACACTGGAACGTTGGCGAAGCTATTGATTTCATGCGAAACCAGCAGGAGCTGCCCGAACAGTTCTATCACATCATCCTCGTCGATCCCAAGCTGCACCCGATTGGCAACGTGACACTGGGCAAGCTGATGTCGTCGCGCCGCGAGGTCATGCTGACCAGTCTTGTCGAAGAGACGTTTCACGTGATCCCCGTGGCGCAGGACGAGGGCGACGTCGCCTATGCGTTCAACCAGTATCACCTGATCTCGGCGCCCGTCGTGGATGAAAACGACCGGCTTGTGGGCGTCATCACCATCGACGACGCGATGGCCGTGTTGGATGATGAACACGAGGAAGACATCCTGCGCCTCGCCGGTGTCGACGAGGAAAGCTCGCTGTCGGACTCCGTGGCCGCGACGGCGCGGCGGCGACTGCCTTGGCTGGCGGTGAATCTGGTGACGGCGAACCTGGCCGCGCTGGTCATTTCGCAGTTTGAAGCGACAATCGCGCAATATGTCGCAGTAGCGGTCCTCATGCCAATCGTCGCGTCGATGGGCGGCAATGCGGGCACACAGGTGCTGACGGTGTCGGTTCGCGCGCTGGCGGCGCGCGATCTGACCTCTTCGAACGCGATGCGCGTGATACGGCGTGAGGCCTTGGTGGGTTTCTTGAATGGCTTAGTCTTTGCCGTGCTCATGGGCACGATGGGGCTGTGGTGGTTCGGCTCGCCCATACTGGGTTACGTGATAGCGGCGGCGATGGTCATCAATCTGACGGTCGCGGGGCTGGCGGGAACGCTGGTACCGCTGACGCTGGACAGGTTCGGCATCGATCCGGCGTTGGCCTCCGGCACGTTCGTGACGACGATGACCGACGTCGTCGGCTTTTTGGCGTTCCTCGGGCTTGCCACGATATTCCTGCTGTGAGCGATCTGGCACAGGTCAAGGCGGCGGCGCGCAAGGCCGCCTTCGCCCGGCGCAAGGCGGCGCATGAGGCGCGCGGCGGCGCGCCCGCCGGGCGGCTGTCTGAGGTGCTGGCAGGCTACCGTGGCGTCGCGCTTGCTGGCTACATGCCAATCCGGACCGAGATCGACCCGCTGCCCGCCATGGCAGAGGCGGCGGCTCATGGCCCCGTCTGCGTACCGGTGATCGACGGCGAAGCGATGCCGCTGGCCTTCTCTCGCTGGACGCCGGGCTGCACAATGAAGGACGGCCCCTTTGGCGCGCGCGTCCCCGAGGTGGACGATTTTGTCACCCCCCAGATCCTGATCGTGCCACTGGTCGCATTTGATCGCGCAGGCGGACGACTGGGCTATGGCGGCGGCTTTTACGATCGCACGCTCGAGCGATTGCGCGCCCGTGGCGCGGTGCTGGCCATCGGCTATGCATACGGCGCACAGGAGGCAGCGGACCTGCCGTTGGAGCCGACCGATCAGCCCCTCGACATGATCGTCACCGAAGACGAAGTGATCGAGTTTCTGCCGCGCTAAGCGCGGCTGCGCAAAATCCGGCTCTTCTGGCGTTGGGTGCCTCCAGCGGGGCTATTTTCAGCTAAAAGATGCAGCAAAGCGTCAATCTTTCACTGTTCTTTAGATACTCCAATCCCGCCATCGTCTTGCCAGCGCACCACATGCCTCTGGCCTCTTGCACGCGGCATCAGCGCGCCCTAACACTTGGGCCATGAAACTACTTTTCCTTGGCGATGTGATGGGGCGCGGCGGGCGTCGGGCGATTGCGGAAACGCTGCCGCTTCTGCGCGCCGATTGGGGCCTCGATTTTGTCGTGGTGAATGGCGAAAATGCGACCGGCGGCATGGGTCTGAGCGGTGAGCACGCCAAGGGCATACTCGATGCGGGGGCCGATTGCGTCACGCTGGGCGATCACGCGTTCGATCAAAAGGATATGCTGCGCGCCATCGAAGGCGAGCCGCGCATCATCCGGCCCATAAACTTCGCCAAGGGCGCGCCGGGACGCGGCCACCGAGTATTCACCGACGCGCGCGGGCGCAAGGTTCTGGTGGCGCAGGTGCTGGGGCAGGTGTTCATGAAGCGTGCCTTCGACGATCCCTTCTCGGCGCTGGACACGGTTTTGCGCGCGCATGTTCTGGGCGGTGCGGTGCAGGCGGTGATCATCGACATTCATTGTGAGGCGACCAGCGAAAAGATGGGCGTTGGCTATTTCTGCGACGGGCGCGCGTCGCTGGTGGTCGGCACGCATACCCATATTCCCACTGCCGATGCGCAGGTTCTACCGGGCGGCACTGCATACCTCAGCGATGCAGGTATGTGCGGCGACTACAACAGTGTTATCGGCATGGAAAAGGACGAGCCGCTGCGCCGCTTTGTCACCGGGATGGCCAAGGGCCGCTTTCAGCCTGCAATGGGTGAGGCGACGCTGTCGGGCGTCTATGTCGAGACGGACGACAAAACTGGGCGCGCCACCCGGATCGAGATGGTCCGCCAAGGTGGGCGTCTCGCGCAGGCGGGGCCATGAGAACGCGCGATCTAGGCCCTTACGCCGTACTTCTGACGATGGGCATGGGCTGGGGGCTGAGCGTGCCGCTGTCCAAGATTGCGGTCAGTACCGGCCATCAGCCGCTGGGCCTGATATTCTGGCAGGAGGTGGTCATCGTGACCCTGCTGGGGACAATCTGCGTCCTGCGTGGCAAGCGGCTGGAGCTGGGGCTGCGTTACTGGCGGCTCTATCTGATGATCGCGATGTGCGGCGCGGTGCTGCCGGATATTTTCTTTTACCTCGCTGCGGCCAAACTGCCGGGTGGGATCATGGCAATCGTCATCGCCACCGTCCCGCTCTTTTCATTGCCCATCGCGCTGGCATTGGGAAACGAGACGTTCGCGTGGCGCCGTGTGCTGGGCCTCAGCTTTGGCATTGTCGGGATACTGCTGCTGATCGGCCCCGAGGCAAGCCTGCCGGAAAGGGCCATGGCCGCGTTCATCCCCATCGCATTGATGGCGCCGCTGCTCTATGCGACCGAGGGGAATCTGGTGGCTAAATGGGGCACGCAGGGCCTTGATCCCATGCAGGTCATTCTGGGTGCATCGATGCTGGGCATGGTTATTTCATTGCCGCTGGCGGTGGTCACGGGGCAGTGGATAAATCCGGCGGACAGCTTTGGCGCGCCCGAGCTGGCGCTGGTGGCGTCCGCGGCGATCCATGGGCTGGTCTATGCCGTCTATGTCTGGTTGGTCGGCCGCGCGGGGTCAGTTTTTGCCGCGCAGTCCAGCTATCTGGTGACGGGCTGCGGTGTGCTGTGGTCGATGCTGCTGCTGCACGAGCGTTACGCATTCTGGATCTGGCTGGCGCTGGGAATCATGACGATCGGCATCGCGCTGGTTCAGCCGCGTCGCCACGCGACACCACTTGCACCCGCCACACGCATCGGCAAAAATGCCCGCAATACTTAGGAAGCAGGTCCAGAAGTGATCGCATATCTCGATTTGTCGCAAACCGCGCAGGCACTGATGACGCTGGGCGTCGTTGCCGTGATGTTCGTGTTTTTCGTGCGCGAGGTCTATCCGACTGAGGTGGTCGCGCTGGCGGGTGCCGCCGCCATGCTGGCCTTGGGCCTTTTGCCCTATGACGCGGCGCTGGACGTGTTGTCGAACCCGGCACCTTGGACCATCGCGGTGATGTTCGTCATCATGGGCGCGCTGGTGCGCACTGGCGCACTTGAGGCGTTCACGTCGCTCGCTGACCGGCAGGCGCGCACCAACCCCAAGCTGGCCATCGCGATGCTGATGACGCTTGTCATCTTTGGCTCGGCGGTGATGAACAACACGCCGGTTGTGGTGGTGATGATCCCCGTCTTTGTCCAGCTGGCGCGCACGATGAAGATCCCGGCCTCGCGCCTGCTTATCCCGCTGAGTTATGCGGCGATCCTCGGCGGCACACTGACCCTGATCGGCACGTCGACGAACCTGCTGGTTGATGGTGTGGCCCGCGCACGGGGGCTGGAACCGTTCGGCATTTTTGAGGTTACGCCGCTGGCCATCGTGCTGGTGATATGGGGCATGGTCTATCTGCGCTTTATCGGACCACTGCTGTTGCCGCACCGCGACTCGATGGCCGATATGCTGTCGGATCGCAGCCGCATGAAATTCTTTACAGAGGCGGTGATCCCGCCCGACAGCAACCTGATCGGGCGCGAGGTCAGCGGCGTGCAACTGTTCAAGCGCGAGGGCGTGCGCCTGATCGACGTCGTGCGCGGCGATCAGTCGCTAAGGCGTGACCTTGCTGGTGTTACGCTGGAGAAGGGCGATCTCGTCGTTCTTCGCACGCAGATGACCGAGTTGCTGAGCCTTCAGAACGACAAGAGCCTCAGGCGCGTCGATCAATTGTCGGCAGTCGAAACCACCACCGTCGAGGTGTTGATTACACCCGGGTGCAAGATGGTCGGTCGCAGCCTCGGCTCGCTGCGTCTGCGGCGGCGTTATGGAGTGTATCCGCTGGCGGTGCATCGCCGGAATCAGAATATCGGCCGGCAGCTTGATAACCTGATCGTCAAGGTGGGCGACACGTTGCTGCTGGAAGGCGCGCCTGAAGACATCAGGCGTCTGTCCAGCGAAATGGACATGGTTGATGTCTCGCAGCCCTCTGCGCGTGCGTTTCGACGCGGCCATGCGCCGATCGCCATTGCCGCTCTTATCGCAATCGTGGCGCTGGCGGGATTGGGCGTCGCGCCGATCCTCGCCCTTGCGGTGGTCGCCGTGGCTGCGGTGCTGATCGCGCGCTGCATCGACGCGGACGAGGCATTTTCCTTTGTAGACGGGCGGCTTTTGGCGCTGATTTTTTCGATGCTGGCCATTGGTGCGGCGCTGGAGGAAAGCGGCGCTGTGGCGCTGATCGTCGGGGGGGTCGCGCCCAGCCTGATGCTGATGCCCGGAGTGGTGGTGATCTATTCGGTTTACCTCATGACCTCCGTTTTGACCGAGATGATCAGTAACAACGCCGTCGCCGTCGTCGTTACGCCCATTGCAATCGGGTTGGGGCAGGCGATGGGGATTGACCCTCGACCGTTGGTCGTGGCGGTTATGGTCGCAGCTAGCGCCAGCTTTGCCACGCCCATTGGTTATCAGACAAATACGCTGGTCTATGGCCCTGGCGGATATCGGTTCACTGACTTTCTGCGCATCGGCGTGCCGCTGAACCTCAGTATCGGGTTGCTGGCCTCGCTTATTATTCCGCTGATCTGGCCGCTGTGAGAGGTGGCGGGCCTCTTGCCCCAGCACCCGTGCCTGATTTATAGAGGGCACAAATTATCCTCGTTCGACCTTAAAAAGGAGCCTCTATGGCCGGCCATTCCAAATGGGCAAATATCCAGCACCGCAAGGGGCGGCAGGACGCCGTGCGCTCCAAACAGTTTTCCAAGCTGAGCAAGGAAATCACGGTCGCCGCCAAGATGGGCGATCCTGATCCTGAGAAAAACCCACGTCTGCGCATGGCCGTCAAGGAAGCCAAGATGAAATCGGTGCCGAAGGACGTGATCGACCGCGCGATCAAGAAATCCGAGGCCGGTGACAGCGAGGATTACGAGGAAATCCGCTATGAGGGTTATGGCCCCAATGGCGTGGCCGTCATCGTCGAGGCGATGACCGACAATCGCAACAGAACCGCAAGCGTCGTGCGCAGCACCTTTACCAAGAATGGCGGCAATCTGGGCGAGACAGGCAGCGTTGGCTTCATGTTCGAGCGCAAGGGCGAGATCGTCTATAGCCTAGAGGCCGGTGACGCCGACACCCTGATGATGGCCGCGATCGAGGCGGGTGCCGAGGACGTGGAATCGGGCGAAGAGGGTCACACCGTGTGGTGTGCCGACACGGATCTGAATGACGTCTCGAACGCGCTTGAGGCCGAGCTGGGCGAAAGCGAGGCGACGCGCTTGACCTGGCGGCCCACGACCACGACTGAGATGGATCTGGACGCGATGCAAACGCTGATGAAGCTGATCGACGCGTTGGAGGATGATGACGACGTGCAGCGCGTCACCACCAATTTCGACGCGTCCGACGAGGTGATGGAGCAGCTCTGATCTGCGCTGGTTACGGCTTAAGTACCGCGAAAATCCTGCGAATTGTTCAGGCGTACCCCTTGGCTGGCGGCGCGGCCGTCGCGAGTCGGGGCGTGGCGTATCCCGCGGATATGCTGTTAAATGGCAGGCTTGCCAGACGGCTCGCACGATATATAGTTATCCGGAACGTATCAGTGCAGGCGGGGCCGGCCAGAATAATGCAAGGCGAATTCAGAACGGATTTTGTGCGCGCCCCATCGGCGCTCAGGCAGCATCCCGCGCTGGTGCTGAACGCCGATTACCGCCCGCTCAGCTACTATCCCCTGTCGCTGTGGTCGTGGCAGGACGCGGTCAAGGCTGCTTGGCTGGACCGGGTCGATATCGTGGCCGAATATGATCAGGTCGTCCATTCGCCCAGTACGCGGATACGCATCCCGTCGGTCATTGTCCTCAAGGATTTTGTCAAACCTCAGAAGCGCGTGGCATTCACGCGCTTCAATCTTTTTCTGAGAGATGAATTTTGCTGCCAGTATTGTGGCGCGCGGGGTGATCTGACGTTCGATCATGTCGTGCCACGCGCCAGCGGCGGGCGAACCAGCTGGAAGAATGTCGTTGCGGCCTGCGCGCGATGTAACCTGTCCAAAGGCTCGAAAAGCTTGGCGCGGTCGGGCATGACCCTGCGCAAGCCGCCCCGCGCGCCCGCTGCCGAAGAGTTGCGCAATCTGGGCCGCAAGTTCCCGCCGGGGCATCTGCACGCTAGCTGGCTGGATTTTCTATATTGGGACGCCGAACTGGAGGCGTGAGGACGGCGCTGGCCGCGCAGCTGTTCGGCCTCTGGTGGAAGGGGCACCCGCATGGATAGAGGCACGTTCCGCATCTGCTGTGGTTGGAAGCACGCCAAGGTTCGAGGGCAGGTCAGCGACTGGATGTCGGACCACCAAATTGTTCGAATTGCCCATCATTTGTTCAGCAGCAATGGCAGACTCAAGTCGCCGTGATCGTCACCTGTCGACCTGAGTTTCGCCAGCAAATCGTTTAACCGCGTGTAGGTTACAGACATTTCATTCTGCGAAATTTTGACAAAATAGTCCTTTCTGCTAGCCTTTTGAGATTGGCTTAAAATTATTATGCGCCAACATTCTGGCTTTATTTTTCTAAAGACGCTGGCGCGAATTTTTCCAGAAAGCGGCCTGCAAACTCTGCATTTCTTTATAAATTTTTATTTTTGAGTAGAAGTTCGGTGCAAGCTCCAGCAGAGATTATTGCTTCGATTAAATTTGTGTCCATCGCTCAAACAGGAGCGTAATTTCGCGCAGCGTCTGTTCCTGCAACAGCACTCAGCCCTCTCATGAATGAGGCTTTCGCGAAATCTGAAACGAGCGATTTGCGGTTGGCCAAAGGCATTTTTGAAACTGCTCCGGACAAGCAAGTGTTTCGCCAAGAGGCCGATGCATTGCTGGCATGGGCCGTTGACACCGGGCCATCACATCGCAAGACACTTGCAAGTGCCTACCGGCAAAGCTTTGGCACGCCGGGCAATCTGTTCATGGTTCATCAGATTTCAACTTTACCTAAAACCCAGGCGCGCGCTTTTGAGGGCGTTAGTGCTGTCGTTGATGCCATTGTTGATGCTGGGCGATCCATCGCCGAACTGGCGTCGGAGATTGGACAATGGACCATTTCCGAAGTGGGCGACCCCGTTGAAGCGTTAATTGAGGCGGGCCGAAGCCTTGCGCAGATCTTTGCCGAGGCCTTGGTCGCGGGTGTTGTTGCACTGGCAAAATTCGTTCGCGCTGCCATCGACATAGGGCGCACCATCGGCGACGTTCTAGTGTGGGCTGTCACCGAAACTGTCGCGGGTGCTGCGCACGGTGGTCGCTGCTGCCATCAATACGGTGGCAGATGTGGCAAATGCACTTGTCTGGGCCGCTGGCATGGCGGTTGCTACCATGGGTCAGGTTCTGGATGCGCTTGCGGATATCGGGCGGTCCGTCGCCAGTGTGATCAGAGCTGCGGCGACGGCTGTGGGCGATGTACTGGTCGCCACCGTGCGCGGATTTCTTGCAATTGGACAGGCCGTGGGCGATCTGCTGATTGCTGTCGTGACGCGGCCACTCAGCATAATGGACGCGCTGGTAAACGCGTTCATCCAAATCGGTCAGGCTATTGGCGAAATTCTGGCTTCAGTTATGAACGCTGCAGGCGATGTTCTGGAAGCAGTGGTAGAGGCCACTCGGCGGGTCGGTGAAAGAGTTGTTGATCTGGTTTCTTGGGTGGTGGATCAGGCCGCATCAGTCGTGCAGCGCGTTTTGTCCACGCTTCTTCGAATTGGTGAGCGGCTGAGTGATATCATGGCGCAGGTGACCCAACTTGCTATCGGAGCTGTGTGAAAACTTGTTGAGGCGGCATTTGCAATCGGACGCACCCTTGCCGGTCTGATGCATGAATTGCTCGATCTGACAATTGAGGCATTGGGGCGTATTCTTTGTGCGGCTCTTGAGTTGGGGCGGCGAGTGACTGAGTTTGTCGCTGCGTTTGTAAGTTTCACCTATCGTGCCGCGGTAAAGCTCGCTCGTGCGGCGTTTGATGCAGCAGGCCCCGTTGGTGATCTGATGCAATGGGTGCTTGATACCGCCGAAGGTGTGACTAGCCAGTTGTGGCGGCAGACGCTTCTGGCCATCCGCTTCTCCGGTAACTTTGTCTTTGATGCGCTCGACTGGGCAATAGGTCAGGGCGAAGCTGCGTTTGAGGCCGTCCTGCGAGCTTGGGAAAGCATCGATCAAACTCTGTTATCGGCCTATGACTGGATTGCGGACAATGTAGCCCGTTTGGGCGACGAAGTGTTCGCAATGCTAGGGCGCGCCACGGCCCGGATTGAGAACAGCGTCGATTGCATCCTGAATTTCTTGCAAAACGACTTTGTCGAGGGGGCGCGCTTGTTCGCACGCGGGCTTTTGCAAGCTGGCTATACTGTCTCAGCGCTTATGGTCGATCTGAGCTGTTGCATCCGAGAAGCTGGAGATCATCCGGCTGGTCAAGGGATCGCATCTGTCAGCGCGGCAAGCCTCGGCCAAGCTCGGCATCCCCCGAACGATATTCGACCGTTGGTACGATCGATATCTTCAATGCGGCGAGGCTGAGTTGCAGGATCAAAACCCCAAGCCGAAGCACGTCTGGAACCGCATCCCAGACGCGGTGAGGCGCAAGGTCATGAAGCTGGCGCTAAAGGAGACGGAACTGTCGGCGCGCGATCTGGCAGCGGCGTTCACGGACCAAGAAATCTACTTTGTATCAGAGGCTTCGGTCTATCCACTGCCCGGCAGGGTATTGCGCAGCAATGTCCCGAGAAGGGCGTGCCGAAAGCGCATGATCTGATCACCAGCCCAGCTTTCATCGTGATCAAGGCGGCCAGCGAGTTCAAAGGCAAGACCACCGTCATCAACCAGCTTCTCCTCTCGAGTATGTAAAATTGCCCTGCCGGGCAGCGGGCAGACCGACTTCACGTACCTCAACGTTCTGGGCTGGGGGTGGTTCTATCTCAGCACGATCTTGGACGATTATGCGCGCAACCCGACGCATAAAACCGCATCGAATTGGACCCAGATTGCGCAAAAACCGCCGCGATGGGCGATTTTGGTGAATCCGATGCGACGCTGCGGTAAAATCTATGCTTCCCTCTACGGGGCCGTGGGATCATTATTTAAATGAAATAAGCTACTTAGTGGAAGAAACCGTGGAGCCAATGGTTTTTTTACAGCAGCTGGGAACTGACAGTTTTACCAAAAAAGCCACGCGCGCTCTGGATCAACGTCTTAGCTGCAAGTTCGAGTGGCGCGCTTGCCGTAGTCGGAATACGCCTCCCAGAAGCGTTCGTCGCTGGCGCGGCTGGATTGGCGTGCGTCCTGCGCCAATTGCGGATTGCCGTAGAATTTGGCTGCGCGCGATTGATCGCTGCTGGACAACGATTGGTTTGCGACCGCCTGAATGCAACCGCATAGCTGGGACGATCGCACCTTGCGGTCCGAGGCAAGGCACGCATTCTTGAGCGGGCCGCTGGCGTTCGGCATATAGACAGGGGCACGTGTGCCTCGTCCCTTATTCTCATGTCGGTTTGAGCCGCCGCAGCCCGCAAGGACCAGTACAAGGCCGACGATCAGTGCGTTCTTCATTGAATATGCCTCATATCTGCCGAACCCGTTGTGGGCCGCCCCGATCATCGGGATGTTGTTTCAGGTCTCTTTGCCCGATCCTTATGGGTTTTTCAATTCCGAAGATGCTGCGAGTTGTGCTTGCCTGACATATCCGCATGTCTCGCGAGGCGAGGCGCCGATCCATCTTGACCAGCCCTGCAAAGCCATACATATCCCGTTCCATGACAGACCTCGCACATATCCGCAATTTCTCGATCGTGGCGCATATTGACCACGGCAAATCCACGCTGGCCGATCGCCTGATCCAGCAGACCAACACTGTGGCCGAGCGCGATATGAAGGAGCAGATGCTGGACAGCATGGATATCGAGCGCGAGCGCGGTATCACCATCAAGGCGCAGACCGTGCGCATCAACTATACTGCGCTCAATGGCGAGGAATATATCCTCAACCTGATCGACACGCCCGGCCATGTCGATTTCGCCTACGAGGTCAGCCGCTCGATGCGTGCTGTCGAGGGATCGCTGCTGGTCGTGGATTCGACCCAAGGTGTCGAGGCGCAGACGCTGGCGAATGTCTATCACGCCATCGACGCGGGCCACGAGATCGTGCCGATCCTGAACAAGATCGACCTGCCTGCCACCGATTGCGACCGTGTTGCCGAGCAGATCGAGGATGTCATCGGCATCGACGCCAGCGGCGCCATCCGCGTCAGCGCCAAGACGGGGCAGGGCATCGTCGAGACGCTGGAAGCGATCATCGCGCATCTGCCGGCACCCAAGGGGGACCGGGACGCACCGCTCAAGGCGATGCTGGTTGATAGCTGGTATGACGCTTATCTGGGCGTCATCGTTCTGGTGCGGATCATGGACGGCGTTCTGAAAAAAGGCGACCGGGTGCGCATGATGCAGAACGGTTCGGTGCATCAGGTCGAGCGGATCGGCGTTTTCCGGCCCGCCATGACTGTGATGGACAAGCTGGAGCCGGGCGAGATCGGATTTATCACTGCATCAATCAAGCAGGTGCGTGATACCAAAGTCGGCGACACGATCACCCATGACAAGGCGCCTTGCGCTACGCCGCTGCCGGGCTTCAAGCCGTCGGTGCCAGTGGTATTCTGTGGGCTTTTCCCGGTCGACTCGGCCGAGTTCGAAGACCTGCGCGATGCCATCGAAAAGCTGGCGCTGAACGATGCCTCGTTTACCTACGAAATGGAAACCTCGGCGGCGCTTGGTTTTGGCTTTCGCTGTGGGTTCCTGGGGCTCTTGCACCTTGAGGTCATCCGCGACCGGGTCGAGCGCGAGTATGATATCGATCTGATCACGACTGCGCCGTCGGTCATCTACAACGTCTTTATGAAGGACGGCACGCTGTTGCCGCTGCACAACCCGGCGGACATGCCGGACCTTTCCACGGTCGATCACGTCGAAGAACCGCGGATCAAAGCGACGATCCTCGTGCCGGACGAATATTTAGGCGATGTTCTGAAGCTGTGTCAGGATCGCCGCGGCATTCAGGTGGATCTGACTTATGCAGGCGCGCGCGCCTTGGTGGTCTATGATTTGCCGCTGAACGAGGTTGTGTTCGACTTCTACGACCGGCTTAAATCGGTGAGCAAAGGCTATGCCAGCTTTGACTACCAGATGATGGGTTATCGCACCGATAATTTGGTAAAAATGTCGATTCTCGTGAACGATGAGCCGGTTGATGCGCTGTCGATGATGGTGCACCGCGACCGGGCCGAGACGCGCGGGCGCGCCATGGTCGAAAAGCTCAAGGATCTGATCCCGCGCCACATGTTCAAGATCCCAATCCAGGCGGCCATCGGCGGCAAGGTGATCGCGCGCGAGACGTTGTCGGCGATGCGTAAGGACGTCACTGCCAAATGCTATGGCGGCGATGCGACGCGCAAAAAGAAGCTGCTGGAAAAGCAGAAGGCCGGCAAGAAAAAGATGCGCCAGTTCGGCAAGGTGGATATCCCTCAGGAAGCGTTCATCTCGGCGCTCAAGATGGACGGGTAGGGTGGGTTCCACCCACCTTACGCCACGATCATGTCAGAACTGGGCGCGCGGTGGATTGTCGAGTGCTCCCAGTCTTCGGGTTGCCGTACGAGGCCGTGCCTGACCGGATCGTAGTGGCAATAATCGACATGCCGGTGAAAATCAGCCGAATTGCGGATAGCATGCCCCCAAAACCTGCGCTGCCATATTCCCTTTTCGCCCTTGCGCGTCTTGCTGGGGTTTAGGGATTCGCTGGCGGGCAGGTGGCTTAAAAAGTCTGTCTTGATCTTCTGCCACCGGATCGACAAATCGGCATCGCCGTCGGGCAGGGTCCAGACGGCGTGAAGATGATCTGGCAGCACGACCATCGCGTGACAGATGACTGGATGCGCGGATGCGACCTTATTGTAGGCAGCGCGCAGCAGATCGACCCGTTCGACCAAGGTGCGCGCGCTGCGATCTGCGAGGTAGACGGTAAAGAAACTGGTGCCGCCGGGGATGAATAGACGTTGATATTTGCTCATACCTTACATTCCCAGAATAGGGTTAAGCAAAGGTTGAAATTGGGAGGGAATTCAACGAAAAGGGCAGCCCTAAAGCTGCCCTTTGTCTGCGTCAAAGATGCGCCAACTTATTCGGCTTCGGCCTCGATCGCTTGTCCGGCTTTTTGCACATCGCGGCCAAAGCCTTCGGTGGTTTCGCACGCAGCAAGGCCAAGAACGATGAGGATGGCGAGAGTGACTTTCAGCATGATGCATCTCCTTGTTTCGCTTTCAGTGCAACGCGCCACTAGTGGTAATGGTTCCCACGGCCAAAGTGCCGAAGAAATTGACAGTGGCGCGGGCTTTTATACCATAACTCTCGTATACAAAGAACCGGATCACTAGATCGCGGCGCGCACAACATGAGGGATGTGAGGCGCAACCTGACGAAATCCAAATTGACGTTTGCGGCGGGTGCCGCCCTCGCGCCGTTTTCCGCAACCCCGGCCATTGCTCAGAAGGTGACAGTGATCGTGGCGACGATTACCTAGAACGCACCGGTCATCGCACCCTTGAGCGACGTCAGGATATATCCCATGCCGCGCGTGAAAACTATTGCCCCACAGGCCCGCAACCCGTCAGCATCGCCGGTGTCATTTGCTGCGGCGTACCGAACCAGTATCAGACATACCAGCATGAGATGCCGCATCCCGCCAAGAGAGCCGCGCCATCACACGCCCGCGCAATACAGCACCCGGCACGATTGCCGAGGGGGACCAAGGGCTGCTCGTAAAGACAGTTTCTGGCTATTTGATTTGGTAAGGGGGTGACCGACGGCGGGCCCCTTACATGGTGTGGTTTTGGTCCTACGATGTCTGCGTGGCGCGACGAGGTGTCGAAGGCGGATTTGAGAAACCTAACACCTTCTGCAGTGAGGCCACTGTGTGTTTCCATGCGTCCAAGGCCTTCTGAGTTTGTTGACTTGCGCTCGCGCTTCGGCCCAACTCATCGGATTGGATTTACGGAGGTTGAAATTGAAAACTGAACTCTGCACCGTTTTGAGCATCGCAAAGCCCATTATTTCAGCCCCAATGGGGGGAGCAGCGGGACCTGCCCTTGTTGCGGCGGTTTCTGACGCAGGTGGTTTTGGTGTAATACCCTTGTGGGGCAAACCTGTTAAACAAGTGCGAGATGGCATCGCAGAGGTTCGTGCTTTGACCAGCCGTAACTTTGCCGTGAACCTGAATCTGTCGTTTCCCTATGAAGATCAGTTGCAAGCCTGCATTGATGAGCAGGTATTTGCGGTCTCACTTTTTTGGGGAATGGAGCCATCCGCCATCAAAGCCGCGAAGGCAGGCGGGCTCGTTGTTCTGGCAAGCATTGGAACAGCCGAAGAAGCCAGAATCGCTGCTGACGCGGGCGCAGATGTCATCGTTGCCCAAGGATGGGAATCAGGTGGTCACGTTTGGGGGGGCGTCGCCACAATGGCGCTCGTGCCGGCTGTTGTTGATGCGGTAGATATACCCGTCGTCGCCGCCGGAGGAATTGCGGACGGGCGTGGTCTGGCTGCGGCCCTCATGCTCGGCGCTTCCGGAGTTTGGATAGGCACCCGTTTTCTAGCGAGCAAAGAAGCGACAATTCACGAAGCGTATCAGCAAGGTATCCTGAGAGCATCGGAAAACCAGACAGAATGGTATCACGATCTTTATGATGTGGCGTGGCCTAACGCGCCACATCGGGCGTTGGCAAATTCAACCTCCGAAAAATGGCGAAACGCTGGAAGCCCGACACCGGGAGATCGTCCTGACGAAGGCGAAATAATCGGTCGGCGACCTAATGGAGAACCTGTCGTAAGGTATCAAAGCTACACGCCCCTTTCCAACACCACGGGTGATATCGAAGCCATGTCGCTATGGGCTGGTCAGGGCGTATCTCTTGTTCGGGAAATTATGCCCGCTGCCAAGATAGTTGAAGAAATCAATCGGGACGCAGAAAAAATCGTTCGATCGTGCCATGCAGCCCTCTTTGACGACTAAGTAGAAAAGGCTTCCCGCAGCGGGTCCGGTCAGGGGCTTGGTGGCCTTTTCACGAGCAGGCAAAGCGCGCCCCAAAATGCAAAACCGCCCCCGGACCTTGCGGCGGGGGCGGTTGAAATTCAGCTAAGGCCCGGCGGCGTCAGGAGCGGTTTGCCTCAGTCGGTTTTGCCTGCTCAGCCGGTTTCGCCAGTTCGGCAGGTTTGCCCTTGGGGTTCAGAGGATCGTCCTGGCGCTGAACTGAGCCTTCGAAATGGGCGCCGGATTCGATTGCGATCGTCTTGTGGATGATGTCGCCTTCGACACGCGCGGTAGAGGTCAGGCGCACCTTGAGGCCGCGCACGCGGCCCACGATTCGACCGTTGATTACCACATCGTCGGCGATCACTTCGCCCTTGATCGTGGCCGTCTCGCCGATCGTCAGCAGGTGGGCGCGGATATCGCCCTCGACCGTGCCTTCGACCTGAATGTCGCCGGTTGTCTTCATGTTGCCGGTCACGTGCAGGTCCGAGGACAGCACCGACGCAGGTGGCTTGGCCTTGGGCGCAGCCGCCTTGTAGTCGCCCTGCGGCGCCAACGGCTTGGGAGCGTCCTGCGGCTTGTCATGGCCAGCCGGCTTGGGCGCATCGCCTTTTTGCGGGCTTGGGTCGTTGATTTTGCTTTTAGAAAACATCTCTCGCAGCCTTGATATATGTCATTGCATTGACGGCGGTACCGTTTACGCGAATCTCGTAGTGCAGATGGGTACCTGTTGACCGTCCACTATTCCCCATATCACCGATGTGATCCCCACGCGAGACCCTTTGGCCCTCCTTCACGCGGATTTTAGACTGGTGCGCATATCGCGTCTCGATGCCGAAGGCGTGCTTGATCTTGACCAGCCTGCCATAACCCGACAGCCAACCCGCATGAGTCACGACTCCGTCGGCGGTGGCGTAGATTGGCGTGCCGGAGGGGCCTGCCATGTCGGTGCCCTTGTGCTGCCGACCCCAACGCTTGCCGAATCCTGACGTGTAGCGGAACGCGTTTTTCAGCGGTAGGGCGAACGGCGCCTTTTCGGCGGCGATACGGTACATGTTCAGACGGTCCATCTGGTTGAGGATGCCGTTGGCGCGCGTTGCATCTGCCGAAGGCTCTTCTCCACGGGTAGAAAAGCTGAGCGGCATCAGTGGGCCGCCTTGGCCGGAATATCCCTTACGTACAGTATCTAGCATGGTGTCGGTATTCATACCGGCGGCGCGGAACATCTTGTCCAGCGGCTCGACCGAGATCGTCATCGCATCCTCGAGCTGACGGAAAATGTGGTCGTTCTGGTCCTGCATCAGCCGGATCTGCTGCTCCATCTCATCGGCTTGCAACAGGGCGTCCTGCGCGTTGGCACTGATCTGATCGCGCTCGGCGGCCGTATCGGCGAGGGCTGCGGTCAGGAAGTCGACGGGGCTCGCGCCGGTGTCGCCATCCTGTGCCAGCTGGCTGACATTGCCGGAGGTTTCCAACTTGGCGGTCAGCGACTCGGCCTTGCCGCGGGCGGCGTCGCGTTCATGCATCGTGCGGCGCAGGGTGGATTGGATGACGCCGATGCCGGTTTCCATTTCGCGACGGCGGGTTTCCGAGGCCAGAAGCTCCGATTGCATCACCGAAATCTGTTCCAGCGCCGAGTTAAAGCGCTCTTGCGCATCGCGCGCCTCGACGGCGCGTTTGTCACGCTCGCCGCTCAGATCGTTGAGGCGGCTTTCATAAGTGCGCTGATCGCGCTTTGCTTGCTCGCGAAAATTGCCGGACCCGATGCTGTCCATCAGCAGGATCGCAGTGGCGATGATCGCCCAGCCGACGATCAGCGAGGCGCCGCTAAAGGCGATCAGCTGCGTCGCGGGCCGAAGCCGCATAAAGCGTGTGTCCGTGTCCGAACGCAGAAACACCCGGCGTTCGGGGAAATGGCGCTCAAGAAATGCGTGAGTTGCGATTGCAATCCGTGTCCGCAAGATGTCCGTCCCTTCGTCCCGTTTCCGTCCCGAAATGGCGCCTGTCGTTCCATTCGCGCGGCGCCTTGGGGGCGTGCTTAGCCAGACATTGGCCCTCGGGCAACAGTTTTGCACCTGATGTCGGCCAAATCGCGGGGTGAGCGGCAGAAGTGGCAGAATACCGCCGATACGCAACCGGTTGGGCGGGGTTTTGCACAAATCCCCTTGCGCTGCGTTGTCGCAGGTGTCAGCGGCCGCCCCGGCGGATGGCCGTGTAGTGAAGTGTGGTGAATGGCTTGCGGCAAAGGGCGAAGGCGTCCCAGCTGCGCGAGTATCTGGACGGATATATACGTGCATAGTAGGCGCTGTTGGGACGGGCACCTTCCCTCGCCATACGCGCCGTGCATCACAAGGCGCGCGCAGCCTCCAGCACCTCTTCGGCATGGCCGGGCACCTTGACCTTGCGCCACACCCTGGCGATGCGGCCATCAGCGTCGATCAGAAAGGTGCTGCGTTCGATGCCCATGAACGTCTTGCCGTACATTTGCTTTTCGCGCCAGACACCGTAGTCCTCGCAGGTCGTCCCATGCTCGTCCGAGGCAAGTGGCACGGTCAGGGCATGCTTGTCGCGGAACTTCTCGTGCTTGGCGACGGAGTCCTTGGAGATGCCGACGACCTTTGCGCCCGCCGCCTCGAAATCGGGCGCGAGGGCGGTAAAGGCCAGCGCCTCTTTGGTACAGCCGGACGTGTCGTCGCGCGGATAGAAAAACAGCACGGCAGGTCGCCCAGCGAGAGCGCTAAGCTGAATTTCGCCGCCGCCACCCAGCGGCAGGGTGAAATCGGGGGCCTTGTTAGAGATATCAGGCATTTGTCGTCCTTGGGTCTGTCTGCGTTCGTGATATATTAGCGTCAGGCGGGCCAAATGCAAAAGGGGCGCGCTCAGGAAACAAGAGGGGTCGCAGGTGAGGCCCCCGAAGGAGCAGATGAGCGATCCGGATCCCCAGCAGCCCTCGGCGGCGCAAAGCGGCGCGAGCGAGGCGGATAACCACGTGCATCACGCACGCCATGCGCGCAGGCGTCGACGGCGGCGCAAGGCGGGCCTGTGGTCGCTGCTCAGCATGGCGGCTTTGGCCGGGGCCTGTGCGCTGTTGGTTTTGTCGTATTTGGGCACGCCGGTTTTTGTGCCCGACTGGGCACGCACGCGCATCACTGAGCGGATAAATGCAAGTTCTGACGGGCTTGGCATCGACGTGGGCCAGATGGCCGTCGTGATCGAAAAGGGATGGACCCCGCGCCTGACCCTCAGGGAGGTGACGCTGCGCGGCCCGGACCGGCGCGTGATCGCCACCCTGTCCGAACTGGGCGGCACCGTTGCGCTGCGTCCGTTGCTCAGCGGCAGGGTTCAACCCTCGGCCATACGTCTGTCGGGATTGCAGGTGAACCTGCGTCGGGGCGATGACGGTGGCCTCGGTATCAAGATGGGCGGTGCGATGGGCGGCGCTGACGGCACGGCGCAGGCGCGCGACGTCAGCGCGATCATCGCGCAGATCGACGATGCGCTGACCCGGCCCGCCATGGCGTCATTGAAGGGCGTCCATGCCGACAACATGACTCTGCGCTATGAGGACGCGCGCACGGGTCGCGCCTGGACCATCGACGGCGGCAAGGTCGCCGCAACCCGCGAGGCGGGTACGCTGAGGATGCGCGGCGATTTCACTGTGCTTGGCGCGCGCGCCTATGCCAGCACGCTCGAGATGAGCTTTTCCAGCCGGATCGGCAGCAGTGCGGCGCAGTTGGGGTTGAACTTTACGGATCTGCCGGCGGGCGAGCTGGCGATGCAATCGCCGGCACTGACATGGCTCGATGCACTGGATGCGCCGATCTCGGGCGCGTTGCGGGCGCGACTGGATCGCAAGGGGCAGCTGGGACCGCTGAACGCCAGCCTTCAGATCGGCAAGGGGGCGCTGCGCCCCACGGCGGGAACCAAGCCGATCGTTTTTGACGCCGCGAGCAGCTATTTCACCTACGATCCTGCCGCTCAGACCATCGCCTTCGAGGCCGTTTCCATCGACAGCAAATGGGTGTCCGCCCGCGCCGAGGGTATTGCGCATCTGATCGGGGGCGAAAACGGCTGGCCGGACGAATTGCAGGCGCAGCTGCGCGTCAGCGATATCACCGCCGATCCTGCCGAACTTTATGATGAACCCGTTCATCTGGACGGCGCCACGCTGGACATGCGTCTGCGGCTCGAGCCGTTTCATCTGAGTATCGGGCAGCTCAGCCTGTCTGATCAGGGCCGCCATCTGGTGCTGAACGGCGAGCTGCGTGGCGGCGAGGCGGGCTGGGATATGGCGCTGGACGGGCGGATGGACGGGGTGGATCGGGATCGCCTGATGCAGCTGTGGCCTGAGGCGGCAGTGCCCAACACGCGCAGATGGGTGTCCGAGAATGTGTCGGACGGCCAGCTGAGCAACATGCAACTCGCTGTCCGCTCAGCCCCAAAGCATCGCCCGAACCTGTTCCTCGGCTTCGAAGTTAAGGACGTGAGCGCCCGCTTCATGAAGCAGATGCCGCCAATTCAGCAGATGTCGGGCAAGGCGCAGCTGCTGAACGGCCAATTTGCCATTACTGCTGATGCCGGCTGGATCGACGCGGGGCAGGGCGGGCGGGTTGATATATCGGGGACTAGCTTTGCCGTGCCGAAAGTCGATGTGCCGGACCCTCCCGCCAAGGTGCAGGTGCGCACCGACAGCACCATAACCGCCGCGCTGTCACTGATGGACAACGAGCCGTTCCAGTTCCTGACCAAGCAGGGCCGCCCTGTGGCCTTGGCTGAAGGGCACGCGCGAGTCGGTGCGCAGCTGGGATTTCCGCTAAAGAAATTCCTCAAGACCAAGGATGTTCAATTCGACGTCACAGGCACATTGAGCGATCTGCACAGCGACGTTCTGGTGCCTGGCCGCGTGCTGAGCGCCGAAGCGCTGACGTTGACGGTGAACGACGAGGGGCTGAAGATCGCGGGCGACGGACGGTTGGGCAAAGTGCCGTTTAACGGCGCCTACACCGCCGCGCTTGGACCGGGCGCCTCGGGCAGCCGTGTGGACGGGACCGTAACACTCAGCCAGACCTTTGCGGATGAGTTCGGTATCGGTCTGCCGCCCGGCAGCCTTGGGGGTAGCGCGACAGGCGACGTGACGGTCGAACTGGAGCCGGGCGACGCTGGCAGTTTCACGCTGACCTCGGATCTGGCGGGCCTCGGCCTGTCGCTGCCGCAGCTGAACTGGAGCCTGCCGCGCCCGACGCGCGGCGCGCTGGAGGTGCGCGGCAGGCTGGGCGAACCGCCTCAAATCGACCGATTGTCACTGGACGCGCCGGGCCTGCGCGCGCTGGGCAGTGTCAGCCTGACCGGGGCGGGGCTGCTGGGCCGCGCGCTGTTCTCGCGCGTGTCGGTCGGCGGCTGGCTGGACGCGCCTGTCACGCTGGTCGGGCGCGGCAAGGGCGCGACGCCGGGCGTCGAAGTCAATGGCGGCACGGTCGATCTGCGCAAGGCGGATCTGGCGGGCAGCGGCGGTGGCAATGCGGGGGGGCCAGTGTCGCTGGCGCTGGAGCGGCTGGTCGTTTCGGACGGCCTCGCGCTAAGTGATTTTCGCGCGCAACTGAATACGGCGAACGGTGCTGATGGCAATTTTTCGGGCCGCGTCAACGGCGGCGCGCCGATCCGGGGCCAGATCGTGCCGCAGCGCGGGCGCAGCGCGTTCCGCATCGTGACCGACGACGCGGGCGGCGTGCTGGGGTCGGCAGGCGTGCTGAAACAGGCGCGCGGCGGCAAGATGGAGCTGCTCCTGACCCCGGCGGGGACTGCGGGCACCTATGAGGGGCAGTTGAAGGGCGGCAACATATGGCTGACCGACGCGCCCGCACTGGCCGAATTGCTGAGCGCGCTCAGCGTCGTCGGCCTGCTTGAGCAATTGTCAGGCAACGGCATTCATTTCAGCAATGTCGACGCGCGCTTTCGCCTCGGGCCGGAGCGTTTGACGCTGTATTCCGGCAGTGCGGTGGGCGCGTCGATGGGCATTTCGATGGACGGCTACTATTTCCTTGGCAACAAGCGGATGGATATGCAGGGCGTCGTGTCGCCGCTTTATATCGTCAATGCGATCGGTGGGATATTTACCCGGCAGGGCGAGGGGCTGGTGGGCGTGAACTATACGCTGACGGGCCTCGCCTCGGCGCCGAAGGTGGCGGTCAATCCGCTGTCGCTGTTGACACCCGGCATGTTCCGCGAGATTTTCCGCCGCCAGGCGCCCGCGCCGCCTGCTGGTGCCGGTGGCGTGCGGCCAAACCCGGCGCAGGCAGGCGAACGCCCGACACTGGCGCCAAAGGCGCGCAAGCAGCTCGACCTTGGCAACATTAACCGCCGGTAAGCCGCGCGGCACAAGAAAGGCCGCGCCATGCAGCTGAGCGATTTCGACTATGATCTGCCCGAGGCGTTGATCGCCACACGACCCGCGCGCCCACGCAGCGCCGCGCGCCTTCTGGTGGCGGATGGCGCTACATTGAGCGACGCGCATGTGGGCGATCTGCCGGACTGGCTGCGCGTGGGCGACCGGCTGGTGCTGAACGATACCCGCGTCATCCCCGCGCGCCTGAATGGCGCGCGTCGCCGCATGGGCGCGCAAGGCGAGACTGCGGCGCGCATCGAGGTGACGCTGCTACAGCCCCGCGCGGACGGAGCGTGGAGCGCGATGATCAAGCCGCTAAAAAAGCTGCGCGAGGGCGAGGTCGTGACATTTTCCCAGACCCTGTCCGCGACGCTGATCGCCAAAGAGTACGGGCAGGGCGTGCTGACCTTCAACCTCACTGGCGACGATTTCGACGCCGCGCTGGCAGAGGCAGGCGCAATGCCGTTGCCGCCCTATATCGCCGCGCGCCGCGCTGCCGATGCCGCCGATGCCGAGGATTATCAGACCGTCTGGGCCCGCCATTCCGGTGCTGTGGCCGCGCCTACCGCGTCGCTGCATTTCGACGACGCCCTGCTGGAGGTGCTACGCGCCAAGGGCGTCGAGTTCACCCATGTGACGCTGCACGTGGGCGCGGGCACCTTCCTGCCGGTCAAGGTCGAGGACGTGACCACCCACAAGATGCACGCCGAATGGGGCGAGGTGACGCCGGAGGCCGCCGCGCAGATCGCGGCGACGCAGGCGGCAGGGGGCCGCGTGATCCCAGTCGGCACCACTGCGCTGCGCCTGATCGAAAGTGCTGCGCGTGAAACCGGCGCGATAGCACCGTGGCGGGGCGAAACGGACATCTTTATCTATCCCGGCTTTGAGTTTCGTGTGACGGACGCGCTGATGACCAACTTTCACCTGCCGAAATCGACGCTGATGATGCTGGTCTCGGCCTTGATCGGGCAGGGCGAACTGCGCCGCATCTACGCTCATGCGGTAGATCAAAAATACAGATTTTTCTCCTACGGCGATGCATCCTTGTTGATCCCGCGCTGAAACGCTGCCAAGGGCGGCGGACACCGCACGCAGCGAGTCGCGAACGGAGCAGACAAACGGCGCATGGCCGGGGCATCGTAGCCCAGAATACGCCTGGGAGATTTACGATGATCAAGGTTCTGTCCGGCGCTTGGGCGCTTCTGTTCGGGATGATGTTGCTACAGGTCGGCAACGGGATGCAGGGCACGCTGCTGGGCATCCGGGGCGAGATTGAGGGGTTCTCGACCTTCGAGATGTCGCTGATCATGTCGGGCTATTTCGTTGGCTTCCTCTTTGGTTCGCGCATGGCGCCCGAGATGATCCGACGCGTCGGGCATGTGCGGGTTTTTGCCGCTCTTGGCTCGATGATATCGTCGATCATGCTGCTCTATCCCACATGGGCCGATCCTTGGGCCTGGGGTGCTGCGCGCATCCTGATCGGCTTCTGCTTTTCAGGCGTCTACGTCACCGCCGAAAGCTGGCTGAACAACGCGGCCAGCAACGAAAATCGTGGCAAGGCGCTGTCGCTCTACATGATCGTGCAGATGATCGGTATCGTGTCGGCGCAGGCCCTGCTGATCGTTGCTGATCCGGGCGGCTTTATCCTCTTCATCATCCCGTCGGTGCTGATCTCGATCTCTTTTGCGCCGATCCTGCTGTCGATCAGTCCGACTCCCGCCTTCGGCGCGATCAAGCCGATGACCCTGACGCAGATATTTCAGACCTCGCCACTGGGCTGCGTGGGCATGTTCCTGCTGGGTGGAATATTCTCGGCGCAGTTCGGTATGGGCGCGGTTTATGGCGGCAAGGCGGGGTTGAGCGTGGGTCAAATTTCCGCCTTCGTGTCGTCCTTTTATATCGGTGCGCTGATCGTGCAGTATCCGCTGGGCTGGCTGTCGGACTGGATGGACCGACGGCTGTTAATCCTCGTGGCCGCCGCGGGGGTGGCTGTAGGGTCAGTCGTGGCGATGATTTTTGGCGAGGTTTTCTTTGTGCTACTGGCCGCCGCGTTCGTGGTCGGGGGGCTGTCGAACCCCCTCTATTCATTGCTGATTGCCTACACGAACGACTTTCTCGAACATGAAGACATGGCTGCCGCCGCCGGGGGCCTCGTTTTCATCAACGGACTGGGGGCAGTGGCCGGGCCCCTTATCACGGGTTGGATGATGGGAATATTGGGGCCGCGCGGCTTTTTCCTTTATATCGCCGTCTTGGGCGCGGCGATGGCCGTCTATGCCGCCTATCGGATGACACAGCGGCGGGGCAAGGTGGTCGATCCGGTCGAAAACTATACGCTCGTCATGCCGTCCTCGTCGCCGATGGCCGTCACTTTTGCACAGGAATACGACGTCAACGTCGCACAAGAGGGAGAGGCCGAAGAGGCAGCCCGCGTCGGTGCTGCTTGATCGCGCCACCCGGTGAGATCTGGGCAAACGCTGTGAGCGGAATGTTGCATTTGAAGCAATACGTTACTGTTCAATCGCGTCAACTTGGCGCTAACATCAAAACTATGGGCACTTGACCATGAGGAGCGAGACCCGTGACGGCACCTGAGGAAGTATTGAAGTTCTGGCTCGACGATGTGGGTGAAAAGGGCTGGTATGCGCCGACCAAGACGCTCGATACCCAAATCCGCGAACGGTTCGAGGGCGCTTGGCGCAAGGCGCGTCAGGGTAACCTTGGCCTCTGGCTGACCTACCCGACCGGTGCGCTCGCCTATATCATCCTGATGGACCAGTTGCCGCGCAACATGTTTCGCGGCGAGGGCAATTCCTTTGCCACGGACCGGCACGCGGTTTCGGCGGCCAAGTCGGCGATCGGACGCAAGTGGGACATGGCCATAAGCGAGCCTGCGCGCCAGTTCTTTTACCTGCCGTTGATGCATTCCGAAAACCTGTGCGATCAGGAACGCTGCGTCCGCCTAATTTGCGAGCGGATGCCGGAAACCGGCGCCAGCCATCTGTTGCACGCACGCGCGCATCGCGAAGTGATCCGTCAGTTCGGCCGTTTTCCCTACCGCAACGAGGCGCTTGGGCGCAAATCGAGACTGGCCGAGATCGCCTATCTCAAGGCTGGAGCCTACGGCCACACCCTGCGCCAGCTACAGCAGAAGGACGCCGCCTGAGGCATTTGCACTCACGTTCAATCAGATCGCCGCGTCCGGAAACGGGGGCGGTGTTTGCATTCGTGCCAGATGCGTTGTGCATGTCTGCGAGGTGCTTTAACCTTAAACCATATTCAGCACTTCGGAGATGCACATGGCCCCCAAATCCTTTGACATGATCGTGATCGGCGCCGGTCCCGGCGGCTATGTCGCCGCCATACGCGGCGCGCAGCTGGGCCTGTCTGTCGCCATTGTCGAACGTGAGCATATGGGCGGCATCTGCCTCAACTGGGGCTGCATCCCGACCAAGGCAATGCTGCGCAGCTCGGAGGTGTTTCACCTCATGCACCGCGCCAAGGAATTCGGGCTGAAGGTCGAAAAGATAGACTATGATCTGGACGCAGTTATCAAACGCTCGCGCGGGGTGGCCAAGCAGCTGTCGGACGGCATCAGTCATCTGATGAAGAAGAACAAGATCAATGTGTTCCGGGGTGAAGCTAAACTACCTTCCAAGGGCAAGGTCGCCGTTAAGATGGACAAGGGCGACGACGAGGAATTGACGTCAAAGCATATCGTGCTGGCAACGGGTGCGCGCGCCCGCGAATTGCCGGGACTTGAGGCCGACGGCGATCTGGTCTGGACCTACAAACATGCGCTGGTCCCGCCACGCATGCCGAAAAAGCTGCTGATCATCGGGTCGGGCGCCATCGGGATGGAGTTCGCCAGCTTTTACAACACGCTGGGGTCTGAGACGACCGTGGTCGAGGTGATGGATCGCATCCTGCCTGTCGAGGATGCCGAAATCTCGAAGTTTGCTAAAAAGCAGTTTGAAAAGCAGGGGATGAAGATCCTGCAAAAGGCCGGCGTCAAGAAGCTGGATCGCGGCAAGGGCAAGGTGACGGCCCATATCGAGGTGAACGGCAAGGTTGAAAAGCAGGAGTTCGACACCGTGATCTCGGCCGTTGGCATCGTTGGCAATGTCGAAAACCTCGGGTTGGAAGATCTGGGTGTGAAAATCGACCGCACCCACGTCCTGACGGATGAGTATTGTCGCACCGATGTGGATGGACTCTATGCCATCGGCGACATCGCAGGCGCGCCCTGGCTGGCACACAAGGCTAGCCACGAGGGCACCATGGTGGCCGAGCTGATCGCGGGCAAGCATCCCCATCCGGTCAAGCCGAACAGCATCGCCGGCTGCACCTATTCCAACCCACAGATCGCCAGCGTTGGCTATACCGAGGCCAAGGCGAAGGAACTGGGATACGACATCAAGGTCGGGCGTTTCCCCTTCATCGGTAACGGCAAGGCCATCGCGCTGGGCGAGGCCGAGGGCATGGTAAAAACCATCTTTGACGCCAAGACAGGCGAGTTGTTGGGCGCACACATGATCGGCGCCGAAGTGACGGAACTCATCCAAGGCTACGTCGTCGGTCGCCAGTTGGAGACCACCGAAGAGGACCTGATGAACACCGTCTTTCCGCACCCCACCCTCAGCGAGATGATGCATGAAAGCGTGCTGGATGCCTATGGCCGCGTCATCCACATGTAGGCCCTAGGCGGTGCAGTCACTCAACCGGATCGTGATGCAACGCACCTCGCGCGCGTGGCTGGAGGCACTGCCTCTGGCCGCGATGGATGCTGGCGAAATCTCGGGCAAGAACGGGCGGCGCTACGATTTTCAGAGCTACGCGCAGTTTCGTTATCCCGAATATGACATCTGCGACGGCCCATTTCTGAGCGAGGACGGGCTGGTGCAAAAGTTCGATATCATCCTGGCCAATCAGGTGTGGGAGCATCTGGACCGCCCCCACACCGCCACCCGCAATGTGCTGCGGATGCTGCGCATGGGTGGCTACTTCTGGCTGGCCGTGCCATTTTTCGTGCGCTACCACGGCGCACCGCATGATTGCAGCCGCTGGAGCGCGCGGGGGCTGAAAAACCTGCTGGTCGAGGCGGGCTTTGAGCCTGCGCGTATCCGGGCCGAGCAATGGGGCAATCGGCAGGCCGCCGCCCGCAATCTGGAAGACAAGTGGCCGCCCGTTTACGACCCGGAAACAGACGATCTGACCAACGATCCGAACTTTCCGATCTGCGCGTGGGCATTGGCGCAAAAGGTTTAGCCTGCCTTGTCCCGCAGGTAGTCGCGCAGCGCCACAGCATTGTTGTGCGCCTCGTCCTTTGCGCCGTAGATCAGTGTCACGCGGCCTGCCTTCACCCGCTCGATCAGATCATTTACCGCGTCGCAACCGTCCAGCTCCTTGCGATACCGGCTCTGGAATTCATCCCATTTGTCCGGATCGTGGTCGAACCACTTGCGCAGATCGTCGCTGGGCGCGACATCCTTGCACCAATCGTCCAGCTTCAGATCGTTTTTGGTGACGCCGCGCGGCCAAATGCGGTCGACCAGCACGCGGTAGCCGTCATTTTCGACCATGTCCTCATAGGCGCGTCTCGTGCGGATATCCATGATATGTCTCCTTTGATGGTCAACTGCGCAACGGTCACTTTAGTTTCTATAGTGCGCGTTCCACTTTCGTTCGCAAATACGGGTTGGAAGCGCGTGCGCCATACACTATCTGTTAAGCCTCAACCCCGGGGGCATTATGGCTGAGCTAAAGAACATCGAAGTGCGCGGCGCGCGCGAGCACAATCTCAAGAATATCGACGTGGACATTCCGCGCGATCAGCTTGTGGTGATTACCGGCCTGTCGGGGTCTGGCAAGTCCAGCCTCGCCTTCGACACGATCTATGCCGAAGGGCAACGCCGCTACGTCGAATCGCTGTCAGCCTATGCGCGCCAGTTCCTCGACATGATGCAAAAACCTGACGTCGATCATATCAGCGGTCTCTCGCCTGCGATCAGCATCGAGCAAAAGACCACGTCGAAAAATCCCCGCTCGACCGTCGGCACAGTGACCGAGATCTACGATTACCTTCGCCTGCTCTTTGCCCGCGCGGGAACACCCTATAGCCCGGCCACCGGCAAGCCCATTGAGGCGCAGCAGGTGCAGGACATGGTTGATCGGATCATGGGCATGGAGGAGGGGATGCGCGCCTATCTGCTGGCGCCCATCGTGCGTGACCGAAAGGGCGAATACCGCAAGGAATTCATAGAGCTACGCAAATCCGGCTTTCAGCGCGTCAAGGTGAATGGCGAGTTCTACGAGTTGGACGAGCCGCCAACGCTGGACAAGAAATTCCGCCATGACATCGACGTCGTGGTCGACCGGATTGTCGTACGCGAGGGCCTTGAGACGCGGCTGGCCGACAGCCTGCGCACCGCGTTGGATCTGGCTGATGGCATCGCCATTCTCGAAACCGCGCCCGGCGAGGGCGAATCCGAACGGTTTACGTTTTCCGAAAAATTTGCCTGCCCCGTGTCCGGCTTTACCATCCCCGAGATCGAGCCGCGCCTGTTCTCGTTCAACGCGCCCTTTGGGGCCTGCCCGGTCTGCGATGGCCTCGGCGTCGAGTTGTTCTTTGACGAGCGGCTGGTGGTGCCGGACCAGAACCTGAAGATCTACGACGGTGCGCTGGCCCCGTGGCGTAAGGGCAAAAGCCCTTATTTTCTGCAAACCATTGAGTCGATCGCCAAGCATTACGAGTTCGATCCCAAGACCAAATGGAAGGATCTCGCGCCGCATGTGCAGCAAGTGTTCCTATATGGTTCGGGCGAGGACGAGATCGCCTTTCGCTATGACGAGGGCGGGCGCGTCTATAACGTCTCGCGCAGCTTTGAGGGGGTGATTCCCAACATGGAGCGCCGCTATCGCGAGACTGATTCAGCTTGGGTGCGCGAAGAATTCGAGCGCTATCAGAACAACCGCCCCTGCGGCGCTTGCGAGGGGTATCGTCTGCGCGAAGAGGCGCTGGCGGTCAAGATTGCGGGACTGCATGTCGGCCAGGTCGTTCAGATGTCGATCCGTGAGGCGCTGGAGTGGGTGAGCGAAGCGCCGAAATCCCTGAGCAAGCAAAAGAACGAGATTGCGCGCGCCATTCTCAAGGAAATCCGCGAACGGTTGGGGTTTTTGAACAATGTTGGTCTCGAATACCTGACGCTCAGCCGCAACGCTGGGACGCTTTCGGGTGGGGAATCGCAG
>RCMY010000838.1_pt1 | contig 30801 bp, 14 predicted proteins | sample 2041341 | NCBI WGS metagenome assembly RCMY01 (sample SAMN09708234, study PRJNA481090) | Marine sediment metagenome, whole genome shotgun sequencing project. | reverse complement strand
GTCTGGTATCGATCGCGCCAGCAGTCATTCCGGGCGTCGCACACTGGCAACCAACTTACTGCACGACCAGGGCGAGCATCTAAAAACCGTTCAGAAAGTGCTCGGGCACAAATCGGCCGCAACCACCACCATCTATCAGGATGTCACTGAGCAAGAAATCAAGAAAGTGTTGAAAAAAGCGGGTAAGAACTACGATATCTAGTCCACGCTCAACGTTGAGAAGAATGAGCGCACGTCTGCAGAACCAATCTGATGAGATGCGACAGAATTCCGTCGGACAGCTAAATGAAGCAGACTGTCGCACTCGACTACATAGAGTTATGTTTCAATATGTCGTGTTGCTTTACATCATATTGACTGATAGTAAATTGGTTAGACCTAATTTTTCGGGTCTGCAGCGGTGTCAGAAACTGTAATCTGGGAATTTCAACGCTGTTGCACTGCGCTACACTGTTACTCACACTATTGTCTTAACTAAGAGTACGAAGCACTTTGAAGGTCTCAGATTTCGCAATACAGGAGTTAGTAAAGTTCGTTAACTCTGATGACATTGAATCACGCCGTAGATCAGGGCCTGAGCTTGTCAAATTCTTTAACTCATTTGGTCTCCGAGATGTCTATGCTCGGCCAGGTGGATTGCCAAATGGAGTTAGTAGGAAGGAATACACTGCGCAGGCACTTGCTCAGGTTAATGGGAAAGCGGATTTTCGAAAGCTAGTGGAATCATTGCTAATAGGTCTGGATCTACAATGCGCTAGCGAAACGGCCACAGCTATTAACCAGATTATTACTCACGATGATTATAACCTGATTGAAGGCACCCCCGGTATATACAAAATATCAGGGGCTGAATCGCCAGAGCCGATAACGGCGAAAGCACACTTCAGCAATATACGTGCAGAAATAATTCAGAAGCTAGAGGTTTCTCGCTACACCATTTGGGTGGCAGTTGCATGGTTCACAGACAACGAGTTAGGTAACGTTCTTGCCAAAAAACATGCTGAAGGTGTCAACGTACAAGTTATTGTGAATGACGACAACACAACAAAGTTTCATGGCATCGCATTACAGAAAATAGGATGTGAGTTTTACAAGCTTTCCCCTGATTCGCCATGGGGTAAGAAAATTATGCACAACAAGTTCTGTGTATGCGACATAAAAACTGTAGTACATGGGTCCTACAACTGGACTGGCAATGCAGAAAAATACAATAACGAAGGAGTAACGATTACCGACGGTCGGGAATTGGCAGAGCAGTTTTCAAACGAATTTGTTAGGTTGAAGAACAACGCTAGGTTGGTTGTTTAGAAGCTAACACGTGGTGTTGGCCTACTTCCGCTATGAGGACCAGCCGTACATGTTACAAGAGGCAAACGCCTCCACTGTCCTACTCTGTCTCTCGATACCGTGGTTATAGACTTAATCACAGTTAAGAGGGTTGTGACAGATATTTTCACTGCTAGACTACCCGATCCCTTTCTTGAGGGCTACCTTGGTACGCTCGCACGCAAGGGCTGTCGGGATAGCAACGGCAACTGGTCGGGGATCGCTGATGCTACGATGACCTTGAAACAGTAGCTACAACCGGCTTTGATAGCACAATGGCTACGGAGTCTGTTACGTGATACCTAGCGCGTAGCACCTCATCCAATGACTCCTGAGAGAGACATTCTGAAAACTTCAGCTCTACGACGAAATTCTCATCTAACGGAACATGGAATTCTTCAGATGGTATCGAGGAAAGGTCCGCTATCGCTTTCTGAAGCTGCTGCAATGCAATTTCTGTCGAAAATTGCAAACAGAAATCATCAAATGTCACATCCGCGGTCACGCCTTTAAGGGCGTGTGCTAAAGCTGCATTCGTGTGTTTACCTGCAAAGTTCCACCAGAAAAATCCATCGCCGCTGTCTATCAGTGATGTGTACTCCTCTGACACCCATTCGTATTGTTCGCGCAACTCAACCAACAATTCAAGTGCACGATTTGACAGTCCTTGTGGATCCGTTTCTCCAGCCAGAATTGCCGGTATGGCTTGACACAACGAAAACGGCATAGCTCGGCCTGCGCTTAACCACTGGGAACGCCCACGGCTTGTCGTAGGCTCCACATAGGCAACACGCCTGCGCCAATCGATGTAAGCTGTCTGCCAGGCACGTCCCGCCAAGGTCAAAACAGCTGGACCTTCCTCCTTGACTAAAAACGTATTTTGGTGCACTTCGCCAATTTCCTGCTTGCCGTGCAACACCTTGACCAACGGGGGGCTGATGAATACTGACAGCAGATCTAAAAAATACCGGGCACCAAATTGCTTTTCGCCTTGCAAACCAATACCAATAATTCCTTGGTCTGAATGTAAAATACCTGTCGACAACATGTGCTGAACAAGAGCCTGCAATTGCTCTTGCTCAACACTTTCTAAACCCGGCAAACGGCCAAGCCATAGGCGCCAGTCATCAACAGGCATACCTCGTTGTTGCAATACAGTCGCCATTACTTGCTGAGCAAATAGATGCAAGGGCAATGGCGGTGCAACTACTGGCTCTACAAAACCGGATCGCCAGAGATGCAACAAGGCCAAAGCGGGTAAGAAAGCATCGCTACGCGTCACCAGAAATAGACAATTACGTGAACTTCCTGTCCGGCGCCCGGTGCGTCCGATACGCTGCAAAAATGACGAGACAGTCGAGGGTGCGTCAATTTGAATCACACGATCCAAGTCCCCCACATCTATGCCAAGTTCCAGTGTGCTGGTGGCGACAATCACACAGTTCTGCCCCTCGCTAAAAGCTTGTTCTGCAGATGTTCGTTCTTCTAAGCTCAAACAGCTGTGTGAAACATAGGTCACGACTTCCAGCGAACGCAGTAGAATCGCCAGCTCCTCAACACGTGCCCGACTATCACAAAATACCAGCCGCTTCTCGCCACGATGCAATCTTGAAATAACTAGAGCAGCATTTCTAAGGTTAGCGACCCAATCAAGCTGCACATCGGGCGCTTGTCCTTGTTCGGCAACAGGGTTAAGTATTGAACGAGGTTGACTGCAGCCAGCGGCTAGCCAATCGCACAATTCATCGGGATTGCCCACAGTGGCCGATAGTCCCAAACGTTGAATTTCCCGTCCTGTCAGGTGAGATAGACGCTCCAGTAAATACAACAAATGCCAGCCACGATCATCGCCAGCGAATGCATGCACTTCATCGATAACAACGGCCCGCACATTGCCCAAAAATTGTTGATGTTCAACGGCAGACGATACCAGCATGCCCTCTAGCGACTCGGGGGTGGTTAGTAATATGGCAGGCGGCTGAGCCAACAATTTTTTCTTGCGACTGGCATTCACGTCACCATGCCACACCGCAGCCTCATAACCCAAAAGGCCTGCGTAGTACTGCAAACGCGGCTCCAGATTGTTGAGCAGAGCCTTGATAGGACAAACATACAAAATACTCAAACCCTGCCACTGCTCACTCAACAGACGAGAAAACAGCGGGAACATCGCGGCTTCAGTTTTACCGCCTGCAGTGGGCGCTAACAGAATCGCGTGTTGACCGTCTATAACGGGTGCAATGGTTGCCTGTTGTAGTGGCCGTAACCCAGGCCAGCCCAAGCTGTTGACGATATGGTGTTGCAGAGCCGGATGTAGTCGATCAAAATCACTCATAGATCTAAATCTAAGTCGATCTCATCGACGTTTGCGGCTCCGATAGCTGCGCGTTCAACGTCTGACATCTCTGACGATGAAATCGTTAGCGCATAGTGCTGACGTGGATCAAATTCCTCGTGCTGTTGAACTCTATCCAACACGTCGCCGACCAGCTTTTTGAGGAATAAACGCGGCGCAATACCTACTTTACCACCCAGTTGGCCGGTTACCGCAGTAGCCAAATCAGCCACAAAGGCATCATTCACCAGCGATAGCACTCGCGGTGCTGCTTCACCTGCAGGGTACAGATCACGCACCTTTATACCCAGCTCGCACAAGGCTGCAACATCAAAGCCTTTGAGCCGAATTTGCACTGCACGGGGATTGTCGAAGCGGGCATCTGTGGTGAAATCTACCGCCAATCGCTGTGCCAAAGGCGGCAGGCGTTGTACCCCCATTGGTCCCTCAAAAAACGCAGGAGTCCCTGTCATGACTACAAACAAGCCAGGAAATCGGCCGCTGTCCAATTCATCCATCAACTGCCGAATAGCATTCAGGCTCTTGTCTCGCACGTCACCACGCATGCGTTGCAAGGTCTCAACCTCATCCAATACCAACAATAAGCCCGGATGGCCTGAGTCTTTGAGAATGGTCAGCACACCCTGCAGAAAACTAAAGGCTCCAAAATGATCGATGTCACCTTTTATCTGTGCATAGCGCTTGATCGAGGCCGCTATATTTGGCTGTCCCGCCATCCACGCTAGCAGCCCGTCGGCAATATCATCCTCATCTTCCAGAAGCGCCCGTCTATAGGCTCGTAGTGTCAGCGCAAACGCTGGTGCGGACCGTACCACTTCTCCCAAGCGATTTTCCATTAAGGCATCAGTTGCCGCTACCAGTGCCACCGGGTCATTTGGGTCTACCCCACTCTGAGAAATCGCGTCTTCTTCCAACGCATAAAACCATGACTCTATCACCTGCCGAAATGCGCCCACAGGCGAGCTCGCAGTGGTTAAACGTTCCATCAGTCGCCGATACACAGTCTCCAGACGATGTAACGGTGTCTCTGTTTCAGATACCTGCACTTCGGCACAGGCAAAGCCCTTACGTTGCGCACGTTCACGCATCCAACGCGTTATAAACGTCTTGCCACTGCCGTACTCTCCACGTACCGCCTTAAACTGGCCACTACCCAAAGCCGCCTTATCAAGTTCTTCCTCAAAGGCGGCCTCGAAACCAGACAAGCCCACTGCCAGAACATCCAACCCATATTGCGGTACGGTGCCTCTGCGTAGCGCATCAATGATTTCTATCCGGCGCTGATGACTAATGCTCATAGTTCAAACTGCGTTTTGAGTGACGCCAAGTCGAGTTTGACCGTTTTGCTGGCGCGATCGACCGAGAGTACGGGATAGCCATCGACGTTGAGTAGTTTCTGAACACCGGCCAAGACTCCGTTTGTGCGCATAGTTGGAATATTCAACGATTGCCCCACCGCGGCAAACATTTGTTGCCCACCACGTTCGGCTAGAAACGACAATAGACTGCTCACCTGTTGATCGCTTATCACAACCCGACCAGCTCGAGTTTTCATCTCCGAGTAGACGGGCGAGGCCATTAGAGCTTGCAACCAATCTGCGTGATCAGGAGTTAGGGCAATTGGCTCTACTTCAGTTTCGGCAAACATATCTTCGATGCGATCGCTGATCTTGGTCTTTGCACTGTTTGCTTTAGTTGTTATAGCTGGAGGGGTAGCTACTACTTTCACAAGCTCATCAACCATACGTTCGGTTGACCACCACTCTGGGGTCTGCACGCTAACTTCTCGCCAACCCTGCAGGGCGAATTTCTCGCCAGCTGCACCATACACCCCGAGTGGAATCACCAACTCTTGCAGGCTAGCGCCGCCGTGGTAACCCATTTTTTTGTTGGCATAGCGTAGCTGCTCTGAATACGGCACAACCGCTGCACCGCCGCTGAGTACGCGTGTACCTTGCACCAAGGCCTCTCCCTCGGCTGGGGGCGCACCACCGGGTTTGTATCGTTCAGCCTCATCCCCGCTACTTTTGGCTAGCATGCCTTGGTCTAACACGTGACCATGGTCGCTGCAAAGCACCAGAACACGCCCGGAATCACGGGCCGACTCCAGCAATGCTCGCAATACGGGTATGTTCGACACTTGCCACTGTACGGCTAACTGAGCATTGCTACTCAGCTGATCATCCACCGCATTCACGACTGCCGCGACTACTTTATTACGTGTTTCAGCAATCTGCTCTCGCACGGCTGCAGACAGTCCTACTGCGCCTGGGTCTTGTAGTTCTGCTTTGTGCCATAACTTAGGTCGATGCTGTGTACCACCGCCACACTTACACAGGCCCTCATGCGTCTCAAATGCTTTTTTCTCGGTGGCGGAATTACCTTCACTCAGACTACCTGTCAACAAAGAGTGCCGGCTGTACTTGGTCACCGACGGCAAGGCTGCCAACAGACAGCCAGCACGTGTCATGGTTTCAGGTTGCCACTCTACCCATCGCAGGCGGAGCAAATCTTCTTGCAATTCGCGGTAAACGGCTTGGCTCATGCCATCAAGCACCAGCAACAGCAACGGTTGCTGGGTTGCCAACGGTGCCACTATTTGTTCCAGTGCTCTCTCCACTGGCCAGACACCAGGCGGTAACGATCCAGCACCGGAGATAGCAGGCAGATGTGGCACTATTTGCGCATTCTCTGCCTCGCGTCGTTCGGCCACCCTTTTCAGTAGTCGTTGGTACAAGGCGCTCAACTGTTCGTGCTCATCACCCTGCCACATTCGACTGCGGGCCCAGTCTACAAAGCCACCTTGGCTGACATAAGTTCCGAGCAAATCATCCAGGTTTGCGTTTTCTAATTCCGGCGTTTGCAACCATCCGCAAAGCCGCACGGCATATTGCGCACGCTGCAACTGTTGCTCTCGAAGCCTGGCCAACCGATGTTGCTGCAATGACGTCAAGGCCTCTTGTGCCAATGGCGAATACTTGCCTGCCTGAGCGGCTGTTAAGGTTTTGGTCAAGGCAACTGCGAAAGCCTGTAAACGCAACGCATAGCTGCCCGGTAATAAATCAGAATGTAACGAGGCAGACAACATATCCAAGCGAGCCAGTTCTTGCTCAGCCTCACTAAAGTGTGCGTCAAACTGGGTTTGTGGGCGTTCAGCAGCACTGCTTACAAAGCGCTGCACCTCTACCGCAAAGCGGTGTAGTTGTGCATCACTGCAATGTTCGCCATTAAAAAAGCGCTCACTGAAGCGGCCGCGGGCTTTGAACACTGCTTGTTCAGTGGCCTCGTCGTCGGAGTACAGTACCGCACATACCAGTCCCACTACCACTAATTTGCCGGCGTGGCCATTGCTCAACAGCAGTTCCACCACCGGACTCAAATCACCGAGTCTGGGCTGCAGCCAATCTTGTAAACTCGCTTGCACATCAGGCGACAAGGCCGCCACTCGCCCTGGCACTTCTGGTTGTAACGACCAACTCAGCAGGCCTTGCATATCCAAACCCGGTTCGCGGTAGTCCAGCAGTCCCATGGCCAATGCCTGCCAAGCACGTTCAATATCCAAAGTGGGGCCAAACCGAATCTCACGACGATAGTGATCGTGGCAATTCAGCAGCTGTTCGGCCAGCCAACGATATGACTTCACCCGCAATCGTGGGTCGATATCCTGTACCCCCAACAATTGTTCCAACATGCGCCAGGGTGCGATATGTTTAGGCTCGTTGTGCCACAGTCTAGCCAAGACATCCTTGCCCAAACTGCGGCGATCTTGCGGCCACAGCAACAACAATCGCCTGTCTGCTGGCAGTACGTGTAGTACAAGTTGCTCGCGCAGCGCAAGTTCTGAGGCACAAAACACCACTTGCACCGGAACGCCATCCACCTCCAAGGTTGTCGTTGGCAGTGGTTGCTGCCAATACAGTGCCACGCAGTCGGCATCCGCATCTTCTTTGAATACCGCTTTTAGCTGAGACAACAATTGTCCGGGCAATGCGTCAGCAGCGCCTTCGAACGCGCGCTCCTTCATCAGGCTTTGTCCTCAACCGTGATTGTGTAGTTGATATCCAAAGTTGAGCCTTCTTGTAGTTTGGATTCAATCTCGCGCAGCAAGATGCGCGCTTCATTCGACCCTAAGGCCTTACGCTCTAGCTGGCTGATTACCACTCGACCGAGTGGTACGACAGGTGCGACGGGGGGGGGGATGGCAACGGGCGCCGTCGGTTTGGCCGCAGTCGTCAACAGAGCTGTTGCATCATCTTCAGCCTTGCGCAACACATCAGCCAACGGTTCGGCTAGCTCATCTGCCTGGAACGCCTTGCATACTGCGCTTTTTATGCCCGGACCCGCACCCTCTGCATTGCTCCACACGTTGCCCAACAGACGCCAGTTACGTTCTTGCAAGCTCTTCGTAAGGTCTTTTGCATTGTGCATACTGCGTCCCAGTGCCGGCAGCGTAGTCGGCACTTCGATATCAGCCAGCGCTTGCACCAAGGCAGGACCATCAAGCGCTTGCCACTCGCTCAGTAACTCAACTGCCCGCTGCGCATTGTCGTAACGCTTGCCTTTTAGCGGCAAGCCAAGCAAGGGCATGCGCTTCGCAAGCTCACCTTCCAACTCCCGGCAATGCGATAACAACGCAGTGACATTCTCTTGTACCACCGTTTGCAACTTTTTTTGATTGTTCGCCGTTTGCAGCGTTGGCACAATACCGTTAAGCAAGGCCGAGAAGGTAGCTAGCGCTTTACGCCATTGCTCTGGTTCAGCCATCGCTTGCTTTATCAGCTCGCAATCATCATCAATACGCTTGAGTGTTGTTGCCTCAAAGGGGCCGCCATGTAGTTGAAAAGCATAGTGCCCTTGTTCGGCAAACAAAAGGATCAATAGATTCTGCACCTCCATGGGTAGGCCCCTCGGCTGGGGCTGATCCATTGCCTTGCGTAGTGCCTCAACTGTCATCGTCCCGCCCTGTTTCGCCACTTCGCGGGGGAGGTGTTGCAACCAATCTGAGCTGAACACGAACACACTCTCACGCGATGTACCCAGTCCCAGTGGCTCGGCAATCTGGCGTAACAAGGGCCGCAGTGGGCGATCCACAACGATGCGACCGTTCTCCGCCAGCATCGCCAGACGCAGTTGCTCCCACACCTTGTTCAAGTCCGCGCTACGCAACTCGGTGGTGAATTCCGGGTGAGCGGGGTACTGATACGACAAGGCCTGATCGAGTAGCCCCGTCAATGCCTGCGACATACTGCTGCCGTTGGGTAGTTGCGCCCTGAAACCTGGTTGCAATGAGACAATTTGTGTCTCCAGCGAGGCCGCGGTATCCAGGGCTCCTGGCTGGGCACTGGTAACCCCATAGGCCGCCATCAGGTGCTCGTTGATTTGCTGCTGGAGTTGGCTGCGCTGATTTTCCAGCAAATTGCGCGCGCTGGCGCGATCCTGTGGGCTCAAGTGCGAGCACGCACGTGCGTAGCTGTCATCGCTTTTGAGGATTTCCTGCAATATCACCAATTTGCCTAGATCACGCTTTACCCGTTCACTGAAAAAGTACGGCAACCAGCACAATGTCTGCCCCTGCCCACCGTCGTTTTGGTATACCTCAATGCGCGCCATATCGTCGCTGACGGTGTGATTCCCCTCATCGAAGGGGAAGTCCACTATTAACTTCCAAGAGTCATTGCCTGCTTCAAACTGACTGTTGTCGGTGATTTCCCAAATGTTCTGAAACATCACGTCCACCTGCCGCTTGCTGCCGCGCCAATACCACTCGTGCTGTACAAACAGCTGGTTCTGATCGTCGATACCAAAGGCCTTGAATACCATGTCGCGAATTAATCGCCGACGGTTTCCGGCATTGTCGTTGACCTTGGCATTCTCGAGGATGCTGTCCGTGTCCACCCCCGACAACTGAATACTGATGACTGAGCTAGGGCCGTCATCGGAGATTTTGATCTCTCCCACCTGACCGGCCCAGCTGCGGCATTTTTTCAGCACCGAGCGGGCCTCTTGGCCTAGGATCGGTGACTTGATAGTGCCATGGTTCAGCGCTGCCAGCTTTGTCGAGGTCAACTGCTTGAAGCACTCCACCTCCGGCACCAGCGCCGCCAGCAGCAGCGTCTTCAACAGACGCATGTCGTTGTTGAAGTTGATTCGCTCAGAACTGTCTGCAGGCAACGCCGACAGACCGTCGGCACTGACACCGTGCTCTGCCTCCAGAAGCGGAATCAATCGTCTTTGCAGCAGATTTTTGGCGTTGTCGAAGTGCCACCGCATCTGCTCTGAAAAAGGCTGTGCCTCTGAAGCGATTACATCGTAGAGATCCCCCACCGGAATCACCTTGCCCAGCGTGAGGGTGTCACGTTGTTGCACCAGCAGCATCAGCATGACCTTCAATGCTGTGCGCTCGCGCTGTAGTGCCGACGACAGTGCCACCAGTGCCTGCACCAACGCAGGGCTGAAGGGATAAAGTTGCTGGAACATCTCGCGGTCGCCCTGGCTGGTCAGCAGAGTGCTGAAAGCCTCATCGCGCATCTTGGCGGTTTGCTCGAAGGCTTGGGCCAGTTTCAACCGTGCTGCCTCGTTCTGTGGCCTCAGTAAACGTTTCTCCACAATGACCGGCAGGTTGCGGTCCTCCAGTCGAATGGTGTGGAAGCGCCCTTCCCAGTACTTCAGCGAGTCGCTCAGCACTTCCTGCTCGGCACCGCTGTACTGGTCCCCTACAAACTCACGCAGATCGCGCTGGCGAGCAATGAACCCAACCATCGGCAATGCTCGTGGCGCACTCTGCTCCACCAGCTTCACGACCTTCTGAATCTCGCTGCTGATAAACGCTTGGTCCGACAGACGACTGGCTAACCACAAAATCATCTCGTCCAAGAACAACACTATCGCGCTATAACCCAGTGCCTTAGCGTGCTCGGTCATTATCCGCAAACCCGTATCGAAGTCCACAAAACCGCCACCCTGAGTACTGGCCATTTGCTGATAGGTAGTGAATAAACTGCCTATCAAATCACCGACCAATCGCGCTCGGTCCGAGCTACTCTCATCTGCTTGCATAGCCGCCTCAAAGCTTGCAGCACTCCAGCCTGCCGCCACCTCGCCCCAACCATCGTTGTCGTCTTCCGCCCCTCCCGCACTCGCGTTCAATGCTGTAAAAAATGCTTCGTCACCCATGCTTTTACGCATTGCCGTGGCATCGCGGAATAAGCTCACACTGAGGTAGAATCCCGGTACTGGTGCCTCTGGATGCAACTGGGCGATGTACCGTGCGTACCCGCCCAACACGCCAGCTTCAATGCTCGCCTCGCCGATCATGTGATACGGCACCAATAAAATATTGTGCCGCTGCAGCCAGCTATCGTGCTTGGCCACCGAAGCCGCCAATGCATCAATGGCGCGAGCCTCCGGGTTGCCTTGCAGCAGTAGATGCAACACCGCCATAAAATGCGACTTACCGCTACCAAAGCTGCCGTGCAGGTATGCGCCCTTGCTACGGTTCTGGCTGCCTTCTACTGTGCTCTTGATAAAACTCAGTGCATCCTCGAAGCAAGCGGCCAATTGCGGTGTTACCACATAGTCGTGCAGCGTTTGCTTGATCGAGCTCTCCTGCAGACCGCTACTCAGATTAAGCACAAAGTCGCTGCTTTGCACCCGCTCGGGGATGTCGATCAAGTCTTTCAGGTAGTCGGTCATGCTGTATTCCATCTAACCACACGGCGCGGCTTGCGCGTGCTAGCGTTGTTTTCGTTATAGCGACAGCCTCTCAGCCGTTACAAGATTACTTCTTGGTGCGTCTTTTGGTCTTGGCAGGCGGCTGCCAACTGCCCAGTGCATCCATGCTGAGGCCTAGCTCACGTAGTTCTTCCAGCAAAAAGTTTTGATAGTAGTCGCCCATACGCTCGCCGTACTCAGGATCCATTTCGTTATGCCATTGTAGTAGCCAGGGAAGTAGTTCGTGCATGGCCACCAGGGTAGGCAGCAGTTGTTCGCCCTGCCAGCCATCCTGCTCCCGGCGTTCCAGGTGCCAGGTAGCGATGGCAGTGGCACGTTGCAGATGGTCTAGTCCAGCCCAGCCAAATACTTGCGTGCTGTCGCCATCACGTTCGGCACCGGGCAGGCTGAAAAAGCGTTCTTTGGGCACGTCCAGTTTGCCGCGTAGCGACTTAAAACTCGGCTGTCTAAAATCCTTATCTGCATAATTGGGTGGTAATGGAATTTCGCCAATCTCTTTTGACTTAAGATCTTTTGCTTCGGCAGCGATTAAGTATTGCGCGTCGTCTGTTGGCAAATCACAACGCGCGTCAATCGCATCCTCCGCTCGTTGTAATTCCCAGGTCAATTGCCAAGCACGATACTTCTCCACTCCGTTGGGTTTGTACCGAGCAGCCGCCATAGCAGGAACACATTCTCCAACTATCAATTGTGCAACCAATTGCTGTTGATCGAAGTCTACATTTCCTGTGTATAAAGCGGCAACTTGTTGAAACTGTCCTCCATCGCGGACTCGTTCCGACAATAGCGATGCGGAGAGTAGCTCTGGCTCATGGCACTGCAGTTCTAAACAATCCAGCAGCCAGTTTCTACACGCGCTTATTAACTCATTTGACTTCGCCGAATGATTGAACAAGCCTTGTCGTCCGATCCATCGCCGTTTGTAGTGGGGATCTTCTATCAAACGCAATTTTTTATCTCGCTTTATCGCGTCAATACGCTGCTGCCACTTCTGCTGCATGCTCATTGGCCAATGCGCTGGGATCGAAGCCGGCACGGAGTAACCATCCTGATTTATACCCGCTAGAATTTCGAATGGTCTTTCGCCTGCTTCAAATTCAACATCGAACCACTCTTCAACCTCTCCAAACAGATCTGCACCACACAAGGAAAACGCATGATAGATTCGCCAATCCAGCTCCTCTTGCAATAAGAGCATCTGCGATCTCAACTTGCTTTTTTCTAATATAGCGTCAGCCCATGCCTGGGCCAATTGCAGACCATTAGCTAAGGCCTGCTCTAATACTCGATCTGCGCTAAGTAGACTTACGGACGTTGAACATTGGTCAAGGCGCGCCGCCAACTGCATCACGCTCGCATTAAAATCAGCATCAAAATACAGTTTAGGTATAGGCATCTTCTTTAACGCAGTGCCTGCAAACTGATACGGCACTTTAGATCGGTCGGCGACCCGCACGCCATCACCTCCAGTCATTTGTTTTTGATGGCAGACCTGCTTCATCCAAAAACAAACAGTAGAGCTGTTGAGCAGTCCTATAAGTGCAAGGTGATCGGCATTGCTGGCACCGAGGGGCAGTTTAATAACAGGGGCCGTTTGCTTGAAAACCTTGCCGCCTCGGTCGAGCACGAAGTGGTTGTGACTGGCGACTTCGGCGAAGGTGATTGAGAGCTGGGTTTTATAGTTGCTTTCTATATGCTGCATATAACCGAACCACTTTTGACCGTGTTGTAACGCAGTTTTTCCAAACATAGTTCTGGCACTAAGCCTCACACGATTTGCCCACAAATATCGGTATATTTTTTCCTGGCCGGTAAAGCTCAATCGAGTTACTGATCCGGAATCTACACGATAAGGAAAAATTACCCTTTCGATGCCTATGCATCCCCAATCTCTGACAATTTCCCCCATGCCAAATTCTGCGTTTGGGGCATCCAGTTTTTCTACTACATGTTCTGGCAGTACATAAACATCATCTTCGCCTGTTATTGCCTGGAAGCCTATTTTGGCAATGATAGCTCTTAGCGATACATCAGAAATTTTTTCAATATTTTCCTTCAAATCTGAAGCCCCTCCCCCACCTACGCTCCACGGATGCTTGCAATAGAGTTCCCTCGGCTGATTGACTACGCTGATGTAAGTATTCTCGCTACCCGGGTTCTCTAACTGATCAACTATAGATCGCCACACCAGTCCTTGTGCAGGGTCATCGGGTGTGCTCGGTTCACCGCGAATACCCAGCACCGCACGCAGCTTATCGGTGACTGGGGCGCGGTTGCGCCCAAACAAGACAACTGTCGGTGTGCCATGACCAGGAATATAGGCGCCAGAGGTATCGATGACGTGAGTCAGATCTTTGCGTGGAAAGAACTCTTCGATAAGTTTTCTGCCAAACTCGCGCTTCATAAAACTATTAGCGGTGATCATGCCAACAAAGCCTGCGGGTCGATTACCGTCAGCAGCTAGCGCGAGGTCGAAAAAGCGTTCGGTAAAGGGTATACCGAGAGAATATTTCATATAACAAGTGAGATATTTGGCTCGGTAGGCAGCATTTTGCGCCTTATCACGTACCACGATATACGGTGGGTTACCCACCACCGCATGGTATTGCTGATTGAGTATCCGCGCCAGAGCAGCACTATCTTCAGTGGCAAAGACATGACCAATGGGATCATCGTGCATATCAATTTGAATGCCCTGCCCCTGCGATTCATGGCGTTTTCCATGCAACAGCGAATCCCCGACCGCCAAATTGAACGGAAAAGCCGGAGCCTTGCTAATGCTGAGGCAGTCGGCGGCATGCATGGCAGCGATCAGTAACCGAAAACGCGCCACTGCTACAGCATAAGGATTGATATCTACGCCATGCACGGCTTTCAAAGCACGCTCGGCTAAAACACGGGTATTGGTCCCTGGCTCGCGAGCCTGCCACAGCGCAAACAATCGTGCAAAGGCACCCAGTAAGAAGTGACCCGAGCCACAGGTAGGGTCGATCAGACGTATTTCGCTGAGGTTGTAAGCATCGACGGCTTTGTCCAGTGTGTAATCGAGGATAAAGTCTTCAACAAATTCGGGTGTTTGCAAAAGTGCGTAGCGTTTGCGCACGGATTCTGAGAGGTCTTGGTACAGATCGCCCAAAAAGCGCGTATCCCAGTCGGGGTCTGTGAAATCGTGCAGCGTGTCACCGCTATCGGGGTCGATGCTCTGAAAAAAGCCCAGCAGCGATTTGGCACCGTCGGCCGAAAGAGGCAGTTGCCACAGCGGGTTGTGCGCAGGGTCAAGCAGTGCTTTCATTACTGGATAGGGTTGAAGCTGCTCAAACACGTGCAGCAGGTAGTCTCGGTCGTTGCGGGTGGGATCTTCGCGGAAGTACACCTCGAGCTGCCCCTTGGCCTGTTGCAGCGCATCGCCTGCCGGGCCGCTTAGTGCAGGCTGCAGTAGCTGGTTATCTTCCAAAAATCGCACAAACACACAGCTGAGTACCCAAGCCACCGCCGCTTGAGTGATTTGCGCGTCACGGTATTCGATAAAGCTCTGCGCGGTGCGCTCGGCAGCGCGTGCCTCTTGGTGTGCTTGCTCAAGTGCCTGCATACCCTTTGTTTGGCCTTCGGCGTGCTCACGGATGTCGCGCTCCAGACTGGGCAACAAGCGTTGCAGGTCAGTCAACAGGGCTTGCGAGTTGATCATACGATGGTCTCAGCGATCTTTGCTTTGGTGGCTTACTGCGTTGGATTTCGTAAGACTAAAACCGAGCCTACAGACGATTTATGTGCGGCTGCACACCCGGACTGAATCCTAACCTACAGCTGCATTGCAGAAGTGTTTCATTAGTGTTTGCATCAGCCTGCCAGCGTGTCGGCACGATTGTTTTCTAGCCAAGCGCTGGGCAGACGCGCAAATTCACTGCTGCCAGCACCCGCAGGTACGGGGCTGCCGTCTATCACGGCGGCGGAGCGTTCGAGCTCGTCGGCTACCAGCAGTAACAGTGCGTGTCGGTGTTGACCATTGAGCAACGCCTGGCGCAAGGGGCCAAGCCAGTTGTCGATCAGGTTGTAACGTGCCAGCAGACCGGGTTCGCTAATCAGCACTGGAGCGTCGATGGCGAGAATTTCGTCTCGCATGGCGGGCAAGACACGCGTGACCAGCCCTTGCAGTCGGCTGTGATCCTGACTGGCGCTGGGAGCAGCGTCGGCGCGCAGCACCACCTGCCACTGGGGTGGCTTGCTCATGCCAGCACACAGCTGTTGTAGGTGACGTAGCAGTAGTTCGTCAAAGCTGACACGCTGTAAAGTCAGGCGCTGGCATAACTCTGCGGCTGCGTTTTGATACAACCGGGCACGAACAGCCAAGGCAAGAAAACGTGCGCCAGAGAGAGTATTGTCCAACGCGTACTGAAATTCTGCGATGGTTCGCTCGGTATCGGAGTCCGTAAAGTCGAAGTGCGTGACGTGCAAGCTGCTACCCACTAGGGTGCCGATACTACTGAAACCCACTTGCGGCAAGCAGTAGGCGCCGCCTTGCCCAGCTTTGGCGTCCCACTCGAAAGCGAGATCGATATTGCGCAGTAATTCATCGAGTGCGGGACGTCCAGGAATCGGTTCCGCCTCGGGGTAACGGCCGCGGATACGCGCTTGTACATCGGTAACACTGAGCTCACGCGCGCCCAACAAGGCGCCCTGTGCCAGCTCGACACTGCGTTTCACAGGCATACCGCGTGGGTATATCTCCGCGCGGCTGGACAGTGCTGCGTCTTGTGAGGCTGCCACCGCTAAACGCAGGAGTCTGTGGTTGCTGAGGCCGGCAAAGCTGGTCGGTGCCTCGACCGCACGCACTCGTTCGAGCACACGTACTGGAGCCAACAATGGATCATGCTGTGCGCATTCATCAGCCAGTTGGCCAAGTGCCTCGGCGTAATCGACCACCGCTTCGCCGTTTTCTTGACTGTCAGCGCTGCTGTTGTCAGCGATCAGTATGCGTTTGCCGCTACGGCGCAGTGTCAGTCGAGACTTCTGACGGCTTAATTCGGTCTCAATCGCTGCCCGTAGTACCGCTTGTGCGATGCGTTCGCGCTGTGGCGAGTTCTGCACCGAGCCGCGCCTCAATAAAATGGCGTCGGCCAGCTCGATGGCAGTCATCAGGCCTCCGTTATCTGTTAGCAGTTCGACGATATCGCTTCGCAGTTGGGTGATGACTCTGAGTTTGCCCCATTGAGTGAGCCGTTTAGCCAGCAGCGACCGGCCATCGGCAGATGCCTGCCCCGTGCGGCCCACCACGCTGATAAGCGTGGGCCAGTGAGCCACTCCAGGCCCCTGCGGTGCTGCTTCCTGCAGTCGACCGAGGTATTCGTCAAGGAAGGCGCGGTCCATCGGGTTAGTCGATTTTTTGGCTTTAGGTAGCACTGTGACCATAAGGCTGTCAATACTGGGTCGTAGCGCGTCCTGGTCACCACCGCGTTGTACGCCAGCGCTCGCGTCATCGCCGAGTTGTACTTGCAGCTTACCCACCAGTGCCGAGAGTTCTTTGCGGGTTTTTGTACCAACGCCTGACATGCGTACTAGTTCGTTGCGAGGTAGCTTAATCAGCTCAGCAACTTTGTGTATGTTCAGCCGGGTGAGAGTATCCAGCACCTGAACACTGACCCCCAGCAGGCCAATTTGGGTGTCGAGGGACGCATCTTCGATAGCGCAGCCGCTGTCAGCAGGAGCTTCCGGCGGATGTTCAGTTTGATGACGTGCTTGAGCAAAAACTTGCTGCCATGCACGCTGCATTTCTTCAGCGTTGTGGTGTCGTTGTTCTACTTTTCGCGCTAGTGCCATGTTAAAAAAAGCACTCATAGCCTCACGTATGCTGGGGTCGAAAACACTGGTTTCGATCTCAGGCACACCGTCGTGCATGGGCGGCAGCGCTTCGAATTGTGTCCAACTGGGCAAACTGCCAGTCGCCATTTCAAATAGTGTAAGTGCTGCAGAGTAGCGTTCAGCGTAACTGTCCCAACTGCGGCGGCCTAGATCTCGAATGAATGGATCAATATAGGCTTGCGTACCCGCACTGAAGTTGTCGGCTGAAACTCCAGTGAGTGAGAAATCAAAGAGTACAAGATGCAAACGGCTGTCTTTACCGCTGCTTTTACGTAAGCCAATGTTCTCAGGTTTGATATCGCGATGGGCGATACCTTTGTCTTCGAGGTGACAGACGGCACTGAGCAGATCTTCACCAAAGCGCTCTAGTAGCTCCAAACGCACAGCTCCTAGCTTGCGCAAACGCCGAGCCAATGTGCCTTCGTTGGCAAAGTCCAGCAGCAGGCCGGTGTGGCCCGCGAGTTGGACTGTTCTGTGGCAAGCTATGATCGCGTGATGCCGCAATTTTTGCAGCGCTTCGCCTTCACGCCGCAGGCGCTGGTTATGCTCTTGGCTGACTGCCAGCTTGAGTGCTCGCGTCTCTCCGCTGTCGTCCACCACAAAAGCCACCGAGCTTGCGCCCCTTCCCAACCGCTTTATGACTTCGATACCGCCCTCAAAGCGGTCGCCTACCATGGCTTCGGTGGGGTTATCGTGGCGGTGGTTGTCGGGTCTTGAGAGTTCGTCTTCCGCATGCTCCAAATACTCAAGAAACTCATCTATCGAATCCAAGCGACTGGCAACATCTGGATGCGTGGCGTATTGAATTAGGTCTTGTAGCGCTTTGTCTGCGCCGTCCAATGCGTCGGTTATTTGCAAGCCGGTGCCGTGGCTGAGTTTATCTTGCAGTTCCAGTCCGCTAGCAGCAGGTGCGCTACCACTGAACAACAAATAGCTAATTGCGCCCAGTGAGAAGACGTCAAGATAGACCGCGTCGCTATCAGCTGCGGCATAACCTTCAAGCGCCATGTAGGGACCGGCTTCTTCTTGTATCAAGCAGGTCATACGACTCAGGCGGGTGAGCTGACTTTGTTCAGCCTCAAAACTGCGTTCACCGGTATACCAGTTGCCTATCTTGATACTAAAGCCGTGTTCGTCGGTGCGCTTGACATAGATACTTTGCGGGCTCAGTGCGCGATGGAACAGTTTTTGACCGTGGGCATAGCGCAAGCTCTCGGCGATACAACGCACCAGCTCTATGGAATCAAGTATGCCGAGTTGATCTTGCGCCTCCAGGCTCGCAAGGTAGTGGTCCAAGCGCTGCGCATCCGGGTCTCGTTCAAACACTAAAGCAGGCCCTTGTTCATGCTGCTGGTAATCCAACGCTCGTTCTATGGCCGGGTGGTTGATGCCTTCCAACAACCGAAACTCTCGCTTGGCAGCTCTCTGTAGCAGTACTACTTCGTCAGCTGGACGGCCATAGGTGAGGTAGATACGTATCAGTCGTTCAACCCCCGTCTCGCTGTGCTTGGCAATCCAATCTTGAAACGTATCGGACTCATCGTTGAGCTCTTTGAGCTCGTAGAGACCCACACGTCGTGAACGGGCCGACTCTTTAACGCCGGCCTCTTCCATGGCACGCGAGACGGCTTTGGACGTAGGTTTGTCTAGCTTGGCGTGGTGCCAATCGGCATCGATGGTTTTAAGGCCAGCAAGCAGGTTGTCACGTGTATACACTTGCTTCCGAGCAGGCCCCTGCAGGCGGTTTTTAACATCCTTGGCAGACAAAAAAACCGCGGTATTGATGAAAGGGATACTGCCCTTCCCTTTCAATGCAGCGCGCTGGGACTTGAGCAATGAGGCTAGCTTCTTGGCTTTGCGATCTGCCAACAGCCGCGGATTATCGAAAGGTCGGCGCCGACCATCGGGCATAGTCCAAACCCAGGTCCCCGCATCGCCACTAATTTCTCCGGGATGGGACTTTATTTCTACTAAAAACAAACCCTTAGGGGTGATAACTAGTGCATCAACTTCGTTGATGGAGCCATCTTGGGCGATAAATTCAAAGTTGGCCCATGCACGATAAGGCTCGTGATCAGGGAGTTCTTGACGCATAAAGGCCAACGCCTCTTGCTCCCAAGAGTAATCCGAGGGGGTTATTTGCTTCCACATCTGCTTCACGGCTTAGACTCCCCAACTATGAAATATATGCATATCAAAAGGCTGTGTATGGGGGTTTCTCGACAAAGTGAGTGCCGGTTATTGTTGAGGCTGCGGTGAACTGACGACTATTCTGAAATTGGCATGGCTAGTTTACCGAAGTTGTGAACAGTAATGTGTCAGAAAGTACCCCACACCTTGCCCCTATCCGGGGTCTGTGCGAGTAGGTGAGCGCGCCAATGCGGGGGCAGCCACAATTGTTGTCGTATCGTTTGCCGCCATTGACGGATACCAGGGGTCCATTGCAAGAGGGGGCGAAATGGCACCCTTAGCTCAACGAACGATTACCAACCATCGGTTACTTGATGAGAGCGAGCCTTTACAGCTAGCCCTGGAGGATGAAATCCGTAGAAATGCTGAATCCAAGGGTTTGCCCCACCCTGCCCCCCAGCCGCACCACTGCCAGTCACTTTTCGGTAACAAGGGTTCCTTCTGCCCAATGAAGGGTACTGACCAGATTGATGTAAATTTATGCTGTAAGCGCGAATCACTGCAATACAAGGACGCATCCGAGCACAGATTTCATCAGGTTTTTGATCACAGCGTGCCTGTCTAAGAAAACGACCGTCATTTTTGGGCAGATAATGAACACACTATTGACTGGCTTCTATGATCATAATTTGTTAGAAAAAATCCAAAATATGCTATTCCGTAGACTGCCGGAGAAATCCAATGCTAACTCGGTGCCTCGGTGCCTCGAAAACAATGATGCCAGTTCATCAAGCCCGTAATCAGCAGATCGCAAAACGTATCGATAGAGAAGTGACGAAACTCCTGAGCAACGGAGCCAATGATTTGGAAATCTTTACCGGTATGTCTCATCAAATGGGCGACTTCAAGGTTCTAATGGACACTGCCTTGCCGGGTGAAATAGACACGTTGTGTGCACGTACGAGGGTTTCTATCGATATGCAAAGATTCTGGAAGAAATCGCTCAGAGTATAGAAGATGGCGAAATTCACGCCCCTTGAAAGCCACCCCTTGCAGCATATTTTCGCACCAATCTCGTCAGTACCCTAATCTGCTCCGTTTCTTGAGGGCTACCCTAAATGGGCGGAATTGCGTTCGAGATAACCCTGATTCGTCAAAAAGAGATAACGTGAACCGAAATAAGTAGGTGTGTGCATATTCCGGAGCAACGTGAACAGTCATTCTGGTCGAACGTGAACACCGATTCCGGAGCACCGTGAACAGTCATTCCGGTTTGAACGTGAACACTTTTACCGATTTTCCGGAATAGGTGTTCACGTTGCCAGAACCAGTGTTCACGTTCAACCGGAATTCTCTCTAACGCATTGATCTTTCAACCTCTTTGGGTAATCGTTCCTCCTTTTTCGAGGATAAACGATGCCCGCACCGAGGATTCCAATGCGTCACATCAAAGATGTACTCCGTTTACGTTTTCACGCCGGGCTCTCCATCCGTCAAATCCAGGCCTCCACGCGCCTCAGCGTCGGCGCCATCCAGAAGCTGCTCAAGGAGGCTGAGCGGCTGGAAATAGGCTGGCCGCTGCCGCCGGATATGGATGATGCTGAGCTTGAGCGGCGGCTTTATCCCTCAAGCACGCCAGCAGCGGCACGGCGATTTGAGCAACCTGACTGGATCACCGCCCACCAGGAGCTCAAGCGCAAGGGCATGACCAAACAGCTCCTGTGGGAGGAGTATCGGCAAGCCAATCCCGGGCGCTGTTACAGCTATTCTCAGTACTGCGAACGCTACCGCCAGTGGGTCAAGAAGCAGCGGCGTTCCATGCGTCAGATACACCGTGCTGGTGAGAAGGTATTCGTTGACTACGCAGGACCGACGATTCCGGTTGTGGACAATCGCACCGGGGAAGTCATGTTCGAGGCTGCCGTGTTCGTTGCCGTTCTGGGCGCCAGTAACTACACCTACGCCGAAGCCACTCGATCACAAAAATTGCCTGACTGGTTGCAAAGCCATGTTCGCATGTTTGATTTTTTTGGTGGAACTACCGAAGCCGTAGTGCCAGACAATTTGCGAAGCGCCATCAGCAAAGCGTGTCGCTACGATCCGGATACCAACCCCAGCTACCAACAATTGGCAGAGCACTATGCAGTTGCTGTTCTTCCTGCTCGCCCTAATAAACCGAAGGACAAAGCCAAGGCGGAAGTTGGGGTACAGATAGTTGAACGCTGGATCATGATGCGGCTACGGCATCATACTTTCTTCTCTCTTGGTGAGCTCAATCAGTGTATTAGCGAGCTGCTAGTTGACCTGAACACTCGCGCGTTCAAACAGCTACCTGGTAACCGCAAGGAGGCCTTTGAACGATTGGACAGACCCGCATTGCGGGCCCTGCCTCGTCAATCCTATCAGTACATTGACATCAAGAAAGTCAAGGTCAACATCGACTATCACATCGAGTACAACGATCACTTCTACTCGGTGCCTCATCAGTATGTTGGTGAGAGGTTGGAAGCGCATGCTGGTGACGACACACTACATGCCTATTTCCGCGGCAATCTGATCGCAACACACGTAAAAAGCAGTGGCTATGGTCAAACGACTGTAGCTGCGCACATGCCAGAGCGCCATGAAAAGCACCACAAATGGACACCCGACAGACTCTTGAACTGGGCAGCGAAGATCGGTCCGGACACACGCCAATGGGTGGACGCACTGCTCGTATCCAAAGACCATCCTGAACAAGCCTACCGCGTCTGCCTCGGGTTGCTGAGCCTGAGCAAGGACTACCCCAGTTGTCGGCTAAATGCTGCCTGCCGGCTGGCCAATGCCGAGGGGCTAATGCGGCTCAAGCAGATCAAGTCTGTACTGAAAAGCAACCGTGATCAGTTGCAGGAGCAACTCGACCTGACCAGCAGCCATCCCCAATCCCACGAGAACGTCCGTGGTGCTGACAGCTTTCAATCATAATCAACAAGAGACCCAATACCATGAGTGCACAAACATTGAATCGACTACGCGAATTGAAATTGTCTGGCATGGCACATGCTCTGGAACATCAGCAACAACAAGTGACGACCTTTGAAGGGCTGTCGTTCACAGATCGACTCGACATGCTGCTCGAACGTGAGCAGCTGCTCAGAGAGAACCGCAAGCAGGATCGATTAATACAACAGGCGCAGTTCAAACTACAAGCCTGCGTACAGCAGATTGACTACGGTCATGGGCGCAACATCAAGAAAGATGTTGTGGCACGTCTTGCCCAGTGCGACTGGATCGAGCGTCACCAGAATCTGTTGCTCACAGGCCCCTGCGGCAGTGGCAAGACATACCTTGCATGCGCTGTGGGTCATGCCGCCTGCCTGCGTGATTACAAAGTGCGTTACTTCCGGATGTCACGGCTGTTTCTTGAGCTGACCCAAGCCAAGGCTGACGGCAGTTACGGCAAGTTGCTTCGGCAGCTGTCGCGGCTCAGCGTTCTGATTTTGGATGACTGGGCGCTTGAGCCCCTGCAGCCATCACACCGGCACGATCTGATGGAGATACTGGATGATCGCCATGGCAGCAGCTCAACGATCGTCATCAGCCAGCTACCGACTGATCAGTGGTACGACAGCATCGGTGAAAACACGCTCGCTGACGCCATCCTGGACCGCCTCATGCACAACGCGCACGCACTGAAACTCACGGGTAAAGAGTCAATGCGCAAAGTACTGGGCCAGTTGACTGAAGGTGAACACTTGCAGTAAAACTACCACTCGCCAATGCGTTGGTCAGTCAGGTGTTCACGTTCGGACGGAATAGGTGTTCACAATCACCGGAATACGCAGTGTGTCGAGCCACTAAGAGCTTTGATTGCCTAACGCAGGGCAATTCATCGTGCATTATCTTATAAGCGATAGCACCATTATTTCTGTTGTTGTTGATGTACGCTCAGCGTTCACTGCAGGTATTGTCGATAAACCTTAAGGAATAGGCATTTAATTAATGAATTTGACACGGATTCAAATTAGTAATTTTAGAAATTTTTCATCTCTAGATATCTCATTAGCCAGTAATGCGGTTATCGTCGGAGAAAACAGAGTAGGAAAAAGCAATCTAGTACACGCGCTTAGGCTAATTTTCGATGCTGGATTGCCGGAAAGTGCTCGCCAACTCATCCTTTCCGATTTTTGGGATGGATTATCTGAGCGATCGGTTGACGACAAAATTGTGGTAAGTGTCGAAATTGAAAATTTCGAGAATGACCCTGATATTTTGGCAATACTTACCGATTTTCGCTTAGACGACGATCCAGAAACGGTTCGCCTAACCTACGAATTCCGACCCGTTGCGGACATCGAACACGAACCCGGCACAGCCGATGACTATGAATTCGTTTGTTACGGCGGTGAAAGCGAACAAAAAATATTTGGCCATCGCTTGCGACGTAGAATAACCATGGACGTATTGCCGGCACTGCGCGACTCAGAGGGAGATTTATCAAATTGGAAACGATCGCCACTACGCCCCTTGATAGAAGATGCATTTTCCAAAGTCAGCGTTGACGATTTACAAGACATCAGCGATTCCATTACTGAAGCCACCGACAAGATCAAGGAATTTCCGGAAGTGAGTAGCTTGGAGACTCATATATCGACTCTATTCAAGGAGATGAGCGGTGAAAAACAAGATATTAAACCCTCACTCGGATTTAGCCCAACAGATGCAACTCGCCTGTTCCGCTCTCTTCGTTTGCTGATAGATGATGGAATGCGGGGCATCGGTGATGCTAGCCTAGGGTCAGCAAATCTTGTTTTTCTCAACCTGAAATTAATTGAGATAAAAAAACATATTGACGACAACCATCGGGATCACACTTTACTGACAGTTGAGGAGCCCGAAGCACATTTACATCCTCACTTACAACGATCTGTCTATCGCCACATTTTCGAAGCCGTACAGAACGATTATGAAAACAATGCACTATCAATTATATTAACTACTCATTCTCCACATATTGCAAGTGTGGCTCCACTAGATTCAATAATTCTATTGAAAGATGCTGGCGACGAAGGCACTACAGGTAAATCGGTGAAAGCGATAGGGCTGGAAGAAAATGAGTCAGAAGATATCGCGCGATACCTAGACGTCACTCGAGCAGAGATGCTTTTTGCACGAGGTGTGATTCTTGTCGAGGGCGATGCAGAAAAGTATTTACTGCCAACTTTTGCAAAATCTGCAAACATCTCATTTGATCTTCTTGGAATCACTGTGTGCTCCGTATCAGGTACTAACTTTCTTCCTTACGTGAAATTTTTAGAAGGGCTTGGAATACCATATTCAGTTATAACTGACTGGGATCCCAGGGAGGGAAAAAAACCATTAGGTTATAACCGAAGCCTAAAACTAGCGAAATATATCGTTAACCAACGCGAGCCAACAGCCGCAGACGATATTATTGAATCGCTCATTAAGTTGGATTACATGCCGTTCTGTGAGGAATGTGAAAACTATGGAATATTTTCAAATATCCATACACTGGAAGTCGACATGTTCGAAGATGAATTTGCACCAGCAATGATTGCTGTTTTGCGTGAACACAAATTTAGTGAGGAACGAGCCGAGTTAATCGACCAGTGGGACGAGGACCACAACACGATTGATAAAAAGGTATTTCTTGCGATGATTGAGACAATTGGCAAAGGACGATACGCGCAACGACTAGCATCACATTGTGAAGGTGTTCTACCTCCAGCCTATATAAACGCAGCAATTCAGTACGTAGTTGATGATGTCTAAGCGATCGATTTACCTAAAATCTGCCCAAGAACTACAGCATAACGAAGGGCAGTGGGCCGCATATGAGTCTGAAGGTCATTGCGTCGTGCTCGCAGGTCCTGGCAGTGGTAAAACTAAGACACTAACCATCAAGCTCGCGCGAATACTAGCTGAAGATGTAGAAGAACCTCGAGGGATTGCATGCATCACCTACAGTAATGAATGCGCTAAGGAGCTGGAGAAAAGACTTTCATTACTTGGTGTAGAACCAGACGACCGATTATTCATCGGTACCGTGCATTCCTTTTCATTAACGCAAATTATACTCCCTTATGCGAAAGTGGCGACCATGGGGCTTCCTGATCCATTCAAGATAGCAACCCAGCAAGAACAGCGCAGCGCACTTGAACGAGCTTATCAATATGTGATCGGCCGTGATGAAGATCCTCATCGCGTCTGGAAACTCAGAGTAGATAGTTATCGACGAACTCATCTTGATCGGACTGCAGACTCAATATTCCACAACGAAGACCCCGATTGTGCTCGTCTAGTACTTGCGTATGAACGAGAGCTACGAGCTCGCGGATTAATAGACTTTGATGATATGCCTTTGATTTCCTTGCGTGCATTGAAAGAACATTGCTGGTTACGCGAGGCGATCAAAGCTAAGTATCCCGTGTTCGCCGTTGACGAATACCAGGACCTTGGTGTTGCACTGCACAAAATGGTTTTAGGGTTATGTTTTAAGACAGGGATCCGGCTAATTGCCGTAGGCGACGTGGATCAATCAATCTACGGTTTCACTGGGGCGAAACCACAGTTGCTTGAAAAACTTTCACAAAGGACCGAGGTTGAAACTGTAAACCTACGCTTAAACTATCGAAGTGGGAGTAATATTGTTACTGCCTCTGAATACGTACTCGATGAAGTCAGAAATTATCAAACACCAGACGGCACTCCTGAAGGGCTAATTCATTTTCATCCTGTACGAAATGACTATGAAGCGCAAGGCAAGTACGTCTTTCAATCGTTGCTACCGGACGCTGTCAAACGAATACCGGACCTACAGCTTGGCGAAATCGCTGTTCTGTATCCCGCTGCATGGATAGGCGACTCTGTGAATGCTGCGGCGCAGCTGTACGGTTGTAGCGTTATCCGATCCGACACAAATGCAATATACCCACGCTCCAGTCGTGTTTTGAGATGGTTGGAGCAGTGTGCCAGCTGGTGCTGTATTGGTTGGCAATCGGGTGATCCTAGCTTTTCCAAAATTGTAACTGAAGCATACCGCTTGTTTAACGAAGCCCTCATCAAGGAATCTGATAAACATCAATTCCAGCAACAACTTATCTCTATGCTTTTTTCGAATCGAGATGAGAGCAGCGCATTAAGGCCTTGGCTCATTGATATTACCCAATTACTCAAACCATACTTCTCTGTAAGTAGAACTCTGCAGGATGAGAAGGCCATATTAAAGACATTCATTCGGAGCACTCAAGCCGGTGAAAGTTCTGAAGGGTTGACATTAGGGCAGTTTTGTGGATATGGATCGACGAAAGATAGACTCCATTTATCTTCACTTCATAGCTCAAAAGGCCGGGAGTTCCGTTTGGTCATTTTATTTGGGATGGACAACGGCAGACTTCCTTGGAGAAACGCCAACAACCAACAACTTCGCGAGGCGAGAAGACTATTTTACGTTGGACTCACACGGGCCAAAGAAGAAGTGCATATCGTTTACAGTAGCCACAACCCTTCCCCATTCGTTACAGAACTTGAACAGCGCATTGACGCAGCTTGAATTGAAGTAAATTTGGGAAATTGAGTTGTAATATTGTCTGACTGCTATAAGGGGTAGATAGAGGATTCGGGATCATATTGTTCACAACATGAATCCGTTTCTAGAGGGCTACCCATACTGTGCAAGCCTGTATTTTCCCAACGAATTTGTCCTCGATCGTGTCTCTACTCGATTTAGTTATAATGCAGCTTCTATTGCCCATATAGGCGTCTGATCAGGATATAACGGCCATACAACCTATCTTTGAGTATGTCGATAGCCTTTTGCCAATGCTCTTCATTCTCCTGTAGGTCCAGAGCTTTCCAATCAGTCGCAGTAAATTTAGGGGCAATTTTCAAATAACTCTCCTATGGATGCATCACTGACACGTTCTTCGCTGATGATCACCGTGCCAAGCCGAGCCTGCTTCCACATCCCTCGCTTTGGTGCACACGACTACTGAGCATACTCGTGATTGGTGCATATGACTTCTGATTATTGGCTGTCAGGAGCCGACTGCACAAAACGTCTCAAACCCAGTTAGTTGGTGCGGTCGTCTTCTGACAATGACATTAGCAGTGTAGGTTTAAGCGCACAGAAAGCCACCCCTTTCGGTGCTACTTCACAGGCAATCTTCTCACGTAAGACACTGGCATTTGACAACACTTGCGCTGCACCGCGCAAACAAATGCGAGTCAGGTTACTGACACCAATTGCTTGTAATTATATCTTTAGTAAATGGCAAGGCTTTGTGCAGCTTTTTAGAAGGCACGGATCCTATTTTCGCCCCCGCTGACGTTAGCCCGAAATTACTACTTTTTACCCGTATCCTAAACAGCCCGAAGTTGAATAATGCATTGATTTTATGAATATGAAAACGGAATATCGGGTATGTGAATTATAAGTAATCGATGAACCAGTCGGATATGATCCAATGACTATCCGAAATAGTCGCAAAAGACTATGGCAATTTTTAGGGTACTGATGCTGAATAATGCTCAGGCACAATATGTGATTTCGGGAGGCGCTTGAGATGGAGGACTATGATCTGGTTGTTAAGAGCGACGCGGATTGGGAGAAATTTCCGCTGCGCGGCTTCGAGACCGTCGTCGATCCTATGGTGTTCCGCAGCGCCGATGTATTCTTGCGTGGAGAGGTAGGCGCGACGAAAAGTCTCGGTAGGGATCGCGACACTCTGTGGGGTGCGCTTAGCGCCAACATTGGCTCGCTCACGGCTTTCTTCGATGTTTTGTTACTCTCTGAGCGATTACCGATCATCGACTATGGGACCACGTTCGATAACGAGCTCGCATATGATGTCCAGCCACTACGAGATCGGATTAACGCAGTAGCAGAGGAGCAACTAATCGAGTCAGTCCATGTAATGATGAATGCAACTGAATCGGCTCGCAAGGTAGCTCTTGATACACTGGAACCGACGCGGCATGTGGACGACGAAACACGGGAAAATATCTTAAAAGAACTTTCGGCGTTCGATCACGAGTGGCATCCGGATGTGTCCTTTCTGAATCCTAAGTCCGACGAAGACGAACGTTTGCTGCAGTTCGCGTACGGGGGCCGACTATTCTCTGAATTTGCCTCCCGCGCCAATGTTGCTCACCTTCTCCAGCCTAAACGTTCGCATCTGTATTTGAAGCTATCCGTTGGTGGCGATGCCAGCGACGAGGATGCGCTATTCGAGGCACTTCGCACTCGCCTTGCAGCGCAGGAGGAGGACGCTGAATTACTAGACATCGATGGTCTGCCATCGTTTCTGCCGTATCTCCTGAGCGACCGTCCGAGGAGCCCCTCTGCGCTACTCGAGGCTGCCCTCGCGTTACGTAAAACGGGCGCAGTAAAGGACTACCGATTCTGGCGAGTGGCACTGCTTCGAGAGTGGCGAGAGAGGAGACGCATCGATCGACAGGTCGTTCGAGACCTTAAGAGCGCAGCAAGGAGCCTTGCAAATGAATTTGAGCCTCGTCAACTGCCCGCTTCGGAGCTTAAGCTCACTCTAGCGGGCTTGTCGGGGAGTGTCGCGTTGCCTGTGCAGAGCCTCCTTGGCTGGGCGGCCTCGAAGTTTCCTGGTAGGCGGCACACAATGCTTCTCATGCGAATGGCCGCAGCGAGACTAGAGTACGAGACGCTGGACATCGCACTCGAGAAGGTGTGGCAAGGAAAGGGGTAGTGTCCTAAGTTTCGCAGAAATCAGGCGGCGCTGGACCCGGGTTTCATGTGCCCACTTATCCACAGAGCGGAAACCCCATTTAACGGAATAACGCCTTACTTTGTCAGCAGTAATGTTCAATCACGATGCGCCCTGCTCGATCAATATTTTTTTTGCGTTCACACTGCAATGGGCTTTTTCAGACTCCGATCGCAGAGTGAACTATGAATTCGCCATGCAGCATGGAACGCGCCCAAGAAGGCCACGCACAATTTTACTTAAATCTGAATTGGGAATGACGCCTCCACCGACCGGCATATGAATCCACGATCCAGTCACAGGTAAATCCGACGCAGCCTCGAGCGCGGCTTTATACATGGCCAGTTGGCCTGAATACCCTTCTGCGATTGCCCGCCACTCGTTCCTGGGTCTCGGCGTCGCTTTGTGGTCAACGATAACCCAGCCGTCTTTGGTCTCGATCAGCAGGTCGATAAAGCCCTGCGCGACCTGACCGGTATCAAGAACGTGCGTTATCGGATGTTCTACATGCCATGCGATGGGATTAAACGTCGAATCAACCCATGAAATAAACCGCTGTGCCGCTTGCACTGCGGCGGCAGGGTCGACGGCGCCCTCAAAACCCCACTCGCGTAGAACTCTGCTTGCACGACTGCCCGACTCATCGTCCGGCGAATTTATTTCTGCCGCAATAATGCTGTGAATCGCCTGACCGAGCGCAGTCACATCCTTGACGCCATCCAATGTGATTCGCTCCCCAAGTTCGACGACGTCGCCTACAACACATCCTTCAACGGGTTCCGCGCTCGAAGGGCTGAGATTACGATTGACCAGCGCCTCCGCTTTGACTGCAGGCATCACCCAACGCGCTTCATAGCTAACCGCTTCTCGGACCCAATCGTCCGGCGCAGCAATTTCCCTGAAGTCCGCCGGTATTTTCGTACCATCCGGCAACTCCAGTTGCTCGCCAGTTGGCAACAACCAATCCGCATTAAGTGTCTCCAGCCATTCCCCGGTCGGCTTCTTGCCGGGCATTGGAATAATCAAACAATCCTGGGCTCGTGTCATTGATACGTAAAGCAGACGCCGCGTCTCTTCAGTCGCTGCTGCCCGCGCGGCAGCGCCTACAGGAGATTCGGCAATTCGATCCGCCAACGGTATGCCGGCAGACTGCTTGCCGAATGGCCACGGCCAATACCGCAGTTGCCTGCCGGCCAGTGGTTCATTCATGTCGAAAGTGCTGTCCCGCTGCAGCACTGATAAGCCCCAAAGGCGCAGGCGGACATTGGCATCCAAATCAACGGCGATCACAACCGGCCACTCCAGCCCTTTGGCGCGATGATGCGTGACTAACGTAACGGCTCGGCCGTCCGCAGCTTCCGCTTGCCAATCCTCGCCATTACTTGCGAGTTCATAAAACCACAGAACGAGGCCAGAAACGGATGCCGCCACATTCAGCATGTTGCATTGATCTTCATACTTCGCCGCGTACTCGATCATCATGTCAATGTTGCGCAGTCTGTGACGCATGTGGTTAACCGTTGGTCCCCAGGCGATGGCCGCTTCGCGAACACCGCCTTTCAGCAAAGCAAATTCCAGCGCTTCACTTGGCGTGAGCACCGGCAATTCTTTCCGGGCTTCGGCGAGGTGCTGCAACACTGGCAAAGCCGAATCGCCGCTCTC
>RCMY010000749.1_pt1 | contig 30822 bp, 21 predicted proteins | sample 2041341 | NCBI WGS metagenome assembly RCMY01 (sample SAMN09708234, study PRJNA481090) | Marine sediment metagenome, whole genome shotgun sequencing project. | reverse complement strand
ACGCGGAATGCATCGTAACGTTCGCCCATCTGGGCCACGACGCGGTCATAGACACCGCGCTGCACCAATATCCGCGAGGCCGCCGAACAGGTCTGGCCCGCGTTCTGAATGCCCGCGTTTACCAAAAATGGCAGCGCAGCCTCGAGATCGGCATCGTCAAATACCAACTGCGGCGACTTGCCCCCCAACTCAAGCGTGACAGGTACGACATTGCGCGCAGTGGTTTCCTGTATGAGTTTGCCAACCCCGACCGACCCTGTAAACGACAGGTGATGCACGCCTGAATGCCGCGTTAACGAAGCGCCCGCTTCCACACCCAGCCCCGGCACCACATTCAGCGCACCAGCGGGCAGCCCTGCCGCATGGGCGATCTGCGCGAACGCAAGGGCGGTCAAACAGGCCTCCTCGGCGGGCTTAAGCACCGTGGCATTGCCCATCGCCAAGGCCGCCCCCACAGAGCGCCCGATAATCTGCATCGGATAATTCCAGGGAATTATATGCCCAGTCACCCCATGTGGTTCGCGCAAAGTATAAACTGTGTAGCCATCGAGATAGGGGATCGTTTCGCCATGCAGCTTGTCACAAGCCCCCCCGTAGAATTCCATATAGCGGGCCAGCGCCACCACATCCGCACGCGCCTGTTTCAGTGGCTTGCCCACATCCAACGCCTCAAGCTGGGTAAGTTCGTCGATATTGTCCAATACCCCCTGCCCGATCTTGGCCAAAACGCGCCCGCGCTCTGCTGCCGTTGCACGCCCCCATTCACCTTGCAACGCGGTATTGGCAGCCTGAACAGCGCGATCAATATCGTCGTCCGATCCACGTGCAATGTCACACAATGCCGTTCCGTCTGAGGGGTTGACCAAAGTCACACGTGCCGTTGAGGCAGATGGCACCCAAGCCCCGCCGATAAAGCATAGGGACGGGTTCAATCCTAAGGGCGTGATGGGCATTTGGGGTTCTCCGTATCAGATATGTGGCCCCCACATCAGCACAGATCAACGCGTTTCGCGAGGAAGTATTGCCGCTGTGCACAACAAACGTTCACGGGCCAGTGAACCTTTTGCCCTGTTGGGGCGTTTGAACAGTAACTCATCACGCATTGGAATTTCATGTGGAACACCTGCCCTCGATCCGGCGCTCTCTGCAAATGCTGGTACTGATTTCACTATTTGTCACAGCGTATTTTGCAAAAGACCTTATCCTGCCGATATTGTTGGGTTTTTTACTGGCCTTGACCCTTAGCCCAGTCGGCCGTGCCTTGTATCGCATTGGCGTGCCACATGTGGTTTCCGGGTTTGCCTTGGTGTCCGCGACCGCTTTGATCATCTTGGCAGTGGTAGCATTGTCTGCAGGTACAGTCGCCCTTTGGAGCGACGAAATCCCGCAAATGGGCAGAGAAATCGAAAGAAAGCTTAGCGGTATCACCCAGGCTGTCGAAACCGTTCGGTCGGCCAGCGAAGAAGTGGACAAGATAAGCAATGGTGGCAAAGATACCGTCAACGAAGTCGTTGTCCAGCAGCCCGGGCTATTGGACACGGCATTGGATACTGTCAGCACGACTGGCGCGTCGCTTGCAGTTATCCTGATCTTGGCGCTTTTTTTATTAGCATCCGGAGAAATGTTTTACCTGAAGTTGGTTCAAGTCATGCCAACGATGAAGGAAAAGAAACGCGCGCTTCAAACTGTCTATGACGTAGAAAAACGCGTTTCGCGGTATCTGCTTACCATCGCATCGATCAACGCGGGCCTTGGCATCTGCGTCGGGCTTTATCTGACTCTCTTGGGCCTGCCGTCTGCCTATATTTGGGGGATTGCTGCGTTCATGCTGAACTTCTTGCCCTATATCGGCGGTTTTGTCGGCGTCATGTTGGTTGCGGGTTTTTCAGTCGTGACGTTTGACAGTCTTGGTTATGCGCTGTTGGCGCCGTTCGGCTATCTACTCTTGACCATGCTCGAAGGGCAGATTGTCACGCCTTGGCTTGTTGGTCGCCGTCTTGAGATGAACACAGTGGCCGTGTTTCTAACCGTCGTGTTTTGGGGATGGCTTTGGGGTATTGCAGGTGCGTTGGTTGCGGTTCCGTTCTTGGTCGTTTTCAAGGTGATTTGCGAGAACTTTGAGCCCCTGCATACCTTCGGGCATTTCCTGTCCGCAGAACAGGTCAAACCCGAAGATAGCAGGGAACAACAGCGCGTTGATTTAGCCAGCCAGTGACGGTAGCCAAAGCACGATCGACGGGAATGCCACCAATAGGGCAATGGTAATCGCGTCGGCCACAAAAAACGGGGCCACGCCTTGGAACACATCCTGAACGCTCAGGTCATCCCGCACGCCGGCAACAACAAAGCAGTTCAGCCCGATGGGTGGGGTGATCAGGCAGAACTCTGCCATTTTCACCACCAATATCCCGAACCAGATCGCACACATCGGACCTGACATGCCAAACGCGCTGTCGGCGGCGGATACGAATTCGCCGCCGTTCAGCGCCATGACCGCAGGATAGACCACAGGCAAGGTCAACAGCAGCATGCCGATGGCATCCATGAACATGCCCAATACCGCATAGGCCAACAAGATGCAGATCAGGATGAGCATCGGTGCCATTTCCAGCGATGAGATCCAGTCGGCAAAGGCACCGGGCAAATCCGCAAAGCCCAAAAAGCGCACATAGATCAACACGCCCCAGATGATGCTGAAAATCATCACCGTCAGCTTTGCCGTTTCCAGCAATGCGTCCTTCAGCTGTGGCCAGCGCATGCCGCGCCAAAGCGCCATCAAGAAGACGATAAACGCGCCGATGGCTCCCCCTTCGGTCGGGGTCCCCCATGCGTCACCAAACGGGTTGTAAACGAAAAAGATAATGATCACGACCACAGCCACAATCGGCAAAGCGGGTGGCAGGGATTCAAACCGTTCACGCCATGTGAAGCCGGTAATCGGGGGGCCAACTTTTTTCCAGACCAGCGCGATGCCCACGATAATGATCGTATATACCAACGCCGAAAACGCACCGGGGATAAAGCCCGCCAGCAAAAGCTTGCCCACGTCCTGTTCAACGATAATGGCATAGATCACCAAAATCGCCGAGGGCGGGATCAGCGAGGCAAGTGTGCCCGCAGCAGCAACCACACCCGCAGCGAATTTCTTGTTATAGCCGTTTTCGAGCATCTCGGGGATGGCGATCCGCGCAAAGACCGCAGAAGTCGCAACCGACGCGCCGGACACCGCAGCAAACCCTGCCGTTGCGAAAACCGTGGCCACCGCCAGCCCGCCAGGCACCCAGGCGATCCAGCGTTTTGCGGCCTCGAACAAGGCTTTGGTTAGGCCCGCGTAATAGGCAAGATACCCGATCAGAATAAAGGTCGGGATTAGCGACAGGGCCTGACTGGCCACCTTGGAATGCGGGACCTGCCCCGCCGTCTTGGTGGCAACCGTCATCGCCCACATGAACTCCGAGGGGTCATAGCCTTTCTTGGCCCAAAACACCCAGACCAGACCAATCAGCCCCGCCATCGCGGCGGCAAACGCCACACGCATGCCCAGAACAACCATGACCAAGAGGCCGATGGAAACGTAAATACCAATGTCGATACTGTCCATCAGAGGTCCTCCCTTCCGGTGACTGCGGCCGCTTCACGCGCCGCAACTGTTGCTGCATCCTCGACCAACGGCACGCCAATCGGTTCGCTAGTGCCGCTCTTGATTGCACGGCCGTATCCCCAAAGCTGCAAGGCCAGTCGCAGTCCCAACACGGAAAAGGCCACCGGGACGATCAGCTTGGCAGGCCAGATCGGCAGTTTGATGTCGATGCTGCTGTCGCGGCTCCACAGGGGGGCCGCGAAATCAAAGCTGCGCTGAAAGTGCGCCCATGAGCCCCAGATCAGTAATAAGATCAGCACCAGCACTAGGAATGTCGTAATAAACTCAGCCACCCAAAGGGCGCGGCCCCGAAGCCGGCCCACCAGAATATCCATACGGATGTGACCGCCATCGCGTTGGGTATAGCTGACCCCCATGATGGCGATCAAAGGCATCGCCATTTCGATCAAATCGACATAGCCCCGCACTGGTGAATTGAAGATGTTTCGGCCACCAACGGAATAGACGGCCAAAAACATCAGGGCAAATACAGCCAGTCCACTGATGAGACCAAAGACCTTTTCGAGACGATAGAGTCCCTGGTCAAGACGGCTCAGAAGGCTGTCGTCGGTCAATACCGCAGCACGAATGGACATGGCGTTTCTCCCAAATTAAAAAGGATTGAAGCGCGATCAAGATCGCTTCGGAGTCAGCAAAAGGCGCGCAGCCCCATAAGGGCGGCGCGCCGCTGAAGTGTCCGGGATTATTTGCCCAGTGTCGTGATCACCAGATCATAGAGATCTTGCGCAGGCAAACCGCGTGCGTTGTTCTCTTCGATCCATTTGGCCGCAACAGGGCCGGCAGCCTTTTCGCGGAACGCGGCAAGGTTGTCTTCGTTGTAGCTGATCTTTTCGATACCTTTTTCGTCCAGCAACGCCCACCATTTGGTCATGGTGTTGTTGTTGTAGTTATCGATGTAATAGGCCAGCGACTCGTCAACTGATCCCAGCAGCGCTTCGCGCTCGGCGTCTGTCAAAGCGTCCAGCGCATCGGTGTTAACCACTACCGGGCAGTTCACGGTGCCGGGGTTCAGGTTCTCTGTCCACCATTTCGCGGCTTCCATAATACCGAATGACATGTGCGCGTGTGGCGCGAATGCGATCGATTTCACGATGCCTGAATCCATTGCCTGACGGGCTTCGCCCGAGGTAACGGATGTTGGCACAGCACCGATCAGCGTCAGCGCTTCGCCGATACCGCCTGTCGCGCGCACGGTCAGACCCTCGTAGTCGCCAAGCGTTTTAGGCGCATCGCCCACGCCAGCGATGTTATACTGTGGCATTGGGGACGGCATCAGCAGCGTTGCGTTCCAACGTGCCAGATCGGCAATTGTTGCGGGGTGCGCATAGACCGCTTTGGAAACGGCGACTTCTTCTTCAAGTGTCTGCACGCCAAGGAAAGGCAGTTCCAGTACGGTGATCGACGGGTTTTTGTCCGCGTGGTAGCCCGCGCAGAACTGTGCCATCTCGAAGGCACCGATAGAAATACCGTCAAGGTTTTCGGTATTCTTCGACAGGCCACCATAGCTAACACTAATGGTGAACTCACCACCGGTCTTCTCGGAAACCAGCTCAGCGATTTTCTCGATGTGCTCAGTAAAGGCGCGGCGCTTGCCCCAAACGGAGGCGTTCCATTCGGTGGCGGCCGCTTGCGATGCAAATGCAAATGTCAGGGCGCAGACAGCTGCGCCGTTCAATAGATTATTCATGTGGTCTCTCCCTTGATGCGGACCTATGGGTTCCGCTTGGCAAAACACTAGCCGCCGATGATGGGTCTGCCAACCCCAGAACACCCGCCGCCATGCATCGGTCTATGTCTTTGACGCAGATCGGGTTTTTGCGGCAATTTCTCCTCGCAGAACCGTTGAAAAATGTTGACATGTAATCGGCGGCAAAGACGGGAAAAATCCCGCCCCCCTCGGCAATCTTTACAACCCACCACCGAAATCGGAAAAAACTTTACAGACAAAGCGCGCCATTACAGATACTTATTCCTTTCTTTTCAGTTGCCGTTATGATCCCGCAAGGGAGGATCGACCAGCCAATAGGTTGGAGCGGTCAATTCAATGATAAGATCCTTGAGGGAGGAACTGATGTCCAACGCTGCCAAGACCTATGCGCCATCCACCGAAATGGCTGACGGTGCCCATGTAAACGCCGCCAAATACGATGCGATGTATAAAGCGTCGATTGACGATGCAGACGGTTTCTGGCGCGAGCAGGCGCAGCGCGTGGACTGGATGACCCCCTTTACGACCGTCAAAGATGTGGATTTCACCCTTGGACAGGTCAAGATTAACTGGTTCGCCGATGGAGAATTGAACGTCAGCGCCAACTGTATCGACCGCCACCTTGAGACACGCGGCGACCAAACCGCCATCATCTGGGAACCTGACAGCCCTGAAGAGGGCGCGCTGCACATCACCTATAAAGAACTGCATGCCCAGACCTGCAAGATGGCCAATATCCTGCGGGATTTGGGTGTTGCCAAAGGTGACCGGGTTGTCATCTATCTGCCGATGATCCCCGAAGCTGCCTATGCCATGCTGGCCTGCGCCCGCATTGGGGCCATCCACTCGATCGTATTCGCCGGCTTTTCGCCTGATGCTTTGGCCTCGCGCGTGAATGGGTCAGAGGCCAAGGTCGTCATCACCGCCGACTACGCCCCCCGCGGTGGCAAAGCGACGCCGCTAAAAACCAATGCCGATCAGGCGCTGCTGCACTGCAAGGAAAGCGTCAAATGCTTGGTCGTCAAGCGCACTGGCGGCCAGACGACTTGGACCGAAGGGCGTGATTTCGATTACAAAGCACTTGCAAAAGAAGCCGCAGACACCTGCGCGCCCGAGGCGATGAACGCCGAGGATCCGCTGTTTATCCTTTACACCTCCGGTTCGACCGGCCAGCCCAAAGGCGTTGTGCATTCCACCGGCGGCTATCTGGTCTATGCCGCGATGACCCACGAGATCACCTTTGATTACCACGAGGGCGACGTCTATTGGTGCACTGCGGATGTGGGCTGGGTCACGGGTCACAGCTATATCGTCTATGGCCCGCTGGCCAATGGTGCCACGACGCTGATGTTCGAAGGGGTACCGACCTATCCAGACGCAAGCCGGTTCTGGCAAGTCTGCGAAAAGCACAAGGTCAACCAATTCTATACTGCCCCCACAGCCATCCGCGCGCTGATGGGCAAAGGGTCTGAGTTTGTCGAAGGATGCGATCTAAGCAGCCTAAAACTGCTGGGCACGGTAGGCGAACCGATCAACCCCGAAGCGTGGAACTGGTACAATGACGTGGTCGGCAAAGGTAAGTGCCCCATCGTTGACACGTGGTGGCAGACCGAAACCGGTGGCCATCTGATGACCCCCCTGCCCGGTGCCCACGCCACCAAACCCGGTGCCGCAATGAAGCCGTTCTTTGGCATCAAGCCGGTAGTACTGGAACCAACCTCGGGCGAGATTATCGAAGGCAACGGCGTCGAAGGCGTGTTGTGCATCGCCGACAGCTGGCCCGGCCAGATGCGCACCGTTTGGGGCGATCACGCACGGTTCGAACAAACCTATTTCAGCGACTACAAAGGCTACTATTTTACCGGTGACGGCTGCCGCCGCGACGAAGACGGCGATTATTGGATCACCGGTCGCGTTGATGACGTAATCAACGTGTCTGGCCACCGCATGGGTACGGCCGAGGTCGAAAGCGCACTGGTCGCGCACCCAAAAGTCGCCGAAGCTGCTGTGGTCGGATACCCGCATAATATCAAAGGCCAAGGCATCTATTGCTATGTTTCGTTGATGGTGGGTGAAGAGCCTACGGATGAATTGCGCACTGAATTGCGCAACTGGGTGCGCACAGAAATCGGACCAATTGCGTCACCGGACCTGATTCAATGGGCCCCTGGTTTGCCGAAAACCCGTTCCGGTAAAATCATGCGCCGCATCCTGCGCAAGATCGCAGAAAACGATTTTGGGGCCCTTGGCGACATTTCGACCCTAGCTGAGCCCGAAGTGGTCGATGAATTGATCGAAAATCGCATGAACCGCTAAGTTCTCAGAATAATGCAAACAATGGGGCATCCTATCGGGTGCCCCTTTTCTTTGCCTGGCGTTTCCTATCTGGGGCGATCGAACACGATCAAACGATGGGTCTGAAACTTTCACTCCGTCAACCGGGCATCGGATCAGTATTCGGTAAACCAGTCCGTTTCGTGGGTATCGTCGAAACTAATTTCATTGCCTGCCCCCCGCACTACCGCGCACCGCTCCAACATTCTCAGCCCATCACCACTGCGGTCACCCAGCCGTCTGAACATTTGAAAACTTTGGGAATATTTCCTTTTGAAATCCCTATCCCGTTGTCTGTAAAGGAAATCTTGACCCCGCAGTCATCCGGTTCACTTTTCACACAAATAATATGGCTCGGTTTTTTTGTATCCGCATAGCGCAACGCATTTGATAACATGTTTTCAATGACGACCTTCAGGGTTGGGAATTCGGTTACGAGAGGCCCTTGATAGGTGAAATCTCGGGTTAACTGCGAGGGGCTGTTGCCACCGGTTAAATCAAGCCAAATTTCTTCGATAACCGTGTTGAGAGACGCAGATACGCGTGGCATCCCGTCCAACCCTGCGCGCGATCTGCTAGATCCCTTCGACCTTCTTGGCGCTACGTTGGCTATTTTCGATGACCTTCATCAGATTTTAATGGGCGTCATCAATACACCCATCATCCAGATCCTCGATACAAAGCTTCAAGAGGCCAGTTATGGTGGACAAAGGCGCTTTCAGATCACGGCCCGCGCTATAGGTGAAATGGGACAACTCCACTTTCAATGCGGTCAGTTTAGCTGAACAGGAACAATACGGATTTGTTGATAAAAACGATTGTACCACGGCCGTCCATCATCACCATGGGCATGCTGCCGCGTCCATCGCACAGTACATACGCTCTTCGTGGATATTGCGATGCCGGATGTCGATCCCAGCGACCAAGGACATTGTTCAACCCCGTCTGTCACCGGCTCAAGTCCCAGTTCCAGCAGGATGACGGTGCCTTATTTAGTCACACCGTGCAGATCGCCCCCCGTTCCCATGCTTCGCTTTGTCGATACCCGGCCATACGCCATTCGCAGTTCCGGATCATAGGCGCGGATGGTGTAGGGCACCAATGCCTCAACGCTCAAAGCGCATAATTCATCAAAATTACACTTAAAAAGTTCAAAAACTCGTCATTCGCTAAAAGAATGGAACCATCGCTTGCCACCAAAAGCATTGGAACCGGAGAAATATCAAATGCTAGACGGGACTTTTCATTGAGCGACACGCAGGACCCCTCTGGTATAAAACCGCTGCAAAACGAAGCGATTGAATTTCGATCTATCTGTTGACGGTTAAAAACTGTCCGCTCCCCAAAGTTTTTGGATGGATCATTCTGCCATTTCACAGGTTTTCCGATACCAAAGCAAACAGACCCCTAGGCGATTTTCACCTAACGCCGTCGCTTGCTTCTTGGTTTCATGGGTCAAGGGGCAAAGCGGTTTTGCCGTCTGGACAATTTGCCCCCCCCGTGGCACCGCTGCGTCATGACAGATAGCTTGCACCACTTCGATCCGACATCTAACGACACGACAGACCTGCGCCGCGCATTCGGACGGTTTGCCACTGGCGTGACGGTGGTGACTGTCCAGACGCCGTACGGTCCGTTGGGTATGACAGCGAATTCATTTTCTTCGATTTCGCTTGATCCACCTCTTGTTTTGTGGTCGCCCGGAAAATCGTCAAAACGCCATGATGGTTTTGCTGCGGCCCCGCATTTCGCGATCCATGTTTTGGGGGCAGACCAGAAAGCATTGGCAGATCATTTTGCTGCGAATGGCGACGGCTTTGACCGCTTTGACTGGTCAGAAGGGCCGAATGGTGCGCCCACTTTGACCGGATGCCTGACCACATTTCATTGCGATACATTCGCTGTGCACCCGGCGGGTGATCATTCCCTGATTTTAGGTATAGTCACACACGGCGCCTATGATCCGGACCAAAACGCCCCCGCCTTGTTGTTTGAGCAAAGCAGGTTCGGTGAATTCAGAGCCGCAAAACGCTGAACTCAATAATCTTTTTCAAAGAAGATACCGATGCCGGTATTGCCATCTGACCCGACCGTCCCTTTGGCCGTCAGGTTCTTGCTGATGTCCAGATTTATCGAGATATCAGCCGTCCCGTCAGATGCGGCGGTCACGTCGGTATAGACATTATCGGAAATGTATTTGCCCGCGCGCACGGCCGTCGCGCCGCTGTCCGTGGTGGTCACGTCCAGATCATCCAAGCCAAAACCAGTTCGCAAGTTCGAAATCACACCCGCACCCCCGCGCCCTGCAAGGGTGGCGACCGCGCTGGCCAACTGCAGCGCCTGAAACGCCGAGATTTCAGAAATATTGCGCCCGAAGAGCAACTGCGCCAAGACCTCGTCCTGAGGGGATTCAGGGGTCGATTCAAAGGACACTTCTGGCGATGTTGCCTGACCTTCGATAATGATCCGAACCTCGCCCGCTTGGGTCGTGGTGGCGGTGACAAAGCGCAAGTATGGCACCAGATCACCTTGGAATTTCACGGCACCTTCGTTCAGATCAAACCGCTTGCCCAGAATATCCAAACGCCCGCGGATCAGGTCAAACCGTCCCGCCGAGATCATCCGATTGGTTGTGCCGGTCAGCAAAAGGCTGCCACCTAGTTCCGCATCCAACCCGCGGCCGCGCACGAAGATGCGGTTTGGCGCGTTGATCTGGACGTTCATTTGAATACCCGGCCCGCTGCTGGTCGCGGCGTGATCTGTGCCCGCTTCGGCACCATCGAGTCCTGCTTTGCGTCTGGTTGCTATCACGTCAGCCGGAGCCCCGACAAAGTCGATCTGCGGAATATCACCAATGCTGGTCAGACCCGTGGACGGGACTGTCACGCTGGATTCACCAACGTCGATACGGCCATCTATCCGCGCACCCCCCGTCACAGGGCCAGCGAAACGCAGGTTGCCGTTCAGCGACGTACGATAAAGCGACGGGTCAATAAGCACCAGATTGTTCAATGCTATCTGCAAATCGGCTGTCATGGAGCCGGTCAGGATAACATCCCCATCAACCTTGATTTGCCCGCCGTCGACACTGTCAGCCGACAGGTCAATCTGTGCGCGGTTGTTACCAAGATCGATGTTGGCAGCGATATTTTCCAATGCGATGCGCAGGTTTGGTGCCGAAAGAGATGCATTCGATGTGCGGATGCTGCCCGTCACCGAACCAAGCTGCGGCGGTCCGTTCACGCTTAAATCGAACGTTGCCTGCCCTTGCAGGATACGAGGTGCGATAAATGGCGCAGACAGTCCCAGCGGCGCATTCCCATTTATATCCAGGTTCAGATTGCCGTCCGTGCCCACCAGTCCCGCAATTGCGGCCTGTGTTCCTGCAGGGCCGCTTGCATTGGTGTTCAACCGCCAGCCTGCGCTTTCCTGCTGTGCTGTACCCGTGACGTTCAGCGGCCCACTCAGCTTGGGCACCAAGGCCGCAAGATTGGGGATTGTTACGTCATAGGTCAGCGCCGGATTGTCGCCGGTAACGACGCCCTGAACCGATGCCCGCGCCGCATAAGGCCCTGTCGCTTTGGTATCAATGGCAATGCCTGCGGGCGTCTGACGGATCGATCCTGTGGCCGCCAAGGGGCCTGATACGCCGGGCACCAACGGCTGCACATTGGGCACTGACAGGTCAAAGGTCAGGGACATATCGGGGCCAGTTGCCAAGCCTTCGACCAAAGCGCGCGCGCCATAGGGGCCCGTGGCCGACGTATCGACAAAGAACCCCTTGTCAGTCTGGCGCACCGTACCCGTAGCATTCAGCGGTCCGTTTATCTTTGGCACCACCCGGTTTACATTCGGCACGGCTGCATCGAACGAAATATCGATCATCGGTGTCAGCGCGCCCTGCACGGCAACCTGCGCTGCATAGGGGCCGGACGCCTTTGCATCGATGACAAAACCGGCATCAGTCTGTTTCAGATTGCCGGTCGCCGTCAGTGGTCCGATGACCTGTGGCGCAAACGCTTGCACGCGGGGGATGTTCGCCTCGAAATCGATATCTAGAGGTGTCAGGCCGCCCTGCACAGTCGCGGTTACACCTTCGGGCGCAGTTGCTTTCGTGTCTATCAGCCAGCCTTCGGGCGATTGGCGCAAGGTTCCATCCAATGCAATTTGACCCGCAACCGGGGCATCAGGAACGAAATCCTTGATCTCCGGTACCTGCGCGGTAAAGCTGAGCGCCGCATTTGGCCCCGTCGCCAACCCTTTGGCCGTCAGCGCCGCGTTGTAGGGGCCGTCGGTCACTGCATCGACCGTCCAGCCACGGGTGTCTTGGTCTGCGGTGGCTGTGATCGTTACGGGACCGGAATACTGCGGCACAACCAAACCGATATCGGCCAGTTTGGCCGTGAACCGCGCTTGCGAATTATCACTGCGCAGCTCTGCCCCGCCCGTTGCGGTTATGGCCGCGTTCTCGAGCGACAGATCGCGCACAAAGGTGCCAGTCTCATCTCTCGAGGCCCCGAGACTAAGAACCGTTTCGCCCGCAAGAAGCGTATCAGCCTGCGTGATCCCGACTTTCAGGTCGCGCGTCAAACCGTTGATATTCAGATCAAACATCCCGTCCAGCGGTTTGACCTGACCGGCAACATCAACATTGGCAGCGCCATCCAGTTCGCGTCCGGCCAGGGCGGAAAATCGGCTTATATCCGTTGCCTCCAGACGCGCCTTAAGCTGCGTCAAGGAATTTTCGGCGGGGCCATTGATGGTCAGATCGCCCGTCAAACCATAGTCTGTGCCCGACAGATCAAGCCCGCTGATCTGCACTGGTTCGCCTTCGGTATAGGCAATGTTGGCACGGCCGCTCAGTGCCTTGCCTAGCGCCTCGGAAATTGCGGCATTGGTCAGGGTCAGCCCCTTGGTGGCAAATTCCAGATCGCCGTTAAACGTGCCCACCGTACCTGCAGCCCCTGCAAGCGTACCAATCAGACTTAACTGGGTGCTATCAATCGCCAACGCTTCTGTAGCCAACCCATCAACGTCAAATTTGGCTTCAATCGCATCGCCATCATCGGCGTCATATTTCACATCCAGATCAACCCGCCGCACATAGGTGCTGGCCCCCGCCACCGGCAGAAGCACTCGTTCACTTTCGGTCGACTCCACGGTGCCGGAAATATCGATCGCACTGGGCCACTTGTCGCTATTCAATGTGATCTTGCCCTGCAATTCAGCAGACTTTGCTTTCAGGGCGAAATCATTCACCTCAAGGCCGCCGTCGGCCTGCACCAGTGCGTCAAGCGTCAGCGCAACGTCTGTGCCAAAAAATTCGCGGTATTGCGACAGGATCAAAGCGGTAACATCACCGCGCAAATCAGCCTGTATGCGGCGGTCGGGGTCATCTGTTGCACCTTGTTCGACCACGATGACCTGCCCCGCCAGGCGCTGTTCGCCATCGGTGGACAGATCGATGTCAGTTTTGAAGTCCGACAACGGCCCCTGCCCTGCTACCGTCAGATCAACTGACGGCTCACCGGGAATTTTCAATGTGCGCGAGATGATGCCCTTTTGCTCTTCGGACAGGTTGACCAACAGATCAAGCAGGTTGGTACTGCGGGTCAGGTTCGCAGAAATTTTAAACGCGCCCTGCTTGCCGTCCGTCCGCGCGGCGTCGATATCAAGGGTGACTACATCTTCGTTCAGCTTGGCCGTGGCCTTGAGGGTCATCTGCGCTGCTTCGCCCAAGATCGGCGCACCCAGTACGATTTCCTCGACCTCGAATTTGGCGACATCGACGGAAACGGGTAAATCGGGGATTGTTGGAAAGGTAAATGGTTTGGCCTCGGGATCGGGCATGTTGTCTTCTTGGGCGGTCGGCAGACGCGGCACCGACAGACGCTTAGCCGTCAACGCTTGAACCTCAAGCCGACCCCGCAGCAAGGCAGAGCGGTTCCAATCCAGCTCAACTTCCTCCAGTGTCAACCACACGCCTTGGTCGTCGGAAATCGTCATCTGATCAAATGACGCGCGCGAGCTAAGCGCACCCGAAAACCCGTCAATGCTGACCGTCCGCCCCGCGCCGCTAAGCGCGTTTTGGATGGTGCGGGTTAAAAAATCTTTGTCGTCCTCTTGGGCAACCGCCCCCGAAGCCAAAAGCACCATGCATGTGAATAGGATATTGCGTACAAAGTGGATCAAAACGATTGTCCAATACCGATATAGACCTGAAAATTTTCGCCCGTTTCAGGGCCGGATGTGGGTACCGCGAAGTCCACACGGATCGGGCCAATGCCCGTGGCGTAGCGTACGCCTAGGCCCGCGCCGGAATGCCACTGCCCCGAGCCGTCAAAGAACTGTTCGGAGCCGATATAGCCCGCGTCGACAAAAGCCACGATGCCGAGCTTGTCGCGCACAGCAACTCGTGCCTCGGCTGAAATGCCAACAAAGCTGCGCCCGCCAACGGTATTTCCGCCACCCAGATCGACGCCAAGGGTCTGATACGGTTGTCCCCGAACAGAACCACCGCCACCCGAATAGAACAGATAATCCGCCGGTGACTGTGCCAACGTTGGCCCATAGACCGACCCAAGCTGCCCACGCAGTGCAAAAGTTACAGGACGTGTAATGCCAAAGGTTTTATACCCGCGCAGATCGACATAGCTGCGCAATCCGTTCGCCGATCCCGATATCGCAAGGAATGGCATCAGGCTAGCTTTGGCGTAAAAGCCATCCTTGGCGTCCAGACGGTTGTCGCGGTAGTCATGTTCAGCGGTCAGCGGCAGGGTCAACAGTGTGTAATTCTGCGTCCCGAACGCATCGCGTGTTTCGGCGGTGCGCAGGCCCAAGCCCAGCGTATAGGTCCGCTCGGCGCTGGCAATCCGCTCGATCCCGGCCTCGACATCAAATTGACGGGAAAAGTAGAACTCCTCGTCCAGCTGTTCGATTTTGGCCAAAGCATAGAAATTGGTATCCGCGTTAAAGGTCGCAGGGCGTTCAAACCGTGTCGACAATCGATAGTCTGTACCGCCCGAACTGCCACCAATGCCAGAAACTTCGCCCTCGACACGCAGGTTTTCCGCCCCGCCCAGGAGGTTACGGTGCATCCAGTAGGTGCTGACTGTCACCCCTTCGAGAGAGGACAATTCAGCACCAAACCCGAAACGGCGCTGCGGCGCATCTGCGATCTGAACCGTAATCGGCAAAAGATCCGGTGCCGTGATCTTGTCAGCCTCGATCATTGCAACGGAGCTGAAAGCCCCTGTGCGGCGCAAACGGGTTGCAGCCAAATCCAACTGCTCTTCGGAATACACCTGCCCGGTGGGCAAGCCTGCAATCTTGATAATCCGGCCCTGACGCACGGCGCTTTCGCCCTTTATGGTCAGATTCCCAAATCGCAGGCGCGGACCGGGCGCCAGCCGCAGTGTCACGCTTAGTGTGCTGTCGGGCACCCTTGCAGTAATTTGTTGATCCTCCAATGCCGCCTTTGCGTGGCCTTGGTCCCGCCATCCAGTGATGCCTTTGGATACAGCGGTCTTCATCACACCAAGGCTGGCGGGCTGCCCCACTGCGAACCCGTCTGGCAATTCAGTCTTGGGGACGATTGGCGCGATGTCTGCTTTGGCAAAGCTGAACTTCTTGCCCGGTTGCACATCAATAACAGCCTTGTTGATTTGGGCAGGCGGCGATACCGGCGCGATACTGGCCGCGTCGACCCCGTCAACGGTGATTTTGATCACTGCTGCGAAATAACCCTTATCGTAAAGCACCGCCAGCAATCTGGCGTAATCCGCCTGTGCCGCGGCTAATAACTCTTGGGTCGACGGTGTCGCGTCTTCGGCGGTTTGTTCGCGCAGCAATGACCCGCCCAGCACGGCCTCGTAGAGGTCAGACCCTTTTTCGACACCGGTGATATCCAGCGATGCGGCAAATCCAACGGAACTGCCCCAAAGCACTGCCGCAGCAGCGGTGGTCGCCCGCATGCCTGCTAGAAATCTGTCTCTTGTCGAACGCGCCATGCGCCACTCCTTCTTCGAGAAGAACGAAACCTGATCTCGTATAAGCTAGACCGTTTAGGCGGCTCGTCAGCACTCAACTTACTTTTATTGGCTTCATAACTGAAACAATCGGTGCGCAGCAAACATTCTGTTGGGCAAAATCGGATTTGTGAACACAATTCTGACAATCCTCGCTAAATGGGCCGCATCTGGCGATAAAGCGCCCCTTCCCCCAAGGCTTATGAACGCAAAACGCCCGCCAAGGCGATGCTTGGCGGGCGTTCTAATCGTAGGTTTAGATGGATCAGGCTGACTTGGCCAGATCGCGCAAAACGTAGTGCAGTACGCCACCATGTTCGATGTATTCAATCTCGATCGCGGTATCGATGCGGCACTTGATCATGATCTCTTTGACCGAACCGTCAGCCATTGTGATCGTGCAAGGAACCTCTTGCAGCGGCTTGATCGTATCCAGACCCGAAATTGAAACGGTTTCTTTACCAGTCAGGCCCAAGCTCTTGCGCGTATCACCCTTAGTGAACTCGAACGGGATAACGCCCATACCAACAAGGTTGGAGCGGTGAATGCGCTCAAAGCTTTCAGCGATCACAGCCTTGACGCCTAACAGCGCTGTGCCTTTAGCCGCCCAGTCACGCGACGACCCGGCACCGTATTGCTCGCCACCAAAAATCACCAGCGGAGTGCCGGCATCCTGATAGGCCATCGCGGCGTCAAAGATCGACGTTTGTTCGCCATCAGGGCCGTTAGTATAGCCGCCTTCAACACCTTCCAGCATCTCGTTCTTGATGCGGATGTTGGCGAATGTGCCGCGCATCATAACTTCGTGGTTACCACGACGCGAGCCATACGAGTTGAATTCGCGCACGGGCACCTGATGCTCAAGCAGGTATTGACCGGCTGGTGTTGTATCTTTGAACGAGCCCGCCGGGCTGATGTGGTCGGTCGTGATCATGTCACCCAAGACTGCCAGAACTTTGGCCCCATCGATGTTGGTGATCACACCCGGCTCTGGCGACATATTCTGGAAATACGGCGGGTTTTGCACGTATGTCGACGCGGGCGGCCAGTTGTAGGTTTTGGCATCCGTTGTCTCGACGGACTGCCACTTTTCGTCGCCCTTGAACACGTCGGCATATTTCTCTTGGAAGGCTGCGCGCGTCACGGTCTTTTCAACCAGCTCGGCCACTTCCTGAGTGGTTGGCCAGATGTCTTTCAGATAGACATCCTTGCCGTTTTGGTCTTGGCCCAAAGGTGAATGCGCCAGATCGACGTTCATATCGCCCACCAGTGCATAGGCCACAACCAGTGGCGGTGACGCCAGATAGTTGGCGCGCACGTCTGGTGAAATCCGGCCTTCAAAGTTGCGGTTGCCCGAGAGGATCGACGTAGCGATCAGGTCGTAATCGTTGATCGCCTTGCTGATCTCAGGCTCAAGCGGGCCAGAGTTACCGATACAGGTCGTGCATCCGTACCCAACGAGGTTAAAGCCAATGGCGTCCAGATCCTCTTGCAGGTTTGCGGCCTCGAGATAGGCGGAAACCACTTGCGAACCGGGGGCCAGCGATGTCTTGACCCACGGCTTGCGGTTCAAGCCCAGCGCGCGCGCTTTGCGGGCCACCAGACCGGCACCGATCATCACATAGGGGTTCGATGTGTTGGTGCAGGATGTAATCGACGCGATCACGATTGAACCGTCGTGCAGTTGATAATGGCCATCATCGGTCTGCACATAGCCACGCTGGTGGTGGCCGACATCTCCGGGGATATCCCGAGGTTCAGGCTGACCGCCCTCGCCTTCCCAGCGGACTTCCGCGCTGGCCGTGCTTTCTTTGCCATTGCGCTCGCCGCTGACGTAGTCGGCAAATGCGGTGTGTGCAGATGTCAGCGCGATGTAGTCCTGCGGGCGTTTTGGGCCGGAAATCGCAGGCACGATCGTGCCCATGTCAAGCGACAGCGTATCGGTGTAGATCGGCGCATAGTCCGCGTCACGCCACATGCCGTTTTCCTTGGCATAGGCTTCGACCAGCGCAATGCGGTCTTCTTCGCGGCCCGTGGTCCGCATATAGCGCAATGTTTCGCCGTCAATCGGGAAGAAACCACAGGTCGCGCCATATTCCGGTGCCATGTTCGCAATCGTCGCGCGGTCGGCAAGCGGCAGGTGGTCAAGACCTTCGCCATAGAATTCAACGAACTTGGAAACCACGCCTTTTTCACGCAGCAACTCGACCACTTTCAGAACAAGGTCGGTCCCGGTGGTGCCTTCCATCATGCGGCCCGTCAATTCGAAACCGACAACCTCGGGGATCAGCATCGAAATCGGTTGACCCAGCATCGCGGCCTCGGCCTCGATCCCGCCAACTCCCCACCCCAGTACGGCCATGCCGTTAACCATGGTGGTGTGGCTGTCTGTACCGACAAGCGTGTCTGGATATGCGACTTCAACACCGTTTTGGTCTTTGTCTGTCCAAACAGTTTGCGCCAGATACTCTAGGTTCACCTGGTGGCAGATGCCGGTGCCTGGGGGCACAACGCGGAAGTTGTTGAACGCCTTTTGGCCCCACTTAAGGAACGTGTAACGCTCGATGTTGCGCTCGTATTCGCGGTCGACGTTCATCTGGAAGGCCCGCGGATTACCGAATTCATCGATCATGACCGAGTGGTCGATAACCAAATCAACCGGGTTCAGCGGGTTAATCTTGTCAGCATCACCGCCCAAAGCAACCAGACCATCTCGCATCGCGGCAAGGTCGACAACCGCCGGAACGCCGGTGAAATCCTGCATCAGCACGCGGGCAGGACGATATGCGATCTCGCGCGGGTTTTTGCCACCCTTGGCACCCCATTCAGCAAAGGCCTTGATGTCGTCAACGGTAACGGTTTTGCCGTCTTCAAAGCGCAACATGTTTTCCAACACCACTTTCAGGGCGGCGGGCAATTTCGAGAAATCACCAAGACCGGCTTCCTGTGCGGCTGGAATCGAATAATAGGCAATGGATTGATCGCCAGACGTGAGCGTCTTGCGTGTCTTGGCGGTGTCCTGGCCAACAATAATGGTCATGGGAGCTCCCTTCGGTGGGTTGAATAAAGTTCGGTGACTTGCCGCCTAGATGCCGTATTGCGCGCTCCGTTTCAACTGTAATCCACCACGCAAAGCGCATTTGTATACCGTTGTGTACAGAAATTGACGCAAATTGCAGCAATCCAGACGTTACAGTGCTTCAACAAAGCTTGAATGGTAATCGGTCAAAGCCCAGTCTACAAAAACCTACCTTGTGAAAGTGGTTCGATTGATGAAATGCCTGTTTTCTACCCTCTTCGCTTTGGGTCTTGCCTGCGCATCCCCCTTGATTGCCCAAGACAGACCTGTGGTGGTCGAGCTCTTTACCTCGCAGGGATGTTCATCCTGCCCGCCTGCGGACGAAATTCTGGCAGAGCTGTCCAAGCGTGATGATGTGATCGCTTTGGCCCTGCATGTGGATTACTGGGATTATATCGGCTGGAAGGATAAATTCGGCAATCCGGCCCACGCCATCCGCCAACGCGCCTATGCCGCTGCAGGCGGAAGGAAAACGGTGTATACGCCTGAAATGATTATCAACGGTAAAACGGACATTGTGGGGGCGAAACCGATGGCCGTTGCGCAGGCCATCGCGGCACATAAAAACGACCCCGCTCGTGTGGATCTGGCCCTGACCAGAACCGGTGATAACGTGCAGATTGGCGCGAAAACTTTGGACGGGGCCGTTGGGCCGTTCACAGTGCACGTGTTGCAATACACTCCCGTGGAGACGACTAAAATCAAACGCGGTGAAAATGCAGGCCACGCTTTTGAATACCATAACATCGCCAAGAATTGGACTGTGTTGGGCGACTGGAACGGCGATGCGCCCCTTGCCGTGACAGCCCCGGTGCAAGGAGCATTGCCTGTCGTTGTGATCATACAGCAAAGTGGCGCAGGCCCAATCGTTGCAGCGGCGCGCTTGAAGTAATCTAGTCCTCGTTCAGCCGCCAGCGCCGGTGCACCCAAAACCATTGTTCGGGATGGGCGATAATACGCGCGCCCAAACTGTCATTTAGGGCCTGTGTCATGGTCGTCGCATCCGTGTGTGGAATAGGTGCCTCGAGCACCGCATCAAAAGAAACGCCATCGTCCAGCCGGATTCCGTAAAACGGGATCAAGAGCGCGTCATAGCGCAACGCAAGTTCAGCCGCCGACAGGGCCGTTTTCGCAGGCACGCCAAGAAAGTCCAGCTTTGGCGCGGCAAACACATGCTGATCGAACAACAAGACAAGCTGACCGCCGTCTTTGAGGTGGCGCACAAATCCGGCCGTGCCTCGTCGCCCTTGTGGAAAGACCGGACCGCCAAAGGCTTCCATTGTCTTGACGTAGTGCGCGTTGAAATACGGGTTCTTCATATCGCGGTACAGACCGCCAATGTCATACCCCCGCGCAACAAGACAGGCGCGCGCGGCCTCGTAATTACCGAAATGACCGGTCACTAATATAACAGCCTGCCCCTTTTTGGCGGCGTCTTGCAAAGCCTCGAAGCCGGGGCCGTGCGGGTTATTCTTTGCCATTCGGGCAGGAAAATCATTGGCTGAATAATTCTCGATAAAGGTACGGCCGACATTGTTCAGACATCCCGCAACGATTTCATCCCTGCGTTCGGGCGTAATATCCGGCCATATCATCTTCAGATTCTCAACTGCTCGGCGGCGATAGCCGGCTGCGGGCCCGATGATATGTTGCACAACCCAGCCAACAAACCCTAGGCGCGCCCGAAACGGGATCATCCGCGCAAAGCGGATCAACCCCACGATTAGCGCATTTGTCAGATAGTGACCTGCGCGACGCACAAATGGATCTTTCGGGGGATGCTTGGGATCGTTCATATACCTCTGCCAGATGGCTGCAATAGTGCCGTGTTTACAGCGAGCAAACGTAGTCAACAAGCGTGATCAAGCTTCCTCGTCCTCCTCAACGTTTAACTGCAGATTGCCGTCCGCCTCCATATCGCGGATCACAGTGACAAACGCCGACATCGCGTCCTCTGCATCAGATGGTTTCACGACCCCTGCATCGGTAACGTCTTCGCGCAGTTGATCGGCCATCCGTCCGGACATATTCTCCAGAATAAAATTAAACACGTTTTTCATCCCGGCTGCTTCAGCTCCTGCAAGGGCAACAACAAGCTGGGACTGATCAGCGAGCCGCAAAATTGCAGGAATGTCGCGCGGCGACACACGTGCCGGGATGTTCGCAAATGTGAAGATCGCTTTGCGTACCGCTGTCGCAAACCCTTGATCCGTCTCTTCCAGGCCACTTAACATGTCATCGCGCGTCAAAGATGTTGATGAATTCAGGATGGCCCCCACCCGTTCGACAGGTCCCGTTTCAAAGGCTTTTACCTTCACATTATCGAGCTGGCCTGCAAGCGAAATACCAATCCGTTCAACAGCTTGAGGGGCCACATTGCTGGTAAGGGACACAGCATAGGTGATCTGTCGAGCCTTTGGCCCCGGCAACATACCCAGCAATTCTGCAGCCAGACCTACCTTTAGCTTTGACAACACCACAGCCGCGACTTCGATGCTTTCGTTTTCAACCATTGGCAGCAGTTGCGCAGCATCCAGGCCGCGCGAACGGTCCCAAGGGTCACCCATCTCGCGCACGCCCGCTTCTTTGCGCAGGCGTTCTGCCGTTTGTTTGCTGATTTTACCATCCAGCGCAGTGATCGCACCCGCAATTCCACCGGGAAAGGAAAGGCCGATACTGTCAAGTTCCTGCGCGAATTCTTCGACCACAGAGGCAAGTGTTTCGCGATCAATCGTACGCATTGCCCCCATCTGCTGGGTCAGGCTGGCCTGCAGGGCATCAGGCAAGTCCTCAAGCGGGATATCGGCACCTTCATTCAGCAGCAAACGCACCACAATCGCAGCTTTCGCGCGTCTGGTTAACCTAGACGGTACCACCATTGCAGATCCAGGAATCCGAGCAGGTTGGATTTTCCCTAACGCTACGATTTCATTCATTAAATTACAACTCTGAGTGCCACATTGCCTTTCAGCTTTGTGGCAGTCAGAGATGAACAAAAAACGAACGGATTTCGCCTCAATAATTAAAAGTTTGCCCAGTTGCGATGGCTGTCCGCAAGGACGCCTCTGCCCACGTGCCAATACCGCCATAGGACCGGATCGCCCGCAATTCAGCCAATGCGCCAGAAAAGTTGCCCCGCTCGACCATGCCTTGCCCCATATAGGACCGTGCAAGAATATTGGCCGGGTTCACTTTCAAAGCACGATTGTAATAGTCCATGCTGAGGTCCGAGTTGCCCATCTTGCGATTGGTAAACCCCAAATAAGTCAATGTGCGATCGTCATCTTGGGGCATGGCGGCAAGAACAATTTGCGCGCCCGTATAATCACCGGCGTATGCCAATTCACGAACAGTTTGATATAAATCATCGGGTGTTAGACGGCTGTCTTGTGCGGAAACGCATTTCTTTGACTTTTTGTCGTAAACCATCCCCTGATCGCACGAAACTTTAGGTTTCGGCGGGGTTGGTTCAGGGCCATTTGCAAACGCGGTGACTGGCAAAGCAAATGCAAAAGCACACGAAAGAAGGACACGCATAATACAACTCTCCCAGACAGGTTATGAGTTGAGTTTAGTGCGGCCATACCGCAAGTAAACCTGCCTTGATGGCATCCGGTTCACTTTCGCTTGTTGTTCAGGACGTGGTCGCGGTCACGCAAGTTGCCGTTTCCGCGTCGTACACGGTCCCTTCGGCACAAGACATTGCATGTCGTTCCGACGTGCACATTGCAAAGCCAAACGTTGGAAGCGCCACGAGGGCCAAGGTGGATAATGCAATTCCAAGTTTCATCATACTACTCCTTTGAGATGCATCAAAAGCCTACAATGGCTTTATGCATTCTCAAAGGAATATCGCAATTCACGGTGTCGGATCGGTTAATGCGGCCGAAAAATCAGTCCTTAAAGACCCGTGCAAAGATCGTGTCGACATGCTTCGTATGATAGCCAAGGTCGAACTTTTCTTCTATTTCCTCGGCACTTAAGGCTTTCAACACCTCTGGGTCGGCCAGCAGTTCCGTTTTGAAATCTTTACCTTCTTCCCAGACTTTCATCGCGTTGCGCTGCACCATCTTATAGCTGTCTTCGCGGCTGACGCCCGCCTGTGTCAGTGCCAGCAGGACGCGCTGAGACATCACCAGACCGCTGAATTTATTCATGTTGGCCAACATGTTGTCAGAATAGATCAGCATCTTGTCGATCACACCTGTCAAACGATGCAACGCAAAATCAAGGGTGATGGTGGTGTCCGGCCCAATCGCACGCTCGACCGAGGAATGTGAGATATCGCGTTCGTGCCAAAGGGTAACGTTTTCCATAGCAGGGATCACAGCCATACGAATCGTACGGGCAAGGCCTGTCAGGTTTTCGGTCAGCACAGGGTTCTTTTTGTGCGGCATCGCAGAGGAGCCTTTTTGGCCGGCTGAAAAGAACTCAGCCCCTTCCAGCACTTCGGTACGCTGCATATGGCGCACTTCGGTCGCGACATTTTCGATCGAGCTGGCAACCACACCAAGGGCAGCAAAGAACGCAGCGTGACGGTCGCGCGGGATCACTTGGGTGCTGATCGGTTCAGGCGTCAGGCCCAACTGTTCGCAGACGTGCTCTTCTACACGGGGATCGATATTGGCGAACGTGCCGACAGCGCCAGAGATCGCACCGGTCGCAATTTCTTCGCGCGCTGTTTTCAGGCGTTTCAGGTTGCGGTCCATCTCGGCGTAGAAACGCGCGAAGGTCAGACCCATTGTGGTCGGTTCTGCGTGAATGCCGTGGCTGCGGCCGACACGCAACGTGTCTTTATGCTCGATGGCGCGACGCTTGAGCGCGGCAAGAAGCAAGCCCATATCGGCGATCAAAATATCGGCTGCGCGCGTGAGTTGGACGTTGAAACAAGTATCTAGGACATCCGAAGACGTCATGCCTTGATGCACAAAACGCGCCTCGTCGCTGCCAACATGTTCGGCCAGATGGGTCAGGAACGCGATGACGTCATGTTTGGTGACGGCTTCGATCTCATCGATGCGGGCCACGTCGAATTCAACGTCTTTGGCTTTCCAGACTGCATCGGCGTTCGCTTGCGGGATCACACCCAGCTTGGCCATCGCGTCACAGGCATGTGCCTCGATCTCGAACCAGATGCGGAACTTGGTTTCGGGGGACCAGATTGCGACCATCTCGGGGCGGGAATAGCGGGGAATCATGCGTGATACCTTTATCTAGGGGCATTAGGGTTCGAGCGCGGCATAGACCGCGGGGGTGTAAAGAACAAGGCTCAACAGGGCGTTAAGCGCATCCCGCATGGCGTTCGGCGCATGGGCGGGATGCCTCCGGCGGGAGTTTTCGCGTCAAAATGAACGGGAAAGTCGTGTTCAGTGATTTCCGGACTGGTGATTTTGCAGGGAGGCGGTTTAGGTGTAGGGGATTGAAAACAGGTCATCTTTGAGGAGTGGCGCAACCCATGTCTGATACATCCCGATTGAACCCCGCCACCATTGCAGCACAGGCCGCCGGTGCCGTTGATCCACAAAGCGGCGGCGTTGTGCCCCCATTGCAGATGGCGACCACCTATTTACGTGATGCGCAATATCAACCCTTGCGGCCTGACAACATCTACCTGCGTGATCAAAGCGACATTGTGCGTGTCGCTGAGACCGTTTTGGCACAGCTTGAAGGGGCGTCCGAGACACTGCTGTTTCCGTCCGGTATGGCCGCGATTGCGGCTGCGTTTCGCACTGTTCCCAATGGCGGCCGTGTCTTAGTGCAATCACAAATCTATTGGGGTACAACCAAATGGCTGCGCGATTTCTGCACCCGGCGGGGGATCGAAATGCAGGAAGTTGAAGCCTCTGACATCGCCACATTTGGCGATGCCTGTGCTGCGTTCAAACCGTCACTGGTGTTGATCGAGACACCTTCGAACCCGTGGCTGCGGATCACGGATATCGAAGCCGCCGCCAAGGCTGTTCATGCCGTAGGTGGCCTGTTGATGGTAGACAGCACCGCCGCCACACCCGTGCTGCAAAAGCCGCTGGCATTGGGCGCTGACATCGTGATGCATTCTGCGACCAAAGGGATAAATGGCCATTCGGATGTTTTGGCTGGCGTGTTAGCGACCAATGACATGGACGCGTCTATATGGACCGATATCAAAGCCGATCGCCATGATGCGGGTGCTGTGATTGGACCGTTTGAGGCATGGCTGTTGGTGCGCGGCATGCGGACCCTGCCCTTGCGGATGCGGGAAATGTCGCGCAATGCGCAATCGCTGGCCGAGTTCTTGGATCAACATGATCAAGTGGAAACCGTGATGTACCCCGGCCTGCCCGGCCACCCTGGTCATGATGTCGCCACCCGCCAAATGAGCGGTGGATATGGCCCGCTGCTGTCCTTTGTCGTTAAAGGTGGGGCAAAGGCCGCATTGGCCGCCGCCGGAAAGCTGGCGCTGTTTCACCGTGCGACGTCACTGGGCGGGGTCGAAAGCCTGGTCGAACATCGCCACACGATCGAACCGCACACTGGCATTCCTGAAGGCCTTTTGCGCCTGTCGGTGGGGATCGAAGATATCGATGACTTGAAGGCGGATTTATCGCAAGCGCTGACAGTCTAGCGTTGACCTGAAATAATGAGGGACGCGCCTTTTTCAGTGGGCGCCTCATCGCTTGGTGGTCTCGACTGACTAACGACAGGTCTATTCACTGCAGATGTTTTTTGATCAGGCCAGGTCAAAAACATTGACACCGAATCCGTATTTTATATATTCATGAAATATGGAATCAATGCTCATAGATCGCCTTTCGGTCCTTAGTCACCCACAACGGATGGCCGTGTTCCGTTTGCTCATGCGGCGTTGCCCGAATGAATTGCCTGCGGGTGAAATTGCCCAAGCTCTAGCCCTCAAATCCAGCACGGCGTCGGTGTATCTGTCCGCGTTGACCCAATCGGGGATGATCTTGCAACGGCGGGACAGGACGCGACTGCTGTACGCGGTGAACCTGCACGCCACCCGCGAGGTCGTCTCGGATCTGTTTCTAGGGTGCTGTCGCGGGCGTGCCGATATTTGTCCGCCCCAGTTTGCCGACCTTTTAATGGGCATCGCCCCCACCTCAGACCCAACGTATAACGTCTTGTTCGTGTGCACGGGCAACTCTGCGCGGTCGATCTGTGCCGAAACGATCCTGCGCGACGTGGCGGGTGACAAGTTCACGGCCTATTCAGCAGGCACGGCGCACCGGTCAGACCTGAACCCCTTTGCCGTGAAAATGCTGCGGTCCAAAGGGCATGACGTGTCCCATCTGAGGTCCAAGAACATAACCGAATTCCAGGGTCCCGACGCGCCGAGAATGGATTTTGTATTTACCGTTTGTGACCGCGCGGCAAACGAAGACTGTCCAACGTGGCCCGGGCAGCCCGTTTCAGGGCATTGGGGCATGGCAGACCCCGTAAAGGTCCAAGGCACCGATGCCGAAAAATTCCTTGCCTTTGACCAGACCTATGGTGCCCTACATAGCCGGATCAGCGCCTTCACGTCGATTTCGTTCGGGTCGCTGGATCGGGCGGCCTTGCAAAAACAGGTCGACGCAATCGGCAAAGACACATCACTACAGGAATGAACCATGACAACATATGCACTTAACGGCCTTGGCCGGATCGGCAAAATTGCCCTGCGCCCCTTGCTGGAACGCGGTGCCAAGATCGCATTCATCAATGATGCAGTGGGCGACCCGGCCATGCATGCGCATCTGCTGGAGTTTGATTCCGTTCACGGGCGCTGGCCTGCCGAGTTTAAAGCGGATGCAGGATCGATTAGCATCGACGGCACCCGCATTCCGGTCACCAGCAGCCGCAATCTGGAAGATTTGCCTCTAGAGGGCGTTGATGTGGTGATTGACTGCACCGGTGCATTCAAGACCGAAGCCAAGCTGGCCCCATATTTTGCCGCAGGCGTGAAAAAGGTCATTGTATCCGCACCGGTCAAGGACGGTCCGACCGCAAATATCGTATATGGCGTCAATGATGATATCTATGACGCAGACGTCCATCACATTGTAACGGCAGCAAGTTGTACGACAAACTGCCTGGCCCCAGTGGTTAAGGTGTTGCTCGAGGGGATCGGCATTAAACACGGATCGATCACGACCATCCATGACGTGACCAACACCCAGACAATCGTTGACCGTCCCGCAAAGGATTTGCGCCGCGCGCGGTCGGCTTTGACCAACCTGATCCCGACAACGACCGGGTCTGCGACCGCGATCACCTTGATCTATCCCGAACTGAAGGGAAAGCTGAACGGCCATGCTGTGCGTGTGCCGCTATTGAACGCCTCTATCACCGATTGCGTGTTTGAAATGGCGCGCGACACAACCGTGGAGGAGGTAAACGCCCTGTTCGAGGCCGCCGCCAATGGCCCGCTAAAAGGCATCCTGGGCTATGAAACACGCCCGCTGGTGTCGTCCGATTACACCAATGATACGCGCAGCGGCATCGTCGATGCGCCATCGACCATGGTGGTAAATGGCACGCAGGTGAAGATCTATGCGTGGTATGACAATGAATACGGATATGCATACCGGCTGGTAGATGTGGCCCTGGTGGTGGGTGGAAAACTGTGACACGCCCTGCGGGATTTGCAGCGTATATGACGGTGACGGCGGCCTATTGGGCGTTCATGCTGACGGATGGGGCCTTGCGGATGCTGGTGCTGCTGCATTTTCACACGCTTGGCTTTTCGCCTGTGCAACTGGCTTATCTTTTTGTTCTGTACGAGATCGCAGGCGTCGTGACCAACCTGTCTGCGGGGTGGATCGCCGCGCGCTTTGGCCTGACCACGACACTTTATGCCGGGCTTGCCTTGCAGGTCGTTGCGTTGCTGGCATTGGCGCAACTTGATCCCGCATGGGGCATCACGGCCTCTGTTGTATTTGTCATGCTGGTGCAAGGTGTGTCAGGCGTTGCCAAAGACCTAGCCAAGATGAGCGCGAAAAGTGCAGTAAAGATCCTGGCCCCAACGGATGGTGGCGGGTTGTTTCGTTGGGTGGCACTGCTGACCGGATCAAAGAACGCGGTAAAAGGCTGCGGTTTTTTGTTAGGGGCAGCGCTTTTGGCTATCCTCGGGTTTGTCTCGTCGGTACTGACGATGGCCGCGATCCTGTTCATCATCCTTGTCGGTGTGGTCATTGGCATGCCGACGGGCCTTCCCGTCGGGCGCAAGGATGCAAAATTTTCCGAGGTGTTCTCGAAGAACCGCAATATCAACTGGCTTAGCTTCGCACGTCTGTTTTTGTTCGGGGCGCGGGACGTTTGGTTTGTGGTGGGCATCCCGATCTATTTCTATGCGGTGCTGTCTGACGGATCAGAGGTCGGCAACCGTGCGGCGTTCTTTATGATTGGATCGTTTATGGCGGTTTGGACCATCCTTTACGGAGTTGTGCAGGGATGGGCCCCCCGCATCCTTGGGGCAGCATCCCGCAGCAATGCACAGATTTTGACGCAGGCCAGGATTTGGGTTGGTCTATTGACCACTGTGCCGGCATTGCTTGCCGCGTTGGTCTGGGTCGCACCCGCGCCCTCCACACCGCTGACGGTGACACTCATTCTCGGCCTTTTGGTTTTCGGGGTGATATTTGCGGTGAATTCGGCGCTCCATTCCTTTTTGATCCTCAGCTTTACAGATACGAAAAGGGTCACAATGGATGTCGGGTTTTACTACATGTCAAATGCGGCGGGCCGATTGGTCGGGACCGTCCTATCTGGCTTTACCTATCAACTTGGCGGGCTGTCTTTGTGTCTTGGCACGGCCGCCGCGATGATCTGCATCAGTTGGCTCGCGACATTGCAGCTCCATGATCGGACGCCGGACAAGGCCGTGGCGTAATCATTCGCGAAGTCGAGTACAAAAAAGCGAGGCTCGCCAGCCTCGCTTTTTCCAACTTTCTGATTCCTGCAGTCTTAGCCGCCAATGCTTTTGGCTGATGCCATACCCGGCGCTTTGGATTTACCGCCGATCTTATCGCGGACACCTTTTTCGATTTTATCGCCAACCTCTTTATCGATGTTGCGCCAGTACTCAAATGCGCGCACGAGCACCTTTTCACTGACCCCATCAACCAGATGACCAACGACGTTATCAATCAAGCGCTTACGCGCATCGGCATCCATAACCTCGCGCACTAGAATGCCGGGTTGGGTCCAGTCGTCATCCTTTGGGCGCAAGGTATAGGCCTGACGTACCATGTCACCGTCTGAATGCCATAACCCGGCTTCGCCGCCCAGATCAGGCTGCGCGGCTGGACCGCCATAGGAGTTGGGCGCGTACACAGGGTCAGACACACTCACAGTGCGCCCTGCCCCGTCTTTGGAATAGCTGTGAACTGGTGATTTCGGGGTATTCACCGGAATCTGTTTGTAGTTCACCCCTAAACGAGCGCGGTGCGCATCAGAATACGCGAAACCACGCGCCAGCAGCATTTTGTCCGGCGATAATCCGACACCTGGCACCATGTTATTTGGCTCAAACGCCAATTGCTCAATCTGGGTGTGAAAATCAGTCGGATTTTGATTGAGCGTCAGTTTCCCGACCTCAATCAGTGGGTAATCCTCATGCGGCCAGACTTTCGTCAGATCAAACGGGTTGATATCATAGGTCTTTGCATCCTCATAAGGCATGATCTGCCATTTAAGGGTCCAGCTAGGATAATTGCCCTCGCTGATTGAGTCGAAGAGATCGCGCCGGTGGAAATCCCCATCGCTGCCCGCCAATTTGTCCGCATCGTCTTGGCTTAGGTATGCGTTTCCGTCGCCCTGATCGGTGTGGAAATGAAATTTTACCCAGTACTTTTCTCCATCGGCACTGATCAGGGAATAGGTGTGGCTGGAATAGCCGTTCATTTCACGCCACGTCTTGGGTATGCCGCGATCGCCCATCAAATAGGTCACTTGATGCGCGCTTTCGGGGGACAGTGTCCAGAAATCCCACTGCATGTCGTGATCGCGCAGATTGTTGTCGGCACGCCGTTTTTGGCTGCGGATAAAGTGCTGGAACTTCATCGGATCGCGCACAAAGAAGATAGGCGTGTTGTTTCCGACCATGTCGAAAATACCGTCTTCGGTATACATTTTTACTGAAAAGCCCCGCGGATCGCGCCACGTATCAGGGCTGCCACGTTCGCCTGCAACCGTAGAGAACCGCATCGCAACATCACATTTGGCACCGGGCTGGAAAATCTTGGCCTTGGTATATTGTGACACATCTTGCGTGGTCTCGAAGGTGCCGAATGCGCCGGACCCTTTGGCATGCGGTTGACGCTCTGGAATACGCTCCCGGTTAAAATTCGCCATCTGTTCAAGTAGATAGTGATCGTTCAATACGATAGGCCCATCCGGACCGACCGTCAGCGAATGCTCGTCACTGTGCACTTTGATGCCGGCATCGGTTGTTGTAGGGGGAACATCTTTTTTCTGCGCCATCTTAACTCTCCAAAGCTAACCTACTTCAGAAACCCCGCTACGCGTGAAAGGTTCCTTGGGAGAGATGATGTGAGAACGCCAAATCCGGATCTGAAAAAGCCGTGCTCTGGCAGGATGACGTCCAGACTAAAAATTAATGTACCGAAGATCTTTGAACAGCTTTATGCATGAAATGCTGTAAGATTGGTGCGGTCGGAGAGTAACAAACCGAACTATCCGCGCCAAAACCGCAAGTAAAAACATATCATTAGCCGTTAAGGATTTGCGAAAGTGTCCCTGACGGTGCCCTAAATGTGTCCCATAAAAAGGTGTCTGTAAAGTTCATTTAGATGAGTGACGCATCAACACCTCATCGCTATGATCAGCAATCAAAGCGCAATGGGGTCGCACTGACAGTGAATGAATTTGACGCACATGAATTTAACCGTTTCAATCGTGCCGATGGCCGGATTGCGGACAAAGCTGACCTTAATTGTAATGCACACTATGACCGCTCAAAGACTTTCACGCGATGAGGCTAGTCGCTAAGTGGAACAGCAACCCATCCCAC
>RCMY010001936.1_pt1 | contig 30846 bp, 31 predicted proteins | sample 2041341 | NCBI WGS metagenome assembly RCMY01 (sample SAMN09708234, study PRJNA481090) | Marine sediment metagenome, whole genome shotgun sequencing project. | reverse complement strand
AATATGTTTCTGCAATGCGACATAAAAAATGAGTAAAACACCAAAATTATTACTGTACTTGTGTTGTAATCGGTAGCCTAATAATTACCTTTTTGACTATTTGAGACTCTCATCATGGCATCTTCAACTAGCGTAAGCGTACTTGAAATAAGCGCCATATTCTTATCAATTACCGCTTTGTTAAGCTATGTTAATCATCGATTCATTGGACTACCGACCACTATTGGAGTGATGGTTATTTCTATATTGCTGTCTATTTTTGCGATATTTTTGGGCTTTTTAGGATTTGACCAGTTGATTGATTATGAAGTCAGCTTGTTAGAACAGCTAGATTTTACCGAAGTCTTACTAGACGGCATGCTGTCTATGCTGCTATTTGCTGGGGCTTTGCATGTGAATATTGGCGATTTAAGGCGTTATAAGTTACCCATCGGTATTCTGGCATGTTTTGGCACATTAGTGTCTGCAGTGCTTATCGCTACTGTGTTGTATTATATGCTTCCGCTATTTGGCTTTGGTCTACCCATCATTTGGTGCTTATTGTTTGGCGCTTTAATATCGCCTACCGACCCTATTGCGGTAATGGGTATTTTATCCTCCGCAGGCGCACCTAAAAGTATAGAAACGGTCATTGCTGGGGAGTCCTTATTTAATGATGGTATAGGTGTGGTTATTTTTGTGATACTGCTTGGAATATTAACTAGCGGTGATATTCCAACTACTAATTACATTGCGCATACGCTTGCGGTGGAAGCTGGCGGCGGTATTGTGTTTGGCTTAGTGCTTGGAGCAATTTTATATTATTTAATTAAAAGCATTGATAGCTATCAAGAAGAAGTATTGTTAACACTAGCGGGCGTTATAGGCGGTTATGCTTTGGCCAGTCATTGGCATTTGTCAGGGCCATTGGCAATGGTGATGATGGGATTGATGGTTGGCAACCATGGCCGTGAACGAGCAATGAGTAATAAGACTCGTCATTATATTGATTTATTTTGGGAGTTAATTGATGAGATCCTAAACGCGATCTTGTTTGTTTTAATAGGCCTTGAAGTCGTCATGATTGCTTTTTCTGGCAACCTATTTTTTGCCGCCGTTTTGACTATAATCACCGCCCTGCTCGCTCGTTTTATTGTGGTTGGCATGACCACTAAATCCTTAAGCTATCAGCTAGCTTTACCTACTGGCGCTTGGAAGGTACTAACATGGGGCGGTCTGCGCGGTGGTATTTCGGTAGCGCTAGTACTGCAGTTACCCTCAGGTGCAGAGCGTGATATATTATTGGCACTCACTTACGCGGTGGTAGTATTTTCTATTTTAGTTCAGGGCTTAAGTGTTGGTAAAGTTGTCAGAACCATTTGCCCTACAAATAAAGATTAGTTTTTAAACAAATCCTTGAACACTGCTTGGATGAGTTGTTACACTAAACGAATGCGTTCGATAGCTGAAGTGACAATGATACCGGAAAAGGCCGTTTCCATCGCGACCCTAGTGAACTCATTTCTCACTAACTTAAATAAGGAAACATTAATATATACCGCACCCCATAATGACTAATTGCCGCATTTTTCCGCAACACCTTGAAGGATTATCTCGACGCCAAAGTTATCCTCGTAACTGCCGGCGTTAATATTAATGGCATGTATCTCAGACAATGTTTCATAAAGTGGCCGGAGTTTTTCACATTCCATATTACGCCAGAACTCGTTTGTGAGGCGCACGACTAACATTTTTTCCCACATCAAGGTCTTTTGCCCTTCGCGCTCGATTTGTTCCACCATGGGTACTGCAGATCGTAATTGGTCACGAGCGGCCTCGATGTCATAGGAAGGACCATTAGCGAATAATATACGGGCGTTTAATATCTTTTGGTCAATTTGATCTATTGGGCTTAGGGAGCTAATATCTACCGCACTAGCAACTGTAATTGCTTGATCCGTGCGCCCCTGAACCAACAGCGCTTCAGCCAGCGCGTTTAGGTCATATCGGCCCAGCATACCGGGTTGTTCTTTCCATGCTGTGTAAACCGTGTCAGTTAGCCGCGCAATGAGTCCGCGCTTTGCTTCGATAATCGCAAAAGCCGTTTTACCACTGCCCACAGTTTGTAGCCGGTATATTTCAGAATTGATGTCCTGTAATTTGTCGAGCCGGTCGATGGCAAAATTTCTCTGCTCTAGATCACGGGTTTTTTGAGCACTTAGAAATTCCTTGTCAAAAGCCTGATAGGCAACCATTACCGCTACAGGGAGACCTACTATATAGAGTAGGTCGCGCAACGTAGCAAGGGCCAAGATTTTTTTCCACCATGGTTTAGGTTTAGGGCTGAGATGTTCAGCAAGAAGCTCAATTTGTGCTTCAGCTCTTACTAGTCGGGTTTCTATATCGTTTTGATTCATATTTATCAACCGTAAACCTAATTTTTCTTTCTATCACGATGCCAATGCCTGAACAATTTCCTAAATATGACTAAACAGGCTTTGAAGTCTGTGAACAGAATCGACATTATGCGTTTATTTACAATAAACTACATATGAGATGAATTCAACGGACACAGATTTTATGAGATCTAATTGTCGCTGGTTTGTCAATGTTGCCATTTGTAACCATCCATCGTTTCCCATTTGCGTGTAAATGCTAGCCTGCGCTATCGTTAGAATGTCATATGACGGAAAATTAGGGTCTTTATTTTTAAAATACTTTTCACACAATGTGGTCTTTAATATGGTAAGCACAGGGCATTTCACCCTACTAAGTAATTATCATTTTAGGCTTGGGTTACTTTGTATTTAAGGTGCCAATCAATGGGGCCTATTGCCTTTATTTGCACTAGCTTACCACTTGGGCTCGTAATATCACAATTGCGACTAATCAGTTGCAGTCTGCGCAAGTGACTATATCTACCATGTGTGTCTCACCATCGCGTCTTTGCGCTTTAAAAAGAATTTGGACTAGTCATTTTACATAAACGCCACTTTATTGATTTGGCTATACACAACGGCCGATTATAAATTGTAAAATTACTAGAGGATACGTCAGCAACGCCTTTCCAAAATGTAGTTAACACCGTTCATTATAAAAGGATAATATGCGTATTTAAGTAAGATTAAAAAACACTTAGTATCTGAAGGGAAATCACGTGTTTGTTGTTTAAGTATAAACCTAACTTTTGAAGGAAATTTATTATGAAAATGAAGAAGCGCACAGCTGAATTACAGGCAAGCTATCAAGCAATGATTGACGCAGTTGAAGAATTTGTTGTAAAAGAAGGTAAAACTTTGCAACAAGCTTTTCATGCGGCAGAAAAAACGCTACATGACGCAAAAGAAGTTAGCAAAGAGCAGATTGAGCAAACGAGTAAAGACTTAAAAAATAACTTACGCGTATTTAGTGAAGCTGCAGAAGGCGTCAGTGAGGCTTATAAAGAGCAAATAATGTTTGATTTTGACTATGTAAGCAAGTCAATTTGGGACAAGTTTCAAAGCATTGCTAATTCTAACACGGTCGAGTTGATGGCGTTCGCAAAAGACCTCAGAGAACAAGCCAAAACGGCCTTAACAGACGAGCATACAACTGCGCATCAAGAACATAATCAATGGAGTTCTGAGCATGCCTTATGGTTAGATGAAGTTGAGTTTTGGAATAAAGAGCACAAAAAAGCCCTGACTAAGCTAGTAGAAATTGAAAAGTCGATAAAGCAACAATCAAGTGTATTGCAAGAGCATGTTCAGGCTATTCAAGCCCATACGAAGCTAGAGCATGAACACGAAAAGACGATGAAAAATTCTGAACGAGATTTCAGTAGTAAAGCTTACAAAGAAGCGGATGTAAAAGAAAATCCAGTTCATCAACAAGAACGCAAAATGCACGCTCAAGAGTCAGCAAAGCATCATGCATTAAAAACCCATCATTTTAAAGTAATGGCGATGATTAATATACTTCATAAAGAGACACAAAAAGTAGAGTAAATAAGCGTCAATATGAACTGGGCGCTAATGAACTACCCTGCGACTAAAGTGTACTGAGCACTTTCGCTCAGAAGTATATTATGCGCAAACAGAATTATTATTAGACAAAATAACCTTTAACCAGCATCGCACCGATGAAACAGTTGTTTTTTATCTGAAAACATACTACTGTATATATAAACAGGAGCGAGTAATCGTGCGTCTTTTTATTGCTGAAAAACCAAGCTTGGGCCGAGCTATTGCAGAGGTGTTACCAAAACCCTTAAAAAAATCGCCAGGCTATATCGTTGCTGCTAACGGTGACACTGTCAGTTGGTGTATTGGACATTTACTTGAACAAGCGCAGCCCGAAGCTTATGATCTCGCCTTTAAAAAATGGGCACATCAACACTTGCCTATTATTCCTGAACGCTGGCAATTAAAAGTTAAATCAAAAACCGCGAAACAGCTTGGAGTATTACGCACACTAGTAAAAAAAGCCAAACAACTTATACATGCCGGTGATCCTGATCGTGAAGGTCAGTTATTAGTCGATGAAGTTATCAACTTTTTGGGCGTAACTAAGGCACAAAAAGCGGGTATTCAACGCTGTTTAATTAACGACCTTAACCCTCAAGCCGTGAAACAAGCTTTGCACAAATTACGTGATAATCGCGATTTTATTCCGCTGTCTACCTCTGCGTTAGCCCGTTCTAGAGCCGATTGGCTATATGGTATCAACCTTACCCGCGCTTATACTTTGCAAGGTCAAAAAGCGGGTTACCAAGGCCTATTGTCAGTGGGCCGCGTTCAAACACCGCTTTTAGGCCTGGTAGTGCGCAGAGATATTAGTATAGAAGCCTTTGTGAGTAAGGATTATTACGAAGTGTGGGCGAACCTTCAAACTGAAGAAGGAGCAACATTTAGGGCAAAATGGCAAGCCAGTGATGCATGCGCAAAGTACTTAGATGAAGAGGGCAGAAATTTGTCGTTGGCTTTGGCACAAAATGTCGTCAAACGGGTGAGTCATCAACCTGCAGTTGTGCATAATCTTAAACGCGAACATAAAAAACAGCCAGCGCCCCTGCCCTATAATTTATCGGCGCTACAAATAGACGCAAGCAAAGCCTTTGGAGTAAGTGCTCAGCAAGTGCTCGATATTTGTCAAACGTTATACGAACGTCATAAGCTCATTACTTATCCGCGCTCGGACAGTCGGTATTTACCCAATGGCCATTTTAGCCAAGCGCCGGCAGTAATAAATGCAATTAAAATGAATAGCCCACTGTTGGGTAAGCAAGGTGGGCTATTTACAGAAACATTCAAAGCAGAGGCTTACGATGTAAAGCACAAGTCAAAAGCTTGGAACGACGCCAAGGTAGACGCACATCATGCAATTATTCCAACACTAAAAACTACCACCAACCTAATCGGTACCGAAGCAAAAGTATATGCTTTAATATGTCGAAACTACCTAGCCCAATTTTTACCTAAACATGAATATCATGCCGTACGGGTTGAAGTTAAAATTGCCAACGGGCTGTTTGTTGCTAGCGCAAATGAATTAATCGCTCAAGGTTGGAAATCGATATTTGTTCAACGTGCAGATAAAACAGCCGGCAATGCGCAAACAAAAATAACTGTCGAACAAAAAAAGTCTGATGGCAAAGACAATCAGGCGCAATCAATTCCCAGACTAAGTCTACACCAACAATTACAATCATTAGAGGCCGAGGTCCTATCAAAGCAAACGTCAGCACCAAAGGCTTATACAGACGCCAGTTTACTCGCGGCAATGACTGGAATAAGTGCACATGTAAGAGATCCGCAGTTAAAAAAAATATTGCGAGAAACCGATGGCCTTGGCACTGAAGCTACTCGGGCAGGCATTATTGAATTACTATTTACCCGAAAGTACTTATGCCGTAAAGGCAAAACTATCAACGCCACCCCTACTGGTAGATGCCTTATAGAAGCACTGCCAGAAGAAGCCACCTACCCTGATATGACCGCTCGCTGGGAAGCCGAATTATCGGCAATTAGTGAAGGCCAAAGCAACTACAGAAATTTAATGCAGCCCCTAGAACTACAGCTAACACAACTGGTTGTTCAAAGCCGCGAAGTTGTACCTACGGGGTTAAAAGGATTGGGAAAACGGATGTTTTCTAAAAAAGGCCGTGCTAACAAAGGTAATAGTCATAAAAAGTAACGCAACATGCGATAAGATGCGCCCAAACTCTTCTGTAATATATAATTGATGATGAAAGGATAATCTTATGAATATGCTAAAAGGCAAACGAGGTTTGGTGGTGGGTATTGCCAATAAGGATTCTATTGCGGCTGGCTGTGCTCGAGCATTTTCACAAGCAGGCGCTGCGCTTGCGGTCACCTATTTAGATGACAGAAGTAAGGCATATGTTGAGCCTGTCGCGAAGGATGTAAATGCTGAGTTATTGTTACCGCTTGATGTGCAATATGATGATCAACTAGATGAAGTATTTGCACGCATTGCTTCTACTTGGGGAAGCTTAGATTTTCTGCTGCACTCAATCGCTTACTGTCCGCAAAAAGATTTGCATGGAAGGGTGACTGATTGTTCTAGAGACGGTTTTGCACAGGCAATGGACATTTCTTGTCATTCATTTATTCGGATGGCACGCAAAGCAGAGCCATTAATGAAAAATGGCGGATGTTTACTGACCGTCAGTTATTATGGTTCAGAAAAAGTGGTTGAAAATTATAATATTATGGGACCAGTTAAAGCCGCGCTTGAATCGTCAGTGCGTTACTTAGCGGCAGAACTTGGTCCAGCCGGCATTCGTGTTAATGCGCTTTCACCAGGTCCCTTAAAAACGAGAGCGGCATCTGGAATAGCATTTTTTGATAAATTAATTGATGACGCCACAAAGCGCGCACCAAAACGTCATTTAGTGACTATTGAAGACGTTGGTAATATAGCCACTGGACTGGTCAGTGACGCGGCTAAAAGTGTTACCGGTAATATTACTTTTGTTGATGCTGGCTACAACGTAATGGCGTAAATAGCCAACTATCATATTAACTATGTTCATTAGAAGATGCTAATTAGGAAATCTTTAAGCATTAAAACAGGATAAACGTAATTACATGAATACAAGAACTATCGACCTGGTGATATTTGATTTAGACGGCACCTTAGTCGACTCTGTGCCTGATTTGGCTTGGAGTGCCAATCGCACGCTTGAAAAGTTAGGCTTACCATTAGTGGAAGAAGCTAAAGCCCGCGACTATGTTGGCAATGGGCTAGAAACCTTTATTAAACGGTTTCTTACGCAAAAGATGGATGGCGAACCCGAACCAGCGCTTTATGCTAAAGCGCTAAAAATTTTCGATAAACATTATGCAAATAATGTCGCGCAGTTTAGTCAACTATACGATGGAACCTTAGCATGCTTAAAAATGTTGCGGTCAAAAGGTTTTAAAATGGCGCTTGCCACCAATAAAGCACAAAGATATACCCATATTTTACTTACGCATCTGCAAATTGAAGAATATTTTGAAGTGGTAGTAGGAGGCGACACCGTAGCGCAGAAAAAGCCAGACCCAATGCCTTTACTGCATACGGCTAGAATTTGTGATGTGGCCGTACAGCGCTGTATTATGGTAGGCGACTCTAGACACGATATTGCAGCTGCGAAGGCTGCTGGCATGAAGGTAGTTGCGGTGCCTTATGGCTATAATCATGGCGAAGATATTGCCAATTTTAAGCCTGATCATATCATTGATTCATTAGAAAAGTTGCCCGCTTTGCTTGAACACATTTAATGCCTGACTTAACTGCGATTCAGTATTGTCTTATTGCGCTTGTATTTGTGTGGAGTGGTTTTGTTCGCTCTGGCTTGGGTTTTGGTGGTGCGGTTTTATCTTTACCTTTCTTGCTATTAATTGATAATCAACCATTAGTTTACTTACCATTAATTGCTGTGCACTTATTAATTTTTTCATCAGCCACCATTGTTACTCGTTATTTTTGGCAGAAAAAAAATAAGCCGAAACAAGTACAAAATACGCAAGGAAATATCGACTGGGCGTATTTAAGATATGCGTTGAGCATTGTGATTGTACCTAAGTTAATTGGTGTTTTTGGTTTGTTAACCCTGCCTACGTCGCTAATGTCGGGAATAATTTTCATAATTGTATGCGCTTATTCTATTAGCTATATTTTAAATAAACCATTTGTAAGCAAAAAACCGTGGTTAGATGTATTGTTTTTGATGTTAGGGGGTTATATAAGTGGCACCAGTTTGATTGGCGCACCGCTGATTATTGCGGTAATGGCTAATCACGTTAACAAATATCAATTGCGCGACACTTTATTTGTTTTATGGTTTGTATTAGTCACTATAAAACTGTCGATGTTTGTGTATTTGGGAGTTGATTTACAGTTAGTACAGCACATATGGTTACTGCCCTGTGCCACAGTAGGACATTTTATTGGCTTACATTTTCACCAGCGATTGTTAGACGGTGAACAAGCGAAGTTCTATCGTTTGTTAGGCAGTGTATTGTTGGTGATAAGCTGTATAGGGCTATATCAACTTTTATAGTGTGTTTTTTACGCGATATTCGCAAACTGCTTAGGCATAAAACGTTTGAAATTTGATAACTTTACCCCACTAGTTTGTTTTGTAATTCTATCTAATTACGCTAGTATAAATTACTGGTCGCAATTAAGCGCAGTTTACGCACACGAATAAAAATGAAGATGACCATGGGAGTCTTGATTAATGCGAGTTATTACGTTTTTAACTTTAATAATATTGGGTATTAATGTAAGTGTAAGTGAAACTATCTATGTTGCCATTGGCGACACTAAACCTTATGTCAATATCGAAAACAATAAACTTAGTGTTGTAAACCCTGGCGCCATTGTCGAAATTACAGAATCTGTTGCGAGTGCGTTAAAATGGGACTTACAATATCAAATATTACCCTTTACTCGACAGTTAAAGTCTTTAGAAAACGGTGATTCGCATATGATACTAGCCTTACTGAAAGCGCCAAATCGAGATTTAGAGTATAGTAAGCTAGCATTAGCCGCTTCAAAATTATGTATTTATAAAACAGAATCAGATACTACAATTATTAGAGATACTGACGATTTGATGCAAAAACGATTAGGAATAGTAAATGGGTATTCTTACGGTAAATTAGACGCCTATATAGATGAATATAGTGAGACTAGCAAAATTGTTCGGGTGTCTGGTGAAGATGGAAAAGTATTTAAAAAGTTATCGAAATTACTAGTGAAGGGTAGAATTGACTTATTTGTAGCTTCTCAAAATATTTTCGACCACTTTAATTTGCATAATGATTTTACATCTATTGTTTCAGCGGGTTGTGTTGATTCTTTATATGCATATGCTGCTTTTTCTAAACAACACGTTTCATCTAAACGCTGGGTAAATCAGTTTGACAATGAAATGGCAAAGTTTCAAAAGACACCAGAATTTCAAGCGATTTTAAATAAATATAATATTCAAAATTGGGTATTAGATAAAAATGAGTCTAATTTGCACTAAAAATACGGTAAAAGTTATGTTTACAGTATTATGTTTTAAATTCAAATGCGTTGTTTTTGGCGCAATTTCATAGCGACGTAATATGCGTTAAATTTTGATAAATTTAGTTACGCGTAATTTTTATTAAGAATCGCAATCATCGCAACAGCCAAGTAAAACCGGGCATGCGCTTCGAAATTCTTAAAAAAATGTTTAACTACCATAAATGTGAAAAATTACGCGTAACCTATTTGCCGTGAAAAAAGACGACTATAATAAGTACTATATATTTGGCGTTACTCAAAGTATTAGGTTAAAACGATGGATAAGGTTTACAAAACATTTTTACAATTTATGCAGTAAATGACAGTAATTACTTTATTGTAAATTACGCTTTTACTAAATTTTTTATATTCAAGTCTATATAGTTTACTGATTCCTGATGCTTACTTATGTATGATATGTTGATGAAACTATTGTCTTTATAACTATTTGGTCTATATATTTTTATGGAATTCGTATTACTGCTAATTGCTTTTATCTTCGGCTTCGCCTGCAAAATAGTCAAAATGCCTCCGCTTATTGGATATTTGATAGCCGGTTTCATACTAAATGCATTCGGTTACACACTTGACGATAATCTTAGCACCTTGGCCAGTTTAGGTATTACGATAATGTTATTTACAATTGGTCTAAAACTAAACATAAAAGACCTTGGTAAAGCTGAAATATGGCTAACGAGCTTTGCCCACACCATTATTTGGGTTGTCTTTATTGGGTTAATCGTATTGCTGATGATTAATCTATCCTTACCCTATTTTGCCGGCTTAAGTATAGAACAAGCGGCGTTAATCGGATTTGCATTTAGTTTTAGTTCAACCGTATGTGTTGTAAAAATATTAGAAGAGTCGGGTGAAAGCAAAACTCGACATGGTAAAGTCGCCATCGGTATTTTGATCATGCAAGATATTTTTGCGGTCATGTTTTTAGTCGCAGCAACGGGCAAGATCCCTTCTCTTTACGCGTTATTATTATTCTTGTTAATTCCAGCAACCCCTATTTTACGTAAATTATTAGAAGAAGCCGGTCATGGCGAATTACTGCCACTAAGTGGCTTAGTTTTCGCCTTGGGCGGCTATTATTTATTTGAAATGGTAGGCGTTAAGGGTGATTTAGGTGCACTTATAATAGGTATATTGTTGGCGAAAAGCAGTAAAGCGTCAGAACTATCAAAATCGTTGCTCACATTCAAAGATTTGTTTTTAATTGGTTTCTTTTTGAGCATCGGTTTAACTGCTTTGCCTAACTTAGAAATGACCTTCATCGCGCTAGTTATCACTTTATTATTACCGGTAAAATATTGGCTGTTTTTTATGCTTTTTACACAATGTCGCTTGCGTGTGCGAACTTCATATTTAGCAGGCTTGGTTATGGCAAATTATAGTGAGTTTGGGCTAATAGTAATAGCCGTTGCGGTAAGTGCCGGTATGCTGAGCTCCAACTGGCTAATTATTATGGCTTTAAGTGTGTCTTTCTCGTTTGTGCTGTCGAGCATTTTATATAAAAAATCACATCATCAATATGCAATTATCAAGCATAAGTTAAAGAGTTTTGAGTCAAAACGCGTGTTAAAAGAAGACCAATATCCTTGTATGAGTGATGCTGAAGTGCTTGTTATCGGCATGGGGCGGGTAGGAAAAGGAGCATATGGCGCACTTAAAAGTGCATTAGGTAGTAAAGTTTGGGGTATGGATGCAGATCATGAGCGAATTAAACAAATGGCAGATGAACATAATACCGCTATTGTTGGCGATGGTGAAAACATTGATTTGTGGGAAAGCCTAGACATATCTAATGTACAATTAGTATTGTTAGCATTGCCCTCAATTCAAGACTCGTCAAATATAACCGCACAACTACGCCAGGCAAACTACTCTGGACAAATAGCCGCTATTGCGCGCTATGAAGATGAGGTTGAACCCCTCCTTGCAAAAGGCGTTGATAAGGTCTTTAACTTCTTTACCGATGCTGGTTTAGGTTTTGCAGAAGAGAGTATAAGTCTGTTAAATGAAGGGAAAAGCAAAAAAGCCTCACAACTTTAGCGTATTTAGGTTTAAAACGGCTTCCAACTACGTGTAAAAATAGATGAAATAACAAGCTAAATGAGAATGATTAAATATACTATAGCACTGATTTTTAAGGTAAATATATTTTCGTTAATATTGTTTCATATAATTTTGTGATACCATACTGAAAATTCATTAGCTAGGAGTACACAATGAAAGGTTTACCAAACGTTATTAAAGCACTCAATGAGATGCTGACGATAGAACTTACTTCTATTAATCAGTATTTTCTTCACGCCAGAATGCATAAAAATTGGGGCTTAGAGGCTTTAAATTCAGCCGCTTACAAAAAGTCGATAAAAGACATGAAGCAAGCGGATAAAATAATAGAAAGAATATTGTTCCTCGAAGGTTTACCAAATCTTCAAATGTTAGGCAAACTCTACATTGGCGAGGACACAACCGAATGTATTTCTTGCGATTTAAAGTTTCAGAACGAGCAAATTCCAAAATTAAAGACAGCTATTGCATTGTGTGAATCAAGCCAAGACTACGTGTCACGCGATATGCTTAGCAGTATTCTTGACGATGAAGAAGAATATGCAGACTGGCTTGAAACGCAAGAGTATCAAATTGCGCAATTGGGCATTGAAAATTATTTGCAAAGCCAAGTTAGTTCATAGGCATTAAGAGGACATTATTATGAAAGGTAATCAAAAAGTAATCGACGGCTTAAATAGCTTACTTGGATATGAGTTAGCGGCGATGGATCAGTACTTTATACATTCACAAATGTATCAAGATTGGGGCTTGCAAAAATTATTTGAACGCATCAACCATGAATTTGATGATGAAAAAGGACATGCGACTAAGTTAATAGACCGGATGTTGTTTTTAGGCGGCACGCCCGATATGCAAACTCGTACGGGACTGTTAATTGGCAAAGAAGTGCCTGATATGCTGAAAAGTGATTTACGCGTCGAATATGAAGTAGCAGCAAAGTTAAAAGAGGTCATTGCGGTTTGTGAAACAGAGCGCGATTACGTATCTAGAGATATTTTAATGATTTTGCTCGAAGATACAGAAATGGATCATGCCCATTGGCTCGAGCAACAGCTTGGCTTAATTGAGCGAATTGGCTTAAAAAATTATTTGCAGTCGCAGTTATAGTTTAGTTATTACTTTACGCAAACATTAGATTAGCCCTTATAACGAGGGCTTTTTATCCTAAGTAGAGTGAGTTAAATGACAGTATTATTGTGTATTACTTTCAAAAATTACGGAATATGTCGATAGTTGATTTGTATCTGTAGATCTTGTTTGAACATAAAGTCGCCATAACATTTTTGGCTGCGTACAACTGCCTAAAAATGTCACTCCAATTTTTGTAGAATCATTATATCCCCTACTTTCAAGTATAACCGGCACTTTGCCCATGTACATGTTTTCACCTTCAATCCACGCTTTATCAATAATTTGAGACGGTGCTGTGGTAAAACGGATGGTCATTTCTTCTTCAATTACCACCGCTTGCATAAACTCCACTGTTAATACAAGGTCATCATCTCCAAAAAGACACTCACCGTTTGTTAAGTGACAATCTTTGGATAAGGTTAATGGTGTGTTAACATTTTTTATATAGATCCCAGCAAGTACCGTTATAGCAAGGGTTGAAAAAATTATAATGCGTGCAATTAAGTTATTTTTATTCACATTCTGTTAACCGTAAAGTTTCCTTTATTAACTGAGATCAAACCTTAGTCGACTGTAGTATCTTTTTGTATGTAAAAACATTAATATCTTACATCGACGAGTATTAATTTTACTAATCTTCTTTGCCCCACTCAATTAGGACAAACAAAACGTTAGTAATTCAACGCTCGTTAAGTTTTTATACTATTTTTTCGACGCGGAAGTTTTAAAAATGAGCCAAACAAGCCAAGTTCACCCTGATTACAACTATAAAGTAGTTAGGCAGTTTACAATTATGACGATTGTATGGGGCATCATTGGAATGACAGTAGGAGTATTAATCGCAGCGCAATTGTTCGCGCCGGCACTTAACTTCGACATTCCATGGTTAACCTATTCTCGATTACGTCCCTTACACACTAATGCGGTTATATTTGCATTCGGTGGATGTGCATTATTTGCGACCAGTTATTATATAGTGCAACGTACATGCCATGTGCGGCTATTTAGCGCTAAACTAGCGGCTTTTACCTTTTGGGGTTGGCAGGCGGTTATCGTAAGTGCCGTTATCACCTTACCACTAGGGTATACCAGTTCAAAAGAGTATGCTGAATTAGAGTGGCCAATTGACATTCTTATCACTTTAGTCTGGCTTGCTTATATCATCAATTTTTTTGGTACGATGATAATTCGTAAAACCTCGCATATTTATGTAGCAAACTGGTTTTTAGGTGCATTCATGTTAACTGTTGCTGTACTGCATATTGCTAACAGTATGGTAATACCCGTTTCATTCTTGAAGTCGTACTCTATTTATCCAGGTGCGGTTGATGCAATGATGCAGTGGTGGTATGGACATAACGCCGTTGGCTTTTTCCTAACCGCTGGCTTCTTAGGCATGATGTATTATTTTGTACCTAAACAAGCAGGTCGTCCGGTGTATTCTTATCGTCTATCAATCATTCATTTTTGGGCATTAATATCGTTATACATTTGGGCCGGTCCCCATCATTTACACTACACAGCCTTACCCGATTGGACTCAATCATTGGGTATGGTTATGTCTATTATCTTGTTTGTACCGTCTTGGGGGGGCATGATAAACGGTATAATGACCTTATCTGGTGCATGGCATAAACTACGTACTGATCCTATTTTACGCTTCTTGATTGTATCACTATCATTTTATGGTATGTCTACGTTTGAAGGTCCAATGATGGCGATAAAAACGGTTAATGCCTTATCACATTATACCGATTGGACGGTTGGACACGTACATTCTGGTGCTTTAGGCTGGGTAGCCATGGTGTCAATAGGTTCTATCTATCACTTAATACCCATTCTATTTGGCCAGCCTAAAATGCACAGTGTTAAACTAATTAACATTCATTTTTGGTTAGCTACTATTGGCGTTGTTCTATACATAGTTGCTATGTGGATGTCTGGTGTTTTGCAAGGGATGATGTGGCGTGCAGTGAATTCTGACGGTACGTTAACTTACTCTTTTGTTGAGTCTCTTGAAGCTTCAAAACCCTTCTATGTTGTACGCTTTATAGGTGGTTTGTTTGTAGTGACTGGTATGATTATTATGGCCTACAACTGCTACCGCACAATTAAAACCCCTAAACAAGTTCAAACTCAGCCAAATGCTGATATAGCGTTAGGAGTGGCAAAATGAAAAATCCACATGAGTTAATTGAAAAAAACGTTGGCTTATTAACTATATTAATATTGATTGCCATTAGCTTTGGTGCAATGGCGCAAATAGTTCCCTTAATGTTTCAACAACAAGTGCTTGAGCCGGTTAAAGGTTTACGTCCGTATACTGCACTAGAGATGGAAGGCCGTGATATTTACATTCGTGAAGGCTGCGTTGGTTGTCATAGCCAAATGATCCGTCCCTTCCGCTCAGAAACTGAACGTTACGGTCATTACTCTGTTGCCGGTGAATCTGTATGGGAGCGTCCATTCTTATGGGGTTCAAAACGCACAGGTCCCGACTTAGCAAGAGTTGGCGGACGTTATAGTGATGAGTGGCACCGTGTTCATTTAATGAATCCACGCAACGTGGTACCTGAATCAAATATGCCTGGTTATCCTTGGTTAGCAACTGACAAGCTAACGGGTGAAGATATAGCCAAGAAACTTGAAGTTAACCAATTGCTTGGTGTGCCTTATACCGACGAAGATATTGCGGGTGCTAAAGCCGCCGTTGAAGGTAAGACTGAAATGGTAGCGCTTATTGCTTACCTACAGTCATTAGGTACACACTTAAAATAATGGTTGAGGCTATGGATCAAAGCATTATCGGAAGTATTTTCACTGTTATAGTGTTTGTCGCCTTTGTTGGCGTTGTGTGGTGGGCTTTTAGTAGCCGCAATAAAGCTAAATTTGATGAAGCCGCCAACGTAATCTTTGAAGATGATAAACAAAATGACGATAAGTTAAGCAAAAAAGATCAGGAGTCATAATTCATGACTATGTTTTGGACAATATGGATTAGTGTGATTTCTCTAGGCACCATTTTTGGTTGCTGGTGGCTACTTAAGTGGACACTTGCTAATAAAACGGGTGTTGCTGAGGGTGAAGAAATGGGCCACGAATTTGACGGTATCGTGGAGCTTAACAACCAACTCCCTAAATGGTGGACGAATATGTTCTATATCACCATTGTGTGGGCCATATTATATCTTATCGCGTATCCTGGTTTAGGATCGTTTAAAGGTGTATTAGGCTGGGAAAGCTCGAATCAAGGGATGTTAAGTTTGGCAGAATCTGAGGCAGCGTTGGCGCTTGATATTTCCGAAGGGAATATGAATGAATATGCAACCACAATTAAGATTGCTCAGGAAAAATTTGATCCTATTTTCGAAGAATATGCGAAAACACCCGTTGAACAACTTGCGTTAAACGATGAAGCGGTACAAGTAGGCAAACGTTTATTTTTGCAAAACTGTGCACAGTGTCATGGTTCAGATGCTCGCGGTCAGCGCGGCTTCCCTAACCTAACTGATAATGACTGGTTATATGGCGGCAGTGGCGATAAAATCAAAGAAACACTCATAAATGGTCGCCGCGGCGCTATGCCTGGTTGGTTGCCTAGCTTTGGTGAGAAAGGGATTGAAGAAGTCGTTGCCTACACCCTAAGCTTAAGTGGTCGTGAAGTAGACGAAAACCTTGCGAATGCGGGTAAAGCTAGGTTTGCGGTTTGTTCAGCTTGTCATGGCATGGACGGAAAAGGCAATAAAATGTTGGGGGCACCAAACTTAACTGATAATATTTGGTTATACGGTGGTAGCGAACGAGCGCTTACCGAAACCTTAAATTACGGTCGTAATGGTGTAATGCCAGCGTTTAATAAAACGCTAGGCGAAAATAAGGTGCACGTTGTTGCTGCTTATGTTTATAGTTTGTCTAATCAATAAAATAGGCTGTAAAATAGTCACTTATTGACGGATTGAAAAGCCTCGTTTTGCGAGGCTTTTTTATTTAAACAAACCGTTAATTGATATTTAATAGGTATCTTGAAATAGGAATATCATGCAAGAATCAGATAATAAACCATGGTACAAGCAATTTTGGCCTTGGTTTTTAATTGCTATACCACTATCTTCTTTTATTATGGGGAGTCAAATTCTTCGTATTGCAAGTGATGGTACAAACAGTTTGGTAGTAGATGATTATTATAAAGAAGGTAAAGCGATCAATTCTCGTTTAGATAAGATTGAGGCAGCGCGAGCGCTTAATATCACTACATTACTAAACGTACAACAAGGAACTATTGTGCTTGAGTTTTTAACTGGTGCACCGGTTTCAGGAGAAGCACTTAAGTTAGAGTTTTTTCACGTTACTCAAGAATTTAAAGATTTCTCTGTAATATTAACCCAAGACGCCGGTGGTATTTACCGTAACAGTGAAGAATTCTCAATAGAGGGCAAGTGGCGATTACGCTTAACGCCTTTAGATGAAAGTTGGAAAGTACAAACCCGTGTTAGCTTACCTCAACAACAAGCATTTCCATTTAACCCTTAATATAGCCCTTAAATTTGCGTTGTAGACAACGCAAATTGCCTTAGCTGAGTATTAAATGAGTATAATTATTACCTCTGGACATTGTTTTCATTGTGGGCTCCCTAATCTTGAAGATGATAAGTTTCCGGTAACAATCAAATCTGTCACTCACAACATGTGCTGTCCTGGATGTCAGGCAGTAGCTCAGGCCATTGTTGATAATGGCTTGGAAAGTTATTATGAATTTAGAACTGAACCTGCTGCACGCGGTGATGCCGCGTTAGACAATACCATGTCAAGACTAGCAGTATACGACGAGCCCGAATTACAAGAGGAGTTTGTGTTTGACGAAGGTAAGTATAAGTCAATACAGTTGACAGTTGAAGGCATAACCTGCGCAGCATGTGGATGGTTAATTGAAAAGCAACTGGCCAAACTAGACGGTGTGAAACAAATATCAGTCAATGTATCGGCTAGGCGTTCAGTGGTCGTTTATGACGATAGTAAAGTCAAACTATCGGGAGTGCTTTCTCGTTTAAAAGCGATTGGTTACGAATCGCTACCTTTTCAAAGCGATGCTCACGAGGCATCTTATAAAAAAGAACAAAAAAGTTTTTTAAAAAAATTAGGTTTAGCCGGCATTATGACCATGCAGGTCATGATGTTGGCTTTTGGTCAATACTTTGATGTGTTTGGAAGTTTAGATCCTGAAACGATAGCGTACTTCAATGCTGTCAGTCTTTTGCTTACAACCCCTGTTGTACTGTATTCAGGTAGTATTTTTTACGTGAGTGCGATTAAAGCGTTAATGGCTAAAACCGTAAATATGGACGTACCTGTTACCATTGCTATTTTTGCGACTTACATTGCGGGTGTGCTTGCGGTCAATAAAAGTACGGGTGAAGTATATTTTGAATCAATATGTATGTTCATTTTCTTTTTATTAATTAGTCGGTTTTTAGAGCATAGATCGCGTCACAAAGCGACGATGATATCGTCAAACATGTTGAAGTTAATTCCTGTCACAGCAAACAAAGAAACCGAGAGCGGGATAGTGTCAGTACTCGCAAAACAGTTAATTAAAAATGACATCGTTTTCGTTAAAGTAGGTGAAACAGTGCCTATTGATGGCGTTATTATTGAGGGTAAAAGTAGTTTCGATGAGTCAATGTTAACTGGTGAATTCGCGCCTATCGTTAAAACCATCGGGCAGAAAATTTTTGCAGGATCACTTAATCAACAAGGTGCGGTAACTTTGCGTGTTAGTGCCTCTGTAAAGCACGCCATGATGAATCAAATTTTACGTTTGCAAGAAACGGCAATGGCAAACAAACCAAGAATTGCCAGTATTGCTGATAAGCTAGCAACGTACTTTGTGGTTGCAGTATTACTCATTTCTGCAAGTACTTTTTCTTATTGGACGTTACAAGACAACCCACATGCCTTTTGGATCACTATTTCTGTGTTGGTCGCTACCTGCCCTTGCGCGCTAGGATTAGCAACCCCATCGGCTCTCACTTGTGCAATGGCAAGGCTGAATCAAATGGGTATTTTGCTAAAGCGGGCCGATGCATTAGAACAGTTAACACAAACCAGTGACATTGTTTTTGATAAAACAGGCACCCTCACCCAAGGCAAATTCTCAATTAGCGAGCAATGGATAAACCGTGATTATTGTCAAAAAATAGGCGTTCCAAACAATGAAGTAGATGTATTTCAAATAGCCAATGAAATTGAAAAACGCTCAGAACATCCCATCGCAAACGCGTTTGCGAATGTTAAAGCTTTGGATAAATACAAATTTGATATTTCAAACGTACATATTGAAATTGGCCAAGGTGTTACGGCAACAATAAACGAACAACTGTATATGATCGGTTCGCAAAAAATGGTGATGCCGCACCTTATAAATAATCAGATCAACAGCGACATAATTGCGCGGGCAAATGTTTTGCTGTGTGTAAATAAACAATTACTAGCGGCATTTTTGCTAACTGATACTATTCATAAAGACGCGAAATCGATTATTCAAAAACTGTCTACCCATGAGTTAACAATATTAAGTGGCGATACCCAACACAATGTTGAATCAGTTGCATCGCAACTCGGTATTGTTAATGCCGTTGGCGAAAGTACCCCAGAGGCTAAACTTGCCTATATTACAAAGCTGCAAAAAGAAAAAAAACGCGTGATTATGTTAGGCGATGGCATAAATGATGCGCCTGTGCTAGCGGCTGCTGATGTTTCTATCGCCGTTGGTAATGCTTCTGATTTAGCAAAAAATGCTGCTGATATTGTTCTGCTGAGTCCTAAGCTTAATTCTGTGGTCGAAATACTCAACATGGCGCGGCGCACAAAGACAAAAATTAAACAAAACATAGCATGGGCTTTAGGCTACAATATTCTAATTCTTCCTTTTGCCGTAACTGGCTTTCTAATGCCTTGGCAGGCGGCATTAGGGATGTCATTAAGCTCTATTATTGTGGTGTATAATTCAACCCGATTAATGCGATAATAACGCATATGATAACGAAAACGTTTTATGGATGTAAATAACTGACATGAGCATAATATATGTATTAATTCCTTTAGCGATTATCATTGTTTCAATTGCAATAGGCGTGTTTTTTTGGGCCGTTAAGTCAAATCAGTTTGACGATTTAGAACGCCAAGGCTATAGCATACTATTTGATGATGACATTGCGCCAGTTAATGCCGATACCACGACCAATAGCTCAAATGAAGAAAAATCATCAAACGAGCCACCTATATCACAAGATAAAAAAGCAGAGTAAAGGTGTCTGACCTTAGTTATCTGTCAGCGTTTTTGATTGGTTTGGCCGGCGGTGTGCATTGTATTGGCATGTGTGGCGGTATTGCAGGTGCCTTTACTTTCGCGGTACCCAAAGGTAAATCACTAACACCCTACATAGCGGGTTATAACGCAGGGCGAATTATATCGTATACTGCTGCGGGAGTACTAACAGGTTGGTTAGGTAGCATTTTCAGTGCATCCATTTTAACTGGACTCATGATATTACAAGTTATCAGTATCGTTTTTTTATTGCTGCTTGCGCTGTATATTAGTGATATTTACAAGGGGCTTATTCATCTTGAAAAAGCAGGTTCTCGCTTGTGGCGATTTGTCGCCCCATTAGGTAAAAAATTAATACCTTTTAAGAGTCCATTACACACCGTTATGTATGGTATGATTTGGGGGTGGTTACCCTGTGGATTAGTTTATTCTGCATTAACTTGGTCGCTGTCTTCTGCGAGTCCGTTACAGGGAGGATTGTTAATGTTTTGCTTTGGTTTAGGTACCTTACCAGCATTAATCGCCACAAGTATGGGAGCAAGCTTTCTGCTACCCATATTACAGCATAAACGCACACGTTTAATAATAGCGTTTTTACTCGCTATATTCGCATTGTTTTTGACCTTCGAGCTAATAAGGGGTATAACCTAACCTCGCTCATCACAAGGAGTACGACCATGTCAAAAAGCCCTGAACTCTCTATCCATTGTCAAAGTTGTAGTTTCAGCCACTTGTGCTTACCCGTCAGCCTTAACAAATCTGAACTTGAGTCACTTGACGATATTATTGAGCGCAAACGCCCTTTGCACAAGCATGACAAGTTAGTGAGCGCGGGTGATAAATTTCGCTCATTATTTGCGGTGCGCTCAGGCTCGTTTAAGTCGTACGTTAGCGACAAAGACGGTGTTGAACAAATCACCGGTTTTCATTTTCCAGGTGACATTGTTGGTTTTGATGGTTTAGGAGACGAAATTCATCAAAGCTTTACCCAAGCTTTAGAAACAGCAATGGTGTGTGAACTTCCTTATGACACACTAGAAGTAGTATCGAACACTTATCCAAAGCTACGCCAACAAATAATGCGCTTTATGAGTTCTGAAATAAAACACGACCACGAACTTATGATGCTGCTAAGTAAACGCAGTGCAGAAGAGAGATTACTTTACTTTATCGGTGACTTATCACAACGTTTCGACGAGCGGGGATTCTCGGCTAAACAGTTTAATTTATCTATGACTCGTAACGAAATTGGTAATTATCTTGGTTTAACAGTAGAGACTATTTCGCGTTTACTAACTCGCTTTCAAAAGGAGAAGCTTATACTCGTTGAAGGTAAATTAATTACTATCCTTGATTTTGACGGTATCAAACAGCGCATACCCGAAAATAAAATTTTAATTTCTGCCTGCTAATGCCTTCTAAAATATTCTATAACTAATTATAGCCTTTGTTGATCTTAAACAATGTGGTTGAATGCAAAATTCAATCACATTTTCTATAATTGAATCACGTAAACATGCATCATATATGTCAAAACACAAGTTAATCACAATGGAGTGGGCTTATGTCTAATTATCAAACTATTTTGGTTGTTATTGATCCTAATCATAAAGAACAACCGGCCCTAAAAAGAGCTGTCTTTTTTGCGCAAAAATACGCTTCAAAAATCATACTAACGAGTTGTATTTATGACCGTTCTTACGAAATGATTAATGTTATTGCAAGTCAGGAGCGTGAACAATTTAAGCAGTTATTAATAAAGCAGCAATTGGAATCACTTCAAGAATATGCCAAAAATGAATTAGGTCATTTTTCTACTGAATGTAAAGTCGTTTGGCGTAAGCGAGTATACGAGGGTATTCTTGAAGTTGCAAAATCCATGTCTTGCGATTTAATAATGAAAGCGACCAAAAAACACAATAAATTGGGACATAAATTATTCACGCCGACCGATTGGCATTTGCTGCGCAAAAGTCCAATTAATGTGCTTATGATAAAGAATCATGAATGGATAGAAAACGGTAATATGGTATGCAGTTTAAGCGTAGCATCTGGTGATAAAGTTCATGAGTCCTTAAGTGATTTAGTAACACAATACGCAAGTCAACTTGCCGATACATTAAGTGCTAATTTACATTTGGTAAACGCGTTTAGTGGTGCGCCCCCTCATATTGGCATTGAAGTGCCCCAATTTTCTGCTGAGAAATATAATCTTAGTATTCTGGCCAGGCATGAAAAAGGACTTAATGAGCTAGCCGTTAAATATGGGCTATCTCTGGACAACGTGCATGTCCTTGAAGGGTTGCCAGAAGACATCGTGTCTAAACTTTGTCGCAATCTTGACGCAGAGTTATTGGTCTTAGGCTCTGTTGGACGTAGGGGATTATCTGCTGCCCTACTCGGAAATACTGCGGAACAGATTATAGATAAACTTAACTGCGATACATTAGTTATAAAACCGCAATAGGCATTCAGAGGCTGTATCCTGTATACTAGCCTCGTTTTTTTGTTATTGTGAATCAGTCATGTCAGTAAAATCAAAATCCACATATAGTTTTAATAAATTACAAAAGCGGATCCGCCGCGAAACAGGTAAAGCTATTGTTGACTTTAATATGGTCGATGACGGCGATAAGGTAATGGTGTGCGTTTCGGGCGGTAAAGATAGTTACACATTGCTTGATGTGCTACTTTACTTTCAACGCATCGCCCCTATTAATTTCAGCATTATTGCGGTTAATCTAGATCAGAAACAGCCTGGATTTCCTGAACATATTCTACCGGAGTATTTAGAGGCTATTGGTGTAGAGTATAAAATAGTTGAAAAAGATACTTACTCAATAGTTAAGGAGAAAGTACCGGAAGGGAAAACAACTTGTTCGTTGTGCTCAAGACTTCGCCGCGGTATTTTATATGAAACAGCGAATACCCTTGGGGTAACAAAAATTGCCTTAGGCCACCACCGCGATGACATGCTTGAAACAATGTTTTTGAATATGTTTTATGGGGGTAAATTAAAATCGATGCCGCCTAAACTCATTAGTGACAATGGCGAGCATATAGTGATCCGTCCCCTCGCGTATTGTAATGAAGCCGACATAATGAAGTATTCTCAGTCGTTAAATTTTCCCATCATTGCGTGCAATTTGTGTGGTTCACAAGAAAACTTACAGCGCAAAAATATCAAAGTAATGTTACAAGATTGGCAGAAACGTTTCCCCGGCCGAATAGAATCTATGTTTAAGGCTATGCAGAATATTACGCCGTCGCATATGTTAGATCAGTCCCTATTTGATTTTAAAGGTTTAAACAACGAGACCGATTATATAGGCGAAGGTGATATAGGCTTTGATGCATCCGATTTACCTAACGCGCACAATTATAATCTCGACGATGTGTTATCAATTATTGAATTAAAATAGAGGTCGCTTGTGAAAGTAGGATTAGCGTTAGGTGCAGGTGCCGCAAGAGGATGGGCACATATAGGTATAATAAGAGCCTTGCAAAAACTAGGGGTCAAAATTGACGTTGTTGCAGGTTGTTCAATTGGTGCATACGTGGGCTCTGCGTTTGCGAGTGGAAAATTAGATGAGCTAGAAGCATGGGCATACACATTAACTGAATGGCAGGTCTTTAGTTTATTGGGGATTGGTTTTAAACGAGGTGGCTTAGCAAGCGGCCAAAAAGTGTTTGAAAAACATATAAAAGAATTTTGCGCGAGTTCATTTGATGAAATGGATATCCCTTTTACCGCTGTCGCTACCGATTTATATTCGGGTAAAGAGGTGGTTTTTAATAAAGGTAAGGTGCACCATGCTATACAGGCATCATGTGCTATCCCTGCCCTATTTTCGCCGATTGAGTATGAAGGACGATGGCTAGTAGACGGCGCAATCGTTAATCCTGTGCCGGTAAATCAGTGTCGTCAATTAGGCGCTGATTTTGTTATAGCGGTTAATTTAAGTGCTGATTTTAGACCACAGCTCATCCAGAAGTTTGAGAAAGATCATAAGAAAAGTCAAAAGAAAACAGACGAATTTATGAGTAAAGCCAATGGCGGTTTCATGAAGCAATGGTTTTCACCAGATCCAAAACCAAACAAACTACAAGCGCCGGGCATTATGAGTGTTATGAGCAGTTCGTTAGAAATACTTCAAGCAAGAGTAGCGCGTTCTCGACTTGCTGGAGACCCGCCAGATCTACTCATAGAGCCTCAGTTAAGAGATGTTGGTTTATTAGAGTTTCATCGTGCAAAAGAAATTGCGAATGACGGAAAAGAAGCCGTCGACCGCCTAGCCAAACAAATTCAATATCAAATGAACATTAAACTTAATGAAACCGATTAGGTAATAATCGGTTTCATTTACTGTGATGTAATAGCGGTTACCCGATGTGGTGATCTCGGTAAATCTAACTGTTCAATACTAGCAAAATCCTCGGCTAAAATAGTCAATAGGCCTTGATTTATCTGCATATCATTAGGTAGTAGCGTATTTAATTCAGCATCTTTAAATTGGAAGGTTAAGCCATTTACTTTAGGCATCATAAAAGACATAAACCCACCCATTTCTTTAAAAAACGCTTGGTACTGCTGATAAAGAAACTGTAATTCTTCTTGTGTATAGGAAGTTTTTAAATATTCAGGCTTTGTTTCCAGTTGTACTGAAATATCACAAATATTATTCGCTTCAAGCATATCAACGATTATCATTGCGTTGGCTAATTGCAACGCTTTTTCAGATGGCACCGTAAATCGATTTTCAGATGTTACTTGAATTGGAATCTGCATTTTATCAGTGCTGATTCTAGCCTCATTAATAACACAAAGTTCATTTGTTCGAATGTTCATAAAACCAAAGGCAAACTGCAATGCTTCTGTTTCTTCGTCATTGAGTTTTCGAACATGACTATAAAAGGTTTTGTACTCGACATTAAGCGTTTCTGCTTGGGTCAAGGGTGACAATCCCACCATGCTTAACACAAGACCCAACAGCAGCAAAATAGCATGTTTCATTAATCAATTAAGTCCTTATTAAAACGCATCATCTGTCGAAGTTCATCTACGTACTCTTCGCCACGCTCGGAATATCGTGTTAAGCCTTCCGCTAATCCGTATGCTGTAATAGGTTGTTGCTTGTCTCTCGATTTTTCACGAATGATTCGAAGGTCTTTATATGCTGGGTGACTATTTAAATTACGCATGTACGCATACATCGCACTTGATAAATCATCAAATTTTGCCACTTCGTGCGCGGCATCGTCATTTCTGCGGCTAGGAACAAAACCACAGCCCTTTTCAAAACACCATAAACCGAAAAAATTATACCCATTGCGAGCAAATCTAGACGTTCCCCATGCAGATTCATTAGCGGTTTGCATGAGTACAAGGGTAGGTGGAATAATATCAATTTTACGTAAAAGTTCTGCATAAATTTTCTCGGGCGTTTGGCTTGCTTCTACGCGATACTCGTTGATTAACCAATCAAGTTCTTTTTGTTGGGATTTTGATAAACGCTCACCCGCGAGTTCTTTAGCCTGAAATCCCTGAACTAAATGACGGATAGATTTAATATACTCATTTTGAGATTCTATTGCGGGCTTGAGATACTCAAAAAAAGCGCGTTTTTTTTCATTTACTTGGCTATATTCTGAAAAATCTGGAACAGGATCTTCAGCATATTCAACAATTGGGATATTCTCTACAATACTAGGCTCTGGTTGTAGTACATAGATGCCTATCACTAGTAATAAAACGAGTGAAAGTGTTATCGATAATATCTTAAATTTATGCATCAAAAACTCCATCATTTTTGCCTGAAATTTCAGTATATTCTACTTGTTGATCAGTGCAAAACAAATCTTGGTATAAAATTGCCTTCACATTAAAGTACAGCGGCCCTACCCATAAGTACGCAATTCCAAAGCTAATGATCACTACAAACAACATGACAAAAAATAACAAGTATACAAGTACCATCTTGGTTAAGTAGATATTGGCCATTTTAATGGATGTAAATATAGCTTGTAAGGGGCTAAGATTTTTGTCGGCTATCAGCGGTAAGGTAAAGGTTGTTGCGATGAAAATATAAACACCCGGCAGAAATAACAGCATTATGCCAAAAGTGAAAAATATCGAAATAATTATTGATGCCATTGCTAGCATGGGTAACATTTTATAATAGCCAAAAATGCGCATTGTATTGACCGTCTTTTTTCGAGCCGTAAAAACGGCAATCATAGCAGCACCGGTCCATAGCGGCGCTAAAAGTATGGTTAAGGTCATTTCAATGGTAACTTGTTGGAAGCTTGATAATGGCGAATTCTCGGGGTCGAGTAACGCCGATTTATCGATATCAAACATATTCAGATACACTAAGTAAACTGAAAACGATATACCAATAATGCATACTAATGCCTGAACAATTGTCCAGTTATTGGTTTTAGAGAGTTGATAAGCCCTCTTAAAAATGTCCGCAATAGTAAATTCATATTTACCATTAAAACCACTCATAGATTGAGGCGATTTATTATCATTTTGTTTGTCAGGGTCTTGATGATTATCCTGATTATGAGAATTATGCTTTGACATGTAGCCCTAAATTTAAAATATTATGCTAAGACGCACAGTGTACCAAATTGTGCAGCAAATTAGTTAGCTACCACAGTAAAACTAGCGCCATAGCGATTAAAACTACGCCCATTAAGCGATCAAACCAATGTCCATGGGTTTGATAAGCTACGCGAATATGCCTGAAATTAGTTAGAAATGACAAAAAACAAAACCATACACCTGTGGCGATAGCCAAATACCCACCGTAAAATGCCTTAGTCAGCATACTCGTGTCTGCTGGAATAGCCGCAGTGAAAAGTGCTAAAAAAAACAACGTCGCTTTAGGATTAAGCCCATTCGTTAAAAACCCCAGTCCGAACGCTTTATACCATTTTGATTTGGCTTGGGCTTCGGCAAGCTCTATTGGGTTAGTATTGTTAGATGGTTTACTGCGTAATGCCGATACACCAATCCATACAAAATATGCTGCCGCAATGTAAAGTAAGGTCTGATACAACCAAGGCGTCGTTTTAATGATTAAGCTCACGCCCAAAATAGAGTATGACACATGTAAGAGAATACCAAAGCCAATTCCTATACTAGTCCACAATGCCGGTTTTAAACCTTTTTGTAGGGATTGTTTAAGCACCACAGCAAAGTCGGGACCTGGGCTTGCTACCGCAACAATATGCATAAGAGCAATGCTTGCCCATACACTAAATTCAATAGTCATTATTCTCCAGTCTCTATTGGTAACTGGTTGTCAGCCCCCCACTGTGACCAAGAGCCATCGTAGACTTTAACTTGACTATGACCTATCATTGTTGCAGCTTGAGCCAGTATGCAGGCCGTAACGCCACTACCACAGCTGAAAATAAGGGGTTTATCCGCGTAGGGTAAAAATAACTGTTTAATTTCTGCAGTGGGTAAAAAGCAACCTTCATCATCTTGCAAGCTAGCGTAATGTAAGTTTTTAGATTCTGGAATATGGCCCGCTCGCAAATGGCTTCTCGCTTCTGCAGACTCACCCTTGAAACGATCTGGACTGCGCGCATCAAATACATAAGAGTGACTTTCTGATAGATTGTCAGCTAAGTACTGTTTACCCACAAATTCAAATGACTTATTAAGCTTTGCAACAAAGTTGCCAACTGCGTCAGGTTTGCGCAATTCGCTGACGGTTGCATGTTTAGCTCGACACCAGGCAGGTAATCCGCCATCTAGCAGAAACACATTTTTATGCCCCATTGACATAAACATAAACCAAACCCGAGAGGCACAAAAATTACCATAATCGTCATAAACAACTAAAGTATCTTCATTGTTAATGCCCAATTTGCGCGCTTGTATTTGAAATTCTTGCGGACCCAGCATGGTGTTGGAAAGATCACTTGATTTGTCAGCAAACTGTTCTTGAAAATCGAAGGCTATAGAACCGGGTATGTACTCAAATTTACGCTGCTTAACAATATCGGGTTTACTACTTGGCCCATTTTGCATTGTCGTATACAAAATTTTTATGGGTTTAACAGCACCTGAAGATAAAATATCATTTAGTTGTGTTACAGATAATACGGATGATGGAGTATTCATAATCGCTCTTTATTGACCCAATGGTTAAGATACTGAATATCGCTCCATAAAATGTCAACAAGATTAGTGATTTAATCATGTGTTTAGTGCTGAGATAATAATGATAAATAGCTTGGCTTCAAAATAGCGATTATATATTCAGACTATTTTGACAAAAAAGAAATGGTGCCCGGGGCCGGACTTGAACCGGCACACTCTTACGAGCGAGGGATTTTAAATCCCTTGTGTCTACCAATTTCACCACCCGGGCACATTGTTACTTCTACTTTATTACCGCTTGGTGAAAGTGATAATAAATCTCCAGTAAACTGGAGGCGGAACCCGGAGTCGAACCGAGATCCACGGATTTGCAATCCGCTGCATAGCCATTCTGCCATTCCGCCGCATAATTGCTAACGCTTTGGATAGCAAGCGTCATTGTTCCGATAATTTACCAAAAGTAAATTGGAGCGGGAAACGAGATTCGAACTCGCGACCCCGACCTTGGCAAGGTCGTGCTCTACCAACTGAGCTATTCCCGCTCGGAAACTGCGGTGCATTTTACATGCTACATTAGAGGTGTCAACCACAAATCTTACTAAAAAATACTGTTCAGTCAAAAATTGAACAAATCAGCATGAAAAGCCAATTTACAACTTTTAATTTTCTGCAGAAAGTGTCTTCCATGCCGCACTTGTGTAAATCACCATAGACCACAATGACAAAACAGCGGCAATATACAGAAGAATTTTACCTAGTAAAACCCAATACAAAGGAAAACCCATAAATTCATCAAGTCCTGAGAGTAAGCCTATTAATGCTAACATTTGCGTCATGGTTTTCGCTTTGCCAATAAAGCTGACTTTTACCAAGTTTGAAGCACCTAGTTCAGACATCCACTCTCGAAGCGCGGAAATATAAATTTCACGCATTAGCAAAATGATCGCAGGTACGGTAATCCATACAGAACCGTATTCATGGGTTATCATTAGCAACGCAGCAGCAACAATTAGTTTATCCGCTACTGGATCTAAAAATTCACCAAATCGACTTGATTGCTGCAGCTTTCTCGCTAAATATCCATCGACCCAATCGGTGATTGCGGCAATCCAAAATATAAACGCGCCTACTTCATGCGCCCAGTGCCAATCTAGAAAGTAAACGGTCACAAATATCGGGATAAGCAGCACCCGGAAAATGGTAATTAAATTAGGTATTGTCCAAATCACAACGGAAACATATCTCTTCGAACGACTTTGATGTACATAATACCAGAACTTCTATTGCTATGAGTGTAAATAATCATAAATCATATCGGCTAGATCGGGGCTAATGCCAGGAACTTTGGCTATTTCGTCTTTACTGGCTTTTTTTAGTCCATGTAAGCCCCCTGTATATTTTAGAAGCATTTGACGCTTTTTAGGACCTATACCTGGAATTTCCTGCAAAGGTGAAGTGGTTTTTACTTTTTGCCGTCTATTTCGATGCCCAGTAATCGCAAATCTATGCGACTCGTCTCGAATATGCTGAACTAAGTGTAGGCCAGGAGAGTCTGATTCAACCGCAATAGTTTCGTGTGAATAAGCGAGAATTAACGTTTCAAGCCCGGGTTTACGGCTGGTGCCTTTTGCCACGCCCACAATTAACGGTTTTGTTTCTTCTGGCCAATCTTTAAAGTGCGCTTCGGCTTCAGCAAGCTGCCCCTTGCCACCATCAATCAGTAATAGATTAGGCATCTTTGCTTCTTTATTCGACTTTTTATACCTGCGCTTTAAAACTTGCGCCATTGCCGCGTAATCGTCGCCTGGGGTAATACCTTCAATATTAAAGGTTCGGTAATCTGATTTAACGGGACCACTGCGATCAAACACTACGCAAGAAGCGTTTGTTGTCCTGATGTGTGCGATATATCGAAGCACTCCATTCTTTTAATAGGTGAATCAAGTTCTAATTTTGCCTCTAAATCGGTAAAGCGCGCAAAGATCGATTTTTGCTGATTTTGCTGAGTTTCTAGTGAGTTTTCGGCGTTGTTACTTGCTATCTGCAAATATTTCCGCTTTTCATCCCTGACTCCTGCAAAAAAATTTACTTTATATTTTGCTTCTTCACTAAGCACTTTTTCGACAACCTGCATATCTTCAAATTTAATAGGCAATACAATTTGCTTCGGAATCACTTTGTTTCCGGCTAAATAAAATTGCAATAAAAAAGATCTGAATACTTCGTCAGCAGCACTTCCCTTTGGCACCTTTGGAAAAAATGATTTACTGCCCAACACTTGATTATCGCGAATAAAAATACCAAAAATACAGGCAATGCCATTTCTGAATGCAAAACCAAAAACGTCTAGCTCTTGTTGCGTTCCCGCCACAAATTGCTGTTCTTGTATTTTTCTAAGCGCACTTATTTGATCGCGATAGCGCGCTGCCGCCTCAAAATTAAGATTTTCACTAGCGTTTTCCATCTTCGCTACAAGCGAACTGATTACTTGGCTATTTTTGCCTTTTAAAAATAACGCGGCCAGTTCTGCTTGCTCGTTATAATCTTCGTCACTAATATAGCCTTCAACGCAGGGCGCACTGCATCGCTTCATTTGATATTGAAGGCAGGGCCTTGAACGGGCTCGGTAATAACTGTCCTCACATTGACGTACCGG